>Ga0209909_100037_pt1 | contig 333593 bp, 341 predicted proteins | sample FECB22metaG_FD_188302 | JGI IMG/M metagenome (GOLD analysis project Ga0209909, IMG submission 188302) | Cyanobacterial communities from the Joint Genome Institute, California, USA - FECB-22 (SPAdes) (version 3) | ecosystem: Environmental > Aquatic > Thermal springs > Hot (42-90C) > Microbial...
CGCAGCCCGTGCCGGCGCCGCGCCCCGCTCCCACCCCGGCCGCTCCCATCCCGGCGGCGCCCGACCCGGTCGTCCCGCCCGCACCCCCGGCGCGCGACCTGCTCGCACCGCCGCCGGCGCCGAGCCGCGACCTCCTCGCGCCTCGCGCCAACTGACCCGCCCCGCTACCCTCACCACGACACAACCGGACCGCACGACGATGACCGAGGAGTTTCACCGCATCCGGCGCCTGCCGCCCTACGTCTTCGCCGAGGTGAACGGCGCCAAGGCGAAGGCCCGCGCGGCATCCGAGGACATCGTGGACCTCGGCATGGGCAACCCCGACAGCCCGACTCCTCCGCACATCGTCGCCAAGCTCGTCGAGGCCGTGCAGGACCCGCGCACGCACCGATATTCGATGTCGAAGGGCATCCCCGGCCTGCGCCGCGCGCTGGCCGGCTACTACGCCCGCCGCTTCGGCGTGAAGCTCGACCCCGAGACCGAGATCGTCGCGACCCTCGGCTCCAAGGAAGGCCTGGCCAACCTGGCCCAGGCCATCAGCAGCCCCGGCGACACCATCCTCGTCCCCAACCCGTCCTATCCCATCCACCAGTTCGGCTTCATCATCGCCGGTGCCAGCGCGCGCTTCATCCCCTACACGCCCGATGACGCGATGCTCGCCGCCATTGACCGCGCCGTGCGCCATTCCGTGCCGAAGCCGACCGCGCTGATCGTCAACTTCCCGTCCAACCCCACCGCGCTGCTCGCCAGCCGCGAGTTCTACCGCGACCTCGTCGCGCTCGCGCTGCGCCACGAACTCTACATCCTCTCCGACCTCGCCTATGCCGAGGTCTACTTCGGCGCCGAGCCGCCGCCCTCCGTGCTGGAGATCCCCGGCGCCAAGGATTGCACGGTGGAGTTCACCTCGCTCTCCAAGACCTACAACATGCCGGGCTGGCGCATGGGCTTCGCCGCCGGCAACCCGCGCCTGATCGCGGCGCTCGCCCGGGTGAAGAGCTACCTCGACTACGGCGCCTTCACGCCGATACAGGTCGCCGCCGCCGCCGCCCTCAACGGCCCGCAGGACTGCGTCGCCGAGATGCGAGAGCTCTACCGCAAGCGCCGCGACGTCCTCGTGCGCGGCCTCGCCGCCGCCGGCTGGGACGCGCCGAGCCCGGACGGCTCCATGTTTCTCTGGGCGCCCATCCCCGACCGCTTCCGCCACCTCGGTTCCGTGGATTTCTCCAAGCTCCTCCTGGCAAAGGCGAAGGTGGCGGTCGCCCCAGGCATCGGCTTCGGCGAGCACGGCGACGGCCACGTCCGCATCGCCCTGGTGGAGAACGAGCACCGCATCCGCCAGGCGCTCCGCGGCATCCGCGCCTTCCTCACCACCGACAACGCCGGCCCCGTCGAGGCCGAGGAAGTGACCGCGGCATGAGCGGCCACTTTCCTTCTCCCTCCCCCGTTCACGGGGGAGGGCCGGGGTGGGGGGAAGCGCGCACACGCACCCTGCACCGGACCCGCACCCCATGACCAAGCCCCTCGCCATCGGCGTCGCCGGCCTCGGCACCGTCGGCGCCGGCGTGCTCGCGCTGCTGCGCGACAACGCCGAGACCGTCGCCGCCCGCGCCGGCCGCCCGATCGCCGTCACCGCCGTCTCCGCCCGCGACCGGACCAAGGATCGCGGCCTCTCCCTCGCCGGCCTCCGCTGGTACGAGGACGCCGCCGCGCTCGCCCACGACCCCAACGTGGACGTGGTCGTGGAGACCATCGGCGGCACCTCCGGCGCCCCGGCCGACCTCGTCCGCGCAGCCCTGCGAGCGGGAAAGCCCGTCGTCACCGCCAACAAGGCCCTCCTCGCCGTCCATGGCGCGGAGATCGCGGCACTCGCCGCCGCCCACGACGCCCCCCTGATGTTCGAGGCCGCGGTCGCTGGCGGCATCCCCGCCATCAAGGCGATCCGCGAGGGCTTGGCCGCCAACGACCTCTCCCGCGTGCTGGGCATCCTCAACGGCACCTGCAACTACATCCTGACGACGATGCGCGAGCGCGGCCGCGAATTCGCCGAAGCCCTCGCCGAGGCCCAGAAGCTCGGCTACGCCGAGGCCGATCCGTCCTTCGACGTGGACGGCGTGGACGCCGCCCACAAGCTCGCGATCCTCGCCGCACTCGCCTTCGGCCGGCCGGTGGATTTCGCCGCCGTCCATGTCGAGGGCATCCGCGCCGTCTCCGCCCTCGACATCGCGCTCGCCGGCGAGCTCGGCTACCGCATCAAGCTGCTCGGCATCGCGCGCCGCACCGAAGCGGGGATCGAGGCGCGCGTGCATCCCTGCATGATTCCCGCCGCGCATCCGGTCGCCCGCGTGGACGGCGTGTTCAACGCCGTCATGGCGGAAGGCGACTTCGTCGGCCGCGTCGTGCTCGAGGGCCGCGGCGCCGGCGCCGGCCCGACCGCCAGCGCCGTCGTCGCCGACCTGATAGACATCGCCCGCGGCCGCCGCACGCCGGTCTGGGGCGTGGCCGACGGCGCGCTCTCTCCGCTGCCCGCCATCCCGATGTCGCGGCGCATCGGCGCCTACTACCTCCGCCTGATGGTGCTCGACCGCCCCGGGGTCATCGCCGACGTGACCGCGATCCTGCGCGACCACCACATCAGCCTCGAATCCATGCTGCAGCGCGGCCGCGCGCCCGGCGAGGCCGTGCCCGTCGTCGTCACGACTCACGACTGCGAGGAAGCCCACATGCGCGCCGCCCTCGCCCGCATCGAATCGCTCGAAACCGTCGTGGAGAAGCCCGCGCTGATCCGCATCGAGAACCTGTCATAACCGGGAGAGACGCCATGCCGGATCGCAACGTCCACGTTGACCGCAACCTCGCCCTCGAACTCGTCCGCGTGACCGAGGCCGCGGCGCTCGCCGCCGCGCGCTGGATGGGCCGCGGCGACAAGAACGCCGCCGACGGCGCCGCGGTCGAGGCCATGCGCAAGGCCTTCGACACCGTCGCCATCTCCGGCACCGTCGTGATCGGCGAGGGCGAGATGGACGAGGCGCCGATGCTCTACATCGGCGAGAAGGTCGGTCTCTACGCGCGCGCCGGAGGCGGCCCCGAGGTGGACATCGCCGTGGACCCGCTCGAAGGCACCAGCATCACCGCCAAGGGCGGCCCCAACGCGATGGCGACGGTGGCACTCGCACAGAAGGGCGGCTTCCTGCACGCCCCCGACATCTACATGGACAAGCTCGCGGTCGGCCCTGGCCTGCCCGACGGCGTCGTGAGCCTCGACGCCGGCGTGGAGGAGAATCTGCGCGAACTGGCCCGCGCGAAGAAGGTCTCGATCTCCGACCTCGTCGTCTGCCTGCTCGACCGCGACCGCCACAAGGACATCGTGAAGCGCTGCCGCGCCGCCGGCGCGCGCATCATGATGATCCCCGACGGCGACGTCTCCGGCGTCGTCGCCGTCTCCCAGCCCGACACCGGCGTGGACATCTACATGGGATCGGGCGGCGCGCCGGAAGGCGTGCTGGCGGCCGCCGCGCTCCGCTGCATCGGCGGCCAGATGCAGGGCCGCCTGCTCTTCGAGAATGAGGAGCAGGTCGCCCGCGCGAAGGAGATGGGCGTGACGGACCCGCAGCGCATCTACGGCCTGGAGGACATGGCGAAGGGCGAGGTCATGTTCGCCGCCACCGGCGTCACCACCGGCCCCATGCTGCGCGGCGTCCGCCGCTTCGGCACCGGCGCCGTCACCCACTCCATCGTCATGCGCAGCAAGTCCGGCACCGTCCGCTACGTCGAGGGCCACCACAACTTCGCCCTCAAGCCAAGCGCCTTCGTCGCGTGATGCGCAGCATGTTCCCTCCCCCGTGCCCCGCTTCTCCCTCCCCCGCCTGCGGGGGAGGGTCGGGGTGGGGGGTATCGTCGGGCGCAGCACTCATCCCCGCACCCCCACCCAACCCTCCCCCGCGAGCGGGAGAGGGCTAAGCACGCCCTGATGGACTCCCTCCCCACCCTCGACATCCCGCGCTCGGCCACCGGCCGCCGCTGGATCTGGCGCGCCGCCGACGCCCGCACCGGGCTCGCCATCGCCCAGCGGCTCGGCCTCCCCGAACTCGTCGGACGCCTGCTCGCCGCCCGCGGCGTCACCCTCGACGACGCGCCCCACTTCCTCGACCCGACCCTCCGCGCCCTCCTTCCCGACCCGTCCTGCCTGCGCGACATGGATGCCGCCGCCGCCCGCCTCGCCGACGCCGTGGAGCGCGAGGAGCACGTCGCCGTCTTCGGCGACTACGACGTGGACGGCGCCTGTTCCGGCGCGCTGACCGTCCGCCTGCTGCGCGAGCTCGGCTGCCGCGTCACCCACTACGTCCCCGACCGCATCGAGGAAGGCTACGGCCCCAACCCCGCCGCCATCGCGAAGCTCTGCGACCGCGGCGCCACCCTCATCGTCACCGTGGATTGCGGCATCACCGCCGAACCCGCGCTCGCCGTCGCGGCGGGCCGCGCCTGCGTCGTCATCCTCGACCACCACAAATCGGAAGGCGACCTCCCCCGAGTCCGCGCCGCCGTGAACCCCAACCGCCTGGATTGCGACAGCGGCCTCAGGCACCTCTGCGCCGCCGCCGTCGCCTTCCTCGCCGCCGTCGCGACACTGCGCGAACTCCGCCGCCGCGGCCACTTCGCGACCCGCCCCGAACCCGACCTCCGGCACCTCCTCGACCTCGTCGCGCTCGCCACCGTCTGCGACGTGATGCCGCTCACCGGCCTCAACCGCGCCCTCGTCGCCCAGGGCCTGAAGGTGATGGCCCGCCGCGGCCGCGCCGGCATCGCCGCCCTGCTCGACGTCGCCGGCGCCAAGGACGCGCCGACCTGCCACACCCTCGGCTACCTCCTCGGCCCCCGCATCAACGCCTCCGGCCGCATCGCCGAATCCGATCTCGGCCTCCGCCTCCTGCTCGAGGACGACCCGGTCGAGGCCCGCGCCATGGCCGAGACGCTCGACGCCGTGAACAAGCGCCGCCAGGAGGTGGAAGCGGACGTGCTCGCCGCCGCCTTCGACGCCGCGGGGCTCCAGGCCGACCGCGGCCACCCCGTGATCCTGGTGACCGGCAATGGCTGGCACCCCGGCGTCGTCGGCATCGTCGCCGGCCGCATCAAGGAACGCTTCAACCGCCCCGCCCTCGTCGCCGGTCTCTCGGGCGGGATGGCGAAGGGCTCCGGCCGCTCCGTCCCCGGCTGCGACCTCGGCGCCGCGATCATCGCCGCCCGCCAGGCGGGCCTGCTGGAGACCGGTGGCGGCCACCCCATGGCCGCCGGCTTCTCCTTCCGCGAATCCCTCGGCCCCGAGTTGCACGCCTTCCTCGACGAACGCCTCGCCCACGCCGCGACCCTCCCATCCGCCGCCGACCTGGCCGTGGAAGGAACCCTGGCCGTCCCCGCCGCCACCGTCCCCATGGCCGGGGACATCGCCCGCCTCGCCCCCTTCGGCGCCGGCAACGAGGAGCCGATCTTCGTCCTCCCCCGCGCCCGGATCGTCCGCGCCGATCGCGTCGGCAAGGAAGGCAACTCCGTCCGCTGCTTCCTGGAAGGCGAGGGCGGCGGCGGCCGCCTCAAGGCCATCTGCTTCCGCGCCAAGGACGGTCCCCTGGGCCAGGCGCTGCTCGCCGGCGGCCACCTCCACCTCGCCGGCCACTTGCGCGCCGAGACCTGGAACGACAACACCACCGCCGGCTTCCACGTCGTGGACGCCGCCACCATCTGACGCCCAACCACTCCCTCCCCCCGCGGAGGAGCCAGGGAGCAAGGCAAACATGCACGACGCCCCCCCCTCCCCTCGCGGGAGGGGGCAGGGGGGAGGGGCAGCGCGACACGTCAGGCTCAAGACCTCCACGCCCCCGCGTCACCAAACGTTACCCCCCGTTCACCCTTGAACCCCACCCCAGCCTGGGCAACATCCTCCCCATGGACACGACCCGCCACCCGCCCGTCCTGGACATGACCCCCGAAGGCGAGTTCCGGGACGCCGCGCCGCCCAAGCCCCCCACCGCGCTCGACCGGGTCCTCGGCCGCGTCGGCGGCATCGCGCTGCTCGTGGCGGTCGCCGCCGGCGGGATCGTGCTCGCCGCCCTCGCCATCACCTTCGCCGCGCTCGTCCTGCCCGTGCTGATCGTGGCCGGCGCGATCGGGGCCGGCTCCATCTGGTGGCGCATCCGTCGCATGAAGCGCCAGGGCCGCGCCGTGCCCTTCGTGGTCATCCGCCGCTGACGGACCGCCCTCCACCTTTCGAGGTGGATGAGCGGCGCCTCTACGACGTCGGCGGAGGCGGCACCGCCTGGACCACGCGCGACGAGGCCCGTCCCGCCCGCCTCGCTCGGCTGCGCCGCTTCTACGGCGCGGCGCTGGCCGTCAACGCGCTCACCTGGACGCTCGCCGGTGCCGCGCTGGTCCTCGGCGGCCGCGGCTGGGGCGCCGGCTTCGGCGCCGTCGCGCTGCTGACCGCCCCGCTGCTGGCCTTGCCCGCCCTGATGGATGCGCTGGCCCGGACCCAGGCCCAGCGCCGCCACCGCACGCGCCCCTCGGACTTCCCGAGGTCGTAGGCGCGGGTAGCCACATGAGCCGGGGAGGAATGATCACCGACAAAGCAGCGGCAAGGGAACGGGATACGCGTGTCGATGCGAATCAGCTTTGCGACACAACCAGAGCGAGACATACCTTGACGTTGTGTAAACAACACAGAATGATGCGCGACAGGATGGGAAAAGAGCTTGCGTAGCTCGATGCGTGACACTGGGAAATCTCCAACCCTGTTTGAGCGAGTGTCGTGAAAAGACGCCGATTTGTTGCTCACGCCATGGCATCTTTAGGTGTTGTGACAGGATGCGAGACGCGGACCCGCACACCCGTACCTGGGGCTCTACGCTTTAGAGGACTCTCCCTTTCTTCAAACGGTGAACTAATCGCGATCGAATTCGCCAAAACAAGCAGTTCTACAAACGAGCCTAAGACGGGAGTGCTAATCTATGACTGGCACGGCGAACGTGTCGTCGATATCATCTATCCTGACGATATTAAAATCGGTTCCCCTTCTTTTTCTCATGACGATACAAAATTGTCTATCTTATCTGCTGATATCAGAGCGCGCGTGTGGCAGGGAATAGAAATTTATGATCGACGAACGGCCGGAATTCAAAACCTGTATCGAGCTATCGGTGGCGAAGTTATAAGAACGAAAGCAAGTTTCAGTCCTGATAATGGGAATTTACTATTTGGAAAAGCGGTCTCACACCGGAGTATTGATTTACATTGTATTTCGACGTCAACGCTAGTCCTCTCTGGTGTCTCCGCGTCGGGCTTCAAAAACATAGAAGATCCAGCATTTCTAGACGAATCAAGTATAGTATTCTATGGACTTGTCACCGATAGACAAAGCCTCGTCGCAGAGCTTTCTGTATTAGGCTTGGATAGACTTTCTAGTCTTATCTGGAAACTGAATCTTAATACAAATGGCTACTCTCCATATTTTCCGAGTAGGAGGGAAAACGTCTTTCCGCCTGACTTTAAATTTCCCGTGTCAGGATTAGCAGTTGCGTCCTCCAACAGAAGCGTCTTCACGGTTACCCGTTCAAATCAGCGTCCCACGGGAAATGCAGGAGAATTCTTCTACCAGATTTCTCAAATCCATGCGGATGGCGAATACGTTGCTGTATCACCAATCCTGAACGCGCCAACTGATTTGGTTGTGTCTGCGAACAGCAAGATAGCAGCGTTCCGAGAGGACGCGGCGCGTACTCGCATGGATAGTCTTCGTGATGTCTGGATTCTCGACCTTGGCTCTCGCGTCATTTATGAAACGAATTTGGCGCGTAGATTGAACTCTGACGCTCGCTTCAACGCGCTGTAGCCCGGCACCTGAGCGCACGGCCCGGCGTTGCCCCTGCCATGCCGCCCGACCCCGCCCCCGACAAGGCCCCCTTCGACTTCGACGCGGCCTTCCCCCTCCTGCGCACCGCGACCGTGACCTACCCCAAGGCCGCCATGTTCGATCTCCGCGACCGCGGCCACGCCACCCTCTTCGAGCAACTCGTCGCCAGCCTCGTCTCGGCCCGCACCCGCGACGAGACGACGATCCCCGTCTGCCTCCGCCTCTTCGCCGCCGCGCGCACGCCGGAGGCGATGGCCGCGCTCGACGAGGCGGAGATCGCCCGCCTCCTGCACGGCGCCACTTTCCCGGAGCCCAAGGCGCGCGACATCCGCGCCTTCTCGCGCCGCATCGCGGAGGAGTTCGGCGGCACCACGCCCGACACGCCCGAAGCCCTGATGTCCTTCCGCGGCGTCGGCCCGAAGATCGCGGCGCTGACGCTCGGCGTCGCGCTCGGCCGCCCCCTGATCGCCGTGGACATCCACGTCCACCGCGTGACCAACCGCTGGGGCATCGTCGCCACCGCGACGCCCGAGCGCACCCTCGCCGCGCTCGACGCGATCCTGCCGGAGCGCTACCGCGTCGAGATCAACGAGCGCCTGGTGCCCTTCGGCAAGCACGTATGCACCGGCGACCGCCCCCGCTGCTCCACCTGCCCCCTGCTGCCCATGTGCCGCCAGGTCGGCGTGACGGCGCACCGCTGAGCGGCGGGGCGTGCCAGGGCACGACGCTTACATCTTAATTCACCCTCTCCCCCCGACGGGGGGGAGAGGGAGGGGTGAGGGGGGCGCGCGCAGCGCTGGATCAAGCGCGCTCCGACAGCATAGAGCCGCAATCGCAACAGCCCCAACCCGCTGGACCGAGCCACGTGTTCTCTCTATGTTCACTGCCGCTCTTTGAAAAGGCCGCCCACTTCGGCCCCCATCTGTCCTAACCCTGTCGCCCGGCAGAAGCCGGAGCCCACCCCATCCGCGCGAACCCCGCATTTGTCCGAAGCCGCACACCACCACACGCCACGCGTGCACCCCCACCCCCGCCGCTCCTCGGACCATTTGTCCGAAACCCCACCACCGGGGCACGGCACCCGGCCTACGCCGCCGCCCGCACCGCCGCATTCGCCTCCGCCAGCAGCCGATAACTCGCCTGACGCGCCGCCGGGTCGTGGCACGGCGTCAGCACCGCCACCTCCGCCGCGCCATGCGCCGCCGCCACCGCGGCGAGCTTCGCCACCACCTGCTCCGGCGCACCGACGATCGCCCGCGCCTTCTGCCGGTCCAGCCGCGCCCGCTCCTCCTCCGAATAGGCATAGGCCTCCGCCTCCGCCACGCTCGGCAGCGGCGGGAACACGCCCCTGTCCCGCGACAGCCGCCACAGCTCCCGCGAGCGATACAGCCGCCAGGCCTCCGCCTCCGTCGCCGCCGTCAGCGCGAAGACCGCGACCGCCCCGTGCGGCGCCGCCAGCCGCGACGACGCCCGGAAGCCCTCGCGATAGGCCGCCATCGCCTCCTCGCTGCCCCGCCCGTCGGTGATGAAATGCGCGAAGCAGTAGGGCAGGCCGAGATACGCCGCGAGGTGCGCGCCGTAGTCGGAACTGCCGAGCACCCACACCTCCGGCCGCGTCGGCCCCTCCGGCTGCGCCGTCACGCGCGCGAAGGGATGGTTCACCGGCAGCCCCTCGCCGAGCCAGCCCAGCAGCTCCACGACCTGTTGCGGGAACCGCCCCGCCGCCTCGTTCGCGTTCGGGTTCAGCGCGAAGGCCGTCCGCCCGTCGCTCCCCGGCGCCCGCCCGACGCCGAGGTCCACCCGCCCCGGCGCGATCGCCTCGATCACCCGGAACTGCTCCGCGACCTTCAGCGCCGAGTAGTGCGGCAGCATCACGCCCGCGCTGCCCACCCGGATGCGCGAGGTCGTCGCCGCGATCGCCGCCATCAGGATTTCCGGCGCCGTCCCCGCATGGCTCGCGCTGTTGTGGTGCTCCGCCAGCCAGTAGCGCCGGTAGCCCCAGCCGTCCGCCAGCTTCGCCAGCGCCAGCGTCTCCCGGATCGCCTCGCCCGGCGTGCGGCCCGACGCGACGGTGGACTGGTCGAGGATGGACAGGGCGAGCGTCATGCCCCCCAACTTGGGACCGTCTCCCGCCCCCGTCGAGAAGGGTCACGCATGCCCAGCGCCGAAGGGCGTTCCCAGGACGACGAGTTCATGCGCCGCGCCATCGCCCTCTCCCGCCAGGGCATGGAGGCCGGCGCCGGCGGCCCCTTCGGCGCCGTCGTCGTGCTGGACGGCCAGGTCATCGCCGAGGGCTGGAACGCCGTCACCTCCACCAACGACCCCACCGCCCATGCCGAGATCGTCGCCATCCGCCGCGCCTGCGCCGCGCGCTCCCGCTTCGAGCTCCGCGGCGCGACCCTCTACACGAGCTGCGAGCCCTGCCCGATGTGCCTCTCCGCCGCGTATTGGGCGCGGCTCGACAGGATCGTCTATGCGAACGCAAGGGCCGACGCCGCCGCCATCGGCTTCGACGACGACCTGCTCTACCGCGAGATCGCGAAGCCCATCGAGGTGCGCACCCTTCCAATGCGCCGCCTCCTCGCCGCCGAGGCGCTGGAGGTCTTCCAGGCCTGGGCCGCGAAGCCGGACCGCACGCCCTACTGACACCAGCCGGCGTCGCTCCTCGGCGCTTCCCTTTGTCGTTCCCGCGAAAGGGGGAACCCATCGCGCCGCGTGTCTGGACGGCGTGGAGTCGGGGTCACCGCGCTCGCGGGGGCGACAGGGTGCGGGTCAAGACTTGCGCCGGCCGGTTTGAGCTACCCGAACAGCGCGTCCGGCAGCGGCGCCGCAGCCTGCGGCGGCAGGAACGCCGCGTCGTCGGCTGAGGCGCCGACCTCCGCCCCGCGCCCGCGCGGCGCCTCGACCTCCGCGGCCGAGAGCTGACCCAGCGCGCGGTCGAGCGCCGCCTCCGCCCGCGCCGCGAGCTTGGCGAGCCCAGGCGGCAGCGCCGCGTCCTGCACGTCGCCCTGGGCCAACTCCAGCTTCGCGACTAGCCCGGGCGGCGCAGCCTTCTCCGCATCCCGCGCGAGGCCGGGCGGCATCGCCGGGTGGTCCTGGGCCGGATTGGCACGCGGCGCCGCATCCGCGATCACGGGCGCCGCCGGCTGAACCGTGGCCTTCACCAGCCCCGGCGGGTCCACCGCGGCGTTCTCCAGCGCCGGCGTCACCGGCCGCGCCGCGTCCGCCACCACGGATACCACCTGCGGAACCGCGCCCTTCACCAGCCCCGGCGGGTCCACCGCGGCGTTCTCCAGCGCCGGCGTCACCGGCCGCGCCGCATCCGCCACCACGGATACCAGCTGCGGAACCGCGCCCTTCACCAGCCCCGGCGGGTCCACCGCGGCGTTCTCCAGCGCCGGCGTCACCCGCCGCGTCGGCGCTGCCTCGACGACGACCGCCTCAATCTCCCGCGCGGGCACCTGCAGCTGCTCGATCTTCGCCACGACGGCTGCCAGCGGCTCCGTCACGGCCGCGGGCGCTTCCACCGCACGCAACGGCTCGGCCTGCGCGACCGCGACGAAGGACGGTTGCGGCGCAGCCTCCTGGCGCGGAGCCGACCAGCGGGCGTCCGGCTCGACCCAGGCCGGCACCACGGGTGTCGCGGCCACCGCTTGCGGCGCCGGCGCGACCTCGACGGCCGGCGCTTGCACCGGCCGCGCTTCGGCCGCCGCCTCGGCAGCCCGGCCCAGCGCGCTACCACTTGCGCTACCACTGGAGCCGCCATTGGCGCTCCCACCGGGCCGCGCGACCTCCGCGACCTCCAGGCTCGCGCCCGAGGAGGCGAGCAGCGGCCGCGCCGCGACGGCCTCGACGGGCGCGGCACCCGCCGGCGCCGGGTCCGCGGCAGGCGTGGCCGGGCCGGTCGGAACGCTGCCGGAGCCCGCCGCCGCCGGTCCCGACTCGACCAGGCCGGCGCCGCCGAGAGCCAGGCGGAACGGCCCCTCGACCGTCGCGCCGAAGGCGTCCTCCGGCAGCCGGATCCGCGCCTCGACGGCGCCGCCGGTGAAGCCCGTCATGTCGGCGACGAAGCGCGCGAAGCGCGACGCCTCGCCCATCTCGCCGTCGCCCGTTGCGCCATCCGGCCCCGCGGCGTGCTGGGCCGTGGTGATCCCGAGCAGTGCCGCCGCGACGACGCCGAGCGTGCCCATCTCGCGCGCCGTCGGTGCGTCCGGCCGTTCGTGCCGCCGGCGCTCGCTGCGCCAGCGCGAGAGGCTCTCGGCCTCCTCCGCCGCGGTGAACACCGGGCGCGCCGGCGCCCCCGCGGCCGGTGCCTCGAAGAAGGGCGCGTCCGCCTCGTCCGCCCGCTTCCGCCCGATCGAGGCCATGCGCCCGCTCCCTTGGTTCGAGACCCAGGAGAACGCGGCCAGGAGCAGATTGGTATACAAACCCGCGGGTCATTCCGCCCGCAGCCGGCACGCTTGCGTGAGCTACACGCTGACCCGCCCGAAGATCGCCGTCAGCAGCGCGAACAGCGCGCCGCCGACGAGGAAACCGACGAGGGTGCCGTTGATGCGGACGTATTGCAGGTCCTTGCCCACCCGCAGCTCGATCTTCTCCGTCACCGTCGCGGTGTCCCAGCTCCGCACCACGCCGGCGATGAAGTCGGAAAGCTGCGCGCGCGCGTTCGGCAGCAGCGCGAGCAGCACGCCCTCCGCCGCGCGGTTCAGCCGCTCGCGCGCTGCCGGATCCTGGGCCAGCACCTCGCCGAGGTTGCCGAGCAGGCCGGCGAGCACGCCGACGGTGCGGCCCGACGGGTTCGCCGCATCCGCCTCCATCGTGCGCCGCAGCCGGGTCCAGGCATCGCCGAGCCAGGCGGCGACGGCGGGATGCGTCAGCCCGTCGCGCACCGCGCGGCCGATCGCCGCGGCCCGCTCCGGGTCGTTCTCCATCCGCTCGATCTCGCCGCGCAGCCAGGTCTCGAAGGCATGGCGGAGGTCGCTGTCGTCGGGCTCCACCCGGTCGAGCTCGTGGTTGAGGGCGCCGAGCACGCGGCGCGCGATCGCCGCCCCCGCGATCCAGCCGACGAGGGTGCCGCCTTCCGAACGCACCCGCGCCTCGATCGCCGTGCGCAGCTGCTCCTCCTTCGCGCCGAGCACCGCCTTGAGCTGCCCGACGGCCAGGCCGAACACCTCCTGGTGGCGGCCGCTCTCCAGCAGGGCCGTGAGCGCGCGCGCCACGACCTGCGCGGCGCCTGGCCCGCCGGCCAGCCGCGGCAGCAGGCGGGTGAGCAGGCGCCGCGCCCGCCCGTCCTCCAGGCTCGCCAGCACGCGCGGCATCGCGCCGGCGAGCGCGACGGCGGCGGGCCGCACGGCTTCGGGGTCGGCGAGGAAGTCGCGCAGGATGCGGCCGAGATCGAGCCGCCCGAGCACCCTCCGCACCTCGGCTTCCGTGAAGACATGGTTCGCCACGAAGCGCCCGAGGCCGGCGCCCAGCCGTTCCTTCTGGTTCGGGATGATCGCGGTGTGCGGGATGGGCAGGCCGAGCGGGTGCCGGAACAGCGCCGTCACCGCGAACCAGTCGGCGACGCCGCCGACCAGCCCCGCCTTGGCCGAGGCCTGCAGCAGGTCCGTCGCGTAGCCGGGCGGCAGCCAGTAGGTGCCGACCAGCACACCACCCATGCCGGCCAGCAGGCCCGTCGCGATCCCGCGCTGGCGGACCAGCGCGCGACGCAGATCCGCCTCCGGGTCGGGCGGGGAAGGGGTATCGGGTCTGCCCTGCATGAGGCGGGGAGGTAGGCCGCGCGGGTCATTTTGCACAGCCGGCCTTTGCCCGGCCGGGGCGGGAGCGTTATAGAGGCATGCAACGTTATAAGGTCACCATGCCCCGCATCCCCGATCCCCTCGCGCTGTCCAGCGGCGCCGCCGCACGCCTGGCCCTCTCGGCGGTGGTGCTCGCGGCGCTGTGGGGTGCGGTCGCCTGGGCGATGGCGTCGTGATGCGTGGCCCCGAACTCCGCGTGGAGCATCTGACGGCGACGCATCGCCGGCATCCGGCGGTGCACCACCTCTCCGCCCGCTTCGCGCCGGGCAGCCTGACGGCGGTGGTCGGGCCGAACGGGGCGGGCAAGACGACGCTGCTGCGCGCGGTCGCCGGGCTGCACAGCCCTGACGACGGCGCGGTGCGCATCGAGCACGCCTCCGGCACGCGCCCGCGCGTCGCGCTGCTGCCGCAGCAATCGGGGATGGATCGCGGCTTTCCCATCTTCTGCCGGGATGTGGTCCTGCAGGGGCTGTGGTCCCGCCTAGGCGCCTTCCGCGGCGCCGGACGCGACGAGCACGCGCGCGCCGAGGCCGCGCTGGAGGCGGTCGGCCTGCGCGGCTTCGAGGGGCGGCCGGTTTCCGACATGTCGGCCGGCCAGTTCCAGCGCCTGCTCTTCGCCCGCCTGCTGGTGCAGGACGCCGACCTGATCCTGCTGGACGAGCCGTTCAACGCCGTGGACGCCCGCACCGCCGCCGACCTGCTGGCGGTGGTGAAGCGCTGGCACGGCGAGGGTCGGACCGTGCTGGCCGTGCTGCACGACCTGGATCTGGTGCGCGACGAGTTCCCGGACTGCCTGCTGCTGGCCCGCGAGAAGATCGCCTTCGGCCCGACAGCGGAGGTGCTGAGCGCTGCCAACCGGATGCGGGCGCGGATGATGGCGGAGGCCTGGGACGAGGGAGCGGGGGTGTGCGCGGGGCGGGCGGCGTGAATGGCTCCTTCCCTCGCTCGCGGGGGGTTCGACGCCAAAGGCGTCGGACGCCGGAGTTGCGGCGCAGCCGCTTACGCAGGCTGGCTGGGGTGGGGGGAGAGCAATCGCGACGCATCTCCCCTGGCCCCCCCACCCAACCCTCCCCCGCTTGCGGGGGAGGACTTTAGCGTGCTCTCCCCCTTCCTCGAATTCGCCTTCATGCGCCGCGCGCTGGTCGGCTGCCTCGCGCTCGCCGTCGCAGCACCTCCGCTCGGCGTATTCCTCATGCTGCGGCGGACCAGCCTGACGGCCGAGGTGCTGGCCCACGGCGTCACCCCCGGCATCGCGGCGGGGTTCCTGATCGCCGGTTTCTCGGTCCCGGCGATGTCGCTCGGCGGGCTGGTGGCGGGGCTGCTCGTGGCGGTCGGCGCCGGCGCGCTCTCCCGCGCGACCGGCGGGCGGGAGGACGCGGCGCTGACCGCGCTCTACCTGATCGCGCTTGCGATGGGCGTCACGCTCGTCTCGCTGCGCGGCGACACGGCGGACCTGACGCACCTGCTGTTCGGCCAGGTGCTCGGCGTGGATGACGAGGCGCTGCTGCTGATGGCCGGCGTCGCCACCCTCACGCTGCCGGCGCTGGCGCTCGCGTGGCGGCCGCTGGCGCTCGAGACCTTCGACCCCGCCTTCGCCCGCGCCGAGCGGGCGCGGGGCGCTGCCTGGCACATGCTGTTCCTGGCGCTGGTGGTGCTGAACGTGCTCGCGGCCTTCCAGGCGATGGGCACGCTGATGGCCGTCGGGCTGATGATGCTGCCGGCCGTCGCCGCCCGGCACTGGGCGCGGGAGCTGGCGGGCATGGCCTATGCCTCGGTGGTGATCGCCGCGCTGACGGCCTTCGCGGGGCTGCTGCTGTCCTATCACGCGGACCTGCCTTCCGGCCCGGCCATCGTGCTGACGGCCGGCGCGCTCTGGGCCGCGTCGGTGGCGGCGGGGCCGGTGGACGGCCTGCTGCCGCGGCTGCTGCGCCGGCCGCACCTCGCCGGTTGAAGCAGGCTACGGCGCGCCCATCCGCCGGCGCTTCGCCGCCGTGACCGTCCAGTCCAGCACGCCGAGCGCCAGGACGCCGACCAGGAACATGCCGTGGATGACCACCGACCAGATGATCGTCCGGTCGTCGTACTCCGACACGCCCATCGCGATCTGCAGCAGGTGGATGGCGGAGATGGCGATCAGCGCGGTGGACAGCTTGATCTTGAGGTTGCCGGGATCAATCATCCCGACCCAGCTCGTCGTCGCGTCGCGATCGTCGGCCAGGCGCGATACCAGGCTGTCATGCGAGGACAGCGCGACCATGACGATGAGGGAGGCGACGAGCGCCGAATCCACCAGGTGCAGCACGTCAATCAGCATCGTCTTGTCGTCCGTGACGAAGACGGATTCGACGAGCAGCCCGAGCTTGTACACGAAGCGCACCGCGAAGGCCCCGAGCGCCACGAACAGGCCGAAGAAGAAGACCACCAGCAGGTAGCGGCTGGACAGCATGGCCTTGTCGAGAATCGTCCGCATGTCACTCTCCGCAGCAGGAGGATAAGGCCATGTCGCGCAACCGGAGGGAAGCATGAGCATCCGCCGCCTCGCGGAGGAGGAGCGGCTGTCCGGCGCGGTCGTGGCCGGCGGCTTCGTGTGGCTGGCCGGCCAGGTGGCCGACGACCCCTCGGCGGATGCTGAAGCGCAGACCGCCGACATCCTGCGCCAGGTGGACGCGCTGCTCGCCGAGGCCGGCACCGACCGGCGCGCGCTGTTGAGCGTGACGGTCGTGCTGGCCGACATCGCCGACGCGCCGGCCATGAACCGCGCCTGGGATGCGTGGCTGGACCGCGGCCACAAGCCGGCGCGGATGACGATCGAGGCGAAGCTCGTGGACCCGCGCTGGCGCGTCGAGATCACCGGGATGGCGCTGGCGCCTTGAAGGAGCACGACCCGCCGCCGGGCATCCCGCGGCTGCTGGCGTGGCTGCGCGCCAGTGCCTTCACGCTGGCGCTTGCGGGGCTCGTCGCCTGGGGCATCGGCGGCGAGGGGCGGGCGCTGCCGCTGGTGGTGGTGGCCACCGCCGGGGCGGGCCTGGGCTTGCTGTACTGGCTGTTCCCGCACGGCGCGCATTTCGCCTTCGGCACGGCGACCGGCCTTGCGCTCTATGCCAGCCTCTTCGTGGTGCTCGGCCGTGCGCAATTCCCGGCTGCGCCGGAATGGGCGCGGGCGTCGGCCTTCGTCCTGCCGGTCGCTGCCTTCCTGACGGTGACGTGGCTGCGCCGCGGGATGTTGACGGAGGTCGCGCAGCGGCAGGCCGACGCGGATCTCGACTACCTGCCGCATACCGCACGCTGGCTGGTCTTCGCCGCGCTGATCGGGGTGGTCTGCTTCGTTCTTCCCGTGAACCGGCTGGAGCCCGGCGCCCAGGCCGCGGCGCTGCTGATCGCCATGGGCGGCATCGCGGGCGTCGTCGCGCTGGCGGCGCGCGACGTCGTCCGGCTGCTCGTGGATGTCGCGCTGATCGTGCGCGAGATGGCTGGCCGCACGCGCCACCTGGTGGTGCCGGCGACCGCGTTCCTGCTGATGTATGCGATGCTCGTGGTGGCCTTCGCCTCCGCCTACCGGATCGCCGACGAACTCTCCGTCCAGCCGCTGTTCCAGGGCGGCGATGGCCCGATCCGGTTGACCTTCTCCGACGCGCTGCACTTCTCCGTCGCGACCCTCTCGACCGTCGGCTACGGCGACATCCGCCCGCAGGACGACGGGGCGCGCGTGCTGGCCAGCCTGCAGGTGGTGGCGGGCCAGCTCCTGCTGCTGTTCGGCCTCGCCGAGATCATGCGCACGCGGCGGACGCGGGCGATCCGGGGCGAACTCGACGGGGAGGAGCGGGACGGGTAATACCGAACGGCTCAATTCCTGATCCATTCTCTGTCGTTCCCGCGAAAGCGGGAACCCACCGCGCCGCGTGTGGGAACGGCGGAAAGGTGGACCCCCGCTTTCGCGGGGGCGACAGCAAACGTGTCAAGAGTTGCGCCAGCCGGTGTAATCCCTCGTCCGGACCCGGTAGTGCCCAGGGGAGGCCCGGCGGGTGTCGCGCTTCCGCCGCAATCCCGCGGCATCACTCCGCGCGCACTGGACCGAAGCGATGCACATCCTTCTCACCGGCGGCCTGGGCTTCATCGGCTCGGCCGTCATCCGCCGGCTGATCCGCACGACTGACCACGTGATCGTCAACGTGGACCGCGAGACCTATGCCGCGAGCCACGAGGCGCTGGAGGAGGCGCGCGGGCACCGGCGGCATGTCCAACTGAAGGCCGACATCCGCGACGGGTCGGCGATGCGGGGCATCTTCGCGGAGTGGCGGCCGGCGGTGGTGATGCATCTGGCGGCGGAGAGCCACGTGGACCGCTCGATAGACGGCCCGGCGGAGTTCATCGCGACGAACGTGGTCGGCACGGGCGTGCTGCTGGAGGCGGCGCGTGCGCACTGGGCGGGGCTGGACGCGGTGGGGAAGGCGGCGTTCCGCTTCCACCACGTCTCGACCGACGAGGTGTTCGGCGCGTTGGACCACGGTGATCCGCCCTTCGACGAGACGACGCCCTACGACCCGCGCAGTCCCTATTCCGCGTCGAAGGCGGCGTCCGACCACCTGGTGCGCGCCTGGCACCACACCTACGGTTTGCCTGCGTTCGTGACTAACACCACGAACAACTACGGCCCCTGGCAATTCCCGGAGAAGCTGATCCCGCTGGTCGCGCTGAACGCGCTGGAGGGCAGGGCACTGCCCGTGTACGGCGATGGGTCGAATGTGCGGGACTGGATCCACGTGGACGATCATGCGGAGGCGCTGTGCCTCGCGGCGCTCGGCGCGGCGCAGCCCGGCGGCACTTACGGCATCGGGCCGCGGCAGGAACGGACGAACCTGGCGGTGGTGCGGGCGATCTGCGCGACGCTCGACCGGCTGCGCCCCGATCCGGCGGGACCGCGCGAGCGGCTCATCACCTTCGTGACGGACCGGCCGGGCCACGACTTCCGCTACGCCATGGACCCTTCGCGCGCCGAAGCGGCGCTGGGCTGGCGCGCGCGGCGCAGCTTCGAGGACGGGCTGGAAGAGACGCTGCGCTGGTACCTCAACAACGAGGCGTGGTGGGGGCCGATCCGCGCGCGGCGCTATGCCGGGCAGCGGTTGGGCACAGCGGGTTGATTCGGTGCAACGGGATGCGCGCTGTATGAGCGGCGCGGTCGGGATGGGATGCTGATGCTGACGGACGGGTGGCGCGGCAAGCGCGTGCTGGTGACGGGGGGTGCCGGGTTCCTGGGCAGCGGGCTGTGCCACGCGCTCGCGGCGGCCGGCGCGCGCGTGGTGGCGCTGGACGCGATGGTGCCGGATGGCGGCGCGAGCCCGCTGAACCTCGAAGGCAGCAACGTCATGCTGGTGCGCGGCGACATCCGCGACGCGGAGCTGCATTCGCTCTGCGCGGGCATTGACGTGATGTTCAACATGGCCGCCCAGACCAGCCACATGGGCGGCCAGCGCGATCCCGTCGCCGACATCGCGATCAACGCGGTCGCGCAGGTCCGCCTGATCGGCGTGATGCGGGAGGTCGCGCCGAAGGCCGTCGTGGTCCACGCCTCCACGCGGCAGTTCTACGGCCGGCCGCAATACCTGCCGGTGGACGAGAAGCACACGGTGAACCCGCCGGATTCCAACGGCGTGTCGAAATGGGCGGGCGAGCAGTACTGGCTGCTGGAGCAGCGCGTGCACGGGCGGCCCGTCGTCTCGCTGCGCCTGACGAACTGCTACGGCCCGCGGCTGCGCATCAAGGACGCGCGGCAGACCTTCCTCGGCATCTGGATCCGCCGCGTGCTGGAAGGCGAGGCGTTCGAGGTCTGGGGCGGCGAGCAGCTGCGCGACCTGACCTACCTGGACGACGTGGTGGAGGCGTTCTTGCGCGCCGCGCAGCACGCGCATGAGCCGCAGGTGGCGGGCCGCGTCTTCAACATCGGCGGGGCGCCGCCGCTCTCGCTGACCGACCTGGCGCACAAGCTGATCGCGGCGAATGGCGGGGCGGGGCGCTACGAGCTGAAGGAATTCCCCGCCGACCGCGCGCCGATCGACATCGGCAGCTTTGCCGCCGACGACCGCGCCTTCCGCGGCGCCACGGGCTGGTGGCCGCGGGTGGACGTGGACGAAGGGCTGCGCCGCTCGCTGGAGTGGTACCGGCCGCGACTGGCCGAATACACGGCTTGAGGGACATCGCGATGAACGCCACGACCATCACCGTCCCGCAGGCCGATCCCGGCGCCGGCTACCGCGCGCAGAAAGACGCGATAGACGCCGCGGTGGCGCGCGCGCTGTCCTCGGGCTGGTACATCCTCGGCAAGGAGGGCGAGGCGTTCGAGGCGGAGTTCGCCGCCTGGCTCGGCCTGCCGCGTGCGGTCGGCTGCGCGAACGGCACGGATGCGCTGGCACTCGCGCTGCGCGGCCTCGGCATCGGAGAGGGGGCGACGGTCGCGACGGTGTCGCACACCGCGGTGGCGACCGTCGCAGCGATCGAGATGGTGGGTGCGACGCCGCTGCTGCTCGACATTGATCCCGACACCTACACGATGGACCCAGACGAGCTGGCCGCCGTGCTGGAGGACCCGCCGCCGGGCCTGCCGCCGATCCGCGCGGTGATCGCGGTGCACCTGTACGGCCAGCCCTGCGACCTGGAACCCATGCTGCTGGCGGCCGGCGCGCGCGGGGCCGCGGTGATCGAGGATTGCAGCCAGGCGCATGGCGCCCGGCTGGGCGGGCGGGTGGTCGGGACGATGGGCGACGTGGCGTGCTTCTCGCTCTATCCCACGAAGAACCTCGGCGCGCTCGGCGACGGCGGCGTGCTGGCGACCGGGGATGCGGCGCTGGCGGACCGCATCGGCGCGATCCGGCAGTATGGCTGGAAGGAGCGCTATATCAGCGCGGAGGTCGGCGTGAACTCCCGCCTGGACGAGGTGCAGGCGGCGATCCTGCGCGTGAAGCTGACGGCGCTGGATGCCGGCAATGCGCGGCGCCGGACGATCGCGGCGGCGTATGACGAGGCGCTGTCCGGCAGCTCGCTCGCGCCGCCGGCGCGGCGGGCGGATGCGGAGCACGTGTTCCACCAGTATGTGCTGCGCGTGCCGGATCGTGCGGCGGTCATGGCGCGGCTGCGGGCGGAGGGGATCGCGACGGCGATCCATTACCCGCAGCCCGTGCACCTGCAGCCCGCCTATCGCGGCCGCACCCCGATGGGTCCGGCCGGCTGCGCGGAGACGGCGCGCGCCGCCTCCGAGGTGATGAGCCTGCCGCTGTATCCCGAGTTGTCCGACGCGCAGGTCGGCCGCGTCTGCGAGGCGTTGCGGCGGCTCTGAAACGTCAGGCTGCCGCCGGGCGTGCCAGCCGCGCCGTTGTCAGCGCGAAGGCGCCCGCGCCCAGGCCTGCCTGCACCAGCAGCGCGGCGGTCCAGAAGGCCGGGAATTCCCACCCGCCGCCCTGCGACGTGAACACCCAGCCGGCCGGCAGGTGCTGCCAGGTGGCGCCGAGCAGGATCGGCAGCATCGCCAAGCTGGCCGCGCGCACCCACACGCCGGCGATCAGCGCGATGCCGGCCGCGATCTCGGCGAAGGCGACGGCTGCGCCGAGCAGCGGCGGATAGCCGATCGAGCCGAAGAAGCCCATCGTGCCGGCCAGGCCGAAGGTCATCAGCTTCAGCAGCAGCCCGTGCGCGAGGAACATCACGCCCATGGTCACGCGCAGCAGGAAGGCGGCGTAGGGGGCGGTCGTGCGTTCGTCGAAGGTCATTGCGGGTCTCCTGTCCGTTGTGGTGCGTCCAGGATGGTACGCGTGGCCGGGCGGCTTCCAACGCGGGGTCCGAACGGCCATCATCACCGCCGCGAATGACCGGGGGCGCGGCGATTGGCGGAGCTGGCGAATCTCGATCTGAACCTGCTCCGCGTCTTCGATGCGGTCGCACGCGAGCGGCACGTGACGCGGGCGGCGGAGAAGCTGCATCTCTCGCAGCCCGCCGTCTCCAATGCCCTGGCGAGGCTGCGCGCGGCGCTCGGCGACGAGCTGTTCCTGCGCCGGCCCGGCGGGGTGGAGCCGACGGCGCTCGCGCTCTCGCTCTCGGCGCCCGTCGCGGAGGTGCTGGATCGGCTGCGCGAGACGCTCGCCACCCACGCGCCCTTCGATCCCGCGGCAAGCGGGCGCGTCTTCACCGTCGCGCTCAGCGAATATGCCGAGAGCGTGCTGGTGCCGCCGCTGCTGGAGGTGATGGCGCGGGAGGCGCCGCGCGCGCTGCTGGCCGTGCGGCACGCGGACCGGACGAACGCGCTGGCATTGCTGGAGGCGGACGAGGCGGAGCTGGCGGCGGCGGTGCTGCCCGAACCGCCGGCGCTCTACACCCGCGTGCGCCTGATGCCGGAGGCGTTCCTGACGCTCATGCGGCGCGGGCATGAGCTGGCCGAGGGGCCCATGACGATCGCGCGCTTCGCGGCCTATCCGCACCTGCTGCACTCGCCCAACGGATCGCGCGACGGCGCCTTGGACGGGCCGATGCTGGAAGCCGGGCATCCGCGGCGGCTCGGCGCGGTCGTCGCGCATCTCGGCGCGGTGCCGGAGATCCTGGCGCGGACGGACATGGTGATGACGCTCTCCGCGCGGCTGGCGATGCGGCTGGCGGAGCTGCACGGGCTGGTCGTGCGGCCCTGCCCGGTGGAGATCAGGCATTTGCGCCTCTCTCTGGTGTTCCATCGCCGGTTCGAAGCCGATGCCGGCCACGCCTGGCTGCGCCGCGCGCTGATCGCGGTGGCGCGCGAGGTCGGGCCGGTGCCGGGCGTCGGCGCATGACCTTCGACTACGTGGTGGTGGGCGCGGGCAGCGCGGGCTGCCTGCTGGCCGACGAACTCTCGAAGTCCGGCGCGAGCGTCGCGGTGATCGAGGCGGGCGGGCGGGACCGCCACCCGCTGCTGCACATCCCTGCCGGCTACGCGCGCATTCTGGCGCATCCGGTGCTCACCTGGGGTTATCGCACGGCGCCGGACCGGGCGACCGGGTCGCGCGCGCTGGATTATCCACGCGGGCGCGTGCTCGGCGGGTCGTCGGCGATCAACGGCCTCGGCCATGTCTGGGGCGATCCGTCAGATTACGATTTTTGGGCGCAGAAGGGCTGCACGGGCTGGTCCTGGAGCGACCTCGCGCCGCACTTCGCCGCGTATGAGCGCGCGGAGGAAGCGGGCGCGCATCGTGGCGAGGGCGGCGCGCTGCGGGTGTCGCACCTTGCCGAAATCCCGCCGATCGTCGCGCGCATGCGGGACGCCGCCGCGGCGATCGGGCTGCCAACGCCGCGCGACATGAACGGGCCGGTGCGCGAGGGCTTCTCCACCTTCCAGCAGACGCGCGCCGGCCGCGCGCGGCACTCGGCGGCGCGCGCCTTCCTGCGGCCCGCGCTCGCCCGCGGCGTCGCGCTGTTCGAGAAGGCGCTGGCGCTGCGCGTGGTGGTCGAGGGCGGCCGCGCCACCGGCGTCGCCATCCGCCGCGGCGGCGAGGAGCGCGTGATCGCGGCGCGGCGCGAGGTCGTGCTGAGCGCCGGCGCGATCGGCTCCCCGCACCTGCTCATGCTCTCGGGCCTCGGGCCAGCGGGGGCGCTGCACGCGCAGGGAATCACGGCGCTCCGTGACATCCCGGGCATCGGGCAGAACCTGCAGGACCACTACATCGCGCGGCTGACCTACCGCCTCGCCTCGCATCGCTGGTCGGCGAACCGCCGGATCACCTGGCCGCGGCTCGGCATGGAAGTCGCGCGCTGGCTGGTCCGCGGCGACGGGGTGCTGACCTGGTCGCCCGGCATGGTCGGCGTCTTCACGCGCAGTCAGCCGGGGCTGGACGCGCCGGACATCCAGCTCAATGGCGGCCCGCTCTCCTGGGCGGAGGGCCGCATCGGCGTGCCGGAGACGGAGCCGGGCCTGACGATCGGCGTCTGGCAGACGCGGCCGCTCTCGCGCGGGACGGTGACGCTCGCCTCACCGCATCCGGGCGATGCGCCCGTGATTGCGCCGCGCTTCCTGACGGCGCCGGAGGATCGCGCGGCGGTGGTGCGCGGCATCCTGCTCGCGCGGCGCTGGATGGGGGCGCCGCCGCTCGCCGGGATCGTGACCGGGGAGGTCCGGCCGGGCGCGGCGCTCGACACGGAGCAGCAGCTGGCCGGTTTCGCGGCCGCGACCGGCGGCACGGTCTATCATCCCTGCGGCACGGTCCGCATGGGCGGCGCCGGCGCGCCGCTCGACGCGCGGCTGCGGCTGCGCGGGATCACGGGGTTGCGCGTGGCGGATGCCTCGGTCTTCCCCGACATCCCCGTCTGCAACATCAATGCGACCGTGCTGGCGGTCGCGCACAAGGCGGCCGGCCTGATGCTGGCCGATGCGAGGGAGGAGACACGATGAGGATCGGACGACGCACGACGCTCGGGCTGCTGCTGACGCCCGCGGCCGCACGCGCGCAGGAAACCTGGCCCTCGCGGCCGATCACCCTGGTCACCGGCTACGCGCCGGGCGGGCTGACCGACGTGATGACGCGACTGATCGCCGCGCGGCTGTCGCGCGAGCTCGGCCAGACGATCGTGGTGGAGAACCGCGCCGGCGGCGCGACCGCCATTGCCTCGACCGCCGTCGCACAGGCGCGGCCGGATGGCTACACGCTGCTGATGGGGGCCTCCTCGCTGGCGATCAACCCGACGCTGCAACCGAACCTGACGCCGCGCGAGCCGCTGCGGGAGCTGGTGCCGGTCGGCATGGCCTATCGCAGCGCCTTCGTGCTGCACGTCCATCCGGACATGCCGGCGCGCGACGTGGCGGGCTTCATCGCGCATGCGCGGGCCAATCCGGGGCGCGTCAATTTCGGCAGCTCCGGCACCGGCGCGGTGAACCACCTCTGCCTGGAGCTGTTCCGCACGCGTGCCGGCATTGACGTGGTGCATGTGCCGTATCGCGGCGGCGCGCCGGCGCTGATTGACCTGCGCGCCGGCCGCATCCACGCGATGTTCGCCGCGGCGCTGGAAGCGATCCCCGCGATCCGCGAGGGCGCGACGCGCGCGCTCGCCGTCTCCTCCGCCGCGCGCCTGCCGCTGCTGCCCGAGGTGCCGCCGGTGGCGGAGACGCTGCCGGGCTTCGACGCGGTGTTCTGGCAGGGATTGTTCGCGCCGGTCGGCACGCCGGAGCCGGTGCTCGCCCGGCTCGGTGCGGCGCTGCGCACGACGACGGAGGACCCGGAGGTGCGGACGCGCATGGCGGAGCAGGGCGTCGCCGCCGAGACCGGCGACGCCGCCGCGCTGCGCCGCGTGCTGGAGGAGGATACGGCGATGTGGGGACGGCTGATCCGGGAGCAGAACATCCGGCCGGAGTAGGAGTCGACCGACCGGCCGCCGTCTGGAGCAGATGGGCGCTCATGCTCGTGTGTCCCAGCGGCCGGAAAGCGGGTCCCGGCTTTCGCCGGGACGACGGCGGTGAGCAGGTCGGCACCCAAACCGACCGGCAGGTGAGCTGACGCTCCCTCCCTGTCGCCCCCGCGAAAGCGGGGGCCCATCTCCGAGCATCCCGCCGCCCGGAAGGCGGATGCCGGCGTCGGCCCGGCGCCGTCACCCCTCCTCGAAGCGCAGTCCCCGCGCGCGGATCAGGGCGCCCCACTTCTCCGATTCACCCCGCATGTGCCGCTCGGCGCCCGCGGTGTCGGACCCAACGAGGACGAAGCCGACTTCGGCGGCGCGGGCGCGTACATCCGGCTGCGAGAGGCCGTGCAGCGCGGCGGCCGTCAGGCGGCGGGCGATCGGGTCGGGGGTCGCGGCCGGCACCCACCACATGATCCAGGAATTCGCGTCGAAGCCCGGGGCGACGGTCTCTGCCATCGTCGGCACTTCGGGCAGAGCCGGCACGCGTTCCGTCGTGCAGAGTGCCAACGCCTGCAAGCCGCCGCCGCGGATCTGGCCGAGGGCCGCCGGCATGTCGGCGAACATGAAATCCACGTTCCCCGCGCGCAGATCCGTCAGCCCCAGGGCCGTGCCACGGTAGCCGGCGAGCTGGAACTCCGTCCCGCTCGCCGCGCGGTACAGCTCCGCCGCGAGCTGGTGCGGCGTGCCGGAGCCTCCGGTCGCGCCTGTCAGCCGGCCGGGGTTCGCCTTCAGGTGGCGGTCGAAGTCGCGCACATCCGCGAAGCGGCCGGGCCGCACGACGAGCATGAAGGGCGTGGTGGCGAGCCAGGTCAACGGGCGGAACTCCGCCAGCTCGTAGCCGGGATCGCGCATCATGAAGGGCGCGATCACCGAGGAGATCGGCGCGAGCAGGATCGTGGTGCCGTCCGGCGCCGCGCGGGCGACGCTGCGCGTGCCGACCGCCGCGCCGGCGCCGGGGCGGTTCTCCACCACCATCGGCTGGCCGAGGACGCCCTGCATGTGCGGCGCCATGACGCGGGCGAGGATGTCCGGGCTGCCGCCGGGCGCGAAGGGATTGACCAGCCGCACCGGGCCGGGCGGCGACCAGCCCTGCGCGCGGGCGGCGAAGGGCAGCGGGAGGAGGGCGGCGGCGCGCAGCATCGCGCGGCGCGAGGGATGCGTCGGCATGGGGTCGTCCCGGGTCTGGTGAAGCGCTCGGCGGCCTCTGGTGGGCCGCTTGCCACGAAGCGTGACCGTTCCGCAGGCGTGGCGCAAGCGGCTCACGGCCCGGTGTGGTATGTGCGTGATCGGCATGTCGCGACGGGTCTGGAAGGCACCACCCCCACCCCGGCCCTCCCCCGCGAGGACGGGGGAGGGCGGGAAGGCGCGTCGGGTCCTGCGGTGGCTGGTGCTGCTGGGGGTATGGGGCGGCGTGGCGCTCGGGGCGGCCCTGCTCGTCCTCACCTACGACCTGCCGCGCACGGACATCGCGCTCTCCATCACGCGGCGGCCGGGCGTGACGCTGGAGGCGGCGGATGGCCGGATCATCGCGACCTCCGGCGACGTGCACGGCAACGTCGTGCGCCTGCGCGACCTGCCGCCGCACCTGCCCGCCGCGATCATGGCGATCGAGGACCGGCGCTTCCGCCAGCATTTCGGCCTCGATCTCATCGGCATCGCGCGTGCCGCCTGGGCGAACTGGAGCAGCGGGCGCGTCGTGCAGGGCGGCTCCACGCTGACGCAGCAGCTCGCGAAGAACCTGTTCCTCACGCCCGACCGCACCCTGCGGCGCAAGGCGCAGGAGGCGCTGCTCGCGCTCTGGCTGGAATGGAAGTTCAGCAAGGACGAGCTGCTCGAGATCTACCTCAACCGCGTCTATCTCGGCGCCGGCGCCTACGGCGTGGATGCGGCCGCGCGGCTGTTCTTCGGCGTGCCGGCGGCGCGCCTGCAGCTCTGGCAATCCGCGGTGCTGGCGGGGCTGCCGAAGGCACCCTCCCGGCTCAACCCTCGCACCGCGCCCGAGGCCGCCGCCGGCCGCGCCGTGGAAGTGCTGGAGGCGATGGCGGAGACCGGCTTCCTCACCCGGGCGCAGGCGACGCTCGCCGTCGAGACGATCCGCATGCCGCCGCCGCCCTCCCGCGATGCAGGCTGGTTCGCCGACTGGGTGATGGACGACCTGGCCGACCGCTTCCCTGGCAATGCCGACCTGGTGCTGCGCACCACGCTCGACCTGCGGATGCAGGCGGTGGTGGAGGCGCGGCTGGACGCGATCCTCGCCGGCCCCGGCGCACGGGCCCGTGCGACGCAGGGCGCGGTGGTCGTGATGGAGGCGGCAACCGGCAACGTCCGCGCCATGGCCGGCGGGCGGGACTACCGCGCCAGCCAGTTCAACCGCGCCGTGCAGGCGCGGCGGCAGCCTGGCTCCGCCTTCAAGCCCTTCGTCTTCCTCGGCGCGATCGAGCGCGGGATGGGCGCCACGGACCTCGTCGCGGACGGCCCGCTGAGCCTCGGCGGCTGGTCGCCGGGCAACGGGGAGTGGCGCGCGCGCGGCGAGATCACGCTGGAGGAGGCGCTGGTCCATTCCGTCAACACCTCCGCCGTGCGCGTGCTGGCGCGTGCCGGCGGCGCGCGGGAGGCGGCGGCCGTGGCGCGGCGCTTCGGCCTGCCCGGCCCCTTCCCGAACGATGCGACGGTCGCGCTCGGCACCGGCGAGGTCACCCTGCTCGGCATGACGGCGGCCTACGCCGCCTTCGCGAATGGCGGGCTGCTGCCCCGTCCGCGCGGCGTCGCCTCGGCACGCGCCAACGGGCAGCCGGTGCCGATCGCCCCGCCGAGCGCCACGCGCGCCGCCGCGGCCGACGTCGTCGCCCCGATCCGCCGCATGCTGGAATCGGTGGTTGCGCGGGGCACGGGACGGGCGGCACAACCGTCCGGCGGCCGGGTTGTGGCGGGCAAGACCGGCACCACCCAGGATTTCCGCGATGCCTGGTTCGTGGGATGGTCCGGGCCGCTCGTCATCGGCGTGTGGCTTGGCAATGATGACGGCACGCCGATGTTGGACGTGCGCGGCGGCACGCTGCCGGCGCGGCTCGTCCGCGAGATCCTGGACGGCCTGGGCGGCGAGGCACGCGCCGCGGCGGCCAGGGGATGAAGGGGGACACGCTTTTTGCACGACGATCCGGCATCCGCCCCGCTCAGCCGACATGACCTCGTCCTGCTGCGTCACGACCGGCTGCGGCGCAGCGCGCCAGCGGTGCAGCACGAGGTCAACAACGCACTGATGGTCCTGGCCTCCAACCTCGAATTGCTGGGCCGGTCCGCCGCCGAGGGCCCGCCGCGCCGCCAGCTCGACCGTGCGCAGGAGGCGATGCGGCGGCTGGAGGTGACGGTGCGCAGCTTCCTTGAAGCCGCCCGGCGCGAGGCGGAGGACCCCGCCTCTGCCTCGCCCGCCGTCGCGGTCGCGCAGGCGCTGCCGCTGCTGCGCGTCGTGCTCGGCACGCGCTTCGGCTTCGACCTGGCGGATGCGGAGCGCGCGAAGGAGGGCTGGCCGGTGCGCCTCGACCGCGCGCGGCTGGAGCTGGCGCTGCTGACGCTGGTGCGCGACGCCGCCGGCCGCATGGCGCAGGGCGCGCGCATCACCGCGCGGGTGGAGAACCGGATCGAGGCGGGCGAGGTCAGCCTCGCGCTGGAGCTGCCCCCCGGCGCCGAACCGGACGGCGAGGCCACCCGGCTGCTGGCCGAATCAGCGACGGCCACCGGCGGGCGGATGGAGCGGGGGCCGACCCTGGTCTGGCCGCGCGCGAAGCCTCAATCCGCGATGCTGCCATAGGCCAGGATCGCCGCCGCAAGGTCCTCCCCGGCCCAGCCGACCGACTTGAACACCGTCACCTCCTCCGCGCGCGTCCGGCCGGGATGCGTGCCGCGGCAGAGTTCGGCGAGGTCGGCGGCCACATGCGCCTCGGTGATGGCGCCCTCGGCGATGGCCTGCACCAGGTCGCCCGCCTCCGCCAGCGCGCCGGGGCGCGTGTCCACCGCCAGCGTCGCGCGGGCGAGGAGGGCGGCGTCGCTCTCGCGCATGGTCGGGCGGAAGGCGCCGACCAGGTCCACATGTGTGCCGGGCGAGACCTCCGCGCCGCGGATCAGCGGGGTGTCGGAGAGCGTCGCGGCCGAGACGATGTCGAAGCCGCGCGGATCGGGCGAGGGTGCGGCGCGCGCGGGCACGCCCCGCGAGGCGAGCGTCGCCGCGAGGCGTTGCGCCGTTTCGCCCCGGCGCGACCAGATCGCGGCCTCGGCGATCGGGAAGCGCGCCGACCACGCCTCGGCCAGCGCCTTCGCGACCTTCCCGGCGCCGAGAACCAGCAACCGGCGGCTGTCCGGACGCGCGAGGAAGCGCCCGGCGAGCGTGCTGGCCGCGGCCGTGCGCCGGTCCGTCAGCTCCCCACCATCCAGCAGCGCCAGCGCCTCGCCCGTGGTCGCGTCCGAGAGCAGGTAGGACGCCTGCACCGCCGGCAGCCCGCGCGCGCCGTTGCCGGGCGAGACCTGCACGACCTTCACGCCGCCGTGCCGCCGCCCGGGCACCCCCGGCAGCTCCCAGGCCGGCATCAGCAGCAGCGTGCCGTCTTCCGGCAGGGCGTGGCGGTGGCGCAGCGGGGCCGCGCAGCCCTCGCGGAACACCCGCTCCAGCGCCGCTTCCAGCGCAGCCCAGGGCAGGTGGTGGCGGAGTGCCGCCGCGTCGAGGAACCGCATGCGCCCCTCATCGCATCGCCGGGGCACGGGCGGGAAGGGGGCGCCAGGGCACCGGTTGACGGCGGACGGTTCGGCGCCCGAAAGATGTCAGGATTGCGCGCGGCGCATTGCTGGCGCAGCATCGCCCCGCAAGCAGGGGCAGCCGGACCGCCTTGCGCGGCCGGCCGACGAAGGGAGAACACGCGTATGGAGGCCTTGCGCCTTTCGATCACCCGCGCCGTGGGCGGCGCCGCCCTGGCGGCGGCGCTGAGCCTGCCGGCGATGGCGCAGCAACCGGCGCCGGCCCAGGGCGCCGCGGCGACGCTCGACGCCATCCGCGCGCGGGGCACGCTGATCTGCGGCGTGAACACCGGCCTTGCCGGCTTCGCCCAGCCGGACAGCCAGGGGGTGTGGCGCGGCTTCGACGTGGACTATTGCCGCGCCGTCGCGCTCGCGATCTGGAACGACGCGAACCGCGTGCGCTACGTGCCGACCACCGCGCAGAACCGCTTCACCGCGCTGCAATCGGGCGAGGTGGACATGCTCAGCCGGAACACGACCTGGACGCTGTCGCGCGACACCTCGCTGGGCTTCGATTTCGGTGCCATCAACTTCTACGATGGCCAGGGCTTCATGGTGAAGACGAGCCTCGGCCTGCAGAACGCCCGGCAGCTCGAAGGGGCGACGATCTGCGTGCAGCCCGGCACGACGACCGAGCAGAACCTGACCGACTGGGCCCGCGCCGCCCGCATCCGCTTCACCCCCGTCGTGATCGAGCGGCTGGAGGAGGTCGTGCAGGCCTACATCGCCGGCCGCTGCGACGCATACACCACCGACGTGTCCGGCCTGGCCGCCACGCGCTCCGCCCAGCCGCGGCCGGCCGACCACACGATCCTGCCCGACGTGATCTCGAAGGAGCCGCTCGGGCCGCTGATCCGGCACGGCGACCAGCGCTTCGCGGACCTCATCCGCTGGATCCATTACGGCCTGATCGGCGCGGAGGAACTCGGCCTGACCGCGGCGAACATCCAGCAGCGTTCGGGCGACGCGAACCCGGAGGTGCAGCGCATGGTCGGCCGCACCGGTGACCTCGGGCGCATGCTCGGCGTGGACAACGCCTGGATGGTGAACATCATCCGGGGCGTCGGCAACTACGGCGAGATCTTCGCCCGCAACCTGGAGCCGATCGGCATCCAGCGCGGGCCGAACGCCTTGTGGACGACCCCGGGCGGGCTGCAATACTCGCCGCCCTTCCGCTGAACTGATACCCGGGCGCCGCGGCGGTCGCGGCGCCCGTCCTGCCTTTCCCCCGGCGGCAGTCCCGGGTTGTCCCCCCCTGAAGCCGCGACAGGACCTACCGCATGTCCTCATCCACCGCCGATCCGCGATTGGCCTCCGTCGGTCCGCCAAGAAAGCCGATCCGCCTCTCCTGGGCCGATGAACGGGTGCGGGGGATCGTCTATCAGGTGGTCGTCGTCGGCGTGATCGGCGCGATCATCTGGTGGCTGTGGTCGAACACCGTCCACAACCTGGAGGTCCGGCGGATCGCCACCGGCTTCGGCTTCCTGACGCGCGAGGCGGGGCTGCCGATCGGCGAGAGCCTGGTCGAGTACGAACCCACCGACACCTACCTGCGCGCGCTGACCGTCGGCGTGCTGAACACGCTGAAGGTCGCGGTCATCGGCGTGATCCTGGCGACCGTGCTCGGCACGCTGGTCGGTATCGCGCGGCTGTCGAACAACTGGCTGCTGTCGAAGATCGCCGGCGTCTATGTCGAGGTGATCCGGGACCTGCCGCTGCTGCTGCAGCTGCTGTTCTGGTACACGATCATGCAGGGCCTGCTCGGGCCGCGGCAGGCGATCAACCCGGTGGAGGGCGTGTTCCTCTCCAACCGCGGCATGAAGCTGCCCTTCATCGAATGGACGCACGCGCATTGGTGGGCCGTGCTGGCCAGCGTCGTCGGGATCGGGCTGACGATCTTCTACGCGCGCGCTATGCGGGCCAGGCAGTACCAGGATGGCCAGCCGCGCAAGGTGTGGCCGGCGGGGCTGGCGCTGATCATCGGGCTGCCGCTGGCGGTCTGGGCGGCATTCGGCGCGCCCTTCACGCCGGACATCCCGGCGCTGCGCGGCTTCAACTTCCGCGGCGGCATCACGGTGAGCCCGGAGTTCTTCGCCCTCCTCATCGGCCTCGTCACCTACACCGCCGGCTTCATCGCGGAGATCGTGCGCGCCGGCATCCTGGCGGTGAACCAGGGGCAGTGGGAAGCCGCGGAGGCGCTCGGCCTGCGTCGCGGCGAGATCCTGCGCAAGATCGTGCTGCCGCAGGCGCTGCGCGTGATCGTGCCGCCGATGACCTCTCAGTACCTGAACCTGACCAAGAACAGCTCGCTCGCGGTCGCGATCGGCTACCAGGACATCGTGAGCATCGCGAACACCACGCTGAACCAGACCGGCCAGGCGATCGAGGGCATCGCCATCATCATGCTGGTGTACCTGACGATCAGCCTCTCGATCAGCCTGTTCATGAACTGGTACAACTCGCGCATCGCGCTGGTGGAGAGGTGACGCGGCCATGAGCGACATCGCACTCCGCGCCTCCACGACACCCGCCGAAGCCGCGCCGCGCAGCGCGCCCATCCGCACGACCGGCGCGGTCGCCTGGGCGCGGCAGAACCTGTTCGGAACCTGGCTGTCCACCGCGGTCACGCTGCTGCTGGCCTATTTCATCGTCCGCTGGGCGATCGGCTTCGTCGAATGGGCCTTCATCAACGCGGTCTGGTCCGTCCCCTGGCAGGGCAACCAGCCGCAGACCGGCATCTGCCGGGAGATGAAGGGCATCGGCGCCTGCTGGGCGGTGATCGCGGAGAAGCATCGCTTCATCCTGTTCGGCACCTACCCCTTCGAGGAGCACTGGCGACCCGCGCTGGTCTGCCTGCTGTTCGTCGGGCTCTACATCGTCTCGGCGATGCGGCGCTTCTGGACCTGGCACCTGATCCCGATCTGGCTCGTAACGCTGACCCTGATCGGCATCCTCATGTGGGGCGGCGTCCTCGGCATGACGTATGTCCCGCAGGAGCGCTGGGGCGGGCTGCCGATCACGCTGATCCTCTCGACCTTCGGGCTGGCCTTCGCCTTCCCGCTGGCGATCCTCGTCGCGCTCGGGCGGCGCTCGCGGCTGCCGGCGATCAAGGTGCTCTGCGTGCTGTATGTGGAGCTGATCCGCGGCGTGCCGCTGATTTCGCTGCTCTTCATGGCGAGCGTGATGTTCCCGCTGTTCCTGCCGGAGGGCATGAACATAGACAAGCTGCTGCGCGCACAGGTCGCGATCATCCTGTTCGCCGGCGCCTACCTGGCGGAAGTCGTGCGCGCCGGCCTGCAGGCGCTGCCGCGCGGGCAGTACGAGGCGGCGGACGCGCTCGGCCTGAGCTACTGGCAGAAGACCGGCTTCATCATCCTGCCGCAGGCGCTGCGCCTGGTGATCCCGCCGCTGGTGAACACCTTCATCGGCTTCTTCAAGGACACGTCGCTGGTGCTGATCATCGGCATCTTCGACCTGCTGACCGCCGGCAAGACCGCCATCGTGGAACCGGCTTGGCAGGGCTTCGGCGTGGAGGTCTATGTCACGGTCGGCGCGATCTACCTCGTCTTCTGCTTCGCCATGAGCAAGTACAGCCAGGGGTTGGAGCGCGAGTTGAACCGGCACAGGCGCCGCTGACGCGATGGAGATGACGAACCATGGGTGACACCGTGATGGAGGCGCCGGTCGCCTCCGCCGTGCGGCGCGGGGCGAAGCCGGCGATCGTGCTGGAAGGCGTGAACAAGTGGTTCGGCGCGCTGCACGTGCTGCGCGACATCAACCTCCAGGTCGCGGAGGGCGAGCGCGTGGTGGTCTGTGGGCCGTCAGGCTCCGGCAAGTCCACGATGATCCGCTGCATCAACCGGCTGGAGCAGCACCAGGAAGGGCGCATCGTCGTCAACGACACGGAGCTGACGGACGATCTGCGCGCGCTCGACGCCATCCGGCGCGAAGTCGGCATGGTGTTCCAGAGCTTCAATCTCTTCCCGCACCTGACCATCCTGGAGAACTGCACCCTCGCCCCCATCTGGGTCCGCCGCATGCCGAAGCGGGAGGCGGAGGAACTGGCAATGGAATACCTCACCCGCGTCCGCATCCCGGAGCAGGCGAAGAAGTACCCGGGCCAGCTCTCCGGTGGGCAGCAGCAGCGCGTGGCGATCGCCCGCGCGCTGTGCATGAAGCCGAAGATCATGCTGTTCGACGAGCCGACCTCCGCCCTCGACCCCGAGATGATCAAGGAGGTGCTGGACACCATGGTCATGCTGGCGGCCGAGGGCATGACGATGATCTGCGTGACGCACGAGATGGGCTTCGCCCGCCAGGTCGCCGACCGCGTGGTGTTCATGGACCGCGGCGAGGTGGTGGAGAGCGGCGAGCCCGAGGCGGTGTTCAGCAACCCGCAGACGGACCGCCTGAAGCTGTTCCTCAGCCAGATCCTGCGGGGTCATTGACCACGTTGCCCCCTCTCCTGCGAAGCGGGGGAGGGCTGGGGTGGAGGTGCGGCGTTCAACGCGCCGCCGTCCCCGCACCCCCACCCAACCCTCCCCCGCAAGCGGGAGAGGGCTATCATGTGCGGGACGATAGAGGCGTTCCCTTGCCTCGCAACCATATGCCGCCTTATGCGTATCCGCGTTCCGCATCCGGAGCGCATCCTTGAGCCACTCCTCCGGCGCCGACCGTCCCGTCACGGCGGGCGCCATCGTCGGTGTCCTCGGCGTCGTGTACGGCGACATCGGCACCAGCCCGCTCTACGCGCTGCGCGCCGCGCTGCTGCATTTCAACGCGGACGGCATCGAGCGCTGGGAGATCCTCGGCCTGCTCAGCCTCATCTTCTGGGCGCTGATCCTGACGGTCACGGTCAAATACGTCACCTTCGTGCTGCGCGCCGACAACCGCGGCGAGGGCGGGATCCTGGCGCTCATGGCGCTCGCGCAGCGGCACGCGCGCACGGAACGCGGGCGCTGGATCGTGGCCCTCATCGGCATCGCCGGGGCGAGCCTGTTCTTCGGCGACGGCATCATCACCCCCGCCATCTCCGTGCTCTCGGCCGTCGAGGGGCTGAAGGTCATCTCGCCCGCTTTCGAGGAAGCGGTCGTCCCCCTCGCGCTGTTCATCCTGCTCGGCCTCTTCCTCGTGCAATGGCGCGGGACGGAGAGCATGGGCCGCGTCTTCGGCCCGATCTGCGCGCTGTGGTTCGCGACCATCGGCCTGCTCGGCCTGATCGAGGTGGTGCGGGAGCCCGGCGTGCTCGTCGCCCTCTCGCCGCATCACGCGATCGGTTTCTGCGCGAGCTACAAGCTCGCGGCCTTCATCGCGTTCGGCTCCGTCGTGCTGGCGGTCACGGGGGCGGAGGCGCTGTACGCCGACATGGGCCATTTCGGCCGCAAGCCGATCCAGTTCGCGTGGATCGCCTTCGTCCTGCCGGCGCTTGCGCTCAACTACTTCGGCCAGGGCGCGCTGCTGCTCTCCGATCCCAGCGCCATCGAGAACCCGTTCTTCCTGCTGGCCCCCGAGTGGTTCCGCCTGCCGCTCGTCGTGCTCGCCACGCTCGCCACGATCATCGCGAGCCAGGCGATGATCTCCGGCGCCTACTCCATCGCGCGGCAATGCGTGCAGCTCGGCTTCCTGCCGCGGCTGCAGGTGGTCCATACCAGCGAGACCGAGGGCGGGCAGATCTACATGCCGCAGGTCAACACCATGCTGCTGATCGGCGTCGTGATCCTGGTGCTGGAGTTCCGCAGCTCCGACAGCCTCGCCGCGGCCTATGGCCTCGCGGTGACCGGCACCTTCCTCGCCACCTCCTGCCTCGCCATCCTGGTCTTCCGCCGCGCCTTCGGCTGGCCCTGGCCGGTCGTCGTCGGGCTGTTCGTGCCGCTCTGGTTCCTCGACCTCGCCTACTTCGTCTCCACCGCCCTGAAGATCCCGGATGGCGGCTACGTGCCGCTGATCCTCGGCATCATCACCTTCTTCCTGATGCTCACCTGGAAGCAGGGGCGGGAACTGCTGTTCACCCGCTTCCGGCAGGACAGCCTGCCGCTGAAATCCTTCCTCGCCCGCCTGCCGCAATCCCGCACCGTGCGCGTGCCGGGGATCGCCGTGTTCATGACGGGGCAGGAGGATTTCGTGCCCGGCGCGCTGCTGCACAACCTCAAGCACAACAAGGTCCTGCACGAGCGCGTGCTGTTCGTCACCGTCCACAACGAGGACGTGCCTCGCGCCGAGCAGCGGCGCGAGGTGACGGAGCTCGGCCCGAGCATCCACCGCGTCATGCTGCGCTACGGCTTCCAGGAAAGCCCCAACATCCCGAAGGAGCTGGAGGCGCTGCGCGACGTCGGGATCCCGTTCGAGCCGATGCAGGCAAGCTACTTCCTGGGCCGCGAGACGGTCGTCGCCGCGGCGGTGCCGAAGATGTCGCGCTGGCGGCAGTGGCTCTTCACGCTGCTGAGCCGCAACGCGATCTCGGCGACCGACTTCTTCCGCATCCCGTCGGACCGTGTCGTGGAACTCGGCGTGCGCGTCGCGATCTGAACCCGGCATTGGGCCACGGCGTTGGATCGTCTGTGGACGAGGAGGGTTGGGCCGTGACGGCCGCGAGACTGGTGACCGTGACATTGGCGCGCGCGTGGGAGCCGGGCGAGCGGGTGGAAGAGGCGGGCACCATCGAGTTCGCGATCGCGCTCGACGGCAGCGGTCACCCCGATGCACAGGCCTGGCTCGACGATCCCGCGCCGTGGCCGGCCCGTCGGATCCGCCCCGGCAACGCCACCCAGGCCGGCGACGTCGCGCTGGACGAGGAGGGCTGGCAGCTCCGCTTCTTCGACGGCGCCGAGCGCGACGTGCCCGTGCACCGCATCTGCCACCTCGGCGGCGGCATGCGCCCTGGCGAGGTGATGACGCTGCGCGCGCCCTCAGGCGAGCAGACCGCCTGGCGCGTGGTGGGCGTGGGCACGCCCGGCGGATAGCGTTGCCCTATTCCGCCGCGGCCATCACCGGCGCGCGGCGCGGCGCGCCGGTCAAGGCAAGCCGCGCGAGCCGGCCGAGGAACAGCAGCGCGCCCGCGAGCCAGGCGAAGCCGCCGATGATCGCGAGCAAGGGCGCGTCGTGGAAGATTGCGAAGTAAATGCCCGGCGGGAACAGGATGCCGGCGCCGGCCGACAGCGCGAATTGCGTGGTCGCGAGGCGCCCCGCCGCCAGCTCCGGCCATGCGCGCAGCGTCAGGCCCATCAGCGCGAGCGACGCCCAGCCGACGAGGTTCGTATGCGCATGCACCGGCGCCAGCGAGTGGTCGTGCGTCACCCCCATGCCGATGCCGAGCAGGGTGCCTACGACGAGGCAGGAGGCGGCGGCGACCATGAACAGCAGCGGCAAGCGGGACATCGGGCGATTCCTTGGGTGCGGACGGGCCGGCGGTATCGCAATGGCGCGTTTCACCGTGATGCCGCGCCGCCCCCGATCGTGTTGCGTGCGCGACGTCGCGCGTCACACGGGAAACGTGCCGGCATCATCCCAGCATCTGCCCGCCATCCACGATGATCGTCTGCCCCGTCACCCACCGCGCGCCCGGCCCGGCGAGGAACAGCACCACGTCCGCCACTTCCTCCGGCATGCCCAGGCGGCCGAAGGGGATGGAGCGCAGGATGCGGTCGTAGAGCGCGGGATCGCTGGCTCGTCGCGCCTCCCACGTCCCGCCCGGGAACTCGATGGAGCCGGGCGCCACCGCGTTCACCCGCACGCCGTCCGGCGCGAACATCGCCGCCTGGCTCAGCGTGTAGTTCACCAGCAGCGCCTTCACCGCGGCATAGGCCGGGCCGCGGGCCGAGGCGCGGTAGCCGGAGATCGAGGTGACGTTCACGATGCTGCCGCGCGCGGCCCGCAGGTGCGGCGCCGCGGCGCGGCTGGCGCGCACCGTCGCCATCACGTCCACGTTCAGGCCCTTCGCCCAGTCCTCCTCGGTGTCCTGCGCACCGAAGCCGCTGGCGTTGTTCACCAGCACGTCCACGCCGCCGAACGCCCTCGCGGCGTCCTCCACCCAGCGCGCGACGGCCGGGCCATCCGCGAGGTCGAGCGGCATGGCATGCGCCCTCGGCCCGAGCTCGGCGCGGGTCTTCTCCAGCGTCTCCGCGCCGCGCGCGCAGATCGAGACGGCGGCGCCGGCGCGCGCGAAGCCGAGCGCGATGGCGCGCCCGATCCCGCGGCTGCCGCCGGCCACCAGCACGCGCGTGCCGTCGAAGTCGGTCATGGGGTGTCCTCCTGCGGCGGCAGGGTTGCGGGTGATGCGCCGCGTGGCAAGGCATTGACGGGCGCGCCGCGCCGTGGCGGAACGGCAGCGATGAACCACCGGGGAACGCGCCGATGGCCGTGATCGCCAGCACCGCCGATCCACGCTCCGACGCCTTCCGCGCCAACGCGGCGCGGATGGCGGAGCTGGTCTCCGGGCTGCGCGCGACGGTGGACCGCGTGCGCGAGGGCGGCGGCGAGGCCGCGCGGAAGCGCCACCTGGACCGCGGCAAGCTGCTGCCGCGCGAGCGCATCCGCGTGCTGCTCGACCCGGCCTCGCCCTTCCTGGAACTGTCGCAGCTCGCGGCGCAGGGCATGTATGGCGAGGAGATCCCGGCCGCCGGCATCGTCACGGGCATCGGGCGCGTCGGCGGGCGCGAATGCGTGATCGTCGCGAACGACGCGACGGTGAAGGGCGGCACCTACTATCCGATGACCGTGAAGAAGCACCTGCGCGCGCAGGAGATCGCGGAGGCGAACCGGCTGCCCTGCCTCTACCTGGTGGACAGCGGGGGGGCGAACCTGCCGAACCAGGACGAGGTCTTCCCGGACCGCGACCATTTCGGCCGCATCTTCTTCAACCAGGCGCGCATGTCCTCGCTCGGCATCCCCCAGATCGCGGTGGTGATGGGAAGCTGCACGGCGGGCGGGGCGTATGTGCCGGCGATGTCGGACCAGGCGATCATCGTGCGCAACCAGGGCACGATCTTCCTCGGCGGGCCGCCGCTGGTGAAGGCCGCGACGGGCGAGGTCGTCAGCGCGGAGGAGCTGGGCGGCGGCGACCTGCACAGCCGCGTCTCCGGCGTCACCGACCACCTGGCGGATAGCGACGCGCATGCGCTGGGGCTCGCGCGGCGGATCGTGGCGGGGCTGAACCGCGCGAAGCCGGCGGGCGCCGATGACATCGTCGCGCCGCGGGAGCCCCTGTACGGCGGATTGGACGGCGTGATCCCCGCCGACCTGCGCGAACCCTACGACGTGCGGGAGGTGATCGCCCGGATCGTGGACGCCAGCGAGTTCGACGAGTTCAAGCCGCTCTACGGCCCGACGCTGGTGTGCGGCTTCGCGCGCATCTGGGGCTACCGTGTCGGCATCGTCGCGAACAACGGCGTGCTGTTCAGTGAGAGCGCGCAGAAGGCGGCGCACTTCATCGAGTTGTGCGACGGGCGAGGCATCCCGCTGGTGTTCCTGCAGAACATCACGGGCTTCATGGTCGGCCGCAAATACGAGTCGGGCGGGATCGCGAAGGACGGGGCGAAGATGGTCACCGCCGTCGCGACCGCGCGCGTGCCGAAGTTCACGGTGATCGTCGGCGGCAGCTTCGGCGCGGGCAATTACGGCATGTGCGGCCGTGCCTATTCGCCGCGCTTCCTGTTCATGTGGCCGAATGCGCGGATCAGCGTGATGGGCGGGCCGCAGGCGGCGTCCGTGCTGTCGCAGATCCGTCGCGACGCGATCGAGGCCAGGGGCGGCGGCTGGCTTGAGGAGGAGGAGCGCGCCTTCAAGGCGCCGATCGAGGCGCAGTACGAGGCGCAGGGAAACCCGACCTACGCCAGCGCGCGGCTGTGGGATGACGGCGTGATCGCGCCGGAGGATACGCGGATGGTGCTGGCGCTCTGCCTTTCCGCGGCGCGCAACAACCCGGTGGTTGGCTGGACGGGCGAGGAGGCGCGCTTCGGCGTGTTCCGGATGTGAGGTTCTCCTCGATCCTCGTCGCCAATCGCGGCGAGATCGCGTGCCGCGTGATGCGCACGGCGCGCCGGATGGGCCTGCGGACCATCGCCGTCTTCTCCGACGCCGACGCGGACGCGCTGCACGTCGCCACCGCCGACGCCGCCGCGCGCCTCGGCCCCGCGCCGGCGCGCGAGAGCTACCTGAATGTCGCGGCACTCCTCGGCGCGGCGCGCGCGACGGGAGCGGAGGCGATCCATCCGGGCTACGGGTTCCTCTCCGAGAATGCCGAGTTTGCGGAAGCCGTCATCGAGGCCGGGCTGACCTGGATCGGCCCGCCGCCCGCCGCGATCCGCGCCATGGGCAGCAAGGCCGCGGCGAAGGCGCTGATGGAGCGCGCGGGCGTGCCGCTCGTGCCCGGCTATCACGGCGACGACCAGTCGGATGCGGTGCTGCGCGACCACGCAGCGCGCGTCGGCTTTCCCATCCTGGTCAAGGCCAGTGCCGGCGGCGGCGGCAAGGGCATGAAGATCGCGCGCGACGCGGCGGAGCTGGACGAGGCCATCGCGCTCGCGCGCGGCGAGGCCGCCGCGGCCTTCGGCGACGACCGCCTGCTGCTGGAACGCTATCTCACGAAGCCCAGGCACATCGAGATCCAAGTCTTCGCCGATACGCACGGGAACGTCGTCTCGCTGTTCGAGCGCGACTGCTCCATCCAGCGCCGCCACCAGAAGGTGGTGGAGGAAGCGCCGGCGCCGGGCATGACCGCGGAGCGGCGCGCCGCGATGGGCAAGGCGGCGTGCGACGCGGCGCGCGCCATCGGCTACGCCGGCGCGGGCACCGTCGAGTTCATCGCCGAAGGCGAGAGCTTCCACTTCATGGAGATGAACACCCGCCTGCAGGTCGAGCATCCCGTGACCGAGGCGATCACCGGCCTCGACCTGGTCGAATGGCAGATCCGCGTCGCGTCCGGAGAGGCGCTGCCGACGACGGAGCCGCGCATCTCCGGCCACGCGATCGAGGTCCGGCTCTACGCCGAGGACCCGTCGCGCGACTTCGCGCCGAGCGTCGGCACGCTGCGCCACCTCGCGCTGCCGGATGGCGAGGGCGTGCGCGTGGACGCCGGCGTGCGGACCGGCGACGCCATCCCGATCCACTACGACCCGATGATCGCCAAGGTCATCGCCCATGGCACGGATCGCGAGGAGGCGCGACGCCGCCTGCTGCGCGCGCTGACGGCAACCGAGGTCGCGGGCGTGCGCACCAACCTGCCGCTGCTGCGCGCCGTCGTCGCGCATCCCGCCTTCGCCGCCGCCGACCTCGACACCGGCTTCATCGCGCGGCACGCGGAGGCGCTGCTCGCGCCTGCGCAGTCGGCACCGCGCGCGGCACTCGCCGCCGCCGTGCTGCGGCTGCTGCGCGACGAGCCCGTCACGGACCCCGCCGACCCGCATTCGCCGTGGGGCGGGGCGAGCGCGTGGCGGCTGAACGGCGCGGGCTGGCAGGATTTCTCCCTGCTCGACGGCGAGGCGGAGGTCGCCATCCGCGCGCATCTCGGCGGCGCGCCGGTGCTCGACCTGCCCGGCGGCCCTGGCCGCATCGAGGGGCTGCGCGGGCACGACGATGCCATGACCTTCACGCTCGACGGCGTCACCGCGCGGCCGCGCGTGATCCGCGACGGGGAGTCGCTGCTGGTCGTGCTCGACGGCGCGACGCATGAGCTGCGCCACCGCGACCCGCGCGCGCCATCGGGTTCCGCCGACAACGCCGGCGGCCGCGTGGTCGCGCCGATGCCCGGGCGCGTGCTGCAGGTGCTCGTCGCGCCGGGAGACGCGGTCGCGCGCGGCGCCGTGCTGCTGGTGATCGAGGCGATGAAGGTGCAGATGCGCATCGCCGCGCCCTCGGACGGCGTGGTGGCTGCGGTGCGCTGCGCCGTCGGCGACCTCGTCGAGGACGGTGCCGAACTGGTCACGCTCGACGCACCGGCGTGACCCCGCGGGTCACGCCGCGACCCCCTACGGAAAGGCCTCGCAAGTCCCGGCGGTGTGATGTCGCTTCAGCGTTCCAGGCCGCCGCGCGATGCCCGCCGGGTCAGTGCCAGCGCGGCAAGCGAAGTGACGAAGATCGCGAGCCCCGGGGGCGAAGGCACGCCGACCGGCGGGGACGGCACCGGCGTCGCGGTGAAGCTCTCGCTGCGCAGGAACTGGCGAAGATCCGTGCCGAGCAGCAGCAACTCATAAGGCCCGGTGCCGCTGACCGGGCCGCCGGTCGGCTCCGTTTCGTCGTAGCTGAGGATGTAGGTGATCGTGCCGGCGCGGAAGCCGATGCCGAACACGTCGAGAAACGGCGCGGTCGAAGAAAAGTTGTTCCTGACACCGAATGTGCCGAGTTCGAGCAGCGCGTCAATCGGATCTCCGCTGATCGTGCCGGAGATGGCGGTGACCTGGCCGGCCATGACGTCAATCCGCGCTGCGAGGTCCGGCTCCGCCGTCGCGAGGACGAAATCCCAGGTGATGTCGAACTGCGCGGCGCGGAGCGGCAACGGCCCGACCAGGTACGCAGCGACGGCCAGGAGGATGGAGAGGCGGCGAACACCGAGCATCGGCATGCACTCCAAGTCTGGCCTACAATGTCAGCGTCGTTTCGTTTGCGTCAACGATACTCTGCGAGGCCATGCGGGCGTGACCCGACGAGCCGGTGGGCGAGCGCCTTTGCCGCCCAGCCCGGCCAGCGCGCGGCAGCTGAACGGCGACGAATTGGTCACCCCTGAGGCGCCTTGACGCCCCGCCGCCCTCCGCCGATGCTTAGCTAACGAAGCATTCCACGGGAGGACCGCCGGATGGTCAGCACCGAGCCCTTCCGCGGCCAGGGCCTGCCGGAGCCGAGCGCGCTGCCCTCCGTGCTGACCGGCCAGTATTTCGAGGCGCTGGAGAATTTCACGCGCGTCTTCCGGCCGAAGCCGGACGACACGATGGTCTTCCTCGCCGACCGCAACCTCGACCCGCAGGTGATCGCCGCGATCTCAGGCCTCGCCCGCGCCAATGGCGTGCGCCCGGTCGTGTACATGGCGGACACCACGCAGGTGCTGGCCGTGCCGGAGGAGGTGAAGCCGCTGCTGGAACGGGCCACCTTCGTCGTCTCCACCTGGTTCTGCTCGATCCTCGATCCCTTCTGCATCGGGCTGCGCAAGCGCGGCCAGCGCTGGGTGAAGATCACCTATTTCCGCAACCTCGACCTACTGAAGACGCCGCAGGCGCGCTTCCCGATCGAGATCGTCGGCGAGATCATCCGCGGCACCGCCGCGCGCTACCCCAAGGGCCAGGATTTCGACCTGCACTTCGCCGACCCGCGCGGCACCGACCTGACCATTCGCTTCACCGCGGCCATGCGCGAGAACCAGCTCAAGTCGAACCGCTGGCGCGGCAGGATGACGCCGGAGGAACCCGGCAGCTACGTCCACTACCTGCCGACGCACGGCCCGAACCTCTACGACCGCACGAGTGTGAACGACGACGAGGAGCTGGTCGTGCCGGTGAACGGCGTGGTGTACCCCGAATGGGCCGTCGGCTTCGCGCGCCCCTTCGAGGAGCGCGTCGGCGTGGTGTTCCGCGACGACCGCATCACCGAGGTGACCGGCGATTCGAAGCTGGCCGAGATCCTGCGCGACATGCTCCTCGGCGGCCGCCTGATCGAACTCGGCTGCGGCTTCAACCCGAAGGCGCCGCGGCGCGGCATCTATCCCGCCGGCTCCAACAGCCCTGGCGCGCTGCACTACGGCATAGATCTCGCGAAGCCCTGCGACTACATCCGCCGCGTGATGCCGGAATGGGAGGAGCCGCCGGTGCACATGGACCTCGTCTCCTTCGACAGCACGGTCCGCGCCGGCAACACGTCGCTCATCACCGGTGGCTTCCTGGAATCGCTGCGCGACGACGGCGTGGTGCGGATGGCGTCGCGCTACGGCGACCCCGTGGACCTGCTGAAGGCCTGGCCCGAGTGATGCACGTCCGTCGCACCGCGCTCTCGCTCGGCCTCGCCGCCCTCGCGGCACCCGCGCTCGCGCAACCCCGCTCCACGCGCCTGGTCGTGCCCTATCCGCCCGGCGGCACCACCGACCTTACCGGCCGCATCATCGCGCCGCGCGCGGCGGACCTGCTCGGCCAGCAATGGGTGATCGAGAACCGCTCCGGCGCGAACGGCGCGGTCGGCGCCGAGGTGGTCGCGCGCAGCGCACCGGACGGCACCACGCTGCTCTACTCGAACGAGGTGCTGACCGTATTGCCCTTCGTGCAGCGCAACGTGCCCTTCGACCTGCGCGCCGATTTCACGCCGATCGCCCGCACCGTCTCCATCCCCTACGTCATGGTCGGCGGCGCGAACCTGCCGCAGCGCGACCTCGGGGCGCTGCTCGACGCGGTCCGGCGCACCCCGCAATCCTTCTCCTTCGCCGGCTCCTCGCTCGGCTCCGTCGGGCAGCTCGCGACGGCGGCGCTGTGGCAGAAGCTCGGCGTGGAGACCACCTTCGTCTCCTACCGCGGCACCGGGCCGGCGATGAACGACCTCGTCTCCGGCGCCGTCAGCCTGTTCATCGCGCCGATGGGCCCGGCGCTGCCGCTGGTGCGCGATGGGCGGCTGCGCGCCTACGCCGTCACCTCCGCCCGCCGCGAAGCCGTGCTGCCGGAGATCCCGACGCTCGCCGAATCCGGCTTCGCCGACCTGGTGTACGAGGGCTGGTGCGGCCTCTGGGCCCCGCGCGGCCTGCCTGCCGAGATCGCCGCGCGCGTGAACGAGGCGGTGAACCGCAGCGTGAACGAGCCCGCGACGAAGGAGCGCATGGCCACCCTCGGCCTCACCGCGCTCGACGAGTCGCCGGCGCGCTTCGCCGAACTGATCGCGGCGGAAATCCCGCGCAACCAGGCGCTCGTCGCCGCCGCGCGGATCCAGCCGGAATGAGGCGCCGCGCGATCCTCGCCGCCGGCCTCGCGCTGCCGGCCGCGGCGCGGGCCCAGGCCTGGGCGCCCGATCGCCCGATCCGCGTCGTCGTGCCCTTCGGCGCCGGCGGCCCGACCGACGTGATCGCGCGTCTGCTCGCCGAGCCCGTCGGCGCCGCGCTCGGACAGCCGCTGGTGATCGAGAACCGCCCCGGCGCCGGCGGCAACCTCGGCACGCGCGCGGTCGCGGCGGCGGCGCCGGACGGGCACACGCTGGTGCTGAACGCGTCGGGGCCGCTGGTGATCAACCACTTCCTCTACCGCGACCTGGGCTACGACCCCGCGACGGCCTTCGCGCCGATCACCGTCCTCACCACCGGCCCGCTGCTCGTCGTCACCAACCCGCGCCTGCCGTTCCACTCCGTCGGCGACCTGGTGGAAGCGGCGCGGCGGGCGCCGGGCGGGCTGAACTACGCGACTGCCGGCAACGGCACCGTCCCGCACCTGGCGACGGAGCTGTTCCTGCGCGGCGCCGGCGTGCGGATGACGAACGTGACCTACCGCCAGACGCCGGATGCGACGCAGTCGGTGATGCGCGGCGACACGGCGGTGTTCTTCGACAGCCCGCAATCCATCGCGCACGTCCGCGCCGGCACGCTGCGCGCACTCGCCGTCACCACGCCGCGGCGGTTCGCGCCCTTTGCCGAAATCCCGACGATGGCCGAGTCCGGCGGGCCGGACATCTCGGCCGAGGCCTGGTACGGCCTGCTCGCCCCGGCGGGCACACCCGCCGCCGCCATTGCCCGGCTGCACGAGACCTTCACCACCGCGCTCCGCCGGCCGGAGGTCAGCGCGCGCATCGCGACATTGGGCTTCGAGCCGGTCGGCAACACGCCGGCCGAGTTCGCGCGCTTCATGGCGGCCGAAGCGCCGAAGTGGCGCGGCGTGATCGAGGCCGCGCAGATCAGGATCGAGTAGTCGGGCTATGCTGCCCGCCAGACACCCTCTCCCGCGCTAGCGGGAGGATGAGGGCCCACGCAACCTTCGGCGCGAAGCGCCGTCAGCCCCGTCCCCCACGCCGAGCAGCCGGCGGTTCCGCACCGGCCGGCCTTCCCGCGTCAAACCCCAGGAACCCGATCTCCGGCCGCGGCGCGCCGCCGTCGCCGGCCCAGAGCCGCGCGGCGCGAGGCGCGGCAGGCGTCGCGGGCTGCGGTGCCGCCACCGGCGCTTCACGCCGCGCCGGCGTCCGGGACGGCCGGCTCGGCGGCGGGCTCGACAGCCCGTCTCCCCCCGGCTCCGCGACCGGCGGCCCGCCGCGCGTCAGGTCGCGCGCGGACAGCAGGTAGAACGCGATCTCGTGCCGGCCCTGGTCCACCGCCGTATCCAGCGCCGTCAGCCCGAGCGCGTTGCGCGCCTCCAGATTGGCACCTCGCGAGACCGCATCGCGCGCCGCAGGCAGGTCGCCGCGCCCGACCGCGTCGAACAGCGCGGCATTCGGCGAGAGGGAGGCCGTGGGGTCACCGGGTATCGGCGCCGGCGCCCGGCGCGCCGCGAGGCCCGGCAGCGCCGGCGCGGGCGCCTGCTGCTGGGTCTGCCCGCGGGCCGGCGGCGGCGGCCCGGCGAACTGCGCCGAAGCGGCCCCGGGCAGGGCGACGAGAACGGCGAGGGCGAGGGCGCGGCGCATGACGCCGGACCGTAGTCGGATCGCCGGCCCGGCGGAAGCCTCAGCGGCACCCCTCGCCGCGGAAGGACACGTCCTCCACCCGGTTGGCCCGCAGTGCGAACGTGATGTCGCACCCGACCAGCGCGTAGCTCGGCGGCCCCGGCCAGTAGCCGAAGCGCGGACCCCAGGGCGAGAAATAGGGCCGGTCGAAGCCCGCCGAGGTGAGCGCGACCGTCCGGCGCTGCTCATACTGCAGGAAGCGGCGCCCGTCGGCCTCGTGCGTGCGGACCGGCACGCCGAAGGCGGCGACCAGCTCGCCCTCGGTCTGGCCGATATACGTCGAAAGCCGCTCGCGCAGCCCCGGCCCCTGCGCGCAGGCGGCGAGGAGGAGCGGGAGAAGAAGCGTCTTGCGTCTCATGGCGGGCAGATGGGCATGCCGGCCCGCCGCGTCACCTCACCGCCCCTCCCGCCGCCAGGCCAGGATCGCCAGGCCGAGCACCAATGGCAGCGCCAGCCAGGGTGGCAGGAGCGGCATGGCGGTGATGCCGGTCACCGTGTGGTCGGCGTTGCGGCGCAGGCCGATCCAGCCCTGGCCATGCGTGTCGCGGCCGGCGGTGACGCGGCGGAGTTCCGGTACGACGGGCGCCGCCTCCGCGCCGAGCCAGCGCACCGCGCCGCCGGTGCCCTCGGTGAGCGGGCGCAGGCGGGCCTCGTCGGCGCGCAGGTCGGCGATCTCCAGCGGGTTGCCGGCCTCGGCGGCGGCGTAGGCCGTGCGGCGTCCGTCGCTGGCCTGCCACACGCCGGGCAGGGTCGCCGGCATGTCCACCACCGCGCGGCCGCCACGCGCCTCGGGCCGGTGTCGGCTGACGGCACCGCCGGGCGCGGTGACGGCGATCTCCGGCGGCGGGCCGGCTTCCAGGCTGCGGCGCGTCACGGTGAGCTGTCCGTGCTCGATCCGCGCCGTCAGATCCTCCTCCTCCAGCTCCGGTTCCTTCATCGTCCAATGGGCGATGCGGCGCAGCAGCTCCGCCTGCGGGCCGCCGCCGTCATGGCCGCGGGACCAGAGCCAGATGTGGTCCGACAGGACCAGCGCGACGCGGCCCTCGCCGACGCGGTCGAGCACCATGAGCGGCGCGCCGTTCGGGCCGTCCATCAGGGTGGAGCCGGAGCGCGCATCGGCGCGCAGCGCGCGGTACCACCGGCCCCAGGTGGCGTCGCCCGGCCCGTCCACCGGGTTGGCGCCGGGCAGGTTCTCGGTCACGGGATGGCGGGCGCCGGTCGGCGTCACGCGCGGGCGGTAGGGCTGTTCCAGCAGCGCCGCCTGCGCCGCACCCGGCCCCGTCGGCGGCCGCGCCGGGATCACCTGGCCGAGCGGCGTGGCGGCGAGGCTGGTCGGCCCCGCGAATTCCGGCCCGACGGCGAGCAGCAGCGCACCGCCGGCGCGCACGTAGTCGGCGACGTTCCGCAAATAGACCGGCGGCAGCAGACCGCGGTTGGCGAAGCGGTCGAAGACGATCAGGTCGAACTCGCGGAGCTTCACCTGGAACAGCTCGCGCACCGGAAAGGCGATCAGCGCCAGCTCGTGCAGCGGCGTGAGGTCGTCCTTCTCGGGCGGGCGGAGGATGGTGAAGTGCACCAGGTCCACGTTCGGGTCCGCCTTCAGCAGCCGCCGCCAGGTGCGCTCGCCCGCATGCGGCTCCCCGGAGACCAGCAGCACGCGCAGCCGGTCGCGCACGCCGTTGATCGCGACGACGGCGCGGTTGTTGAGGTCGCTGACCTCTCCTCCGCGCGGGTCCCCCGCGACGCCGGGCCGCGTCTCCGCGGTCATCTCGATGACCGTCTGGCCGCCGCGTTCGATCGTCAGCGCGATGCGGTGCTCGCGGCCGACGGGGACGGATTCGACGCGCGGCGCGCCGCCGTCGCGCCGGATGGACAGGCGCGCGGCGCCGCCCGACGGCGCGCCGAGATCCTCGACGACGACGCGCAGCTCGACCTGCCGGCCGACAATGCCGAAGCCCGGCGCCTCGACGATGCGGATGCGGCGGTCCACCTCGCCCGGGCGGCCGGGCAGCAGCAGGTGCAGCGGCGCGTCGAGCGCGGGCGCGGGCGGCAGGTCGTGCACCTGCCCGTCGCTCAGCGCCATCACGCCGGCGAGCCGCGCGCGCGGCACCTCCGCCAGTGCGCGTTCCACGGCGGACCAGAGCCGCGTGCCCTGGTTGCCGGCCTCCGGCACCTCGACGGTGCGGAGCTCGAGTTCGGGCAGGCGGCGCGCGCGCGATTCCAGCGCCTGCCGCGCGGCTTCCAGCTGCGCGGCGCGCGGGCCGAGTGTCGCGCTGTCGCTGCGGTCCACGACGAGGAGGGCGATGTCGGGCCGCGTCTCGCGCGTCTCCTCGACGAGGCGCGGGTTGAGCAGGGCGAGGAACAGCGCCGCGAAGGCGGCGAGCCGGAGGAGCGCGCCGCGCGCGGGAACCAGGGTGCGCTTGCCGTCCGCGTCCTTCGCGATGCGGATCAGCGCGGGTGCCAGGGCCGCGAGGACGAGGATGCCGAGCGCGACCAGCAGCCAGGGCGGGATGACGGGCGCGATGTCGAGGCCGGCAAGGACCTGGGTCATGCGGCCTCGGTCCTCCGGAGGGAGAGGTGTTCCCATGCCGCGGCCGTCACCAGGATCGCGACGGTGGCGGCGGCGAGCGCGAGCGGCGAGAGCGACGTCGCGACCGGCAGCAGCGCCGCCAGCAGGCCGAGCGCGACGCTGTGGGACAGCGGCAGCCAGCCGAGGCTCAGCCGCTTGAAGGCCGCGACCCCTGCGAGGTAGAGCGCCGGCCCGACGAGGATCACCAGCGCATCGCCCCAGCCCGTGCCGCCATCTGCATTATGCAGCAGGCGGTCGTCCGCCACCGCGGCGGCGACGATGCCCGCCACGATGGGGATGTGCAGGTATGTGTAGGCCAGGCGCGCGTAGCGTCCGGGATCGTCGGCCCCGGCGATCAGCCGCGTCGCACGCCCCGCCCCGATGTGGAAGTAGATCCACCACATCGCGACGGTGCCGGCGAAGGCGACGAGGAAGGCGAGCAGGTTCGGCCGCGTCCAGGGCAGTGCCGCGAAGGTCGCGCCGGCGACGAGGACCGATTCGCCGAGCGCGATGATGACGAAGAGCGCGCAGCGCTCCGCCATGTGGGCGCCGTCCACGGTCCAATCCGCGGTGGTGGAGCGCCCGAGGCCGGGCATGCGGAAGCCGACCAGCGGCGCCGCCGTCCATACCGCGAGTGCCGCCATCCAGGCGAGCAGGCGCGGCGTGCCGTCCAGCAGCCCGCCGATGATCCAGAACGGCGCCGCCGCGACCTGCCAGGCCAGGACGCGCTGGAAGTTGCGGAGGAGCCCCGGATCGCGGTCACCGATCGCGGCGAGCATGAAGAGGCCGCGCGTGAGCTCGGCCGCGACGTAGCAGAGGGCGAAGACCAGCCCCATCGTGTCGAAGGCGTGCGGGATCGCCATGGCCACGCCGAGGCCGGCGAGCATCAGCCCGAACAGCATCGCGCGCGCCGGGCCGCGGTCCGGCTCGATCCAGTTCGTCGCCCAGGCCGTGTTGATCCAGGCCCACCACACCGCGAGGAACAGCACCGCGGTCTGCAGCGCGCCGAGCGGCGTGAAATGTTGCAGCAGGCCGTGGCTGAGCTGGGTGATCGCGAAGACGAAGACGAGGTCGAAGAACAGCTCCACATGCGTGACGCGGGCATGCGCGTGGCCGCCGCGGGCGCGGAGCGGTCCGTGCGGCGCGTTCAATTCCCGAGCCTCTCCAGAATCGCCGGCACGTGCACCTGGTCGCCCTTGTAGTTGCCGGTCAGCGCGTACATGACGAGGTTCACGCCGAAGCGGTAGGCCAGCACGCGCTGGCGCGCGCCACCGGGCACGACCGCGTAGGGGTTGTTGCCGCGCGCATCCAGCGCCCAGGCCGCGGCCCAGTCGTGGCCGCCGATGATCACCGGGCTGACGCTGTCGTTCGCGCGGTCCTGCTCGCGGGCCACCCAGACCACGCCGCCTGTGAAGCGGCCGGGCAGGTCCTGCAGCAGGTAGAAGGCGCGCTTCAGCACATGGTCTTCCGGCACCGGCGCCAGCGGCGGCACGGAAAGGTCGCGCGTGATGCGGCGCAGCGCGGCGCGCGACCCCGGCGAGAACCCCTCGCCGCTGCCCTCGTCGCGCGTGTCGAACAGGATGATCCCGCCCTGCCGCATGAAGCCGTTCAGCGCGCTCGCCATCGCCGCATCGGGCTGCGATGCCTCGCCGAGCACGGGCCAATAGAGCAGCGGGAAGAAGGAGAGGTCGTCGCGCCCGGGCGTCACGCCATGCGGATCGGCGAGCGCGGCGGCGGTGCGGCGGTTCACGAAGTCCGAGAGGCCGACCAGCCCTTGCCGCGAGATCTCGTCCACCTCCGCGTTGCCCGTGACGACATAGGCCAGCCGCGTCGCCAGCGCCGCGTTGCCGTCCTGCGCCGGCCCCTGGGCCTGGGCCGGCCAGGCGAGCAGCAGCGCCAGCGGCAGCGCGCGCGCCGCGGCCTTGACCGTTCCGCGCGTCTCCGGCGAGACGGCACGCCGCCCCAGCACGCCGCGCAGCATCAGCGACGCGATCAGGTCGGCCACGAGCAGCAGGGTCGCCAGCGCGAGCAGCCAGGGGCCGAGGTCGCGTTCCGTCGGGATGCCTCCGATCGCCTGGGTGCGCGCGCCCGCGGGCGGCGCGGCGGCCGGGCGCGGGCCGGGGATGCCGGCACCGAGGTTCAGCGCGCGCCGCCCCGCCGCGTCGCCGCCGGCGACCCCGCTGCCGTACCACCCGGGCGGGTGGCGCGGCGACGCCGCCTGCTCGCCGACCAGGTTCGCCGCGATCGGCTGCGCGCCGGGCGGCGGCGGTCCGAGCCGGCCGAAGCCATCGAGTGTCTCGATCGGTGCCAAGGGTGCCTCGCCGTCGCTGCCCGCGACGCCGGCGGACAGTGCCACGATCCGCTTCAGCATCTCCACGAACAGCCCCGAGAGCGGCAGGTTGGACCAGTCGGCATTGCCGGTGACGTGGAACAGAACGATCCGCCCGGCGCCGCGCGCCTCCTGCGTCACCAGGGGCGTGCCATCCGCCAGCCGCGCCCAGGTCCGGCCGGTGAGCTGGGCGGAGGGTTCCGCGAGCACCTGCCGCTCCACCGTGACCTCGGGCGGCGGGAGCAGGCCGGCGAAGGGGGAACCTTCGGGGAAGGGGGCCAGGGCCTGCGGCCGCTCCCAGGAGAGCGCGCCGCCGATCTGGCGTTCCCCGGCGCGGAGCGGCACGGGCAGCAGGGTGTCGGGCGCCTCGGCCACGCGGGCGCCGGCGAAGCGCACGAGCGTGCCGCCTTCCTGCACCCAACGGGCGAGGGCGGCGCGTTCCCGCTCGTCGGAGACGGCGCGATCCGACAGGACGAGGACGGCAAGGCGGCGTTGCAGTAGCTGCTCCACGGTGCCGCGACGCAGCTCCGCGAAGGGCGAGAGGGCGCGGTCGAGGTAGAACAGCTCGCCGATCAGCGGCACGTCGGCGGCCACGTCCTCGCCGCCGGCGACCAGGCCGACCGGGCGGCGGCGGAAGCGCTCGTCGAGCAGCACGGTCGCGTTGGCGCCGGTGACGCCGTCCAGGTCCAGCCGCACGACCTGGTTGCGGATTTCGAGCGGCAGGGGCAGCGCGGCCTCGGCCTCCGCGGCGCCGGCGGGGACATGGACCACGGCGCGGTCGAGCGTGCGGCCGTCGCCGGTGCGCGCCAGCACGATTGCCTCCGATGCGACGGGCAGCGGCGTGGTGCGCACGGTGACGACGAGGCGCTCGGCCTCCGCGCGGGGCGGCGGCAGCAGGCGGATGGGGCGGCCTTCGACGCGGGCGACGGTCAGCAGCCCGCCTTCGGCCAGCGCCTGGGCGAGCGGCGTCGTGGCGTCGGACGCCGCGTGCTCCACCCCGTCGGCGATCCACAGCGCGGCGAAGGGGCCGGGATTGGCGGCGCGCCAGGCAACGAGGGCGGCGAGGGCAGCTTCGCGGTCGGGGGGCCAGGGCTTCGGGCGGGTCGCGGCGAGGCGGCCGCGCAGCTCCTCGGCCGGCATCAGGCCGGTGGCGCGGGCCGGGTCGGGACCGGCGACGGGTGCGGTGAGGAGAAGGGCGGCGCGACGGCCTTCCCGCGCGGCGGCGTTCAGCGCGGCATCGGCGGCGGCGAGGCGGTCAGGCCAATCGGCGCCCGCGGCCCATCCGTCATCGAGCACGATCAGCAGCGGCCCGTCGCCGCCCTTGCCGGCGGCGGGGCCCCAGACCGGGCGGGCGAGGCCGAGGATGATGAGGGAGGCGGCGGCGAGGCGAAGGGCGAGCAGCCACCAGGGGGTGCGGGCCGGGGTTTCCTCGGGCGCGGGCAGGTCACGGAGGAGGGCGAGCGCCGGGAAGTCCTGGCGTTTCGGGGCGGGCGGTGTGACGCGAAGGAGCCACCAGAGCACCGGCAGCGCGGGCAGCGCGATCAGCAGCCAGGGCGCCGCGAAGGCGATCGGGCCGAGCGTCAGCACAACCACCCCCTCCCCCCTCGCGGGGGAGGGCTGGGGAGGGGGGGCCGCGCCGCAATGATCGCCTGGCGTGTCGCCCTCCGACCGCGCCCCGCGCCGCCCCCACCCCAGCCCTCCCCCGCGAGGGGGGAGGGGGAGCAGGTCGCGCAAGACGGCGACGATGTCCGTCTCATGCCGGCGCCAGCAGCTGGTGCAGCGCCAGCAGCGCCGCTTCCGGCGTGTGGTCCGTGCGGTGGGTCGCGAAGCTCCAGCCCGCCGACCGCGCGAGCGCGGCCAGCGCGGCGCGGTGGCGGACCACGCGCTCGGCATAGAGGCCGCGGATCGCCTCGACGCGCGGGACGAGCGCGCCGGGGATCGCGGGGCCGGACACGTCCTCGAACTGCACGCGGCCGGCGTAGGGCAGGGTTTCCTCCGCCGGATCCATCACCTGCAGCATGTGGCCGCGCACGCCCTGGGCGGCGAGGGCCGCGACGGCCTTGCGCGTCTCCTCCAGCGGCGACCAGAAATCGCCGAAGAGCACGGCGCGCGCGTGCCGGGCGATACGGTGGTCCTCCGGCCGCGTGCTCATCTGCGCCAGCGAATCCGCGATGTTCGAGAGCGCGGTGCGGCCGGCGAAGGGGCGCGGCAGGCCGAACAGCCGCACGCGCTCCCCGCCGCGCAGCAGCAGCGACGAAAGCGCGAGGAGGAGCAGCTGCGCGCGGAAGGCCTTGCTCGGCACGTCCTTGCTGCTGCGCCACTCCATCGCCGGCCCCGATGCGGCCCAGAGCGCGACCGTCTGCGCCGCCTCCCACTCCGTCTCGCGGATGAAGAGGCGGTCGGACTTGCCGGATTGCCGCCAGTCAATGCGGCTGGCCTGGTCGCCGGGCACATAGGCGCGGAACTGCCAGAATGCCTCGCCCGGCCCGGCGCGGCGGCGGCCATGCACGCCCGGCATCACCGTCGCGGCGATGCGCTCGGCCTGCACCAGCAGCGGCGGGAGGGTGGCGCCGAGCTGCTCGGCCCAGGGGACGGCGAGGGCAGCCTGCGAACTAGCCAAGCTGCGCCTTCAGGCGGTCGAGGACTTCCGAGAGGTGCACGCCGTCGGCCCGCGCCGAGAAGCTCAGCGCCATGCGGTGCCGCAGCACGGGTTCCGCGAGCGCAGCCACATCCTCGATCGAGGGCGAGAGCCGGCCATCCAGCACGGCGCGGGCGCGCGTCGCGAGCATCAGCGCCTGCGCGGCGCGCGGGCCCGGCCCGTAGGCGAGGTTGCTGCGCACGGCGTCGAGCTCGGTCGTCTCCGGCCGCGCGCCGCGGACAAGGCGCAGGATCGCGTCCACCACGCCCTCGCCGACCGGCAGCCGGCGGATGAGGTGCTGGGCGGCGAGCAGCTCCGGCCCGGTCATCGCAGGGACGGCGCGGTTCTCGCTGGCGCCGGTGGTGGCCAGCAGCATCGTCTTTTCCGCGTCCAGGTCGGGGTAGCTGACGTCAATCTCCAGCAGGAAGCGGTCGAGCTGCGCTTCGGGCAGGGGATAGGTGCCCTCCTGCTCGATCGGGTTCTGCGTGGCCAGCACGTGGAAGGGGGCGGGAAGCGGGTGGATCTCGCCGGCAATCGCGACCTTGTGCTCCTGCATCGCCTGCAGCAGGGCGGATTGGGTGCGGGGGCTGGCGCGGTTGATCTCGTCGGCCATCAGGAGCTGGCAGAAGACCGGGCCGCGGATGAAGCGGAAGTGGCGCTTCCCCTGCACGTCCTCCTCCAGCACTTCGGAGCCCAGGATGTCGGAGGGCATGAGGTCCGGCGTGAACTGCACGCGCTTCGCGTCGAGGCCGAGGACGGTGCCGAGCGTCTCGACCAGCTTGGTCTTGCCCAGGCCGGGAACGCCGACGAGCAGGACGTGGCCGCCCGAGAGCAGGGTGATCAGCGTCCGCTCCACCACGCCTTCCTGGCCGAAGATCACCCGCCCGACCGATTCGCGCACCCGGACGAGCCGCTGGGCGAGCGCCTCGGCCTCGGCGACCAGTGCCCGCGCTTCCGTGGGATCGGCCACTTCAACCATGCGGGGCAGGCTCCCTATATCCGGCATCGTTGGACATGGCCCGAGTATCAACCTTGCCCAGCCTCCGGCGCCAGAGGCGTTGCAATTCGAGGCTCGCGACGCAAGGTGATGGCGTAACGGGCCACCTGGATGATGGTTCGGAACTGCGAACGGGCTGCTTCACGGATGCGGGACGGGTCATGACGGGACATCCGGCGACGGCGAGGGCCGAAGGCAAGCGGAGCGGAGTCGCGCCGATGCGGCACGACTGCGGCAGCTTCGCGATCCGCATCGCGAAGGACGGCACCTGGTTCTACCGCGGCAGTCCGATCGGCCGGAAGGAGCTGGTCTGCCTCTTCGCCTCCGTCCTGAAGCGGGAGCCCGGCGGCGCCTACGTCCTGGAGACGCCGGTGGAGCGCGGCCGCATCGAGGTGGAGGACGCGCCATTCGTCGCCGTCGAGATGTTCTGGCGCGACTGCGCCGACCCCTTCACGCCGCATCCGAAGCCCCGCCAGTGCCTGACCTTCCGCACCAACCTCGACGAGATGGTAACGGCGGATGCCGACCACCCGATCCGCGTCGCCGTGGACCCGCACAGCCGCGAGCCGCGGCCCTATGTGATGGTCCGCCCCGGCCTGGAGGCGCGCATCAACCGCGCGGTATTCTACGAGCTGGTTGCGCTGGCGGAGCCGGAGCTGATCGAGGGCCGCCAGGTGCTCGGCGTCTGGTCCGAAGGCGCCTTCTTCCCGATCGACGAGGCGCCGGAGGAGATGGTGCTGGCGCGGGCGGCGGAGTGAACGCACCGCTCGACAAGGCCGCGCTCCGTCGCCGCAAGCCCTCCCGCAAGGCCTTCGCGCTGCTGCCGCGGCGCCCGATCACCCTCCTGCTCGACAGCCTGAAAAGCGCGCACAACGTCGGCACGCTGCTGCGACTGGCCGATGCGCTGCTGCTGGAGAAGGTCTGGATCTGCGGCGACACGATCGTGCCGCCAAATGCCAAGCTGAAGACTAGCTCGCGCGGCGCGGAGCGTTGGGTGCCGTGGGAATACGCGCCCTCGGCGGCCGAGGTGGCGCGCGGGCTGAAGGCGCGCGGCGTGCGGCTGATCGCCGCCGAGCTGAGCAGCGGCAGCATCCCGTATCGCGAAGCCGGCTATGCCGCGCCGATGTGCCTGGCAGTCGGGCGCGAGTACGACGGCGTCTCGCCGGATCTCCTCGCGCTGGCGGATGAGGTGGTGGAGCTGCCGATGGACGGGATGGCGAACTCGCTGAACGTCTCGATCGTGGCCGGCGTCATCCTGCATGAGGCGGTGCACCGCTTGACGGGGGCGGCTTCCAGTCATCCTCCCAGCTCGGCGGCAGATGCGGCTTGCGGGACCTGATGGCGCGGATCTGGCCCTGGCAGTTCGCGATGGTCTTCAGGGCGAAGGCCTTGTCGTGCGGGATCGGGTAGCGCTCGAACTTCTCGATGTGCTCGCGGATGGCGCGGCGCTGGCCGTCCAGCTTCGCCCGGTCATCGGCCATCCCGCGCGCCCTTCGCAGCTTCGTTGCGAGGAAAGCTTCGGGCCGTGATGCCGTCACGCCAGGAGATCGCGGCGCGGGTGGGCGACGGGGCGCTGCTGGACGCGGCGCGGCCCGACATCTCGGAGGAGGCTGCGTGGTTCGCCGGCGAGGGCGTGCTTCGCGAGGCGGCGGTGCTGATCGCGATCGTCTGGCATGCGGAGCCCGCGATCCTGCTGACCGTGCGCGCCGCCGACCTCTCGGCGCATGCCGGCCAGGTGGCGTTCCCGGGCGGGCGGCTGGAATCCGGCGAGACCGCGGAGGCGGCCGCCCTCCGCGAGGCGGCGGAGGAGATCGGCCTCGATCCGCGGCTGCCGGTGGTGGTCGGCCAGCTGCCGGAGCACCTGACCGGGACTGGCTTCCGGGTGACGCCCGTCGTCGCCTTCCTCGACCCGCCGATGACGCTGACGCCCGACCCGGCGGAGGTCGCGGCGATCTTCGAGCTGCCGCTGTCGCGCGTGCTGGACCCGGCCGGGCCGCGGCGGGAGAGCGCGGTCTGGCGCGGGAAGGCGCGGGACTACTGGGTCTGGCCGCATGACGAGCACCGCATCTGGGGCGCGACGGCGAAGATGCTGGTGACGCTCGCGCGCGTGCTGCGGGGGTAGGTGCCGCGTGGCGGACGCGAAGGTATAGGGTGCACATGGCTGCCTTCGTTGCTGTCCTCCTCACGCTGACGCCCTTCGCGCTGTACCTCGCCTGGCGGCGCTACGGGCCGCGTTCGGGCGAGCCGTCCTCCGGCGTCGTGCTCTCGCTGCTGCTGGGCGTCGGGCTGATGCTGGGCACGGCGGTGTGGTTCGGGCTGTCGCGCAGCTTCGAGCGGGGCGACGCATACGTGCCGGCGGTGTTGGGGCCGGATGGCGCGGTGCAGCAGGGGCACACGGAGCGGCGCCAGTGAGGATCAGCCACCGAATTCGGAGGGCAATGTCGCCTCGGTGACGATGCGCGGCATGCCCGTCGGCGGCGTGGCAGGTGGCGGCGTGCCCGTCGGCGGCGTGCCTGGTGGAGGCGTGCCGGGAGGTGGCGCCCCGCCCTGGGGCGGCGGGGGCGGACCGGCAGGGGCGGTCGGCTCGGTCGCCGCGCGGTGGCTGCCGATGGCCAGCGCGACGGTCTCCGGCCCGAAGTCGCCCCGCAGCCGCGCCAGCGCGATCACCACCTTGGCCTTGTCGTCCGTCACGCTGCTGTCGAAGGTCAGCAAATCGGCCAGCGGCCGCAGGGGCGACGTGTTCGCGGAGGCGGTGCCCGGCCGCAGCGCCGCGCAGAGCTCGCGGATCGCGGCCAGGTCGGCCAGCTTGATCTTCGAGGCCTGGCCGAGGATCGGCGGGTCGTCCGGCGAGGGTCCCTTGATGCGGTCGCCCAGGCCCTGCACCGCGCGCCTGAGCACCTCGTGGCCGACCATGTTCATCAGCAGCAGGCCGAGGTTGTAGGCCTTCGTCTCGTCCGACATGGAGGTCTGCTTCTCCAGCGCGAGGACGGACTGGTCGAAGTCGCCGCGCTCCTCGGCGCCGACGTTCTGCAGCAGGACGTAGCAGTATTGCGGCAGCGTGATGCGCGCGCGCTCGAAGGTGACGCCGTCCATGATCGCGCGCACCTGCTCGGCGCGCGGGGCGGCGCGTTCGCGGTCGCAGGCGCGGTCGGCGGCGCGCAGGATGACGCGCAGCACCGCCTCCGGCCCGATCGGCACCGTCTGGTCGCGGATCTGCACGTTGAAGATGGAGGTGCGGAACAGCGCCATGCCGCCGAAGCCACCGATGATGAGGGCGTTCAGCAGCGGGTGGCCGTCGAAGATCCGCACCGGCACCGGCACGCGTCCGCTGTGGATCAGCCAGAAGGCGCCCCAGGCCACGATCGCGTTCAGCAGCATGTAGAGCCGCGCCGGCGTGGTTCGCAGCGCGCTCGCCGGGTCGTCGCGGTAGCGGGAGACGAGCTCGGTGGCGCCGACCAGCGCGCCGAAGGCGAAGGCGAGGAGGTTCGCGGCCACGACCTTCAGGCCCGGCTCCCACCTGTCCGGCCCGACCAGCAGCAGGACCGCGACGATCAGGCCGAAGGTGACGAGGGCCGGGCGCACGAGGTCAAGGATCGGTCCGCCGACCCCCGTGCCGGTTCCGCTGCCTGATGCCATGCCGCCGCTCCTGCGCGGCGCGCAGGTTGGAACGCGGCCGGCACGACGGTCAAGGACGGAACGAAGCGGCCGGCGCTACGCCGGCAGGGCGCGCCTCACGCTGCGGCGGCCGTCCGCGTCCTCGACCACCACGATCTTGCCGTCGGCGCGCAGCGCCTCCACCGCGCGCTGCGCCTGCGCCGGCGTGACACCGAGGATGGAGGTGACGTGGGGTAACGGGATGTCTATCAGGCGCGCGAGCGCGTCCATCAGCCGATCTTCCGGCCGGCGCTCGGCCTCGGCAGCCGAGACCTTCTCGAGGAATGACCGGGCGTTGTAGAGCGACGACATCGGGCGCGGCTGCTCCTTGCCGGGCTGAGATTGGGGCCGACCTGAGATTAGGCGTGCGGCCGCGGATTTTCCAGTCCGCGGCGCGGCGTGGCATGATGCGGCGCATGGCCGACGACCCGCCGCATGACCGCATCGCGCAGCCGGCCTTCCTGCGCGAGGGCGCGGCGGCGGCGGTGCTCGGCGCGCTGCCCGGCGCGCGCGCGGTCGGCGGCTGCGTGCGGGATGCGATCGCCGGGCGCGAGGTGCACGACGTGGATCTTGCGGCGCCGCTGCCGCCGCAGGAGATCTCGCGGCGCCTCTCGTCCGCGGGGCTGCGGGTGTTCGAGACCGGGCTGAAGCACGGCACGGTGACGGCGGTGCTGGACCACCAACCGGTGGAGGTCACGTCGCTGCGGCGCGACGTGGTGACGGATGGGCGGCACGCGGAAGTCGCCTGGACCACCGACTGGCGCGAGGACGCGGCGCGGCGCGACTTCACGGTGAACGCCATGTCGCTCGCCGCGGATGGGCGGCTCTGGGACTACTTCGGCGGGCGCGGCGACCTGGCGGCGGGGCGCGTGCGGTTCGTCGGCGATCCGGCGACGCGGCTGGCCGAGGACTACCTGCGCGCGCTGCGCTTCTTCCGGTTCTGGGCGCGCTACGGGCAGGGCGAGCCGGATGCGGCGGCGCTGGCCGCGATCCGCGCGGCGGTGCCGGGGCTGGTGGCGCGCGTGGCGCCGGAGCGCGTGTGGATGGAGCTGAAGCGGCTTCTGGAAGCGCCCGATCCGGCCGGCGCGCTGGCGCTGATGCGGGATGCCGGGCTGCTGGGAGCGGTGCTGCCGGAAGCAGGCGATCTGGTGCCGTTGCGGCGGCTGGTGGAACGGGCGGCGCCCGTTGATCCACTGCTGCGGCTGGGCGCCCTGTTGCCGGAGGGCGCATCCGCGGCGGATGGGCTGGCGGCGCGCCTGCGCCTCTCGGGCGAGGAGCGGGCGCGGCTGGAGGCGGCCGGCAACCTGGCGTTGTCGCGCACCGCGCTTTCGGACAAATCGGACGGCCCGCTCCGGGTCTGGCTCGCCGGACGCGGCCGGATGCGGGCGCTGGATGAGTTGTGGTGGATGGAGGCGCGCGACGGCGAGGACCGCACGGCGCTGCGTGCCCGCGTGGCGGCGATGGACGTGCCGGCCTTCCCGCTGCTCGGGCGGGACCTGCTGGAGATGGGCATGACGCCGGGGCCAGGGGTCGGCCGCGTGCTGGACAGGGTGCGGCGCTGGTGGATGGCGGGCGGCGCGTCCGCGACGCGCGAGGCGTCCCTGGCGGAGGCGCGGCGGTTGGCCGGGGCGGCGTACGGGCCCGCCACCCCGGCCGATCCCACCAAGGACCGACCGGCGGAGACCTGACGAAGCCGCGGGCCGGGATAGGAACGAAAACAGAACTAGCAGTTAACGGGGCGGAAGGCAAGCCCCTCGCGCAGGGGTGAGACCCGGTCTAAAGCCCGCCCCATGTCCCGCCCCGCCTTCGACGCCGCCTCGCTGCCGCTGCTCCGGCGGTTGTGGCAGGAGCACATCCGCCAGCATCCGCGGGCACTCGCGCTGGCCGCGGCCTGCACGCTGGCGGTGGCGGGGCTGACGGCGCTCTATCCCGTCATCATCCAGCAGGCCTTCAACCGCTTCGCGGCGGGCGACGCGAACGTCGTGTGGCTGCTGCCGCCGGTGATCATCGCGGTGACCTCGGGCAAGGCGCTGGCGCAGTTCGGGCAGGCGGTGGCGACGCAATCCGTCGTGCTGCGGGTGATCGAGGGGTTGCAGAGGCGGCTCTTCGCCGCGCTGACGCGGGCCGACCTGGCGCAGGTGGCACGCGAGGCGCCGGCGCGGCACGCGGCGCGCTTCACCACCGATGCGGCGTTGGTGCGGGAGGCGCTGACGAAGGGCATCAACGGCGTCGCCGACGTGTTCACGGTGATCGGGCTGGTCGGCTCGATGCTGTGGATGGACTGGCGGATGGCGCTGCTGGCGGCGGCGCTTTACCCGATCGCAGCCTGGCCGATCGTGCGGCTCGGCAAGCGCATCCGGCGCGCCTCCGCGGGCATGCAGGATCGGGTGGGCGAGACGGCGGCGACGCTGGCCGAGAGCTTCGCGGCCGCGCGCGTGGTGCGGAGCTACCGGCTTGAAGATGCCGAGCGGGCGCGGGCCGATGCGGCCTTCGCGCGGCTGCGCGAGAGCACCTACGCCATCCAGCGCACCCGCGCCCGTGTGGACCCGGTGCTGGAGGCGCTGGGCGGCCTCGCGGTCGCGGGCGTGCTGGGCTTCGTCGGCTGGCGCGTCGCGAGCGGGCTCGGGACGATCGGGGACTTCACGGGCTTCGTCGCGGCGCTGCTGATCGCGGCGCGGCCGGTGAGGTCGCTGGGATCGCTGAACGCGGCGCTGCAGGAGGGGCTGGCGGGGCTGTCGCGCGTCTTCGCAACCGTGGACGACCGGCCGCGCATCGCCGAGGTGCCGGATGCGCGCGCGCTGCCGGATGGGCGCGGGCACCTGGCCTTCGAGGATGTCGGCTTCGCGTATGAGGGCGTGCCGGACGCGGCGTTGCGCGGGCTGTCCTTCGTCGCGGAGCCAGGCCGGACGGTGGCGCTGGTGGGGCCTTCGGGGGCGGGGAAATCCACGGCGCTGGCGCTGGTGCCGCGGCTGTATGACGCGACGGCCGGGCGGATCGTGCTGGACGGCGCGGATGTGCGCGGCGTGACCCTCGCCTCGCTGCGCGACGCGATCGCATATGTGGGCCAGGACGCGGTGATCTTCGACGACACGGCCTTCGCGAACATCGCCTGCGGGCGGGCCGGCGCCTCTCGCGAGGAGGTCGAGGCGGCGGCGCGCGCGGCGGCGGCGCACGACTTCATCGCGGCGCTGCCCGAAGGGTATGCGACGATGCTGGGTCCCGCCGGCTCCCGCCTCTCGGGCGGGCAGCGGCAGCGCGTGGCACTGGCGCGCGCCCTGCTGCGCGACCCCCGCGTGCTGCTGCTAGACGAGGCGACGAGCGCGCTGGACGCGGAGAACGAGGCGCTGGTGCAGGCCGCGCTGGCCCGGCTGCGCGCGGGGCGGACGACGCTGGTCATCGCGCACCGGCTCTCGACCGTGCGCGACGCCGACCTGATCGTGTGCATGGAGGCCGGGCGCGCGGTGGAGCAGGGGACGCATGCCGAGCTGATGGCGCGCGACGGGCTCTATGCGCGGCTGGTGCGGACGCAGGCGTTTGTGGGGTGAGCCCGGCGCGCCGTCACTCCCGCCGCAGCACCCCGTCCACCAGCCGGTCCGCCCAGGCCCGGCTGGTGAAGCGCGCGCGCAGCGCCGCCTCGTCGTAGTCCTCCCGCACCCAGTCGAGGAACGGCTTCGGGCCGTGCGAGGCGACGAAGCGGGAGTAGGTCTCGAAGAAGGCGTCGAGGATGCCTGTCCGGCTCGCGCGGACATGGCCGAAGCGCCAGTGGAGCTGGTCCAGTGCAGCGCTCACGGGACGGCCTTGCAACAGCAGCCACACGCCGGCGATGAGGCCGGTGCGGTCGGCGCCGGATTTGCAGTGGATCAGGATCGGCTCGGGCACCTCCGCGAACAGCGTGGCCAGGCGCAGGATGCGGTCCTTGTGGGGGGCGCCGCGGCTCTCGAAGGGGGCATCGGCGTGGATCAGGCCGAGTTCGCCGGCGCGGGCGCGGCCGAGCGCGTCGCTGCCGCAACGCTCGCGGTGGCCACGCAGGTTGATGACGCTGCGCAAGCCGTGCCGGCGCGCGGCGGCGGCGAGCTGCCAGGGCAGGGGGTGGTTGGAGCGATAGAGGCGGCCGGGCTCCACCACGGCCCAGTTGCGCCAGGAGAGCCTCAGCACGGCGTGGTCCACGAAGAGGCTGTCGAGCCAGGCGCGGCGGCGGCCGGCGGCGGAGGAGAGGTCGGGCACGGCGCGGATATGGCCCGGCGGCACGGGGGCGGCAACGAAAGCGGTGCCGCCGTGGCGGCAACGAAAGCGGTGCCGCCGTGGCGGCAACGAACGCGGCGCGGCGCGGGGCGTTGGGGGCGTTCGACAGAAGGGAGACGCCGCAGATGTCCAACAAGGCGAAGATGCCACCCGTGCCGCCCGACAACGTCAGCCCCGCCGGGACCGGCAGCGCGACGAGCGGGAAGGGGGAGCTGCCGCAGGACCAGGCGGAGCAGAACATCGAATCGAAGAACCGCAAGCTGGAGCAGCAGGGCCGCCAGGGGAACACCTGGCAGAACACGCACAACCAGGGCTACCAGCAGGATCGCTGACGCATGTCCACGCAGAGACAGACCGATCACAAGCCGAACGCCGACCGCACCGGCGGCGGCCCGGGCAGCAGTCATCAGGGCGGCAGCCACGGGCACACGACGCGCGAGCGGCACGCGGAGAACCATCCGGAGCCCGGCGAGCCGACCAATCCGCCGAAGAGCCGGCAATCGGGCGGTGGCGGCGAGCGGGACAGCCACCACACCCATGATCCCGAGAGCAAGGGGGATCGGAAGGGGTATTGAGCGGGGCGTTCGGGTTGCGCCAACGGGTTGCGCTCGTGGCTCCCCCACCCCGGCCCTCCCCCGCGGAGCGGGGGAGGGAGAGTGCCTACTCCAGCCGCGCGCCGCTGATGCGGACGACCTCCTGCCACATCGGGCGCTCGCGGGCGGCGCGGGCGGTGGCTTCCTCGGGCGTCGAGGAGATGGCGCGGGCGCCGGTGCGCAGGAAGCGGTCCTGGAAGGCCGGATCGGACGAGATCTCGCGGATCGCCTGCGACGCGCGTTCCAGGATCGGGCGCGGCACGCCGGCCGGGTAGGCGAAGGCACACCAGCTCGTCACCACAAAATCGGGCACGCCGGCCTCGGCCATCGTCGGCACGTTCGGCAGGGTCGGGAAGCGCTCCGCGCTCGTCACCGCCAGGGCGCGCATGCGGCCTTCCTGGATGACGGGGACGTAGCTGGCCAGGTTGTCGAGCGCGAAGTTGACGTCGCCCGCGAGCATCGCCGGGATGGTCTGCGCGGCGCCGCGGAAGGGCACGTGCACGGCCTCCAGCCGCAGCCGGCTTGTGAACATCGCGCCCGAGAGGTGCGGCGTGGTGCCGACGCCCGGCGAGCCGTAGCTGACGCCGTCGCGCCGCGTGCGGGCCCAGGCGATGAACTCGGCGAGCGTCGTCGCCGGGACGTGCGCGGCGGGCACGGCGAAGACGTTCGGCAGCTCCCAATGCAGCGAAATCGGTTGCAGGTCGCGCTCTGGGTCGAAGGGCAGGCGGGCGTAAAGGTATTGGTTGATCGAGAAGGCGCCGAGCGTGATGGAGCCCATCGTGTAGCCGTCGGGCGTGCTCTTCGCGAGCGCGTCGGCACCGATGTTGCCGCCGGCGCCCGGGCGGTTCTCGATGACGAAGGGCTGGCCGAGCCGCGTCTGCATCGCCTCGGCGAGCAGTCGGGCGAGGACGTCGGTGGAGCCGCCGGGCGGCCAGGGCACGATCACGCGCACGGTGCGGTTCGGCCAGGGCGATTGGGCGAGCGCGGGGAACGGCAGCGTCAGCGTGCTGGCGAGAACTGCGCGGCGGGTGGGGTGCATGGCGTTTCCTCCTGCGCGGAGGATAGCGCGGAATCGCGCCCTGTCCTGCCCCCCCGTAGGCCCCCTCAGGTCTCCAGCATGCGGCGGAGCAGTTCGACATCCTCGGCGAAGGCGTTGTCCTGCTGCATCAGCTCGGCCACGCGGCTGACCGCGTGCATCACCGTCGTGTGGTCGCGGCCGCCGAAGCGCCGCCCGATCTCCGGCAGGCTGCGCGTGGTGAGCTGCTTGGCGAGGTACATCGCCACCTGCCGCGGCCGCGCCACGTTGCGCGCGCGGCGCGGCGAGGACATGTCGGAGAGGCGGATGTTGTAGTGCTCCGCGACGCGCTTCTGGATCTCCTCGATCGTCAGGCGGCGGTCATGCGCGCGCAGCACGTCGTGCAGCACTTCCTGCGCGCCTTCCAGCGTGACGGCGCGGCCGAACAGGTTGGCGTGCGCGATCAGGCGGTTCAGCGCGCCTTCCAGCTCCCGCACGTTCGTCGTGATCTTGTGGGCGAGGAATTCCAGCACCTTCGGCGGCACCGCGACGCCGGCCTGCACGACCTTCGCCTGCAGGATGGAGATGCGCAGCTCGTACGTGGTCGCGTGCAGGTCGGCGACCATCCCCTGACCCAGGCGCGTGCGCAGCCGGTCCTCGATGCCGGCGAGGTCGGAGGGCGGCTTGTCGGAGGAGACGACGATCTGCTTGCCCGCATCCACCAGCGCGTTGAAGGTGTGGAAGAACTCCTCCTGCGTGTTGTCCTTGCCGATGAGGAATTGCAGGTCGTCAATCAGCAGCACGTCCACGCTGCGGAGCGATTCCTTGAACTCCATCGTGGATTGGCTGCGCAGGGCGGCGATGAAGCGGTACATGAACTTCTCGGCCGACATGTAGGCCACCGAGAAGGGCGCGCGGCCGTCGCCGCGCTCGCGGATCGCCCAGGCGACGGCGTGCATCAGGTGCGTCTTGCCGAGGCCGACGCCGCCGTACATGAACAGCGGGTTGAAGCCGGGCGAGGCCGGTCGTTCCGCCACGCGGCGGGCGCAGGCATAGGCGAATTCGTTCGGCTTGCCGACCACGAAGGTGTCGAAGGTGAACCGCGGGTCGAGCGGCGCCGACCACTCGCCGCGGGCGTCGAGCTTGGCGTCCGGACGGGCTTCGGCCGGGCGGCCGAGCGGCTCGGCGAGGCCGCGGTCCGGCGCGGTGCGCGACACCGGCAGGTCGGCCGCGCGCGCTTCGGCCGGCACCGCTTCCAGTACCGGCTCGGCGGTGCGCGCATCCGGCAGCACGCGGAATTCCACGCGGCGCACGGCCGGCAGCTCGGCGTGCCAGAGCGCCTGCAGGCGATCGCCGTAATGGCCGCGGACCCAGTCACGCAGGAAGCGCGTGGGCAGGTGGATGACGACCTCGTCGCCCTGCAGGGCGGAGAGGGTCATCTGGCGCAGCCAGGAGCGGTATTCGACCTCACCCACCTCGTCGCGCAGGCGGCCGCGGATCCTGGCCCAGACCTCTGCGAGCTGCGCGCCCGCGGAGGGGGAGATCGGGACGGCCACTTGCTCCATGGATCGCACCTGCCACCCTCACCGGCCCGTTCTGGGACGCTGCCACGGCCTTCGGCCGCCGGCGTTTTCCCGCGTTTCAGGAACGACGCAGACATTAAATGGATGCGCCGGACTGTGCAGAAGCTACCGCGAACCTACTCTGTCACGCAAATGATAACTTCTCGCGCGTAAGAAGAAACGTGAACGCAACACGGCGGGTCACAAGCATTATTTGCGTGTGTCAAAGTATTCGCCGCGATGTGCGTGGGAACTGTTGCTGGTCGGTGCAGCCGCGCCGCCGGTTCACTGTAGCGCGGCCGGCGAAGCCTGCAACGGGACCGGAGCGCGAACGCGCCCCCCGGCCCGTCGCCTCAAGCCCCGGGCGCGGCCGCCAGCGACTTGATGCGCGAGGACAGCCGGGAGAGCTTCCGGGCCACCGTGTTGTCGTGCATCACGCCCTTCGTCGCGGCCCGCTGCAATTCCGGCTGCGCGGCGCGGAACGCCTCCTGCGCGACGGCCTTGTCGCCGGCGGCGATCGCCATCTCCACCTTGCGCAGGAAGGTGCGCACGCGTGACTTCCGCGCTCGGTTGCGCGCCGTGCGCTTCTCGGTCTGTCGGATGCGCTTCCGCGCGGAATCCGTATTCGCCATGGGGTGCCGTGTCTGACCCGGATTGGAATGGGATCGCCGGCAGGTCACCCCGCCGGCGAAGGGGCGCGTTCTAGACCCCGGTCGCCGCGGGAGTCAATGCGCGCGGGACATAGAGCGGCGTCAGCGATGGGTGAAGTTCGCGGGGCGCTTCTCGGCGAAGGCCGCCATGCCTTCCTTCTGGTCCTCGGTGGCGAAGAGGCTGTGGAACAGCCGGCGCTCGAAGCGCACGCCCTCCCGCAGCGTGAGTTCGTAAGCCGCGTTCACCGCCTCCTTCGCCATCGCGACGGACGGGCCGGAGAGGCTCGCGATCTTCTCGCCCATCTTCACCGCCTCGGCCACCAGCTCGGCGGCCGGCACGATGCGGGTGACGAGGTTTGCGCGCTCGGCCTCGGTGGCGTCCATCATGCGGCCGGTCAGGATCATGTCCATCGCCTTGGACTTGCCGACCGCGCGCGTCAGACGCTGCGTGCCGCCGGCGCCGGGGATGACGCCGAGGTTGATCTCCGGCTGGCCGAACCGCGCGGTGTCGGCGGCGAGGATCATGTCGCACATCATCGCCAGCTCGCACCCGCCGCCGAGCGCGAAGCCGGCGACGGCCGCGATCACCGGCTTCTGGATCGTCAGCACGGTCTCCCATCGCTTGCCGATGAAGTCGTCGAAATAGACGGCCGGGTAGCTGCGTCCCTTCATCTCCTTGATGTCGGCGCCGGCGGCGAAGGCCTTCTCGCTGCCGGTCAGCACGATCGCGCCGATCGCGGGGTCGGCGTCGAAGCCGCGGAGCGCCCCGCCGAGTTCTTCCATGAGCTGGTCGCAGAGCGCGTTGAGCGCCTTCGGGCGGTTCAGCGTGATCAGGGCGACGCGGCCGCGCGTCTCCGTCAGGATCATCTCGTAGGCCATCGGCGTCTCCCTCGCGGCGGTCGCGTGCCGAACCGGTAGCGCGCTTCGCCCCGCGCCGCTACCGCTGGGTCCGCGCGCACCAGAAGGTGGAGCGGCCGGCCTGGACCATCCTGCGCACGCCCGGGCAGACATCGCCGGGACAGAGCGGGCAGGGCTGGCCCTCCCTGTCGTACACCGCGAAGCGGTCCTGGAAGCGGCCGAGTTCGCCATCCGCGCGCACGTAGTCGCGCAGCGAGGAGCCGCCGGCACCGATCGCCTCCTCCAGCACCGCGTTGATCGCCGGTACCAGCCGCTCCGCGCGCCTGCCGGGCACCGAGGCCGCGAGGCGGCGGGGCGAGATGCCGGCGCGGAACAGCGCCTCCGCGACGTAGATGTTGCCGAGGCCCGCCACCACGCCCTGGTCGAGCAGCGCGGCCTTCATCGGCGTGCGCTTGCCCGCCAGCGCGGCGGAGAGGGCGGCGGGGGTGAAGGCGTCGTCGAGCGGTTCGGGGCCGAGGTCGCGCAGCAGCCGGTGGCCGTCCTCGGTTTCCGTGGGCATCAAGTCCACGCAGCCGAAGCGGCGCGGGTCCACGAAGCCGATGCGTGTGCCGTCCTCGGTTTCCATCACCAGGTGCTCATGCGCATCGGAGGGATTGTTGTGGCCGCGGGCGTCGGAGGCGGCGCCGTGCGGCCCCATCCAGGGCACGGGCTGCGCGGTCATCGGCCGGGCGACGAGGCGGCCGGACATGCCGAGATGGATCAGCAGGCTCTCACCCGTGTCGAGCCGCACCAGCATGTATTTGCCGCGCCGGCGGAAGCCGGTGACGGCGGCGCCTTGCAGCCGCTGCGCCAGCCGGTCCGGGAAGGGCCAGCGCATGTCCGGCCGCGTCGTCGCGGCGCGCGCGATCCGGCGGCCTTGCAGCACGGCGGCCAGGCCGCGCATCACCGTCTCGACTTCCGGGAGTTCGGGCATCGCGCTTCCTTGCCGCGGCGGCGGCCATAAGCCAAGTTGCGGCGCATGTCCGACACCACCGATTTCGGCTTCCGGGACGTTCCGAGGGACCGCAAGGCCGGCATGGTCCGCCAGGTCTTCGACAGCGTCGCGCCGCGATACGACCTGATGAACGACCTGATGTCGCTCGGCGTGCATCGGGTGTGGAAGCGCATCTTCGTCAACGCGGTCGGGGCTTCGCCGCGGGAGACGCTGCTGGATCTCGCGGGCGGCACGGGGGACATCGCCTTCGGCGCTCTGGCGCGCGGCGCCGGGCGCGTGCTGCTGACCGACGTGAACGCGGAGATGCTGGAAGTCGCGCGGACGCGCGCCTTGGACCGCGGCATCCTGCGCGGGCTGGATTTCGCGGTGGTGGACGCCGAGCGCATCCCGCTGCCGGACCGCAGCGTGGAGAAGGTCTCGATCGCCTTCGGCCTGCGCAACTGCACGGACAAGGACGCCGTGCTGCGCGAGGCGCGGCGCGTGCTGCGGCCGGGCGGCCGCTTCCATTGCCTGGAATTCTCGAAGCTGGAAGTCGCGGCGCTGGAACGGCTGTACGACGCGTGGAATTTCCGCGTGCTGCCGGAGATCGGGGCGCGGGTCGCGAAGGACCGGGAGAGCTACCAGTACCTCGCCGAGAGCATCCGGAAGTTTCCGGACCAGGCGACGCTGGCAGGCATGATGGAACGGGCGGGGCTGGAACGCGTGGCGCACCGCAACCTGTCGGGCGGGATCGTGGCGATCCACACGGGATGGCGCCTGTGAACGGGGCTGCCCGCGTTCCCTCCCCCGCGGTTGCGGGGGAGGGCTAGGGTGGGGAAACCCGCCGCCCCGCCATGCTCGCCACCCGAAACATTCTCCTGATCGTCTCCGGCAGCGTCGCCGCCTACAAGGCGCTGGAACTCACGCGCCTGCTGCGCAAGGCGGGTGCGGCGGTGACGCCGATCCTCACCGCCGGCGGCGCGCGCTTCGTCACGAAGGAGGCGCTGGCCGGCATCTCCGGCAGCCGCGTCCATGACGACCTCTGGGCGGCGGAGGCGGAGATCGGGCATATCCGCCTCGCGCGCTGGCCCGACCTGGTCGTGGTTGCGCCGGCGAGCGCGAACCTGCTCGCGAAGATGGCGCACGGCATCGCCGACGACCTCGCGACGACGGTGCTGCTCGCGACGCGCGCGCCGATCCTGGCCGCCCCCGCGATGAACCCGGCGATGTGGACGCATCCGGCGACGGCCGCGAACATGGCGGCGCTGGCCGCGCGCGGCGTCGCGACCGTCGGGCCGGAGGAGGGCGCGATGGCGGAGCCGGAGAGCGGCCCCGGCCGCCTGGCCGAACCCGCCGCCATCCTGTCCGCGATCGAGCGCCGCTTTGCCGAAGGGCCTCTCACCGGGCGGCACGTCATCGTCACCTCCGGCCCGACGCAGGAAGCGATTGATCTCGTGCGCTACATCGCCAACCGCAGCAGCGGGCGGCAGGGCCACGCGATCGCGGCGGCGCTGGCTGCACTCGGCGCGCGCGTGACGCTCGTCTCCGGGCCGGTCGCGATCACCGATCCGCCCGGCGTGGCGGTGCGGCGCGTGGAGAGCGCGCGCGACATGCTCGCCGCGGTGGAGGCCGCGCTGCCCGCCGATGCGGCGGTGTTCGCCGCCGCCGTCGCGGATTTCCGGCCCGAGGCCGCGCCGAAGCAGAAGATCAAGAAGGAACCCGGCGCGCCGCCGCCGGACATCCGGCTGGCATTGAACCCCGATATCCTCGCGACCGTCGCGCGCCACCCCGCGTCGCGCCCGCGCCTGGTCGTCGGCTTCGCCGCGGAGACCGAGCGCGTGGTGGAACATGCGCAGGCGAAGCGGGCGCGGAAGGGCTGCGACTGGATCGTCGCCAACGACGTCTCGGGCGACGTGATGGGCGGCGCCGAGAACGCGGTGCACCTTGTCACCGCAGGCGGCGTGGAGGACTGGCCGCGGATGCCGAAGGAAGATGTGGCGCGCCGCCTCGCTGCCCGCATCGCGGAGGCGCTGGCATGAACATCCTCGTCACCCGCCTGCCGCACGCCGAGGGCCTGCCGCTGCCGACCTACGCCACGCCGGGCGCGGCGGGGATGGACCTGCTGGCGGCCGTTGCGGCGCCACTCGTCATCCCGCCGGGCGGCCGCGCGCTGGTGCCGACGGGGCTCTGCGTCGCGCTGCCGGCCGGGCATGAGTTGCAGGTGCGACCGCGCTCCGGCCTCGCGCTGAAGCATGGCATCACCATGCCGAACACGCCGGGGACGGTGGACGAGGATTACCGGGGTGAGCTGCAGGTGATCGTGATGAACGCGGGCACCGAACCCTTCACGGTGGAGCGCGGGATGCGGATCGCGCAGGCGGTGCTCGCGCCGGTTATCCGTGCCTCCTGGCAGGAGGTTGTGGAATTGCCGGCGAGCACGCGCGGCACGGGCGGGTTCGGCAGCACCGGCACGAGCTGACGCCGCGTTCGCATAACGCTTGCGCGAGGAGCGGAACCGATACGCGCGGATATGGTTCTGGCGTCGGGGACACCGTCCGCGGCTCGGCCGGCTTCTGAGGGGACACCTGCATGGATGCGACGACCGAGGCTGCTCCGAAGGTGGCGCGGGGCGCGCTGCGCTTCCAGGCGACACCCGTGCGCGGCGCCTGGCTCGTCGAGGGCGTGCGCCGCGGCGACGAGCGCGGGCACTTCTCGCGCCAGTTCTGCGCGGAGGAGTTCGCGGCGCAGGGCATGGAATCGCGCTTCACCCAGGCGAACCATTCGCTCAGCCGGGGGCGGCACACGCTGCGCGGGATGCACTACCAGCTTCCTCCCGCGGCCGAGGTGAAGCTCGTCCGCTGCACCGCCGGCGCGTTGCTCGACGTGGTGCTGGATTTGCGCCCGGACAGCCCGAGCTTCGGACGCTGGTTCGGCGCGGAGCTGACGGCGGAGAACGGCTGCATGATGTACGTGCCGCGCGGCTGCGCGCACGGCTTCCTGACATTGGCGGACGACACGGAGGCGTTCTACCTCGTCAGCGACGCATACGCGCCGAAGCAGGAGCGCGGCGTGCGCTTCGACGATCCGCGCTTCGCGATCGCCTGGCCGGCGGCGCCGGCCGAGGTCTCGGCCAAGGATGCCGCCTGGCCCGATTTCGATCCGGGCTTCCATGGCACCGAACAGATGCGCGGCCTGGTCTGAGGGGACAGCACGGATGATCATCGTGGACCGCCTGCTGGCCGCGCGCGCGGCAGAGAACCGGCCGGTGCGGGTCGGCATGATCGGCGCGGGCTTCATGGCGCGCGGCATCGCCAACCAGATCGTGAACTCGGTCCCGGGCATGCAGCTCTCGGCCATCGCCAACCGCACGCTGTCGCGCGCCGCGGAGTGCTACCGCATCGCCGGCCTACCCGAGCCGCGGAGCGTGCGGAACCGTGCGGAGCTGGAGGGGGCGATCCGCGCCGGGGTGCCGGCGATCACCGACGATCCGATGCTGCTCTGCGCCGCCGGCGGCCTCGACTGCCTGATTGACGTGACCGGCGCCGTCGAGCACGGCGCGCAGGTGACGACGGAGGCGATCCGCAACGGGCGCGACATGGTCTCGATGAACGCCGAGCTGGACGGCACCGTCGGCCCGCTGCTGAAGCGCGAGGCGGAGCGCGCGGGCGTGATGTTCACGGGCAGCGACGGCGACCAGCCGGGCGTGCAGCTCAATCTCTGGCGCTTCGTGAAGTCCATCGGGCTGACGCCGCTGGTCTGCGGCAACATCAAGGGCCTGCAGGACCCCTACCGTACGCCCACGACCCAGGCCGCCTTCGCGGCGAAATGGGGTCAGGACCCGGCGATGGTGACGAGCTTCGCCGACGGCACGAAGATCAGCTTCGAGCAGGCGATCGTCGCGAATGCGACAGGCATGACCGTCGCGCGCCGCGGCATGCTCGGCCATGATCATGCGGGCCACGTGGATGACCTTACGAAAATGTACGACGTGGAGGAGCTGCGGCGGCTCGGCGGCGTGGTGGACTACACGGTCGGGTCCAAGCCCGGGCCGGGCGTCTTCGTGCTGGCCACGCATGACGACCCGAAGCAGCGGCACTACCTGAACCTCTACAAGCTCGGCGAGGGGCCGCTGTACTCCTTCTACACGCCGTACCACCTCTGTCATTTCGAGGTGCCGCTCTCCGTCGCGCGCGTCGTGCTGGCGCGGGACGCGGTGATCCAGCCGCTCGACGCGCCGCGCGTGGACGTGGTCGCGACCGCGAAGCGCGACCTGAAGGCGGGCGAGGTCGTGGACGGTCTCGGCGGCTACATGACCTACGGGCAGTGCGAGACGTACGAGGAGTCGCGCGCCGCGGACCTGCTGCCGATGGGCCTGGCCGAGGGCTGCCGGCTGCGGCGCGACCTGCCGAAGGACGCGGTGCTGACCCATGCCGACGTGGAGATCCCCTCCGGCCGCCTCATTGATCGGCTGCGCGCGGAGCAGGACGCGCTGTTCCCGCCGCGCGCGGCGAACGACCCCGCGTGGCGGATGGCGGCGGCGCAGTAGCCTCGCGTCAGCGACGCGCGCTCTCGGCCTCCAGGAAGCGCGGGTCGTTGAAGTCGAAGATACGGGTGTCCGGGCGCGTGGTCGTGTCGATCTCGTAGAGCGTCACGCGCGTCTCGCGGCCCTGCGCGTCCAACACCGTCCATTGGCGGAGCTGCATCGGCGTTTCCTGGAACGACAGGGTGAGGCGTCCCTCCGCTGCAGCGTTCGTCCGGTGCAGCGAGACGTGCAGGAAGCCGCCGCGCCGCTCCGTCGCGGTCACGGTGATGTCGCCGGACAGGCGGATGTCGCTCCGCAGCAGCAGGCCGAGCGGGGTGGAGGAGGCCGGCACGGTCGTGGGCTGGCGCAGCTCCCGGTCGTACATAAGCACCTGGCCGCCGGAGGCCACCAGCAGCGTCGGCTCCGGCGGGTCGTAGTCGAAGCGCATGCGGCCGGGGCGGTAGATCCAGGCGGTGCCCTGGGCCGAGGCGCCGGTCTGCGCCACTTGCAGGAAGCGGGCGCGGAGCGTCGTCAGCGCGTTCAGGTAGGCCTCGACGCGCGCCACCGCGGCGCGGTCAACCGTGCCCTGGGCGGCGGTGCGGGCGAGGGGCAGGGCGCCGAGTGCGGCGGCGCCGAGGAGGCGGCGGGTGATCATGCCCGCACAGATGGCCCGGCGAGGTGGCAAGCGAAAGGCATCCCGCGCGGCCGTTCTTCACGCCGCGTTCACGCGCCCGAGGCGAAGCTGCCGTCCCGCGCCAGGAGGGCCAGCCGGCACCGCCCGCCCCGGAGCGCCCATGCCCTGCGACCTGCTCGCCGACGAGATCCATGGCGTCCCGCGCAACCTGCTGCGCCGCCGTGCGGTGGAGGCCGTTCCGCCCGCGCTCCGCGGGGCGCTCGCGGGGATCGAGCTGGCAGCGGCGTCGCCGATCGTGAGCCTCGGTCTGACGGTCGAGCGGGTTGCCTGGCGCGCGCGCTGGTCCCGGGCGGGGCTGCCGGAGCTGTCGGGCTTCGTCCCGGTCTGGCGGGGGGAGGTGGTGTAGCGCATCAATCCACCATCCCCTTCGCCGGCAGTCGCGTGAACAGCGCGTTGCGCCAAGCCGGCGGCAGCGCGCCCGTCATCCGCGCGGCCAGGTAGAGCGGCAGGGGATAGACGATCCGCACCCGGCCTCGCGCGATGCCGCGCAGGGTGCGGCGCGCGGCGTCCTCCGCATCCATAAGGAAGGGCATGGGAAAGGCGTTGCGGGCGGTCATCGGCGTGCGGATGTAGCCCGGGCAGACGGCATGCAGGCGGATGCCGCGCGCGCGCTCGGTCGCGTCGGTCGCCTCCGCCCAGCGCTGCACCGCGGCCTTGGACGCGCAATAGGCCGGCGCGCCGGGGGCTGCGACGAAGGCGGCAATGGAGGCGATGACGGCGACGCGGCCGCGCACGCCGCCCGGCCCCGGCGGCTGCGCGGCCATGGCGGCGATGGCGGGCAGGGCGGTGTTGAGCACGCCCATGACGTTCGTCGCGAAGACGCGCTGCGCCTGCGCCCCCGGCTCCGTCGCGCCGCCGGTGCCGCCGGAGATGCCGGCATTGGCGATCACCAGGTCGAGCCGGCCGCTGCCCGCGATCCACTCCGCCATCGCCGGCGCGTCCGTCACGTCCAGCACGCGGGGCTGCACCGCGGCGCCGCGGGCGCGGCAGGCCGTGGCGACCTCCTCCAGCCGCGCCGCGTCGCGGCCGGACAGGTGCAGGGTCACGCCCGGCGCCGCGCAGGCCTCCGCCAAGGCCCGGCCCAGGCCCGACGAGGCCCCGGTGATCAGCACGTTGTTCCACTCGGCCAAGCTTGCCCTCCGCCGCCGCAGGGGTGACAAGGCGCCCCCATGAGCATCGCCTCGATGACCGGCTTCGCCCGCGAGGGCGGCACGCTGCCGGACGGCGCCTCCTTCGTCTGGGAGATGCGCAGCGTCAACGGCCGTGGCCTCGACCTGCGCCTGCGGCTGCCGAACGGGCTGGACGGGTTGGAAAGCGCGTTGCGGGAATCCGCGACGAAGCGGCTGCGCCGCGGCAACGTCTCGGCCACGCTGACGGTGAAGCGGGAGGATCGCGCGCCGCGGCTCACGCCGGATCCGGCCGCGCTGGACCAGGCGATCGCGCTGGCGCAGTCGGTCGCCGCGCGGTTGGGCGCGCCGGCGCCGCGGGCCGAGGCGATCCTCGCGCTGCCGGGCGTGCTGCGCGCCGAGGTGGCGGAGGTGGAGGAGGGTGCCGAGGAGGCGCGGCGCGCGGCGCTGATGACCGCGTTCGACGCGGCGCTGTCCGGCCTCGTCGCCTCGCGCGCCGGAGAGGGCGCGCAGCTCGCGCGCATCCTGGCGACCCTGCTCGACGAGATCGAGGCGCTGCGCGAGGCCGCCGCGACGGAAGCGGCGACGCAGCCGGACGCGCAGCGCCAGCGCCTGATGGAGAACCTGTCCCGCCTGCTCGACGGCGGCGACGCCCGCGCGCGCATCCCGGAGGAGCGCCTGGCCGCCGAAGTCGCCCTCCTCGCCCAGCGCTCCGACGTGCGGGAGGAGCTGGACCGCCTCTCCGCCCATGTCGCGGAGGCGCGGCGCCTGCTGGGCTCCGCCGAGGCGATCGGCCGCAAGCTGGAATTCCTCACGCAGGAATTCGTGCGCGAGGCCAACACGCTCTGCTCCAAGAGCGCGAGCGTCGGGCTGACGCGCCTCGGCCTCGACCTGAAGGCCGCGATCGAACGGCTGCGCGAGCAGGCCGCGAATGTCGAGTGACGCCGTGACGCGCCGCGGCGTCTGCCTGGTGCTGGCCTCGGCGCCGGGCGTCGGCAAGACCAGCGTCTCCCGCGCGCTGCTGGAGATGGAGCCGGACCTTTCATTGTCCATCAGCGCCACCACCCGCGCGCGGCGGCCGGGGGAGCTGGAGGGCGTGCACTACTTCTTCCGCGCGGCGGCCGAGTTCGACGCGATGGTGGAACGCGGGGAGCTGCTGGAACACGCCCGCTTCCTCGACCGCGCCTACGGCACGCCGCGCGGGCCGGTGGAGGCGGCGCTGGACGTCGGGCGGGACGTGCTGTTCGACATCGAGTGGCAGGGCCACCTGCAACTGCGCGGGAAGCTGCCGGGCGACGTGGTGGGCGTGCACCTTCTGCCGCCCTCGATGGCGGAGCTGGAGCGCCGGCTGCGCGGCCGCGCGCAGGAAGGCGAGGCGGAGATCGCGCGGCGGCTGGAAATCGCGCGCGCGGAGATCGCGCATTGGACGGATTTCGACCACGTCGTTGTGAACCGCGACTTCGACCGGACGGTGGCCGAGGTCCGCGCGATCCTGCATGCGGCGCGCAGCACGCGGGCACGGCAGCCCTGGCTGGCAGGGTTCGTGGAGGGGTTGCTGAAGACCTAGCGCATGGCGACCCTCCTCGACGTCGTCGCGCCGGTGTTCGCGCTCATCCTGCTGGGCTACGGCGCGGCGCGGTGGCGGCTGATGGACGAGGCGGGCTTCCGGGCACTCGCGCTCTTCACCTTCAGCCTGGCCGCGCCGGCACTGCTGTTCGCCGGCGGCACGCGGCCGCAGGCGGGCGGGGGCGGTGCGGCGCTGGCGCTCGTCGGATCCTCGGTGATCGTGCTGGCGCTCGTGGTCGTCGCGGCGCGCCTACTCCTCCGCATGGGTCTGGCCGAGGCGGCGCTGCTCGCGCTCTCCTGCGTGTTCGGCAACTCCGTGATGATGGGCATCCCGGTGATCGTCGCGGCATACGGCGATGCCGGGCTGCCCTCGCTGCTCGCGATCCTCGGCGTGCAGACCGTCGTGCTGCTCGGCACCGCGACCGCGCTGGTGGAAGTCGGCATGGCAGCCCATGCGCCGTGGCGCCGGGTGATCCGCGCGACGGCGGCGGGCATCGTGCGCAATCCCGTCATCCTCGCCGTCTTCGCGGCGATGCTCGTCAACCTGTCGGGCCTTCCCGTGCCCGGCACGGTCCGCCGCACGCTGGAGCTGATCGGTGCCGCGGCGCCGCCGGTTGCGCTGTTCTGCCTTGGCGGGTCGCTGCTCGGCCTCTCGGCCGCGGCGCTGTGGCGGGAGACGCTGCTGATCGGCGCGGTGAAGCTGCTGGCGCTGCCGCTGGTCGTGTCCGGCGCGGCGTCCCTGCTCCGCCTCTCGGCGGCCGAGACGACGGTAGCCGTCACCATGGCGGCGCTGCCGACCGGCGCGAACGCCTTCATCCTGGCGCGGCGCTACGCGACCGGGGCGGACCGGTCGGGTAGCGCGGTGGTGGTCACCACCGCGCTCTCGGTCCTGACGCTCTCGGCCCTGATCGCGCATTTCCGGGCGACGCTGCCCTGACGCCCCGCCACTTCCGTCCGATGTCGAAATCCGGTCGCGTTCCGCGTCATGGTGTCGGCGCGGCTGCACCGGCAGCGCCTGAACGCGAAGGGACGATGACGATGCAGGTTGCCATGCTGATCCATGAGAGCGTCGAGGACATCGCGGCGCGCACCGATGCCGCCCGCGCACCCGCATATTGGGGGGCGTGGAAGGCTTATGTGGATGCGCTCGGCGCGAGCGGCCTGGTGCGCGGCGGCGCGGGGCTGGAACTGCCGGGGACCGCGCGGCTGGTGCGCGGGCGCGGGCAGGTCCTGGATGGGCCCTATGCGGAGACGCGCGAGCAGCTCGGCGGCTTCTTCCTGCTGGAAGTCGAGACGCTGGCCGAAGCGGAGACCTGGGCCGCCCGGTGCCCGGCGGCGGCGAGCGGGACAATCGAGCTACGGCCGACGCTGCAGATGCCGGGGTAGCGGCAGCGTCCAGGGGGTTTGCGCGCTTTGCATGACGACGGCGCAAACCCCCACCCCGCGAGCGGGAGACGCGGAGCGTCCTACCTGCCGAGCAGGAACGCCCGCACGGCCGGGTCGGTCGCCAGGCCGGCGGCGCGCTGGCGGGCGGCGTCTGCGGCCGCCATGTCGCCGGCGCGTGCCGAGAGCGCGGCGAGTGCGGCCCAGTACGGCTGGTACTCGGCCAGCCGCGAATCCTCCGCCGCATCGCGGAGCGCGGCGAGGCCGGCTGCCGGGCCCTCGGTTTCCGCGATCGCGACCGCACGGTTCACGGCGACGACGGGCGATCCGGTCACGCCGAGCAGCGCGTCGTACAGCGTGCGGATCGCCGCCCAGTCCGTGCGCCCGGTGAACCGTCGCGCGGCATGGACGGATTGCACGGCGGCCTCCCATTGGTAGCGCCCGGGCCGGCGCAGCGCGGCGGCGTCGCGCAGCAATCGCTCGGCTTCGGCCTGCTCATGGGTGGTCCAGCGCTCCGGCGCCTGCGCCGAGAGCGGCACGTAGCGGCCGGTGGCGTCGCGCGCGGCAGGGCGGCGCGCTTCCAGGTGCAGCAGCAGGGCGGCGAGGCCGAGCGCTTCCGCCTGCTCCGGCGCCAGCGCGGCGGCGAGACGCGCGAGCCACACCGCCTCGCCCGCCAGCGCGCCGCCATCGGCGGGATCGCTCGCGCCGGCGGTATAGGCGCCGTAGATCGCCTCCAGCACGGCGGGCAGGCGCGCGGCGACCGCTGCGCGGCCCGGCAGCTCGAACCGCGCCCCGCCGGCGGCGAGGCGCCGCTTCGCGCGGACCAGGCGCTGGCCCATGGCGGCGGGCGAGACGAGGAAGGCGCCGGCGATGCGCGCGGCATCCAGGCCGAGCACGCATTGCAGCATCAGCGCGGCGCGCGCGCCCGGCTCCACCTCCTCCGCCGCGCAGGCGAGCAGGAGGGCGAGGCGATGGTCGGGCAGGCTGTCCGGGTCATCGGGCCCGGTGGCGTCGCCGGTGATGCGGCGCAGTTCCGGCCAGGCCGCCGCGGCGGTGGTTGCGCGGCGGTGGCCGTCGGTCAGCTTGCGGCGCGCGGCGGTCAGCAGCCAGGCCTCGGGCCGGTCGGGCACGCCGGAAGCCGGCCAGGCGGAGAGCGCGGCGGCGAACGCCTCGGCCAGCGCGTCCTCCGCCTGGGCAAAGCCGTGCCCGCGCGCGAGGAGGAAGGCGAGCAGCCTTCCATAGCCCTCGCGCGCGATCTGTTCGGCGCGCTCCTGCGCGATGCGTTCCGCGCGCTCCTGCGCGATGCGTTCCGCCGCCTCGGCCGTGGTCAAGCCGGCTCGGCCATCGCGGGCACCGGCATCAGCGGGCGGACCTCGATGGTGCCGTGCGCCGCGCCGGGGCAGCGCGCGGCCCAGCGCAGGGCGGCCGCCATGTCCGGGACGTCGAGCAGGTAGTAGCCGCCGAGCTGCTCGCGCGTCTCGGCATAGGGGCCGTCGAGGACCTGCGGCGTGCCGGCGGCGACGCGGACGGTGTGCGCGGCCGAACTCGGCTGCAGCGGCGCGCCGGCCGCCATCGCGCCGGCCTCGCGCAGCGCGTCGCTGAAGGCGCGGTAGGCGCCGAAGCAGGATGCCTGCTCCGACTCCGACATGCGCGCCCAGGCTTCCTCATCCGAATAGATCAGCAGCATGACCTGCATCTGTCCCGTCCTCCTCATGCACGCGGCGCGGATGCGCCGCCGACATGATGACGCGGGTGCGGCGGCGATTTCGACAGGTGCCGCGCTATTCCTTCACGTCGTCGCGCTTCGCGCCGTCCAGCAGCTTCGCGCGCCGCGCGTTTTCCGCCTCGTCGGCGGCCTTCCCGGCGCCCGTGCGTCCATGCTTCGCCCGGTTCGAGGCGGCCTTGGCCTGGTCCTCGGCCTTCGCCCGCGCCTTCCGCGCCTTGTTGAGGTTGACGATCTCCGCCATCCGCCGACACTACCGCGCCATCACCGCCGGAGGGAACGCACCATGTGGACAGAGCTCACCGCCGCAGACGGCCACCGCCTTTCGGCATGGCGGGACGGGCCGGACGACGCGGCCCGCGCGCTGGTCGTGGTGCAGGAGATCTTCGGGGTGAACCACCACATGCGGAACGTCTGCGCGCGCTTTGCGGCGCAGGGCTACGCGGTGATCTGCCCCGCGCTGTTCGACCGCACGGAGCGCGGCGTGGAGATGGGCTACACGCCGCCCGAGGTCGCGCGCGGGCGGGAGCTGCGGAGCAAGGTGCCGGAGACCGGGACGATGGCGGATGTGGAGGCCGCCTCGGCCGCCCTGCCGGCTGCGGCGAAGCGCGGCATCGTCGGCTATTGCTGGGGCGGCACCGTCGCCTGGTTCGGCGCGACGCGCAGCCGATCCTTCCTGGCGGCGTCGGGCTGGTATGGCGGCGGGATCGCCGCGACGCGGGAAGAGGTGCCGAACTGCCCGGTGCAGCTGCATTTCGGCGACCAGGACGCGAGCATCCCGATGCCGGATGTCGAGAAGATCAGCGCCGCGCAGCCTGGGGTGGACGTGTTCGTCTATCCGGGCGCCGGCCACGGGTTCGGGTGCGACGAGCGGGGGAGCTTCTCCGCCGAGGATGCGAAGCTGGCGCAGGAGCGGACGTTGGCCTTCCTGGCGAAGCACCTCGGCTGATCAGAGGACCCGCCCCGCCACCGCATCCAGCTTCGCCAGCACCGCCGGGTCGCGCCGCTCCGGCGCGGTGATCAGCGCGTGGTCGAGCGCGCGGTCGCAGCCGGCGGGGCAGGGGCCGCGCGGCGCACCGAGCCTCGGCACCACATCCGCCACCAGCGCACGCGCCTTGTCGGCGTTGGAGAACAGCACCTTCACCACCTGCTCCACCGTCACCGCGTCGTGGTCGGGGTGCCAGCAGTCGAAATCCGTCACCATCGCGACGGTCGCGTAGCAGAGCTCCGCCTCGCGGGCCAACTTGGCCTCCGGCATGTTGGTCATGCCGATCACGCTGCAGCCCCAGCTCCGATACAGCCGGCTCTCCGCCTGCGTCGAGAATTGCGGGCCTTCCATCACCAGGTAGGTACCGCCGCGCGTCACCGGCAGGCCGAGCGCCCGCGCGCTGGATTCCAGCGCGTCGCCGAGACGCGGGCAGACCGGGTGCGCCATCGAGACATGTGCGACGCAGCCGCTGCCGAAGAACGTCTTGGTCCGCGCGAAGGTCCGGTCAATGAACTGGTCCACGATGACGAAGTGGCCGGGCGGCAGCTCCTCCTTCAGGGAGCCGACGGCGGAGAGGGAAAGCAGCTCCGTGCAGCCCGCCCGCTTCATCGCGTCAATGTTGGCGCGGTAATTGAGCTCCGACGGCGGCGTCGGGTGGCCGCGGCCGTGGCGCGGCAGGAAGCGCACGGGCACGCCGGCGAGTTGGCCGAACAGGATGTCGTCGGAAGGCGCGCCCCAGGGCGTCTCGACGCGGCGCCATTCGCGGTCTTCCAGGCCGGGAATGTCGTAGAGGCCGGAGCCGCCGATCAGGCCGATGACGGGGGTGATCTCCATCGGTAACTCCCGCAAAGGAAAAGGGCCGCCCCTCGCGGAGCGGCCCCGGATGCACGCCGGCCGCGGCGGCTCAGTGCTTCACGTCGGCCCAGACCTTCTTCTTCACCGCATAGGTCAGCCCGCCGAGCACGACGAGGAAGACGATCATGCGGATGCCCATGCGGCGCCGGCCTTCCAGCTCCGGCTCGGCCGCCCAGGCGAGGAAGGTGGTCACGTCGCGGGCCATCTGGTCCACGGTGGCTTCCGTGCCGTCGGCGAACTCCACCTGGCCGGGGTTCAGCACGTTCGGCATCGCGATCTGATGGCCGGGGAAGTATTTGTTGTAGTTCATCCCGTCCATCAGGTTGAATCCTTCGGGCGGGTCCTCATAGCCGGTCAGCAAGGCGTGCACGTAGTCGGCGGCGCCCTCGCGCGCCTTGACGATCACCGAGAGGTCCGGCGGGTAGGCGCCGTTGTTCGCGGCGCGCGCGGCCTGTTCGTTGGCGAAGGGGCGGCGGAAGCGGTCGGAGAGGCGGGCGGGGCGCTCGAACATCTCGCCCTGGTCGTTCGGGCCGTCCATCACCTGGAACTGCGCGGCGATGTTGCGGGCCTGCGGCTCGGTCAGGCCGATCTCCAGCAGGTTGCGGTAGGAGAGCTGCCGCATCGCGTGGCACGCCGAGCAGACCTCCTTATACACCTGGAAGCCGCGCTGCTGGCTGGCCCGGTCGAAGCTGCCGAACAGGCCTTCGAAGGAAAAGCGGGTGTTCGGCAGCGGCAGCGCCTCGCCGGCCGCGCGGGCCGGCGCGGCGTGGATCGCCGCGGCGGCGCCCAGCACCAGGGCGCCGATCAGGTTGCGCACGCGCATCACGCCTTCTCCATCGGCTTCGCCGCCGCGCCGACGGGGATCGGCCCGCCGCCGCGCAGCACCGGCTTCGAGATGCTCTCGGGCAGCCGCAGCGGCCGTTCCAGCCGGCCGAGCACCGGCAGGATCACCAGGAAGTACAGGAAGTAGTAGAGCGTCGCGAAGCGCGCGATGGTGATGTAGCTGCCCTCCGCCGGCTTGGCACCCACCCACATCAGGATGGCGAAGTTGATGCCGAAGGCCAGCAGGAACCACCGCGCCACCGGCCGGAAGCGCATGGAGCGCACGCCGGAGGTGTCGAGCCACGGCAACACGAACAGGATGAGGATGGAGCCGACCATCAGCGCCACGCCGCCGAGCTTGTCCGGCACCGCGCGCAGGATCGCGTAGAACGGCAGGAAGTACCATTCGGGCACGATGTGCGCCGGCGTCACCAGCGGGTTGGCGGGGATGTAGTTGTCGGGATGGCCGAGGTAGTTCGGCATGAAGAAGACGAGGAAGGCGAAGACGATGAAATACACCACCAGTCCGACGCTGTCCTTGATCGTGTAGTACGGGTGGAAGGGCAGCGTGTCCTGCGGCCCCTTCGGGTCAATGCCGAGCGGGTTGTTGGACCCGGTGATGTGCAGCGCCGCGATGTGCAGGAACACCACGCCGGTGATCACGAAGGGCAGCAGGTAGTGCAGGCTGAAGAAGCGGTTGAGCGTCGGGTTGTCCACGCTGAACCCGCCCCACAGCCAGGTCACGATGCTGTCGCCGACCAGCGGCACGGCGCTGAACAGGTTGGTGATGACGGTGGCGCCCCAGAACGACATCTGCCCCCAGGGCAGCACGTAACCCACGAAGGCGGTGGCCATCATCAGCAGGAAGATCAGCACGCCGAGCATGAACAGCAGCTCGCGCGGCGCCTTGTAGGACCCGTACCAGAGCGCCCGCCAGATGTGGATGTACACCACGATGAAGAACATGCTGGCGCCGTTGGAATGCACATAGCGGAGCAGCCAGCCGTAGTTCACGTCGCGCATGATGCGCTCGACGCTGTCGAAGGCGTGGGCGGTGTGCGCGGTGTAGTGCATGGACAGGAAGATGCCCGTCGCGATCATGATCAGCAGCGTGATCATGGCGAGCGCGCCGAAGTTCCAGAAGTAGTTGAAGTTCCGGGGCGTCGGGAACGTCCCGTATTCCTTCTGCATCATGGTGAACACGGGCAGGCGGCTGTCTATCCAGCGCACCACCGGGTTCCTGAAGTCGCTCTGATGAAGGCCGCCGGCCATCCGTGGCTCCTCGGGTTCTCTGGGTCTCGCGCGCCGGCCTCAGCCGATGCGCACCTGCGTGTCGGAGGTGAAGGCGTAGTCGGGCACCGCAAGGTTGGTCGGCGCCGGCCCCAGCCGGACCCGGCCGGAGGTGTCGTAATGGCTGCCGTGGCAGGGGCAGAACCAGCCGCCGTAGTTGCCGCGGGCGTCGGTCGGCTTCTGGCCCAGCGGCACGCAGCCGAGGTGGGTGCAGACGCCGAGCACGATCAGCCACTGGTCGCGCTTAACGCGCTGCTGGTCCGGCTGCGGGTCCTTCAATTCCGAGATCGGCGTGGCGCGGGCCTGCTGGATCTCCTCCGCGGTGCGGTGCCGCACGAAGACCGGCTTGCCGCGCCAGACGACCGTCACCGCCTGCCCGACCGCGATCGGGGAGATGTCCACCTCCGTGCTGGCCAGCGCCAGCACGTCCCGCGACGGGTTCATGGAGTGGATGAACGGCCAGGCGATCGCCGCGACGCCCACGGCGGCGAAGGCGCCGGTGGTGAGCTTCAGGAAGTCCCGGCGGGTTTCCCCGTCCTCCGGCGCACCGTGCGGCGCCATCGCTTCGGCCATCACTCGTCCCTCTCAGCGGGCTGCCGTGCGGGACGGAAGCGGCCGCGAGGGCACGCGACCCGAACCCCTGCGCGGCGACGTTGCACCGCATATAATGGGGTGCAACGAAGGGTGTCCATCCGGCGGCGTTCCTGAAATCGCTGCAATTTTCGCCGGGTGTCGGGGAGTCGCGCGACGGCGGGCGGGGAGGGGTCGCGCGGCCCCGCGCGGCCTGCTTATCTCGGCGCATGCCCGCCCCCGCCGACCACCCGCTCCTCCCGCGCGCCCGCGCCTGGTTCGAAGGCCTCCGCGACCGCCTCTGCGCCGCCTTCGAGGCCTGCGAGGAGGAGCTTGCCGCCGGCCCGCACGCCGCGCTGCCGCCCGGCCGATTCGAACGCACCGCCTGGGACCGGGCGGAAGGCGGCGGCGGCGTCATGTCGGTGATGAAGGGGCGGGTGTTCGAGAAGGTCGGCGTGAACGTCTCGACCGTCTTCGGGGAGTTCTCGCCGGAGTTCCGCAAGCAGGTGCCGGGCGCCGAGGCCGATCCGCGCTTCCTCGCGACCGGCGTCTCGCTGGTGGCGCATCCGCGCAACCCGCGCGTGCCGGCGGCGCACATGAACACGCGCTTCATCGTCACGACCCGCGCCTGGTTCGGCGGCGGCGGCGACATCACGCCCATGGACCACGCCGCGCTGCATTCAAAGGAGGATGCCGGCACCTTCCATGCGGCTTTCCAGGCCGCCTGCGACCGGCACGACCCCGGCTATTACCCGCGTTTCAAGCAGTGGTGCGACGAGTACTTCTTCCTACCGCACCGGAACGAGCCGCGCGGCCTCGGCGGCATCTTCTACGACTGGCTCGGCGACCGCACCCCGGGCCACGGCATCGAGGCCGACTTCGCCTTCACGCAGGATGTCGGCCTGGCCTTCCTGGAGAGCTATCCCGCGATCGTCCGCCGCCGCGTGGAGGAGCCCTGGACCGACGCCGAGCGCGCGCACCAGCTGGTCCGCCGCGGCCGCTACGTGGAGTTCAACCTGCTCTACGACCGCGGCACCATCTTCGGCCTGAAGACCGGCGGCAACGTCGAGGCCATCCTGATGTCCCTGCCGCCCGCAACCGGGTGGCCGTGACGCGTTCACAACATTTTCACGCCCGCCTGCATCCGAATCCGCTGCACGATCGTAACGCCCGGGCCAACCCGGCACAGCCGTAGGGAGACGACCGATGCGCCTTGGGATTCCTCTGCTCCTCGCATGCCTTGTCCTGCCGGCTGCGACGCAGGCGGCCATGTTGAGCTTCGTGCAGCGCGGCTTCGCCGACGGTGCGGAGCTGCAGCTCAGCCTCTCCGGCACGGACCAGAACGGCGATGGCGTGCTGGAGCGCTTCAACATGAACCCGGTGGACGAGATCACCGCCTTCAGCCTGGTCTTCGGCGGCAACAGCCTGATCCCGGCCTTCAGCCTCGGCCTGAGCGAGCTGCTGGTCTTCTCCCTGCCGCTCGCGACGCTGGATTTCCTGGACCCGGACGCGATCATCTTCGCCGGGAACGACACCGTGGCCTATATCGGCGGCGCCTCCGCAGGCACGGACTGCACCGATCCGTTCTTCCGCTGCGGCCTGATCGCCGCGCTGGAATTCGACAGCGCCGCCTTCCCCTTCGTGCCCGTGCCGGCGCCCGGCGCGCTCGGCCTGTTCGGCCTGGCCCTCGCCGGGCTGGTCACGGCGCGGCGGGTGCGGCGGGCCTGACAGGCCGGAGGCGACGCTCGCGCGGCCGCATTGCCGGCCTGAAGACGAGTGGCAACGTCGAGGCCATCCTCATGTCCCTGCCGCCTGTGCCCGGGTGGTCGTGACATGTCCATTGCGGTTCCATAACTCCCGGGCGACACTGCGATGACGGAGCGCAGGGGACAGCCGTGGAGGGCGACGAGGCCGAGGTCACGATGCTGCGCCGCGCGCCCGGCGCGGCGGCGGCCGAGGAGGTGCTCCACGCGCTCTCCATCACCGACGAAGCCGGCGCGATCCGCCGCATCGCGCTCGATGCGCGCGGCTTGCGGATCGGCCGCGTGCCGGCCAACGACCTCGTCCTCCCGACACCCGATGTCTCGCGCCAGCATGCGCGCATCGTGATCGCGGGCGTTGCGGCGACGCTCGCCGACCTCGGCTCCACGAACGGCACATGGCTGGAGGGGCAGCGCATCGCGGGCGAGGTCCCGCTGCTGCCCGGCAGCCGGTTCACCATCGGCTCCTTCGGCCTGCACTACCAGCGCGGCCCGGCGCGCGAGATGGCCCGCGCGGCCGAGCTGGAGGCGGAGCTGGACCGCGCCTTCCGCTACACCCAGGCGCTGCTGCCTCCCCCGATCGCCAGCGGGCCCGTGCATGCGGAATGGTGCTTCCAGCCCTCCGCCCGGATCGGCGGCGACGCGCTGGGCTACCGCTTCCTGGACCCCGGCCGCTTCGCCGCCTTCCTGATTGACGTGCCTGGCCATGGCGCGGGCTCCGCACTGCTCGCCGCCTCGGTGATGAACGTGCTGCGGGACCGGGCGGGGCCGGACCCGGCCGCGGTCCTCGGCGCGCTGAACGCCAGCTTCCAGATGGAGGAGCAGGGCGGGCTGTTCTTCACGATGTGGTACGGCGTCGCGGACCTCGCCGCGCGCCGGCTGGATTACGCCGCCGCCGGCCATCACGCCGGCTACCTGCTGCGCGCCGACGCGGCGCCGGAGCCGCTCGGCACCCGTAATCCGCCGGTCGGGATGATGCCGGGCACCCGGTTCCGCACCGGCCAGGCCGCGATCCCGCGCGGCGCGCGGCTGGTCCTGTTCAGCGACGGTGCCTTCGAGACAATCGCGCCGGATGGGCGGCAGCGCGGACTGGCCGACTTCCTGCCCCTGCTCGGCATCCTGCCGCCCGGACCGGGCGCGGCCGATCACCTGATGCGTGCGCTCCGCGCGGAGGCCCGGCCCGGCGTGCTGGAGGATGATGCCTCCATACTGTCACTGGACTTTCCCTGACGTTTCGCGAATGCCGTTCTCAACCCTTGCGAGACGGACCCGCCCCGTGGACTCACCCGTGGACTTCGACGTCATCGAACTCGATCGCGACACGCATCGCGTCGTCCTGCATGGCCGGCTCGATGCCGCTGCGGCGGAACGGCTGGACCTGAAATTCACCGCTGCCGTCGGCGCGGCCGGCCGGCACGCGATGATTGATCTCGGCGCGGTCGAGTTCATCGGCTCGCTCGGGTTGCGCATGTTCATCTCGGTCGCCCGCGTGCTGCAGCGACGCGGGCGGCGGATGGTGATCTTCGGCGCGCGCCCGGCCGTGCTCGACGTTCTGGAAACCGTGGCGCTGGACGAGCTCATTCCGGTGGTGCCGACCGAAGCCGAGGCGCGCGCCCGTCTCGCTGTCTGACGCGCGCCGTGGCGCTGCGCCTGCGCATCACCGGCGCGCTGCCGACGCTGGCCGAGGCGCAGGAACGGCTCGCGGAGCATCTCGCATCGGTGCCGGCGCGCCAGGCCGCCCGCGCGGCGGTGCTGCTGGAGGAGGTCGCGGTGAACGCCCTCCGGCACGGCGCGGCGAGCGGCGTTGACGTGCTCGCCGAGGCATCGGGTGACGGCTGCCGGCTCGTCTTCGAGGATGACGGCGTAGCCTTCGACCCGACGGCGGCGCGTCCTGCACCGCCCGCCCACGATCTCGCCCATGCGCAGTCGGGCGGACGGGGACTGCTGCTGCTGCATCGCATCGCGACTGCGCTGACGTATGAGCGTGTGGCGGGCCGGAACCGGCTGGAGGTGACGCTCGCGGGGCCGTGAGGCGCGCAGCGGCGTTGCACCCGCGGCGCGTGCAGTGTCAATCTCCGCGCAACGGGCGGGCGCAGCGCCGCCGTCGCGGGGAAAGAGCCTCATGACCGAACTCACCATCAACGGCGAACGCCGCCGCGTGGACCTGGAAGGCGACACGCCGCTGCTCTGGGTGCTGCGCGACACGCTCGGGATGACCGGCACGAAATACGGCTGCGGCATCGCGCAATGCGGCGCCTGCACCGTTCTTGTGGACGGCGTCGCCAGCCGGTCCTGCCAGCTTCCGCTCGATTCGCTGGCCGGGCGCAGCATCACGACGATCGAGGCGATCGAGGCGGATCCGGTCGGGCGCCGCGTGGTCGAGGCCTGGGTCGCGCTGGACGTGCCGCAATGCGGCTACTGCCAGTCCGGCCAGGTGATGGCCGCGACCGCGCTGCTGAAGGAGACGCCGCGGCCGACCGAGGAGCAGATCGGGCAGGCGATGTCGAACCTCTGCCGCTGCGGCACCTACAACGCGATCGCCGCCGGCATCCGCCAGGCGGCGGCGCAGGCGTGAGGGAGGCGGCGATGACCCATTTCGACCAGACCATGCGCGCCGCCTTCGCGACCGGCGGGGCGGTGAACCTCTCGCGCCGCGCGGCGCTTGGGCTCGGCGGCGGGCTGCTGCTGGCGATCGGGCTGCCGTCCCGCGCGCCGCGCGCCCAGGCGATGGGCGGCGTCGCCCATGCGCGGAAGGTGCCGTCCTACCTGACGATCCGGCCGGATGGCCGCATCGCGCTGCAGAACCCCTTCGCCGAGGGCGGGCAGGGCATCCACACCGCAGTCGCGCAGGTGGTGGCGGAGGAGCTGGACGCCGACCTCGCGGCCTTCGACGTGACGACGGCGCCGGCCGGCGCGGACTACCAGGTGATGTTCGGCGGCAACGGACGCTTCACCGGCGGCAGCTACTCCATCCGCAGCACGTACCAGCATTTCCGCATCCTTGGCGCCACCGCGCGCGCGATGCTCGTACAGGCCGGCGCCGCGCGGCTCGGCGTGCCGGTAGCGGGGTGCGCGACGGAGCCGGGCTTCGTCGTTCACGCCGCGAGCAACCGGCGCCTGTCCTACGGCGAGCTCGCCGAGGCCGCCGCGGCGCTGCCCGTGCCGGCCGATGCGCAGCCGAAGACCGGGCGGTTCCGGCTGATCGGCACGCCGGCCAAGCGGCTCGACACGCGCGCCAAGTCCACCGGCCGCGCGATCTACGGCCTGGACGTGAAGATCGAGGGCATGCTCCAGGCCGCTGTGGTGCACGCCCCGCGCGCCGGCGCGGAACCCGGCGACCTGGTGAACGAGGCGGCGCTCCGCGCGATGCCCGGCGTGCATTCCGTGCACCGCCTGCCCGGCGCCGTCGCGGTGCTGGCCGACAGCTTCTGGCGCGCGAAATCCGCGGCGGAGAAGGCGGAGGTGATCTGGACCTCGACCTCCGGCGCCGCGGTGGTGGCGGAGGATTTCTCCTCCGCCGGCCAGCTCGCGGCGCTGCGCGCGCAGGCGGATGGCGCGGGGACGCCCGCGCGCGACGCACGCGGCGACGCGCCGGGCGCGCTGCGCGGCGCGGCGAAGGTCGTGACCTCCGACTACGATGCGCCCTACCTCGCCCATGCGCAGCTTGAGCCGCCCTCGGCGACGGTGCGCTTCAACGGCGACGGCACGCTGGATGTCTGGACGCCGAACCAGGCGCCGGAGCTGTTCCGCAACATCGTGGTCGAGGAGTCCGGCCTGCCTGCGGATCGCATCCGGGTGCACAGCCCGCTGCTCGGCGGCTTCTTCGGGCGGCACTTCACCTACGGCCAGCACCACCCGATGAACCAGGCGATCCGCCTGGCGAAGGCGGTGAACCGGCCGGTGAAGGTGATCTGGACGCGGGAGGAGGAGTTCGCGCGCGACGCCTATCGCCCGCTGTCCTTCGCGCGGCTGCGGGGCGGGCTGGACGCGAACGGGCGCATCGTCGCGCTGCACGCGACGGTGCCGGGCGAAGGGCCGGTGGCCAAGCATTTCGGCCCGTCGCGCATGGGGAACCCGCCGCACGACACCAGCGCCACGGAAGGCGTCGCCGACAAGCCCTACGACATCGCGAACCGCCGCGTGGACTGGGTGCACGTGCCGCACCCCGTCAATGTCGGCTTCTGGCGTTCGGTCGGCCATTCGATGAACGACTTCTTCTACGAATCCTTCCTCGACGAGCTGGCCGAGGCGGCAGGGCAGGATCCCTTCGCCTTCCGCATGGCGCATCTCGGGCACAGCGAACGCCACCGCAACCTGCTGAACGCCGTGGCGGAGCTCTCGGGCGGCTGGCGCCGCGGCCCCTACGCGCACCCCGATGGCAGCCGCCGGGCGCGCGGCATCGCCATGGCGTCGCCCTTCGGCAGCGAGGTCGCGACGATCGCCGAGGTCTCGATCCGCGACGGCGAGGTGGTAGTGCACGATGTCTGGGTGGCGATTGACCCGGGCAGCATCGTCAACCCCGCGATCATCGCGGCGCAGGTGGAGAGCGCGGTCTGCATCGGCCTCTCCTCGGCGGCCTTCGAGGAGGTGGTGTTCGAGGGCGGGCGACCGCAGCAGCGCAATTACGACGCCTACCGCATCCTCGCGCGCGCCGAGATGCCGAAGGTGCATGTGCGCATCGTCGAGTCCGGCGCGGCGATGGGCGGCATCGGGGAGCCGGGGACGCCCGGCGTACCTCCGGCCGTCGCCAACGCGGTTGCGGCGCTGACCGGCCGCCGGCTGCGCAGCCTGCCCTTCGCGAAGGAACGCCTGGGCCAGGCCTGAGACGGGGCGCCCTGGCCGCCTTCCGCGCCGGCGGCGACGCTGGCGCGGAAGGAGGACCAGGCAATGGCCATCAGCCTGCGTGAGGAGCGCGCCCTGCTCGGCGACGCGTTCGACCTCGTCATGCAGTCGCACCACCCGACGGTCGCGACGCTGCCGCGGGATGAGCTGCGGGCACTGGCGACCCGGCTGCGCGACGGGCACGCCCGCGCCCGCGATCCGCTGCGGGAAGGTCGCCGGGCGCGGCGGGGCAAGCGCGAGGCGCGCGCCGCCAGTTCCGCCGAGGCCGGCGGGCTCGCCCGGCGGAAGCAGGTCTATGCCGCGGCGCCGAAGCGCGTGAACAGCCGCTTCGAGGCGCTGGACCACGAACGCCGCCGTGCGGAGCACCGCGCCGCGCTGAAGGCCGCGCTGGAACGGCGGCGGGCGATGCGCGCGACGCATCCGGTCGGCGGCTTCGCGGGCAACGACGGCATGCGGTCGAAGATGAACCGCAAGGGCGCTCGCGGCACCCACGCGGCGCGCATCGGCAGCGTGTCGCAGCAGAACAAGCGCGCGCAGGCCCGGCGCGACGGGTGATGCCGCCTGTGCCGCGCGTGTCGCCGGGCGCGTGACGTCCGTCACGCGCGGAACCTGTCTCCCGCGTGGACGAAATCCGCGCGCAACCTGCCCCCGCGACAACCCCGCCCCACGCGACGGGGCGGGTCATCGTGACTGCGTCCCCGCGATGCAGGAGCGACGCGCATGCCCACCTTCACCGGCACCGAACGCCACGACGTCATCACGCCCGACGAGGTCTCGCCCGGCGTGCTCGCCACCGGCGAGCCGGCACCCTCCGACGCCCGCGACCTGGTCTTCGGCAACCGCGGCAACGACACGATCGCGACCGCCGGCGGCAGTGACACGGTCGGCGGCGGAGGCGGGGACGACGAGATCAGCCTCGGCGCCGGCGACGACTTCGCCGCGTGGACCTCGGCCGATGGCAGCGACACGATCGAAGGCGGCGATGGCTACGACCAGCTCGGCATGGCCGGCGACGCGCGCCGCGAGAACTACAGCATCTTCGACGGCTTCCTCGGCGCCTCCGTCTTCCGCGACCTCGGCCTGGTCAGCCTCACCACCTCCGGTGTCGAGCGGCTGGAGATCGAGCTGCAGGGGAACAACGATTCCGTGCAGATCAGCGATCTCTCCTCGACCGACCTGAGGGAGATCCTGCTCGACTATGGCGTCGGTGGGCGCGACGAGCTCTCTCTGATCGGCACCGGCGGCGCCGATGCGGTGACCTTCGAGGCCACGGGCGACGGCTTCGTCGTGCATGCGCTCGGCGCGGACACGACCGTGCTCGGCTTCGGTGGCCGTGACGCGGTGATCGTCTCGCTCGGCGCCGGCAACGACAGCGTGGATGCGCGCGGCCTCGGGGCCATGAACCTCGTCGTCGCTGCGGGCGAGGGCGACGACATCGGCTACCTCGGCGGCGGCGATGACCGCTGGGGCACGGTCGGCACGCCCGGCAATGACACGGTGGATGCAGGCGCTGGCCGCGACACCTTCGACCTCGATGCGAGCATCGCGAACGATGTCATCGTGCTGGCGGGCAGCGGCGCGGAAGCGACGGCGCGCCACGCCGGCTCCACGGTGCTGCTGCGCAACTTCGAGCGGATCGAGGTGGAATCGGCGAGCGGCGACGACCTGGTGGACGGCTCCGGCATCACGTCGGACCTGCACCTGGACATCGAGGGCGGCGCCGGCGCCGACACCATCATCGGCGGCGCGCGCGGCGACGTGCTGAACGGCGGCGCGGGCGACGACGTGCTGACCGGCGGCGGCGGCCGTGACCGGTTCGTCTTCGGGGCGGAGAGCGCGAACGGCGTGCGCGACTACGACGTGGTCACCGACTTCGGCCTCCACGACACGCTCGACCTGACCGCGCTGACGGGCGGCTACGTGGCCGAGGCGACGGCCGAGGGGTTGCTTCTCAGCTTCACCGGGGGCGACGGCGACCAGGTGCTGCTGCGCGGCGCGACCACGGGCGCGGAGTACGACATCCTGGGCGGGTGAGAACCGCGCCTCAGCGGTCCATCAGTCGCGCGAGCACCTCCGCCACCTCGGCCGGCGTGAAGGGCTTCTCCAGCAGCGACGGCGGGTGACCGGGATCGAGTGCGGCGATCGCCGCCGGCCCCGCGACGGTGTCGCCGGTGACGAAGGCGAAGCGGCCGCGCAGGTGGGGATGGCGCGCGGTGGCGTCGCGGTAGAGCGCCGCGCCGCCGCCGCCGGGCATGCGCAGGTCGCAGAACACCGCGTCGAACCGCTGCGCGTCCAGCCGAGCGACGGCGTCCGCGACGCCGTCGGCGATCTCGGCGTCCACGCCGTGCAGCCCGAGCAGCTCCACCAGCGCGGCGCCGACCTCCGGCTCGTCGTCCACGACCAGGATGCGGTGACGCGCGGCGGGTGCGGCGTGCGTGATGGCCGCTGCCGCGCCGGCGCCCGCCTCCCCGCGCGGCAGCCGCACGACGAAGCGCGCGCCGCCGAGCGTGGAGGGATCGAGCGTGAGCGTGCCGCCATGCGCGGCGACGATGTTGCGGCACACGGCGAGCCCCAGGCCGGTGCCGGCGCCGAGCGGCTTGGTGGTGACATACGGCTCGAAGATGCGCTCGCGCAGCTCCTCCGGCACGCCGGGGCCGTTGTCGTCCACCGCGAAGCCGACGCCGCCATCGGCCTCCGGCCAGCTCTCCAGCCGCAGCACGCGCGGCTCCGGCCGGTCGGTGAGAGCGGCCTGCGCGTTGATGACGAGGTTGACCGCGACCTGGCCGATCTGGTCGGGATCGGCGTGGATCGGCGGCAGGGCCGGATGCAGCCGCCGGTCCATCGTGATGCCGGCCGACCGCAGGCCATAGGCCGCAAGTTCCATCGCGCCGGTAATGGCCTTGTTCGCATCCACCGCCACCCGCGCCGGGGATTGCTGCCGGACCATCGCCAGGAAGGTTTTCACGATCCGGCCGCAGCGGGCCGCGGCGGCGTGGATGCGGGCGGCGCGGTCGCGCACCGCCGGATCCTGCGCCGTCGCTTCCAGCATGGTGGTCTGCGCGACGACGACGGCGAGCGGGTTATTCAGCTCATGCGCCACGCCCGCGAGCAGGCTGCCGAGCGCGCTCATCTTCTCGGCCTGGTGCAGGCGTTCCCGCTGGCGCGTCAGCTCCGCCTGCGCATGGTGCATCGGCGTCAGGTCGCGCAGCCACGCCGTGAAGAAGGTCCGGCCGGCGGCCTTCACCTCGTGGATCGAGAGCTCGCAGGGGAAGATGCTGCCGTCGGCACGCATCGCCTCCATCTCGAGGCGTTGGCCGAGCACGTGGGGGCAGCCGGTGCGGTGATAGCGCGCCAGCCCCGCTTCATGCGCCGCGCGGTGGTGCGGGGGAACGATGGTGTCGCCGATCGGCTGGCCCATGATCGCGGCGGCCCGGTGGCCGAAGGTGCGCTCGGCGGCGGCGTTCCAGCCGATCACGCGGCACTCCCGGTCGGCGGTGATCACCGCGTCCAGCGCCGCGTCTATCACGCCCTGCTTCAGCGCCTCGGCTTCCGTCAGCCGGGCGAGCAGGGACGCGTTCCCGTCCGCGTCAGTCATCCGCCGAGAACAGGTAGCCCTGGCCGCGCACGGTGCGGATGAAGCGCGGGTTGCCGGGCTCGGCCTCCAGCTTGCGGCGCAGGCGGGTGACGCGGATGTCTATGGAACGGTCGAACGGGTCCGGCACCTTGCCCTGCGGCAGACGGAGCAGCCGTTCGCGCGACAACACCTGGCCACGATGCGCCGTCATCAGCAGCAGCATATCGAGTTCGGTCGGCGTCAGCGAGACCTCCGCGCCGTCGGCGTCGAGGAGCCGTCGCTCCGTCGGCAGCAGGCGGAAGGCGCCGAAGCAGATCTCGGGCGAAGCCGCCGGCGCGGCCGGTCCCGCGGCCCGGGCGCGGCGCCGCCGCAGCACGCTGCGCAGGCGGGCCAGCAACTCCCGCAATTCGAAGGGCTTGCCGAGATAGTCGTCCGCGCCGAGCTCCAGCCCGACGATCCGGTCCATCGGCTGGCCGAGCGACGTCACCATCAGGATGCCGGGCGGGTCAGGGCTTGCCCGCAGCCGCCGTGCGATGGACAGCCCGCCTTCGCGCGGCAGGTTCAGATCGAGCAGCACGGCCTCAACCGGCCCGGCCGCGACGCCCAGGTCGAGCGCGGCGCCGTCCGCGCAGGAGATCACGTCGAAGCCCTGGGCGCACAGGTATTCGACGACGACCTCGCGCAGGTCCGCCTCGTCCTCGACGACGGCGATGCGGCTGCCGGCCATGCTCCCCCGTACCGGTTTCGAATCGAGGGCAGCATGGACTCGCGAAAGGAAGTTGTCACTCCGGTAGGCACGGGAGCTTTTTCGCGTGGGGGTTGAGCAAAGCTTGCGCGTGGTGGGCCGCTGAACGCCACGTGGAGACCCCCCACCCCGACCCTCCCCCGTGAACGGGGGAGGGAGCGTAGCTACCGCCCCGTCAGGATGCGCTCGACCAGGCCCTTCGCCGTCGGGATGAAGCCGTTCGAATAGAACGGGTCGGACCCGAAGCGGAAGGCGTTGTGCCCCGCGAACATCAGGTTGTGGTCCAGCGCACCGTCATGCGCGATGTCCTGCAGGGTCTTCTGGATGCAGAAGCTGCGCGGGTCGGCCTTCTTGCCGGTGCTGTACTCCGGCTCATGCTGCGACCAGTTGGAGAAGCGGCACGCTGAGAGGCAGCCCATGCAGTCCACCTGGTCCTTCACGATCTCCCGGCTCTTCTCCGGCGTCACGAAGACCAACGTGTTGTCGGGGGTGCGCATCGCCTCGGTGAAGCCTTCCACCTCCCAATGGTGGACGCGGGCGCGGTCGTGCGGCGTCAGATAGACCACGCGCTTGCGCGGGCCGACGCCGAATTCCGCGATGTGGTCGCCGACCGGCTCGACGGTGTAGGCCACCTGGCGCTCGTTCCGCTCCTCCAGCTCGTGCAGGAAGGCGTTGCGGACGGCGCTGCTGTAGAAGCCGGTGGGCGAGAAGGGCTGCAGCAGCACGTCGCCGTCCTTCAGCGTCAGCAGGCGCTGCTTCCAGGCATCGCTGATCGGGCTTTCCTGCGTCAGCAGGGGGCGGGTGCCGAACTGGAAGGCAACGGGGCCGAGGTCCGGGTTGTCTATCCAGTCCTCCCATTCCTCCAGCCACCAGACGCCGCCGGCCATGATGATCGGCACGTCGCCCAGGCCGAATTCGCGCATCTGCTGGCGCAGCTTCAGCACGCGGGGGAAGGGGTCTTCGGGCTTCTTCGGGTCTTCGCTGTTGGACAAGCCGTTGTGGCCGCCGGCGAGCCAGGGATCCTCGTACACCACGCCGCCGAGCCATTCGCGGGTCTTGCTGTAGGCGCGCTTCCACAGCGCGCTGAAGGCGCGGGCGGAGGAGATGATGGGATAGTAATGCACGCCGAAGTCGCGCGCGATCTCCGCCAGGCGATAGGGCATGCCGGCGCCGCAGGTGACGCCGTGGATGAGGCCCTTCGCGCCTTCCAGCACGCCGCGCGCCACGCGCTCCGCCCCGCCCATCTCCCACAGGATGTTGGCGTGGATGCGGCCCACGCCGCCGGAGCGCTCATGCGCTTCCCGGGCCTGTGCGATGCCGCCGGCGATGCCGTAGGCGACGAGTTCCTCGTGCCGTTCGCGGCGGGTGCGGCCGTGATAGACCTGCCGGATCAGCTCGCCATCCTCGGCGTAGCTGTCGGCATTGACGGCGGAGAAGGTGCCGACGCCGCCGCCGGAGGCCCAGCCGCCGCAGGTCGCGCCGTTGGACACCGCGACGCCCTTGCCGCCCTCGACCACGGGCAGCACCTCGACGCCGCCCATGCGGATCGGGTTGATCGCCTTCAAGCGTTGATACTCCGGTGACTGGACGGGCGCGCCGCCTTGCCCCGCCGCCTGGCCCGCCCGCTCAAGCGTGCGTGAAGGTTATATGGCGCAGCCGGGCCCCTTTTGGGAGGCCCGGCGCACGTTAGGTTTCGGTATATTACTCGGCCGCGTCCTGGCCACCGCCCTCGCCGCGGTCGCGGCGCGGCCGGAAGCCGCGGTCGCGCTCCGGCCCGCGATCGCGGCGCGGGCCGCGGTCGCCGCCCTCGCCCTCCTCGCGCGGCCGGCGCGCGCCGACCTGCTCGGTGATGTCGGCGCCGGTCGCCTGGTCCACGACCCGCATGGAGAGCTTCACCTTCCCGCGGTCGTCGAAGCCGATGACCTTGACCTTCACCCCGTCGCCGTCCTTCACGACGTCGGTGGTCCGCTGCACGCGCTCATTCGCCAGCTCGCTGATGTGGACCAGGCCGTCCTTGGCGCCGAGGAAGTTGACGAAGGCGCCGAACTCCGCGGTCTTCACCACCTTGCCATTGTAGATCTTGCCCATCTCCGGCTCGGCGACGATGCCCTGGATCCAGTCGATCGCCTTCTGCGCGGCCTCGGTCGTCGTGGCCGCGACCTTGATCGTGCCGTCGTCGTCAATGTCGATCTTCGTGCCGGTGTTCTCGGTGATCTCGCGGATCACCTTGCCGCCGGAACCGATGACGTCGCGGATCTTGTCCTTGTTGATGTTGATCACGGTGATCCGCGGCGCGGTCGCGGCCACGTCGCCGCGCGCCCCGCTGATCCCCTTCGCCATCTCGCCGAGGATGTGCAGCCGCCCGTCGCGCGCCTGGTCGAGCGCGATCTTCATGATCTCGAAGGTGATGGACGTGATCTTGATGTCCATCTGGAGCGCGGTGATGCCCTGGTCGGTGCCGGCCACCTTGAAGTCCATGTCGCCCAGGTGGTCCTCGTCGCCGAGGATGTCGGACAGCACGGCGAAGCCCCGGTCCTCCTTGATCAGGCCCATCGCGATGCCGGCGCAGGGGCGCTTCAGCGGCGCACCCGCATCCATCAGCGCGAGCGACGTTCCGCACACCGTCGCCATGGAGGAGCTGCCGTTGCTCTCCGTGATCTCGGAAACGACGCGCATCGTGTAGGGAAAGCGCTCCTTCTCCGGCAGCAGCGGGTGGATGGCGCGCCAGGCGAGCTTGCCGTGGCCGACCTCGCGCCGCCCCGGGCTGCCCATCCGGCCCGTCTCGTTCACGGAGTACGGCGGGAAATTGTAGTGCAGCATGAAGTTCTCGCGGTACTCGCCGACGAGCGCATCAATGATCTGCTCGTCCTGGCCGGTGCCCAGCGTCGCCACGCACAAGGCCTGCGTCTCGCCGCGCGTGAAGAGGGCGGAGCCGTGCGCGCGGGGCAGCACGCCGACCTCGGCGGTGATGGCGCGGACGGTCTTCGTGTCGCGGCCGTCAATGCGCATCCCCGTGTCGAGGATGTTGCCGCGGACGACGTCGGCCTCGAGCTCCTTCAGCAGGCCCTTGGCGGCGCCGGTATCCACGCCCTCGGCTTCGAGCTGCGCGAGGACGGCCTTCTTGACCTCGCCGACCTTGCCCTGGCGCTCCAGCTTCTGGACGGTCCTGTAGGCCTCGACCATCTGCGCCCGGCCGAGCTCGGCGATGCGCGCCTTCAGCGCGGTCTCGGCGTCGGACGCCTCGGGCACCGTCCATGCATCCTTCGCGGCGACCTCGGCCAGCTCGATGATGCCCTGGACGACGGCCTGGAAGCTCTTGTGGCCGAACTCGACGGCGCCGAGCATCACGTCCTCGGACAATTCCTGCGCCTCGGACTCGACCATCAGCACCCCCTCGGCGGTGCCGGCGACGACGAGGTCAAGCTGCGATTGCGCGCGCTGGGCGACGGTGGGGTTCAGCACGTACTGCCCGTCCACGTACCCGACGCGGGCGGCGCCGACCGGGCCGAAGAAGGGGATGCCGGAGAGCGTAAGGGCCGCGGAGCAGCCGACGAGGGCGACGATATCGGGGTCGTTCTCGAGGTCGTGGCTGAGGACCGTCGCGACGACCTGCACCTCATTGCGGAATCCGTCCGGGAAGAGCGGGCGGATGGGCCGGTCAATGAGGCGGGAGATCAGGGTCTCGGCCTCGGAGGGGCGGCCTTCGCGCTTGAAGAAGCCGCCGGGGATCTTGCCGGCGGCGAAGGCCTTCTCCTGGTAGTTCACGGTCAACGGGAAGAAGTCCTGCCCCGGCTTCACGCCGCGGTTGCCGACGGCGGTGCAGAGCACAATCGTGTCGCCGAGGCGCGCCATCACGGCGCCATCCGCCTGGCGGGCCACCTTGCCGGTTTCGAGGGTGAGGAGCTGGCCGCCCCAGGCGATTTCCTTGCGGAAATACTTGTCGAACATCTGTCGTCCTTCTCGGCCGGGCGATGCGCCGCGGCCATGCGGGTTCGGCCGCGCGCGGAGGATGTCCGGAGCGGCTGAGGAACGACGGGGCGGGAAGGGGAGGGCCGGTCCGGGGACGTCCGGCGTCTCGGGCGGCATGGGAAGGGGGGTCCAGGGGACGCCACCCATGTAGCCGGAAACGCCGTGCGCTTGCGGGACTCGGCAGGGCTCTCGTGCCCGCCGCCATCGCAACGCGGGCCGGGCGCATGACGCCCGGCCGCGGCGGCTATCTAGGGTCTCGCGGGCCGGAAGGCCAGCGGAAAAGCGCGGCCTCAGCCGGGGATGGCGGCGTCAATGCCCTGGTAGAAGTAGTTCATCGCCTTGATCGCCGCATCCGGCAGGCGCTGCCCGGCGGGCAGCACCTGCGTGCCGTCCTGCTTCACGATCGGCCCCGCAAAGGGGTGAAGCTGGCCGGTCCGGATGGCGGTGGCGACCCGCTCGGCCTCCGCCGCCTGCTCCGGCGTCATGTTGGTGAAGGCGGAGAGGCGGAGCATGCCGGTGTCCAGCCCTCCCCAGGTATCGGTGGCGCGCCAGCTTCCGTCCAGCAATGCGCGGGCGCGGCCGATGTAGTAGTCGCCCCAGTCGTCAATGCTGCTGAACAGGTGGGCGCGGGGGGCGAAGCGCGTCATGTCGCTCGCCTGGCCGAAGGCCCAGACGTTGCGCTGGTCCGCCAGTTGCAGCGGCGCGGGGCTGTCGGTGTGCTGGCAGATCACGTCGCAGCCCTGGTCCATCAGGGCGCGGGCGGCGTCGGCTTCCTTCGGCGGGTCGAACCAGGTGTTGGCCCAGACCACGCGCACCTTCATCGCCGGGTCCACCGACCAGGCGCCGCGCATCAGCGTGTTGATGCCGTGGATGACTTCCGGGATGGGGAAGGCGGCGACGTAGCCGATCGTCTTCGTGCGGGATTTGCGGGCGGCGACGACGCCCTGGATGTAGCGCCCCTCGTAGAAGCGGCCGTCATAGACGGCGACGTTCGGCGCGGTGGTGGTGCCCGTCGCGCTCTCGAACCGGACGTTGCCCATACGCTGCGCGGCGCGGAGCGTCGGCTGGTAATACGTGAAGCTGGTCGTGAAGATCAGCCGCGACCCCGTGCGGGCGAGCTGCGTGACGACGCGGTCGAAATCCGGCGCCGCCACCGATTCGACGATGCTGGATGTGATGCGGTCCGCGCCGACCGCCTCCATCATCGCGCGCCGGCCCTGGTCGTGCTGGTACGACCAGCCGAAATCGCCGACGGGGCCCACGAGGATGAAGCCGATGTTCGGGCGCTGCGGCGCCTGCGCCGAAGCGTTCCCGGTGACGGACGCGGCGGCGAGGCCGGCGCCCTGGAGGAGTCGGCGGCGGGTGGTCGTCATGCGTGGCGGGCTCCGAATCGCGGGGCGAGGCTGCCGCAAGGCCAAGGGGGGCGCAACACGGGGGCGCAACACGGGTGCGCAACGCGGTGCTAACGGTCCGGCACGAAGGGCAGGCCGAGCGAGGCCGGTCCCGCCGCCCCGCCGCGCCGCAGACGCATGATGACCACCAGCGCCACGACCGTGACGAGGTAGGGCAGCGCCGCCAGCAATTGCGGTGGCACGCGCGCGCCCATGCCTTGGGCGTGCAGCTGCAGGATGGTCACGCCGCCGAACAGGTAGGCCCCGGCGAGGGCGCGCCAGGGCCGCCAGCTCGCGAAGACCACGATCGCGAGCGCGATCCAGCCTCGGCCGCCGGTCATCCCGCTGCTCCAGAAGGGCGTGAGCACGAGGGAGAGATAGGCACCTGCGAGGCCCGCGCAGCCGCCGCCGAACAGGCTGGCGAGCAGGCGGATGCGCAGAACGGGGTAGCCCAGCGCATGCGCGGCCGCGTGGCTCTCCCCGCAGGCGCGCAGCACCAGCCCGGCGCGGCTGCGCGAGAGGAACCACGCGACGCCGGCAGTGAGCGCGACGGAGGCATAGACGAAGGGGTCCTGCGCGAAGAGCAGCGGCCCGAGGACGGGCAGTTCCGACAGCCCGGGAATGGCGAGCTTGCCGATGCCCTCCCGCTGCACGCCGACGAAGGAGGCGCCGATCACGCCCGACAGCCCGGTGCCGAAGATCGCCAGCGCCAGCCCCGTCGCGACCTGGTTGGCGGCGAGGCCGAGCGTCAGCGCCGCAAAGACCGCGGCCATCGCCGCACCCGCCGCGACCGCGGCCAGCACGCCGAGCGCGGAGGAGCCGGTGGTGATGGCGGCGGCGATGCCGCAGGCCGCGCCCATGATCATCATCCCCTCGACGCCGAGATTCAGCACGCCCGCGCGTTCCGCCACCAGCTCCCCGATCGCGGCGATCAGCAGCGGGGTGGAGGCGGTGATGACGGTCAGCAGGATCGCTTCGATCAGCGTCATGCGGCGGCACTTCGGATCAGCCTTGGCCGGTAGAGCAGCAGCGTGTCGCAGGCCAGCACGAAGAACAGCAGAAGCCCCTGCAGCACGCGCGTCATGTCGAGCGGCAGGCGCAGCAGGATCTGCGCGTTCTCGCCGCCGATGAAGGTGACCGCCAGCACCACCCCGGCGAGCAGGCAGCCCACCGGGTTCAGCCGGCCGAGGAACGCCACGATGATCGCGGTGAAGCCGTAGCCGGGCGAGAGGCCGGGTTGCAGCATCTGCACCGTCCCGGCCGCTTCCAGCACGCCGGCGAGGCCGGCCAGCGCGCCTGCGATCGCGAAGACCGTCCAGGTGAGGCGCGCCTCGGAGAAGCCGGCGAAGCGCGCGGCGCGCGGCGCCTCCCCGACGAGCCGTATCTCGAACCCCTTCAGCGTGCGCGCCATCAGCAAGGCGGTGAGGGCGACCACGAGGAGCGCGATCGGCGTGCCGAGGTTGAGGCGGCCGTCCTCGAACAGCGTCGGCACGGTGGCGGCGGCCGCGAAGGTGACGGTCACCGGCATGTTGAAGCCGGCGGGATCGCGCCAGGGCCCGCGCACGAGCCAGTCCAGCAGCAGCTCCGCGACATAGACCAGCATGAGGGAGGTCAGGATCTCGTTCGCGCCGAAGCGCGTGCGCAGCGCCGCCGGGACCAGTGCGTAGAGCGCGCCGCCGAGCGCGCCGCAGGCGAGCATCGCCGGCAGCAGCCAAGGCCCCTGCGCCCCGCCATGCGTCGCGATGGCGAGCCATCCGCCGGCCATCGCGCCGGCGAGGAATTGCCCCTCGGCGCCGATGTTCCAGTTGTTCGAGCGGTAGCAGAGCGCGAGGCCGGTCGCGATCAGCACCAGCGGCGTCGCCTTCACCGCGACTTCCTGCAATCCCCAGGCGTCCGACAGCGGCAGGATGAAATAGACGTGCAGCGCGGCGAGCGGATCCTGCCCGACCGCCGCGAAGATCACGGCCGCCGAAACCAGCGTGAGCCCGACGGCGAGGAGGGGCGACGCGAAACGCAGGGCCAGCGGTGTCGCGGTGCGCGGCTGGAGGACGAGCCTCATGGGGCGCTCCCTGCTCCCTCTCCCGCGAAGCGGGGGAGGGCTGGGGTGGGGGCCGCGAAGCCGGTCACGCAGCCTCCACGAAACCAGACCCGCCCATCAGCAGGCCGAGCCGCTCACGCGTCAGCCCGCGCACCGGCAGCGGCGCGGAAAGCCCGCCGTGGAACATCACCGCGATGCGGTCCGCGATCTCCAGCAACTCGTCCAGGTCCTGGCTGATCGCCAGCACGGCGCCGCCCCCTTTCGCCAGGTCCACCAGCGCCTGCCGGATCAGCCGCGCCGCGCCGGCATCCACGCCCCATGTCGGCTGCGCGACGACGAGCAGCGCGGGCGCGCGCAGGATTTCGCGCCCCACCACGAATTTCTGGAGGTTGCCGCCCGACAGTGTGCGCGCCTCGGGATCGGGCGTGCCCTTTCGCACGTCGAATGCGCGCGTCACCGCCTCCACCCAGCCGCGCGCCTTCGCGCGATCCAGCAACCCGCGCGCGACGAAGCCGTTCGCCGCATGGCCGCTGACGATCGCATTCTCGGTCAGCGTGAGGCGCGGCGCCGCGGCGTGGCCCAGCCGTTCCTCCGGCACAAAGGCGGCGCCGCGGCGGCGGCGCGCGTTGATGCCCTCCAGGCCGATGGTGACCGCGTCGAGCAGGATGATCTCCGCCCGCTTCGCGGGGCGCTCGCCGGACAGCGCGGCGAAGAGCTCGTCCTGCCCGTTCCCCGCGACGCCCGCGATGCCCAGCACCTCGCCCGCATGCAGGTCGAGCGAGACGTCGCGCAGCGCGACGCCGTGCGGCTCCGCCGGCGGCAGCGACAGGCCGCGCACGGACAGCCGCACCGGCCCTCCCGGCTCGGCCGCGTCGTGCCGCACCGCGACCACCTCCGTGCCGACCATCATGCGCGCCAGGCTCGCCGCGCTCTCCGCCCGCGGGTCGCAGCGCGCGACGACGGCGCCGCGGCGCAGCACCGTCGCGGCCTCGCAGACGCGCCGCACCTCCTCCAGCTTGTGGGAGATGTAGAGCACCGCGCGCCCCTCCGCGCGCAGCCGCGCCAGCGTCGCGAACAGGCCCTCCGCCTCCTGCGGTGTCAGCACGGAGGTCGGCTCGTCCAGGATCAGCAGCCGCGGGTCGCCCATCAGGCAGCGCACGATCTCGATGCGCTGCCGCTCCCCGACCGAGAGCTGCCAGACCTCGCGCCGCGGATCGAGCGGCAGTCCGTAGGCGCGGGAGGTCTCGGCCAGGCGTTCCGCGATGCGGGGCAGGGGCTCAGCGCCGTCCAGCGCGAGCGCGACGTTCTCCGCGAGCGTCATCGCCTCGAACAGCGAGAAGTGCTGGAACACCATCCCGATGCCCAGCGCGCGCGCGGCGCGCGGGCTGGGCAGCGCCACGGGCTCGCCGCGCCACAGGATGCGCCCGGCATCGGGCTGCAACAGGCCGTAGAGCATCTTCACCAGCGTGGACTTGCCGGCGCCGTTCTCGCCGAGCAGCGCGTGCACCTCGCCGGCGGCGACCGAGAGGTCCACGGCGTCGTTCGCGACCAGGGCGCCGAAGCGCTTGACGAGTCCCTGTGCTTGGACGAGTGGCGGCATCCGCCGGTGCTTAACCTTGGGCCGCCGGCTTGGGAAGGCGCGGAAATGGAGCGGGTGAAAGCCTGGGCGCGGCGGCTGAAGCGCGACGTGCATGCGGTGTGGCTGGCGGCGCGCCACCCGGCCACGCCGCGCACCGCGAAGCTGCTGGCGCTGGCCGTCGCGGCCTATGCGCTCTCGCCGATAGACCTGATCCCCGACTTCATCCCCGTGCTGGGCTACCTGGACGACCTGATCCTCGTCCCGCTCGGCATCCTGCTGGTGACGCGGATGGTGCCACCCGCGGTGATGGCGGAATGCCGCGCGCGGGCGGAAGCGGCGGCTCAGCGGCCGCGCAGCTTCGGCGGTGCCGCGGTGATCGTCGCGTTGTGGCTCGCCGCCGCGGCGCTGCTGCTGTGGTGGCTCTGGCCCTCGGCGGCCTGAATCACGCGGCGCTCCGCCGCGCCGGCGCCGAAAGGCGCGAACATCGCATCCCACGCGGCGGCGGAGACGGCGAAACCGCGCGGGATGCCGTGCAGCATCTGCACCTCGCCGCGCTGCGCGTGGCGGAGCGCGTGGGCCATGACGCGCAGCCGTGGATCGCCGCCCGCCGTCAGCGCCTCCTCCGCCATCGCGAGCGCGCCGAGATGGTGCTGCGACATGCGGGCAATGAAGGCCCCGTCGAAGGCGGGGCCGCGCGACTCCGCCAGGCCGGAGAGCTCCGCCGGACCGAGCATCCCCGGCATGCCGGCTTGGCCGGCCAGCGCCAGCTTCGCGTCGAACCAGCCCCGGTGCCAGCTCTCGAACACGGCGATGTCGCCGGCCTGGGTCGCCACCATCAGGCGGGCGAGCGCGCGCAGCCGCGGTGCCTCGGCGCGGGTCTCCGCCAGGCGCGCGATCTCGATGCCCTGCGCGTGGTGCGCGGCCATGCGGGCCATCCAGGCGGCGTCGGCCTCGGCGCGCGGCCCGGCATGCGGCGGCCACTCTCCCCGCGCGGCGCCGAGCGCGGCGACGATCGCCAGCGCGCCCAGGCCCGCCGCCGCGGCGGCACTCCAACGCAGCGCGAAGCGGCGGTGCGGTGAAGCCACGCCCGTCACTGCGTCGCGCAGCCAGGGAAAGAGCGGGTAGAGGCCGGCCGAGGTCGCGTGGACCAGCAGGCCGATCCAGTAGGGCTGTTCCAGCACGAAGACCGGCTGCCAGAACGGCACGATGACGAAGTATTCGGCCGCCGATGTGAACACCGCCCAGGGCAGCGAGAGCGCCGCGATCGTCCAGGGGCGCAAGCGCGCCGTCCAGCGGCCGAGCAGGCCGAAGAAGGCCAGCGCCCAGACGAAATCCGCCGATTGATGGAATGCGATGCCGACGATCGTGACGAACCAGCCCGGCTCCGCCTGGATCGCCGCGTCCTGCATGGGAATGCTCGCGACGATCATCCAGTCCGTCCACGCGTCGCGTCCCAGCCGCGCCGCGGCCAGGTGTGAGACGAGCGTGGACCAGGTGCTGGTCAGCAGCCCGAGCAGGCCGGCGGCGATCCAGTCCCGGGCGGCGGCGCGGGCTTCGCGCCGCTTCATCAGGCGTGGTGGGCGGCGCGCCGGCCGGCGATCAGCAGCCCCGCCACCGCGGCGAGGCCGAGCGCGGCGGCCGCACCGGCTGCGATCCGCTGCCGCGCCGCCGAGGCCTGCCCGCTGCTCACGATCCGCCCCTCCGGCACCGGCGCCAGCAGGGCGCCCGCCGTCGCCGGCGCGCCGCGGCGCCCGCCTTCATAGAAGGTCCGCTGCGTCATGTGGCCCATCACCCGCCCGGCGATCTCCGGCATCAGCCAGTAGCCCGGCACGGCCAGGTGCTCGATGCCGAGGTTCAGCGCGCGGCGCGGATGGTCCACCAGGTGCAGGATTGCCGCCGCGACGTGGTTGGGCGAGAGCGCGGGCGGCATGCTCTCCAGCACGCGGCCCGTCCAGTTGCCGGCATGAAGCGTGGCAGGCGTGTCCACCACCGTCGGGTACACGCCGCAGACCTGCACGCGGGACCGCGCGAGCACCTCGTGCCGCAGCGCATCGGTGAAGCCGGCCAGGCCCCATTTGCTGGCGGTGTAGGCGGTGGCGAAGGGCTGCGGCAGCCGCGCGCCGATCGACGCCATGTTGACGATCACGCCGCCGCCGCGCCGGAGCAGGTGCGGCAGCACGGCGTGGCAGCCATTCATCGCGCCGATCAGGTTCGTCTCGATGACCTTGCGGTGGACCTCGATCGGCACGTCCTCGAACCGGCCGATGGCGCCGACGCCGGCCATGTTGATCCAGATGTCGAGCCGGCCCGTCTCGGCGATCGCCCGTTCGGCAAGATCGCGCATCGTCTCGGCATCGGCCACGTCGCCGGCGACCCCGACCGCCAAACGCGCGCCCTGCTCCCGGCAGGCATGCGCCGCCTCCTCGATGGCGTCGGCCCGGCGCGAGAGCAGGAACAGCTCCGCCCCCTGGCGCGCGAAGGCGAGCGCGGTGGCGAGACCGATGCCGGAGGAAGCGCCGGCGATGACGACTGTACGGGACATGCTTCGGGCGCTCCGGCTGCTGTTCGAGGGGTGCAGCGCGGCAGCGGCGCGGGCGTTCCTCCCCCTTCTCCCTCCCCCGCTTGCGGGGGAGGGCCGGGGTGGGGGGGAGTCGCTACGGCACCCCTCAGAACAACTGCCCCGGCAACCACGTCGCCAGCGCCGGAAACGCCATCACCAGCCCCAGCCCCAGCAGCTGGATCAGCACGAACGGCATGATTCCCTTGTAGATGTCGGTCGTCCGCACCTCCTTCGGCGCCACCCCGCCCAGGTAGAACAGGGAAAAGCCGAAGGGCGGCGTTAGGAAGCTCGTCTGCAGGTTCACCGCGATCAGCACGCCCAGCCAGATCGGGTCCACGCCCATGGTCAGCAGGATCGGCCCGACGATCGGGATGACGATGATGGTGATCTCCACGAAGTCGAGGAAGAACCCCATGACGAAGATCACGAGCATCACGACCAGCAGCGCGCCGTAGGTCCCGCCGGGGATGCCGGCGAGCGCGTCCTTCACCAGCTCCTCGCCGCCCAGGCCGCGAAACACCAGCGCGAAGAGCGTGGCGCCGATCAGCGTCGCGAAGATCATCGCGGTGATCGTCATGGTGGAATGCGCGACGGCGCGCAGCACGCCGTTGCGGAAGCAGCGCAGCAGCGCGACGGCGATCCCGGCCGCCAGGCCGAGCGCGGCGAGGCCTGCCGCGACCATGGCGATCCGGTCCGCCGCCGGCACCTCCTGCCGGCCGAGCCGCATGTCGAAGTTGCTGCCGAGCACGACCATCAGCACCGCGCACGCACCTGCGAGGTACACCGGCCACGGCGCGCCGCCGGCGCGCAGCCCGGCCAGCAGCGTGGCACCCACCGCGCCCACCGCGGCGGCCTCCGTCGGCGTCGCGATCCCGCCGAGGATGGAGCCGAGCACGGAGACGATCAGCACCATCGGCGGCACCAGCGCGCGGATGAGCTCCGCACGGCTGACGCGCCCGGCTTCCTCGCGCGGGATGGCCGGTCCCATCGCCGGGCGCAGCCAGCAGATCACCAGTTGGTAGGCGACGTAGAGCCCGACGAGCATCAGCCCCGGCACCATCGCGCCCGCGAAGAGCTGCCCGACCGAGACCGTCTCCACCGAGAACTTTCCCTGCGCGAGCTGCGCCTGCTGATAGGCGGAGGATAGCACCTCGCCCAGGATCACCATCACCGTTGAAGGCGGGATGATCTGGCCGAGCGTGCCGGCCGCGCAGATCGTGCCGCAGGCGAAGGGCTTGTCGTAGCCGCGGCGGAGCATCGCGGGCAGCGCCATCAGCCCCATCGTCACGACGGTCGCACCCACGATGCCCGTGGACGCAGCCAGCAGCCCGCCGACCAGCGAGACGGAGATCGCCAGACCCCCGCGCACCGGCCCGAACAGCCGCCCCATCGCCTCCAGCAGCTCCTCCGCGATGCGGGAGCGTTCGAGCATGATGCCCATGAAGACGAAGAGCGGGATGGCGATCAGCACCTCGCTCGTCATCGTCCCGAACACCCGCTGCGCCAGGGCGCCGAGCAGGAATACGTCGAAGACGCCGAGCGCGATGCCGAGCGCGCCGAATACCACCGCGCAGCCCGTCAGGATGAACACCACCGGCAGCCCGGTGAGGATCAGCGCGCAGAGCGAGAGGAACATTAGCAGGTCGAGGACCGACCCTATCGTCGCGTGCGCCGCCAAGGTGCTACCCGTGCGCCGAAGCCGCGGGACGCGCGGGGAAGTGTGTCGGCGCCGCGCCGGCCAGCACCGCGACGGCGCGCACGGCGATGGAGAGCGACTGGATCGCCAGCAGCGCCGCCATGGCGGGGATCAGCGACTTCAGCCAGGAGGTCAGCGGCAATCCGCCCACCTGCATGGGTCCCTCGCCCATCCGCCAGGAAAGCGAGACATAGGGCCAGCTCGCCCAGGCCAGCAGCGCGCAGAAGGGCAGCACGCAGACCAGGATGCCCGCCAGATCCACTGCCGCGCGCCGCCGCGCCGACCAACCGGCATAGAGCACGTCCACGCGCACATGCCCGTCCACCAGGAAGGTGTATGCGATGGCGAGCATGAAGAGCGTGGCGTGGGTGTAGGTCACGCTCTCCTGCATCCAGATGAAGCTGGACCCGTAGATGTAGCGCAGCACCACGACGGCGAACTGCACGAGCACCAGCAGCACGGCGAGCCACTTCACCGCCGCGGCCAGCCGGCGGCTGCCGGCATCCACCGCATCGGCCAGACGCAGCAGGCCGCGCATCAGCCCCAGTTGATCGGCAGCGCGCGGGCGGCGAAATTCCCGGCATAGGATTGCAGCATGTAGGCCTGGCTGCGCACCCGGAACGCCGCGTAGCTGTCGGCGATGCGCTTCACCATCGGGTCCTGGTGCGCGCGGTATTCCGCCAGCATCTGGCCGGCGGAGGTGCCGAAGGCGATCAGCAGGTCGCGCGGCACCTCCCGCGCCACCACGCCGTTGCGGGCGATCAGCTCCGCCAGCGCCTGCGGGTGGCGGGCGTCGTATTCCGTGGTGATCTCCTCGGCGACCGACTGGCAGGCGAAGCGCACGGCGGCCTTCAGCTCGTCCGGCAGAGCGTTCCAGCGCGCCATGTTGATGCCGATCTCCTCGGCCGAGGACGGCTCCTGCACGCCGGGGTAGTAGTAGTTCTTCGCGACCTGGTGCAGCCCGAGCGGCGCATCGCTGAACGGCCCGACGAACTCGGCCGCGTCAATCGTGCCGGATTGCAGGGCGGCGAAGATTTCTCCCGCCGGCAGCGTGACGACCGAAGCCCCCGCCCGCCGGAACATCTCCCCGCCGAGGCCGGCGGTGCGGAAGCGAAGGCCGCGGAAATCATCCACCGAGCGGATCTCGCGCCGGAACCAGCCCATCCATTGCGGGCCGGAATTGCCGGTGATGAAGGGCTTCACGCCGAACCGCCCGTAGATCTCGTCGTACAGCGCCTGGCCGCCGCCATGCATCATCCAGGCCTGCTGCTCATACGCCGTCAGCCCGAACGGGAAGCTGCCGAAGAACCCGATGCCCGGCGACTTGGAAATCCAGAAGGCCGGCACGCCGTGGTAGAGGTCCGCCGTGCCGGCGGCCACCGCGTCGAAGGCGCCGGGCGCCGGCACCACCTCTCCGGCCGCGAACAGGCGCACGGTGATGCGCCCGCCCGTCACGGCCCCGATCCGGTCCGCAACCTTCTGCGCCGCCACGCCAGGGCCGGGCAGGTTGCGCGGCCACAGCGTGACCATGCGCCACTCGACGCGCCCCTGCGCCAGCGCCGGCGTGGCCATCGCGGCGACGCCCGCCGCCCCCATCAACCCACGACGCCGCATTGCCCGCCCCCTGTTCGTTGCAACGCGGTTGTCGCAAGCGTTCGGGGGCGGCGCAAGCGGCCGTCGTCAGAACATGAAGTCGGAGGCGTCCAGCGCCGCGACGCCGCGGACCAGCACCGCGAACTCCGCATCCGCGTCCCGGTCGGTGTTCGCCAGGACCAGCACGCCGTCGGCCGTCGCCTCCACCCGCACGAAGCCCGGGGCGTTGGTGCCGAAGGCGCCGCCGGTGAAGGCGAAGTCCTGCACGCCCGGGGCGGTGACGTTCGCGTCGAAGGCGAACTCGATCAGGTCCTCGCCACGGACGAACCCTTCGATCACGTCGCGCCTTTCGGCATTGGTGGCGGAGCTGTCGCCGCGGAAGCCGAAGCGGAACAGGTCGTCGCCCGCGCCGCCGTCCAGCGTGTCCCCTGCCGTGCCGCCATCCAGCGTGTCGTTGCCGTCGCCGCCCTCCAGCCGGTCGGCGCCGTTGCCGCCCTCCAGCAGGTCGTTGCCCGCGCCGCCGCGCAGCGTGTCGGCACCGTCGCCGCCATTGATCAAATTGTCGGCCGCGTTACCGGTCATCAGGTTGAAGCGCGCGGTGCCGGTGGCGCTGACCGCACCGGCCAGCATCTCCAGGATTTCGGTGTTCGCGGCCATCACGGTGTTGGACAGGCTCGTCAGGATCCGGTCGAGGCCGCCGGCGGCGGTCTCCACGATCACGTCGCCGGCGCTGTCCACGACATAGTCGTCGGAGTTCAGCCCGCCTTCCATCGTGTCGTCGCCGGCGCCGCCATCCAGCGTGTCCCTGCCGTTGCCACCGAGCAGGAGGTCGTTGCCGCCGCCGCCATTCAGCAGGTCTTCCGTGTTGCCGCCATCGAGCGTGTCGTCGCCTTCGCCGCCATCCAGCGTGTCCGCGCCATTGCCGCCGAGCAGGCTGTCGGCGCCGTTCCCGCCGGAGACGAAGTCGTTCCCGGCGCCGCCATCCAGCGTGTCATCGCCGTCCAGGCCCTCCACCTCGTCATCGCCGGCGAGCGCGAGGATGCTGTCGTCACCCGGCGTGCCGCCGAGCGTGTCGTTGCCGGAGGTGCCGCCTTCCGTCTGGCCGGCCAGCACCGTATCCGTGCGGAAGTTCAGGTTCTGGATGCGCGTGTCGTCGGCGATGGCGGTGTCGGGGGTGTCGTAGGCATCGGCCGGCGTGGCGAAGTTGGTTTGCAGGTATTCGCGGAACGCCTGCTGCTCGCCCAGCGCATTGGCGGGCGTGTTCGCCGCGGCGGTGAAGTCCAGCGCCTCGTCCAGCACCGGGCCGAGCGTGCCGTCGGTCAGCAGGTAGCGGAAGTTCTCGCCATTCGCCTTCATCGGGTAGCCGTCGCCGCCCTGCGCGAGGAAGCTCAGCGTGACCAGGCGGATGGTCGCCGGCGCCCCGGGCAGCACGGCGCCATTCTCGACGAGCGCGGCGAGCAGCTCGCCACCCTCGTTGATCAGCCCGACGCTCAGCACGCGGCTGCCGGCCGGCAGGTCGGGGTCGTAGGAGAAGGCGACACCGCCGAGCTGCGGGAAGCGGCCCTGGTTGCCGAGCACGGCGACGCCGTGCTCCAGGATGGCCTTCAGGCCCGCGGCGCTGGTATCGAACACCATCAGCTTGTTGTCGAAGCGCAGCGCGTTCTCGTTGTCGAGTTGCGAGACGGCGCCGGCCGGCTTGCCGGCATCCGGGTTGGCGATGGGCGGGATCTTCTCGCCCGTGGCGACCACCACGGCGCCGATCTGCGCCCGGATGCCGCCGGCGTTCTTCAGCGAGGCGACGAAGCTCCCGTCGCCGAGCGCCTCCTCGGCGGCGACCTTGTTGGCATCAGCCGTGATGTTGCCGAGGTTGGTTTCCTGGTTGCGCACCAGGTTGCGCTCGCCTTCCAGGTACACGTCGGTGTAGCCCAGGATGTTGCCGTCCTTGGCGTTGATCACGGCCTGCACGGCTTCCGTGATGTCGGCCACCTGCTCGCCCTTCGTGCCTTCGGCGAAGGCGGTGGTGGCGAGGTCGGCTTCCGCCACGCCCCAGGCCGCGGCGACGTTGGCGGTGGTCGCGGCGTAGGCGCCGTTGATCGCGGGATCGAGGCTGTCCTCGATGATCCGTCCCTCGGCGTCGAAGGACAGCACGAGGCGGCCGAGATAGGTGAACTCGTTGTCGGTGTTGACGATCAGCGTCCTGCCGCCATCGGCGCCGGTCGTCACGATCGGGTAGGTGTTCGCGAAATCCGCGGCGTGGCCGGGGAACGCGACCGGCACGTCGGTCGCATCGCCCAGCCGCGTGTTGGACCCGGCGGCGAGGATCACGTCCACGCCGGAGAGCAGCGGCGCCAGCGCCTGTTCGAACGCGATCTGCTGGAGATGCGCCATCAGCACGATCTTGTTCACGCCCTGCGCGCGCAGGTCGTCAATCACCGGCTGCAGCTGCATGGCGAGCAGCGCCATGTCGTTGACCTCGGTCCCCTCGGTCGGGAAGCCCTCCACCTCGACGCGGCCGGTGGAGGAGATCGCTTCCAGGATCTGCGTCGTGGCGCCGACCAGCCCGATCTTCTCGGTGCCGTAGGTCGCGACGGCGGAGGGCACGATGCGGCGGGCGAGGGTGGCGACATCCTCCAGCCCGCCGGTGCCGACCGTCTCGAGGTAGCGGGCGGAGATGTCGGTATCGGCCGAGAAGTCGAGGTTGGCCGAGAGATAGGGGAAGTTGGCATCCGCGATCGCATCGCTGAAGGCGCGCGTGCCGAGATCGAATTCGTGGTTGCCGATGGTGGAGGCCTGCACGCCGATGCGGTTGTGGATCTCGATGTCGGCGCCGGCGGGGTTGTCGCCGCGGCCATGCACGGCCTGCACGCTCGGATCGGTGCCGGCCGCGAGGAAGGGGCCGGGGATGAAGTTGTCGCCGCCCGCCAGGATCAGGGTGTTCGCGTAGTCGTCGTCGAAGGCGTCCACCAGGGCCGCGAGGTTGGGCGCGGTGCGGCTGGCGAGCAGGCCGGCCTCGGCATCCGCGAAGTGCAGCAGCTGCAGCGTGAAGGCCGGCGCCGGCGCCGGCCCCTTCACTTCGAAGACGGAGATGTTGTTGCTGACCTCGTTGCTCGCGACGTAGAGAGCCTGGCCGGTCGGCGAGTCGGCGGCGGAGATGAACAGCGCGCCCTCCGGCCCGACATCGCCGTCGCGCTGCGCCGAACCCGTGTAGGTGACCGCGGCAGGATCGGTGATGTCGAAGACGAGGGTGAAATTGGACCGCTCCAGCGCGACGAAAGCATAGGTCGCACCGCCGATCTGCCCGACAGTGATCCCCTCCGGCTCCGGGCCCTTGTTGTCGCTGCGCGTGTCGTCGAACAGGGCCGGGAATGCGCCGGCCACGATGCGCTCGATGATGTCGGCGCTGTCGAAGACGAGCGCGCCGCCCGCGTCGCGGATGCTGAAGGAGCGCGCGCCATAGGCCAGGATCTGGTCCACGTCACCGTCGCCATCCGTGTCGCCGCGCAGCCCCGGCGCGTTGGAGACGGTGAGGCGGCCGAGATCGGCGTTGTTCTTCAGCGCGGCCTCGTCCGGGAACACCGTGTTGTCCAGGTCGTAGCCGGAGGCACCCACGCGGATGGTTTCGTCCGGGTTCAGGAAGTCGTCGCGGTCGTCGCCCTCGTTCGCCATCACGTAGTAGGTCTGGCCACCCGCGGCGTAGCTCGCGATCGCGTCGGGCATGTAGAGGCCGAATACCGGGTTGCCCGTGGTCAGGATCGTGGCGGTCGTCCCGCCAGGCCCGTCGCGGTCGCTGAAGTCCGCCAGCAGCGTCGAGAAGTCCTTCGTGCCGAGCGGGACGATCGCGGTGAAGGTGGCCGTCGCGATGTCCAGCAGGCCGACCGCGTTCGCCTCCTGCAAGGTTACCATCGCCTTCGTGCCGTCCGGCGAGACGGCGACGAATTCCGGCTCGACGTCGTCGGAGACGCTGTTGCCCGCGAAGATGCGCACGCCCGCGGCGCGCAGCGCGGCTTCCTGCCCGTCGAAGGCCGTGAAGCCGGCGGTCTGCACCGTGGCGTTCGCGACGCCGGCCGAGAGGTCAATGATGCTCACCGACCCCTTGCCGCCGACGCCGCCGGAGCCGGTGAATTCGCCCTCGTTCGCGACCAGAACCTTCTTGCCGTCGGGCGTGAAGGTGAGGCTGTCCGGCAGCGCGCCGACCGTGACGGCGCCGAGCAGCGCACCTGTCGCGGCGTCCAGGAACACCACCTGCCCGTTCGCCGTCTTGTCCGCGGCCGGCAGCGCCACGGCGACGATGCCGCCCTTCACGGCGACCGATGTCACGTCGGTGGTGGCGAAGCCGTAGGGCGCGGCGGTGAGGTTCAGCGTGGTGATCAGTGCGGGCGCGGCCGGGTTCGCCAGGTTCACAACCTGCAGCCCACCGCTGGAGGTGACGAAGAGGCGGTCGCTGCCCGGATCGAAGGCCGAGATCTCGGCCCCACCGAGGCCCAGCGAACTGATGGACGTGATCGTCAGATCGCCCGTGGGCGTCGTAGAGAGTGACATCGCGTGATCCCGGCGTGGTTGGTTCCATGCGGGAGAAAGCGCGGCCGGAACGTCCTGTCCGTCACGCTACCGTAAACGCACGATTACCGTTTGATGACGAATGCGGCGCGCACCCGATCACGTCGGCGGCAGGCGCAGCGCCCCGTCCAGGCGGATGACCTCGCCATTCAGCAGCGGGTTGGCGGCGACCGCCAGCACCATCGCGCCGAACTCGTCGGGTCGCCCGAGCCGCTGCGGGAAGAGTGGCTGCCGGCCGAGGCTGTCGCGCGCCTCCGCCGTCAGCCCCTCCATCAGCGGCGTCAGGAACAGGCCGGGCGCGATCGTCACGACGCGCACGCCGAATCGCGCGAGCTCCCGCGCCGCCGGCAGCGTCAGCCCGACCACGCCGCCCTTTGACGCCGCATAGGCCGCCTGGCCGACCTGGCCCTCATACGCCGCGATGGAGGCGGTGCAGACGACGAGGCCGCGCTCACCGGTCTCCAGCGGGTCGTTCCCCGTCATGCGCGCGGCCGCGAGGCGGAGCAGGTTGAAGGTGCCGATGAGGTTCACGCGCACCACCCGCTCGAACAGCGCCAGGTCATGCGGACCGGACTTGCCGGCGACGCGCGCGGCCGGCGCGATGCCGGCGCAGGCCACCGCAACCCGCAGCGGCGCGAGCGCGGCGGCCGCCTCCACCGCGCGCACGACCGGCGCCTCATCCGCCACGTCGCCGGCGACCGCCGTGCCGCCGATGCGTTGCGCCACCGCCTCGGCGTTCGCCGCGTTGATGTCGAGCACGACGACTTTCGCGCCGGCGCCGGCCAGCGCCTCCGCCGTCGCCGCGCCGAGGCCGCTGCCGCCGCCGGTGACGACGGCCGATGCGCCGTTCAGGTTCATCGCGTCTCTCCCGCCTTGGCCGCGCGCCCCTCCAGGAAGGCGGCGAGTCGCGCCTGGGCTTCCGGCCCGGTCTGCGCCATGGCGGCGACGAGGCTCTCCACGAACAGCCCGTCCTCCTCCGCCATGTCCTGGATGCGCGGCAGCGCCTGCAACACGCCGAGCACGGTCAGCGGCGCCGCCTGCGCCACGCGCTCGGCGATCGCCGTCGCCTTCGTGCGCGCCGCGCCATCCGGCTCGACATAGGTGACGAGGCCCGCGCGCTCCGCCGCCGCGGCATCCAGCGCGCGGCCGGTCAGCATCATGTCGGTCATCCGCGCCGCACCCAGCAGCCGTGCCGCGTGCACGCTGGCGCCGCCGCCGACGAAGATGCCGCGCGTGCCCTCCGGCAGCGCGAAGAAGGCGGTGCCGTCGGCGACTCGGATGTGGCACGCGGCCGCCAGCTCCAGCCCGCCGCCGACGCAGGCGCCGTGGATCGCCGCGATCGCCGGCACGTCGCCGGCACGAATCGCGCGGAAGGCGCGGTGCCAGCCGCGCGAATGCCGGAACACCTCCTCCGCCGTCCGCGCCTTGTGCTCGGCCAGGTCGAGGCCGGCGGAGAAGCAGGGGCCGTGGCCGAAGATCACCATCGCCCGCGCCGCGCGCTGCGCCTCCGCGACGCGCGCCTCCAGCGCGGCGAGGAGCGCGTCGCTGACTGCGTTGCGCTTCTCCGGCCGGTTCAGACCGATCAGCGCGACGGCGCCGATCCGTTCGAAGGTGACGAGCTCCGCCATCAGACCCTCGCGACGCGACGCAGCGCGGCCATCAGCGCGGCGCGTTCGGCGGCGTCGAGGCCGGCCGACAGCTCGATCTCGTAGGATGCCTCCACCACCTTCGCGCGCCGGAGCAGCGCGCGCCCGGCCGGCGTCAGCCGCACGCGGTTGGCGCGCCGATTTCGCGCGTCCTCGATGCGGCGGACCAGCCCGTCGGCCTCCATCGCGGCGAGCAGCACCGCCAGGTTCGGCGGCTTCACCCGCAGTGCCTCGGCGAGCGCGGATTGCCGGATCTCGGGATGCGCCTCCAGCAGCAGCAGCACGCCCATCCGCCCGGGCGAGAGGCCGAGCGGCGAGAGGGCGCGGTGGAAGCCGTCGAAGGCGGATTGCTGGGCGAGGCGCAGCCAGAAGCCGAGCCGGTCGTTCAGCGGCGCGAGCGTGACCTCGGCTGGTTCCGGAAGCGACACGATCTCGGCAGGTTTGCGGGCGGGGGACATCGCCGCGATTATGCGAAGCGCGACGCGCCCTTGGAAGGGGGGCGCGGACAGATTATTATGCGGCATAACAATCGAGGCGACGGAGGAGAGGATGAACGCCACGGCGATGCTGCGACGCAAGCTCGGCCCCGGCCCGGTCCGCTTCGAGGCCCGCCCCGATGGCAGCGTGCTGGTGACGCCAAAAGGCCGCCTCGGTCCATACCCCCGCCGGATCACGGAGCGGCTGGAGCGCTGGGCGAAGGTTGCGCCCGACCGCACGCTCATCGCGCGGCGCGATGGCTCCGGCGAATGGGTGCGGATCAGCTATGCCACAATGCTGGCCAGGGTGCGCGCGATGGGCCAGGCGCTGCTGGACCGCGGGCTCTCGGCCGAACGTCCGGTCGCGATCCTCTCCGCCAACTGCCTGGACCAGGCGGTGCTGACGCTGGCGGCGCTGCATGTCGGCGTGCCGGTCGCGCCGGTCTCTCCCTCCTACAGCCTGCTCGCCCGGGACTTCGCGAAGCTGCGGCACTGCCTCGGGCTGCTGACGCCGGGGCTGGTCTTCGCGAATGACGGCCCGCGTTTCGCGGAGGCGATCGCGGCCGTGGTGCCCGCGGGCACGGAGGTCGTGACCGCAGCAGATGTCCCGGCCCTGCTCGCGACACCGCCGACGCCGGCCGTGGAGGCAGCGGCGGCGGTGATTGATCCCGATGCCCCGGCGAAGATCCTCTTCACCTCCGGCTCCACCGGCCAGCCGAAAGGCGTGGTGAACACCGGGCGCATGATCTGCGCGAACCAGCAGATGATCCTGGAATCCTTCCCCTTCATGGCGGAGGACCCGCCGGTGCTGCTGGACTGGCTGCCCTGGCACCACACCTTCGGCGGCAACCACAATTTCGGCATCGCGCTCTACAACGGCGGGACGCTCCACGTGGACGATGGCAAGCCCGTGCCCGGCGGCTTCGAGGAGTCGCTGCGCAACCTGCGGGAGGTCGCGCCGACCATCTACTTCAACGTCCCCCGCGGCTTCGAGGAGGTGGTGCACCACCTGAAGGAAGACGCCGCGCTGCGCCGCCACTTCTTCAGCCGCGTGCGGATGATGTTCTACTCGGCGGCGGGACTGCCGCAGCACATCTGGGACGAGCTGGACCGCATGGCCATCGCGGAACGCGGCGAACGCATCCCGATGATCACCGGCCTCGGCAGCACGGAAACCGCGCCCTTCGCGCTCTGCGTCCGCGAGGAGTTCTCCGAATCCGGCGCCGTCGGCCTGCCGGTGCCGGGCGTCGAACTCAAGCTCGCACCGGTCGGCGGCAAGATGGAGGCGCGGGTGCGCGGCCCCTCCATCACCCCGGGCTACTGGCGCAACCCGGCCGCCACCGCGGCAGCCTACGACGAGGAGGGGTGGTACCGCTTCGGCGACGCGCTGGTCCCGCTCGACCCCGCCGACCCGCACAAGGGATTCCGCTTCGACGGACGCATCACCGAGGATTTCAAGCTCTCGACCGGCACCTGGGTGAGCGTCGGCCCACTGCGCGCGAAGCTCGTCGCCGGCCTCGCCCCCTGCGTGAAGGACGTGGTGCTGGCCGCGCCGGACCGCGCCGCCCTCGCCGCGATCCTGATCCCGGAGCCTGAAGGCATCTCCCGTATCGTGTCGCGTGGCGAGGACGCGGCGACGCATCCGGGCCTGCGCGCCGAACTGGCCGCGAAGCTCGCGGCGCTGGCGGCGAACGCCACCGCCAGCAGCCAGCGCGTGGTGCGCGCGACCCTGCTGACCGACCCGCTCTCGCTCGACGCCGGCGAGATCACGGACAAGGGCAGCATCAACCAGCGCGCCGTGCTGGAACGCCGCGCCGCGCTGGTCGCCGAGCTCTACGCCGATCCGCCGCCGCCGCATGTCATCACCATCGGGGACGAGGCATGACCGCCCTGCACACCAGCTGGAACGACGCCTGGCTGCTCGCCGGCGCGCGCACGCCCTTCGCCGATCTCGGCGGGCCGCTCGGGCTGGTGTCGCCCATAGATCTCGGTATCAAGGCGGCGCGCGCCGCGCTGGCGAAGGCCGGCATCGCCGGCGGGGAGATCGGCCACCTCTGCGCCGGCTCCGTCGCCCAGGCGAGCTTCGACGCCTACATGCTGCCGCGCCACATCGGCCTCTACGCCGGCGCGCCGGTGGAGGTGCCGGCTCTGCTGGTGCAGCGCGTCTGCGGCACCGGGATCGAGGCGATCATCCAGGGCGCGACGGCGGTGGACCGCCAGGGCGCGGGCCATTCCCTGGTCGCGGGCACGGAGAGCATGAGCCGCAACCCGATCGCCGCCTACACGCACCGCGGCGGCTTCGGCCTCGGCGCGCCGGTGGAGTTCAGGGACTTCCTCTGGGAAGCCCTCCTCGATCCCGGTTGCGGCCTGACGATGGGCGGCACGGCGGAGGAGCTGGCAAGGCGCCACGGCATCTCCCGCGCCGAGGTGGACGCCTTCGCCTCCCGCAGCTTCTCCCGTGCGCTTGAGGCGCGGGAGGCCGGCTTCCTCGCCGACGAGGTCGTGCCCGTCATCGCCGAGACCTTCTCGCGCGACGGCATGAAGGACCGCGGCATCGCCCTGCCGCGCGGCGTGGACAGCGTGGCGCAGGACACGCATCCGCGCCCCTCGCCGGTGGAGAAGCTGGCCCGGATCAGGCCCGCCTTCGGCGGCGTGCAGACCGGCGGCAACTCCTCCGCCGTCGTGGACGGCGCAGCCTCCGTCGTGGTCGCCTCCGGCGCGATGGCGAAGGGGCGCGATCCACTCGCCCGGCTGGTCGCCTCCGCCGCCGTCGGCTGCCCGCCGGAGATCATGGGCATCGGCCCGGTGCCCGCGATCCGCGCGGTGCTGGACCGCGCCGGCCTCCCGCTGCACGACATCGCGCTGGTCGAGATCAACGAGGCCTTCGGCGCGCAGGTGATGGCCTGCGCCCGCGAGTTGGACCTGGACGAGGCGCGGCTGAACGTGAACGGCGGCGCCATCGCCCTCGGCCACCCGCTCGGCGCCACCGGCGTGCGCCTCGCCCTCACCTGCGCGCGGGAACTGCGTCGCCGCGGCGCGCGGTACGGCATCGCGTCGGCCTGCATCGGCGGCGGCCAGGGCATCGCGCTGCTGCTGGAGAACCCGCATGGCCGCGCCTGAGCCGACGCTGGTGCATCGCCGCGCCGTGACGATCGAATGGGGCGATTGCGACCCCGCCGGCATCGTGTTCTACCCCCGCTACTTCGCGATGTTCGACGCCAGCACCGCCGCGCTGTTCGCGGCCGCGCTGGGCGAGCCGAAGAGCGCCTGGGTCCGCCGCTTCGGCATCCTCGGCATCCCGATGGTGGACACCCGCGCGAAGTTCAGCGTGCCGAGCGCCTACGGCGACGAAGTGGTGATCGAGAGCCGCATCACCGCCTTCCGCCGCTCCTCCTTCGACGTGCAGCACCGCCTGCTCAGGCCCGACGGCACGGTCGGCGTCGAGGGCTTCGAGACGCGGGTCTGGACGGTGCGCGACAAGGCAACCGGGCGGATCGGCTCCGCCGCGATCCCGGAGAGCGTCGTCGCGGCCTTCGCCCGATGACGCCGGTCCCCCCTGGACGTCGCCCGGCCGAATTGGCACACCACCGGTACAAGCAACGGAGGACCACGGGGATGGACGCCAGGGTCGGCCGCCGCGCGCTCGGGCTCGCGGCCGCATCTCTCGCGCTGCCGGCGATCGCCCGCGCGCAGACGGTCAGCCGCAACGCGCGGGTCGTCATCGGCTTCCCGGCCGGTGGTTCCTCCGACGTCGTCGCCCGGCTCTACGCCGAGAAGCTGCGCGGCTTCTACGCGCCCAACATCATCGTGGATGGCCGCGTCGGCGCCGCCGGGCGGATCGCGGTGGAACACGTGCGCGACGCCGACAAGGACGGCACGACCTGGCTGCAGACCCCGGCCTCCATGCTCACGCTGCAGCCGCACGTCTTCCCGCGCGAGGTCCGCTACGACGCGCTGACGGATTTCCAGCCGGTCTCTACGGTCTGCACCTTCCCCTTCACCTTCGCCGTGCCGGCGAGCCATCCCGCGCGCACGCTGGACCAGCTCATCGCGTGGCTGCGCGCCCAGTCGGGCGAGGTGCCCTTCGCCTCGCCGGCCGCCGGCGCGGCGCCGCATTTCCTCGGCGTGATGTTCGCGAAGAAGATCGGTGCGCGGATGACCCATGTGCCCTATCGCGGCGCGGCGCCGGCGGTGCAGGACCTGATCGGCGGGCGGCTGCCGCTGTTCGTCGGCGTGCTCGGCGACGTCTCGCCGCAGCACGGCACCGGCGCACGGATGCTCGCGATCACGGCGGAGACGCGCAACCCGCGCTACCCGGACGTGCCCACCATCGCCGAAGCCGGCCATCCCGACTTGGCGAAGGACGAATGGTTCGGCGCCCTCCTGCCCGCCGGCGCGCCGGCCGCCGCCGTGCAGGGCCTGCACGCCGCGATCGTCCGCGTGGCGCAGCAGCCGGAGATGGTGGCCGCGCTCGACCGCCTGGAATACCTGCCCACCACCTCCGCCAGCCCGCAGGCCTTCGCGGCGCGCATCCGGCAGGAGCGGGACGAATGGGGCCCGGTGGTGCGCGAGAGCGGCTTCCAGCCGGAGAACTGACCCCCGGGATTGCGCCGTCCGCCCCGCCGGTCCCAGGGTTGCGGCGCCAGATGCCGGAAGCACCGACCCCGCCCAAGCCCCGTGCCGCCGGCACCCGCCTGCGGGACGCTGCGGCGATCGCCACCATCATCCTCGCCGCGATCGTCTTCCGCGCGACCTCCTTCGTGCCCGCCGTCGTGGACACGGATGAGGGCCTCTACATGGTGCAGGCGCGCGAATGGCTGCACGGCGGCTGGCCGCTCGTCGCCGCCTGGGACATGCACCCGATCGGCGCGCCGGCCATGTTCGCGCTGGCCTTCCTGGCCTTCGGCGTCTCGGTGGAGGCAGCGCGGCTGCTGGGCCTGGTCTGCGTCATCGCGACAGGCTGCGCATTGTTCGCCGCGGTGCGGGCAGCCGGCGCGCCGCGGGCGATCGGGCTCGGGGCAGGGGTGCTCTACGCCGCGCAATCGGTGCTGCTCGGCGGGCTGTCCACGAACACCGAGCTGCTGATCGCGCCCTTCGTCGCCGGCGCCATCGCCATCGGCATCGGCGGCGCGGCGCGCGCGATGGGCACGGCGCCGTCGGCGCCTGGCCTCGGCGCGGTCGCCGGCATGGGCCTGCTGATCGGCACCGCGCTGGTGGTCAAGCAGGTGGTGGTGCCGGAAGGCTGCCTCGCCTTCGCGCTGCTGGTGCTGCCCGCCCTGATGCGCCGCGTGCTGCCGATCCGCCGCGCGGCGGCGATGGCCGCGCTCTACGCCGGGCTCTGCGCCGCGCCCTTCATGCTCGCGGGTTTCGCGTATTGGACGCAGGGATGGCTCGACGAATACCTGGACGGCTCGCTGCTCGCGCCGTTCCGCTACGCCCTGGAACGCATCCCGCCCGACGAGGCGAAGCGGCGCATCATCGCGGCGGGATTGCTCCTCGGCCTCGCCTTCGCCTCGGCCGCGATTTCCCTGATCGCTTGGCGCGCGCGCGAAGCGGCAAGGCCGGTGCCGCTGCTGACCGCCTTCGTCGCGCTGTGGTTCGCCGTCGCATCCGCGGCCATTTCCGGGCCGGGCTTCTATTTCGCGCACTACTTCCTGCTGTGGCTCCCGCCGCTCTCCATCCTCTCCGCCATCGGACTCTGGCGCCTGGCGCTGGTTTTCGCGCAGCCCGGCACCACGCGCGCGGTCTTCGCCGGCCTGGTCGGCATCGTCGCCGCCGAGGCCTGGCTGGTGGAGCTGCACGGCCGCTTCGAACGCGGCCCCGGCTGGGTGTTGCCCGACCCCGTGCGAGAGGTCTCGGCCGCCGTCGCCGCGGCGGCCGGGCCGGGCGGCGACGCCTTCGTCGCGAACTACCACACCAGCGTCTATGTCATCTCCGGCGCGCGGATCGCCACGCGCTTTCCCTTCCCGCCGCACCTGACCGGCGTGTTCGAGGACCTGTCCGACACCAACACCCTCGCCGAGCTCGACCGCGTCCTCGCCGCCCGCCCGCGCGCCATCGTGGTGGACCGCGGCTGGATGCACACCATGCGGCCGGAGGCCGCCGCGCGCGTGCTGGCCGCCATCGCCAATGGCTACGACCTGTTCACGACGGTCAACGAATACCGCGGCCCCGTGGAGATATGGCGGGCGCGGTAGCGCGGATCCTTCCCTCTCCCGTCGCACGGGAGAGGGTGCCGAGCAGGGCGAGGCGGGTGAGGGCCGCGCAACCTCCGAAAGCCAAACCCTCACGGCCCCGGAAACACCGCATCCGTCCGCCCCAGGAGTCGGTAGGCCACCAGCCCGATCCACTCCCGCAGCGCCCATTCCGCCTGGTTCAGCCGCGTCGGGAACGGCCAGTTCCACCACAGCCCCGGGTCGCGCCCCGTCGTATAATTCACCGGCCACGGCGTGACGTTCCAGCCCGCCCCGCGGAAGCAGCCGACGGCGCGCGGCATGTGGCTGGCCGAGGTCACCAGCAGCCAGGTCTCGCCCGCGCTCGGCTGCACCAGCGCGCGGGTGAACACCGCGTTCTCATGCGTGTTGCGGCTCTCGTTCTCGAAAGTCAGCCGCGCCGGCGCCAGCCCGAGGTCGGAGAACAGCAGGCGGGCGGTGTCCGCCTCGTTCGGGCTGCCCTGCACCAGTGCCGATGACCCGCCGGTGAACACCACCCGCGCGCCCGGGAAGCGCCGCGCCAGCGCGACCGTCTCGGTCATCCGTTCCGCCGCGCCGTTCAGCGCGGGGATGCCGTGCGCCTCGGTCAGCGCCTGCTCCACCGCGCCGCCGAGCACGACGATGCCGGCGACCTCCGCGGGCACCGACGAGGGGCGCACGAACCGCTCCTCCAGCGGCAATGTCAGGAGCGCGGCGACCGGCAGCGCGAAGACCGCCGCGTACCAACCCACGCCGAGGGCCAGCGGCCATCGCCCGAAGCGCCGCCCGCGCCAGACCAGCACCAACCCGAGGACCGCCAGCGCCAACGCCAGCGTGTTCGGCCGCAGCAGCCCCCAGAACAGCTTCGAGGCGACGAAGGCGACGTCGTCCATCAGAGGTCCATCACCCGCATCGGATGCATCCGCCCGCGCGCCAGGTCGGCCAGCGCGAGGAGGTTGCCGCGCAGCCGCCCGGCGCGGTCCACCCAGGGTTCCGGCGCCAGGCTGCGCAACGCGTTCATCGCGGTGTTCCTCGCCGCCGAGCGCAGCGCGCGATTCCACGGATAGACGCCCTTGCGCGCCAGGTACACCGCATTCGCCACCTGGCTGTAGCCGAGCCGCGTGCCCGCGACGCGGCCGGACTTCGTGCCGAGATGCACGCCCCGCGCCCCCGCCAGCCGCAGGATCGTGCCATGCGCGCCGAGCCGCCGCGTCAGGTCCAGGTCCTCGTACCAGGCATAGAGCGGCAACTGCTCGTCGAAGCGCAGCGCATGCGCGCGCAGCGGCTCGAGGCGCAGCGCCATGTTGCAGCCATAGCCGTTGAAATGCGGCGCGACCCCCAGCGGATCCGCGGGCGGCACGTCGGCGGCAAGGATCGCGCGCCCCTCCGCCACGCCGATCCCCGGCCCCTTCGCGCCGTCGGCGATCACAGTGCCGGTGGTCACGACGCAGTCGGGATGCGTGCGCAGCACGGCTTCCGTGACGCGCAGATACTCCGGCGCCGCGAGGAAATCATCGTCCAGGAACAGCACCGCGTCGCAATCGGCCACCGCGTCCAGGATCGCGTTGCGCTGCCGCGGCAGCCCGGCCGGCGCGGCGATGAACCGCACCTCGGGGAAGCGTGCCGGCAGGTCCGCCACATCGTCCGGCGTCGCGTGGCACACCACCACCCGGTCCGCGGGCCTGGTCTGCGCCGCGGCATCGGCCAGCGTCTCCGCCAGGATCGCCGGCCGCCCGCGCGTCGCGATCCCGATCGCGAGACGCATCAGCCGCGCCCTCGCAAGAATCCCTCGGCGCGGCCGAGCAGCGTCATCGCGTAATAGGCCGCGTCGCGCGGCCGCCCCTTCGCCAGGCTCAGCACCGCGCCGCCGAGCGGCCGCACCGCGAAGGGCAGCCAGGTGCCCGCCGGCACGCGATGCCGCCGCAACGCGAAGCCCAGCCCACGCCCGTAGAGCCGCGCCCGCGCCGTCGCCACCTCCGTCAGGCGCTTGTCCGGATGGATCACGCGCAGCCCCGGGTCGTAGCGCGCGACGTGGCCCGCCGCGACCGCGCGCAGCACGAGGTCATTGCCCTCCGCCGAGCCGATCGGAGTCCCCGGCCCCATCCCCTCGTCGAAGCCGCCGAGCGCCAGAGCCACGTCGCGCCGGAGCCACAGGTTGAACTCGATGACGCTCGTCCAGACGTTGCCGGCGTGGATCGCGCCCGCATCCCCGCGCCAGCGCCCGGAGCCGAGCCCGCCCGCCGGGCTCTCCGCCGGCCCCGTCAGCACGGCGAGCGACGGGTCGCCGAACGCCGCCGCCACCCGGTCCAGCACGCCCGCCGGATAGAGGCAGTCATCGTCGGGGAAGCCCACGACCTCGCCGCGCGCCGCGCGCAGGCCGAGGTTCCTCGCATGGTTCGCATGCGCGACCGGGGACCGCAGATGCGTGACGAAGCCGTGCGGCGCGAGCACCGGCACCAGCCTGTCGTCGCCGTTCTGGTCCACGACGATCAGCTCCGCATCGTCGCGCCCCTGCGCGATCAGGCTGGTTACGAAATCGGCGACCTCCGCGCTGCGTCCCCGCGTCGCCATCACCAAGCTGAAGCGCGTCACGGCAACACCTGCCCGCGCGCGGCGCAGGCGGCCCGCACCTCCGCCAAGTAGCGGTCGCGGAAGGCGGCGACGGAGAAGCGCTCCGCATTCGCGCGGCACGCATCCGGCAAGATGGACAGCGTCTCGAACCGCCGCACCGCATCGGCGATGCTGCCGGCCATCTGCGCGGCGAACAGCACGCCGGTGTCGCCGCCCGCCAGGATGTCGGCCGCACCCCCGCGGGCAAAGGCGATCAGCGGCGTGCCGCAGGCCTGCGCCTCCACCATGCCGATCCCGAAATCCTCCTCCGCCGGATAGACGAAGGCGCGCGCCGATTGCAGCGCCGCCACCAGCTCCCCATGCGGCACGCGGCCGCGGATCGCGATGTTCCCCGCATCACCCGCCGCGGCCCGCACGCGCGCCATCTCCGGCCCGTCGCCGATGACCACGAGCTGCCGGTCCGGCATCGCGCGGAACGCCTCGGCCACCAGGTCCACGCGCTTGTACGGCACCAGCCGGGACGCGACGACATAGGCTTCCCCCTTCGCCGGCCGGAACGGGAAGGCGTCGAGGTCCACGGGCGGATGCACCACCGTGCTCTCGCGTCGCCAAGTCTTCCGGATGCGCTCGGCGATGTAGCTGCTGTTCGCCAGGATCGCGTCCGGTCGCGCGGCGGAGGCATGGTCCCAGGCGCGTAGCCGCGACAGCAGCCACCGCGTCGCAGCACCCTTCGCGCCGCGATCCAGCCCGGCCTGGCGCAGGTACTGGTGCTGCAGGTCCCAGGCGTAGCGCATGGGGCTGTGGACATAGGTCACATGCGTCGTCGCCGGCCCGGTCAGCACGCCCTTCGCCACCGCATGCGACGACGACAGCACGAGGTCGTAGCCCGAGAGGTCGAACTGCTCCACCGCCAGCGGCATCAGCCCGAGATAGTACCGGAACCAGCGGCGCGCCCGCGGCATCCGCTGGATGAAGGAGGTCGCCGGCACCTTCCCGCGCAGGAAGGTGCGCTCGCCGTCGGGCAGGAAGTCGCAGACGGTGTGCAGGTCGGCATCGGGGAACAGCCCGATGATCTGCTCCAGCACGCGCTCCGACCCCGCATAGGTGTCGAGCCATTCGTGGACGATTGCCACCCTCATCGCAGCAAGCCCATCAGCGTGCGCGCGGCGCCGTCCCAGGAGTAGAGTCCCGCGCGGGCGCGCCCCGCTTCGCGCAACGCATCGGCCAGGCCCGGCTCATCCAGCAGCCGCGACAGCGCCGCGGCGGGCGTGGCAGCGCCTTCGGCGTCGAAGAACAGCGCCGCCTCGCCGCACACCTCCGGCACGGCGCCGGCGCGCGCCGCCAGCACCGGGCAGCCGCACCACATCGCCTCCAGCGGCGGGATGCCGAAGCCCTCGTAGCGCGACGGGAACACCAGGCAGAGCGCGTTCTCGTACAACGCGCGCAGCTCCGCATCGGTGACGCGGCCGAGCAGCCTGGCACCGGCCGCGTCGGCCGCCCCGCTGAACACGCCCGCATCCACCGCGCCCGCGACCGCCAGCGCCATGCCGCGCGAGGCCAGCAGCGCGGCCGCATCGCGCAGCGCGCCCAAATTCTTGTGCGCCGCGCGCGTGCCGACCGCCAGCGCGTAGCGCCCGCGCACAAGCCCGTGCCGCTCCAGCACGCCGGTGTCCGCCGGCACGCGCAGCACGTGCTCGCCGCCCTCCGGCATCACGCCGATCCGCGCCGGGTCGAGCCGCAGCCGCGCCGCGAGCCGCGCACGCGAGAACTCCGAGACCGTCACGATCCGCGCGCCGAGCCGCGGCAGCGCCAGGTGCAGCGCGCGATACCAAGCCCGGAAGGCGGCGGAATAGCTCTCCGGCGTGTCGAACACACCGGCGTCGTGGATCACCACCGCCTGCCGCGCCCCGCGCGCCAGCGGCGCGGTATTGCCGAGGTTCAGCAGCGTGCCGCCGCCCGCCGCGCGCGGCAGGTCGAGCTGCTCCCACGCCTGCCCGCCCCGCGCGCCGACGACCTCCACCGGCAGCGTGCCGAAGTGCGGAGGCGCACCCGGCGGCGCCAGCAGCCGCAACGACACGCCCCGCGCCGCCAGCGCCGCCGTCACCTCCGCCGCGAAGCGCTGCACGCCGGTGACGCCCTGCGTGAGGAAGCGGCCGTTCACCGTCAGCTTCACGCCGGCTCGCCCCGCAGCACCGCGCGCAGCCGCCACGGACGACGCAGCAGCCCCGCGGCCTCGCGCCGCTCGAAGGGCAGCAGCGCGCGCCAAGCCGCGAGCCCGAAGGCGGCCGATGCGAGAACCGCGAGCAGCGCCAAGGCCGCCGGCGCCGAGAAGGGCAGCATCGCCGCCAGCCCCGCCCCGCCCGCCGCTACCGGCAGCGCCAATGCCCGCACCGCGTCGCGCGAAGCCGGGTAGAGCCGCGCCGCCAACCACAGCCGCCCCGCCGCATCCGCGGCGGAGCGCATCGCCCAGGCCGCCGCCGCGCCCTCGATGCCAAGCCACAGCAGCCCCGCCGCCGACAGCGGCAGGAACACCGCGGCCTGTGCGAGCTGCCACTTTGCGTTCACGTCCGGCCGCCCGACCGCGTCCAGCAGCGCGCCCGCCGCGAAGGCCGCGCAGGAGAAGAAGATGCCGACCGAGAGGATGCGCAGCACCTGCCCGCCGCCCGCCGCGAACTCGGCACCCAGCCACAGCCGCAGCAGCTCCGGCCCCGCCGCCACCAGCAGCAGCGCGGCCGGCAGCAGCGCCCCCATCGCCATCAGCGCCCCGCGCCGCAGCAGCCCCGATGTCGCATCGGCGTCGTGCAGGTAGGAGGAAGCGAGCGCCGGCAGCAACGCCTGCGACACCGCCAGCGGCACGATCCAGAGCCGCATCACCAGGTCGAGCGGCGTGGCGTAGAACGCCACCGCCGCCAGCGTCAGCAGCGCGCCGATCAGGAAGCGGTCGGCGTAGAGCAGCGCCTGCGTCAGGATGCCCGACGCGCTCATCCACCCGCCGATCCGCACCAGCGGCCCGACTTCGGAGGGGCGCGGCAGGCGGGGCCGCAGCGCCGGCAGGTCCTGCCGCGCCAGCCACGCGTAGCAGATCGTGTTCGCCAGCCGGCACGCGACGAGCGCCAGCACCACGCCCACCAGGCTCTGCCAGACCAGCAGCACCAGCACCGGCCCGAGATAGTACATCGCCGCGACCGGGATGGCCGCCAGGTTCGCCGCGCGGAACCGCTGATACGCGACGAGCGTCCCCCACAACCCCGCATTCACCAGCACCAGCGGCATCGCCGCGCAGAGCACGCGGAACGCTGCCGTCGCCTCGGCCTGGAGCGCGGGCGGCACGTTCAGCAGACGTTCGACGAGCACGGGCATGCACAGGAACGCCGCGCCGCCGACGGCCAACCCGACCGTCGCCAACAGCGTGATCGCCGCCCCTGCCAGCTCCGCCGCGCCGGCCGCCTCGCCGGCGCCGATCCGGGCAGAGAGCGCGCGCGTCAGCGCCGGGCCGAGGCCGAGGTCGAAGACGCTGATCACGCCCACCAGCGCGAGCGCCAGCGTGAACAGCCCCCAGCGCTCGATCCCCATCTGATGCACCAGCACCGGCGTCAGGACCAGCGCGAGCAGCAGCGGCAGCCCCCGCCCGGCCGCGTTCCACAAGGTGCCGGAGAGGAGCCGCCCGCCGGAGGCGCGATGTTCGGCCGCAGCGGCCATGTGCAACCCCAAGGGGGCCCGCGCGCGCAGGCGCGGGCCCGTGTTCAACCGGGGCGGGGGTGTATCAGTAGGCGCCGCGCCGCGCGAGCACCGCGACCGGCGTGCGCAGCAGGATCTTCACGTCGGTCAGCAGCGAGGGCCGGGCGACGTAGGCGACGTCCAGCGCCACCCGCTGCGCATAGGACGTGTCGTTGCGGCCGCTGATCTGCCACGGCCCGGTGAGGCCCGGCCGCACCGACAGGTAGTGCTGCGCCGCCGCGCCGTAGAACGCCGCCAGCTCCGCCGCCTGCACCGGGCGCGGGCCGACCAGGCTCATGTCGCCGCGCAGCACGTTGAAGAGCTGCGGCAACTCATCCAGCGAGGTCGCGCGCAGGAAGCGCCCGACCCAGGTCACGCGCGGGTCGTCCTTCAGCTTGCGCGTGCTCTCCCATTCCCGGCGCGCGGCAGGGTCGCGTTCGAGCAGCGCGGCCAGGCGGCGATCGGCGTCGGCGACCATGGATCGGAACTTGAGGCAGCCGAAACCGCGCCCGCCGCGCCCAATGCGCTCATGGGCGTAGAACACGCGGCCGCCATCCATGCGGACAAGCGCGGCGATCAGCAGGAAGACCGGCGCCGTCAGCAGCAGCAAGGCCGCCGCGCCGGCGACATCCATCGCCCGCTTCGCGGCAGGCCGGAGGGCGGCGTAGCGGTCGCCGCTGCCACCCAGCAGCACGGCCTCAGGCGCAGGCGCCAGCAGGCTGTGGGCGAGCGCGGAACGCTTATGCTCGGGCTCGATGGCGAGCGTCCGGGCAGCATCCAGGCCAGGCATTCAGCTCCTCGTCGCGGGGGTGACCCGCCTCTCCTCGGGTTGGGCGGCCCTCCGATCCCGTTCCGGCACCCGGCCGGCCCGCGATCCTCGGGCGCATCCCTTCATTGGCCGATCTAACTCTCGACGGCCGGCGGGTTTGCGACGTGCTTGGGGCGGGATTATGGCGCTGCACAAATGAGCCTCCGGCCCGCGGTTTTCCGCCGGGTTCATGCGAATTCACGGGAACTCCTGCCCCAGTTCTGCCATCATCCCCGCATGGGCCAGTCGCTGCTGCACCGCCCGCACCTCGCGGGCACCGGGCCTGCCGGACGGACGCAGGGCTTGCGCGACGATCCCGGCGCCGCCGCGCGCGGAATCCTGCTGGCCTTGGCCGCTTCCACGCTGTTCTGGATCGCCCTCGCGCTTGCCGTGCCGCGCCTCTGGTAGCTAGACCGCGGGGCTCCCGCGGAGGATCGCCCGCCTGTCCCGAACGCCTCTCGTTGCGTATGCGCTCGCATTCGCGATCGGCCTCACGCTCGCATTCGTGATCTTCCCGTCGGGGTTCCTGTTTCCGATGGCCGGCGCCGATGCGCGCCCGGCGGGAGACGCCGCGCAGCACATGATCGCGCAGCGCTACCTCATCGCCGACGCCTGGCGCTGGCCACCGACATTCGCTGCGAACCTGAACACGCAGGAAGGCGGGATGAACACCGCCTTCGCCGATTCGATCCCCGCCCTCGCGCTAGTCCTCAAGGCGATGCGCGCCTGGCTGCCGGACGGCTTCCACGGCATCGGCCTGTTCTACGGCCTGGGGTGGCTGCTTCAGCCCGTCGCCGTCTTCTGGGCGCTGCGCGGCGCCGGCGAGCGCCGCCTGTTGCCGGCGCTGGGCATCGCGCTCGCCGCGCTGTCCATGCCTGCGTGGATCGGCCGCTTCGGCCATGCGGCGCTGACCGGCCACTTCCTCCTGCTGCTCGGCCTCGGCCTCTACCTGCGCCTGGTGCGCGCGCCGACGACCGCGCTGTGGGCCGCGGCCGTGACGCTCCAGCCCCTCGCGCTGCTCGTGCATCCCTACATCGCGGCGATGACGCTGGCGCTGCTCGCCGCCATCCCGGCGACGCGGCTGCTGCGCGGCGATTCCTTCATCGCCTCCGGCCTCGCCGTCGCGTCCGGCCTCGCCGCCGTGATCGCGACGATGGCCGGCTTCGGCTATCTCGGCGCGGCCGGCGACGGCGGCTACGGGATGTTCGCCATGAACCTCCTCTCGCCGGTCTGGCCCGCCGGCTCCGGCCTGCTCGGCGTGCCCTGGTCGCCGCAGCTCGACGCCACCGGCCATGGCGGGTGGGAGGGCTACAACTGGCTCGGCCTCGGCCTGCTCGCCGCGCTCGCGCTCGGCATCGCAGCCCATCCCGGCGCCGCGCTGCGCGGCCTGCGCCGCCACGCCGGCCTCGCCCTCGTCCTGCTCGCGCTCACCGCGCTCGCCGTCAGCCACCGCATCGGCTTCGGCACGCGCATCATCCTCGATCTCGGCGAGGCTCCCGGCGTGCTCGGGCAGTTCCGCGCCTCCGGCCGCTTCTTCTGGCCGGTGGCCTACGCGTTGCTGCTCGGCGCGACCGTCCTGCTCGCCCGCCTCTCGCCCGCGCTCTGCCTGCTCGCCGGCCTCGTCCAGTTCGCGGATGCGGCACCGCTCCGCGCCGCACTCGCCGGCTGGGCCGCCTCGCCCCCGCCCTGGACCGTGGACGCGCCCGCGATCCGCGCCGCGCTCGCCGACGCCACCGCGCTCACCCTGCTCCCCTCCTGGCCCTGCGTGCGGAAGGAGGGGGGCGACGAGACCTACGGAACGCTGCTCCAGCTGCTCGCGCTCGCCTCCGAACGCGCGGTGCCCGCCAGCACGATGTACGTCGCCCGCTGGCGCATCCCGCCCACCTGCCGGGACGCGACGCTCGCCGCCGCGCCGCTCGCGCCCGGCGAGCTGCGCCTGCTGCTGCCCGAGGCTCAGGCCGCGCTGGCGCCGCTGCTGCCGCCCTCGCGCTGCACGCCGCTCGGCGCGTTGCTGGCGTGCAGGTAGGCCGCGCCGGAGGGCAGGTGCCGCTCCGTGATGTAGAGCGGCCGCCCCTTCGTCTCGTTGAACACGCGCCCCAGGTATTCACCGATGATGCCGAGCGTCATCAGCTGCACGCCGCCGAAGAACAGCACGACGGCCAGCAGGCTGGGATAGCCGGCGACGGGGTTGCCGAACAGGATCGTGCGCACGATGAGCTGGGCCGCGAAGACCGCCGCGAAAAGCGCGGTGGCGAGCCCGAGATAGGTCGCGAACTTCAGCGGCGCGACCGTGAATCCCGTGATCCCCTCCAACGAGAAATTCCACAGCTTCCAGTAGTTCCACTTCGTGGTGCCCGCCGCCCGCGGCGCGCGGTCGTACGGCACCGCGGTCGAGGGGAAGCCCACCCAGGCGAACAGCCCCTTCATGAAGCGATGCTGTTCCCGCAGCTGCAGCAGCGCATCCAGCGCGCGGCGGCTCATCAGCCTGAAGTCGCCGGTATTGGGCGGCAACTGCACCCGGCCGCCGACCCGCTGCATGACGCGGTAGAAGGCCGAGGCCGTGGCCTTCTTCATCCAGGTCTCGCCTTCCCGCACGCGGCGCTGCGCATACGCCACGTCGAAGCCGCGCCGCCAGGCCGCGACGAGGTCCGGGATGACCTCCGGCGGGTCCTGCAGGTCGGCGTCAATCACCACCACCGCCTCCGCCCCCGCCGCGTGGTCGAGGCCGGCGGTCAGCGCGATCTCCTTCCCGAAATTCCGCGAGAGGTTCACCACCGCCACATGCGGATCGGCCGCCTGCAGCGCGAGCATCACCTCCAGCGTGCGGTCGCGCGAGCCGTCGTTGACGAACACCACCTCCCACGGCAGCCCGACCGCCTCCATCACCGGGGCGAGCCGGGCGTGGAACGCGCGCAGCACCTCCTGCTCGTTGTACGCCGGCACCACCACCGAGATGGCCGGGCGCGGCGCGGCGAGGGCGGGGAGGGGCGTCACGCGGTTCATGGCGGCGTCATGCCTTCGGTGTGCGGCAAGGTTGGGGCAGCGCCGGGGCGCTGCTTCGGCATCACGGCATCTAGACGAACATCCGAACCGATCTGCGACCGGTGCGGTTCCCGGTCAATCCGCGATTTCGCGCCGGCGCTGCCCGGTCACGCCGCCGCGAGACCGACCGGGGCGTCCGCCTCGTGCAGCACGAAGCCGCCTTCGCCCGCACGCGGCTTCGCCAGCGCCGCACGCGCCGCCGCGGCACCCGCGGCCCGCCGCGCCGCCAGCGTCGCCCGGCTGAAGTCGAAGGGCTTCAGCACTCCCGCATCGTCCGCATCCACCCGTTCGCCCAGCAGCAGCACCGTCACGCGCCCCGGCCCGGCGGCCAGGGCGTGATCCGGCCGGGCCGCACGCAGCGCCTGCCGCAGCGCATGCGCGCGCGCCTCCGCAGCCAGCGCCTGCCGCGTGCGGCTGCCGAACACCACGTCGGCCGCCCGCGCCGCGGCGGCCGAGAGCGAAGCCGGCGCCGAGCCTTGCCGCGCGAAAAGCTCCACCGCCACGCACAGCACCTCCTCCGCGCCCGGCTCGGCGAGTGCAGCTTCCAGCGGCAGGTTCGCCGTCAGCCCGCCATCGGCCAGCAGCCGCCCACGCAGCGCCGTCGGCGGGAACAGGGGCGGCAGCGAGCAGGAGGCGATCACCTCCTCCATCCCGATCCGGTCGCCGCGGCCGGTGTCGAAGGCCACGGCCTCGCCCGCCAGCAGGTCGCTCGCCATCACCGTCACGCGCGGCGCCCCGGGGGCGTTCAGCGCCTCGAAATCCACCAGCTCCGCCAGCAGCCGCCGCAGCGGGGCCAGGTCATACAGCGCCGGCGCCTCCGCGGTCGCGCGGGGGTTCGGCCGGAACACGCCCGGCCGGCCGAGCAGCAGCGTCTGCGCGATCGCCGATTCGCTCGCCGCCCGGCGCAGCGGTCCGCTGGCCGGCACCTCGCCCAGCCAGAAGCGGGCCGCCGGCAGCGGTTCGAAGGCGACCTCGTTCCAGAAGCGGTCGAGCCGCGCCGCCGCCCCGTCCGGCGGCCCGCCGGCGAGCAGCGCGGCCGTGACCGCGCCGACCGAGGAGCCGAGCAGCCAATCTGGGCGCAGCCCCGCTTCATCCAGCGCATCCCATACACCGGCCTGGAACGCGCCGAGCGAGACCCCGCCGGCCAGCGCGAGCGCGAAACGACCGCTCACGACGGCTGCCGCGACGCGTCCTCCTCCTCGTCGTCCTCCGTATCCTCCGCATCGCCGCGCCACTCGCCGGCCGGCAGCGCGACCTCCGGCGTCGGGTTCGCGGCGAGGATCGCCGCCGTGTCGTCGTCGAAGGCGGTGATCCCGCCCTCCGCATCCTCCGAGGTGAGGCCGAGCGCCGCGGCGGTCGCGGCGGCGACCCGGGCGGCGAGCGCGGCCGTCCGCTCATCCTTGCACTCCGCCACGACCTCGGCGTCCGTGCCGTCGCCCTGCACGAGTTCCAGCAGGAAAAAGGCCGCGCCCTCGCGGCTGCCGCTCTCCCAGATGCCCTCCTCCGTGCGGTGCATCGGGGTGATGGCGATCGAGGCGGTTGGTATCGCGCTGTCGGACATGCCGGCGCTCCTTCGCAGTTGCGAGAGAGTAAGCGCGCGAGGCCCGCGACGGATGCGCGCGGCACCCCCGAATCCCACGCCGTTTGTCCGATCGTCGCGCGGCAAGCCGACCTCGGCCGCTGGTCCCGCCTACAGCAGCCCGGCCCGCCGCCGGGTGTCGTTGATGACCTGCAGCACCTGCTCGGCGAAGGGGCGGTAACGGAGGCCGAACTCGGTGAGCAGGCGGGTGTTGTCGAGGTGGTGGCCGATGGCGACGCGGCGGCGGACGACACGGTAGCCGATGAAGCCGGTGCCGCCGATGACGAGGACGTTCATGCTGCCCGGCATCGTATGGCGGGGATGGATCGCGTGCGAGTGGCGCCCGACGCCCTGACTCAACCGACGTGTACGAGCACGTTCACCAGCCGCCCGAACGGGTCGCGCACGAAGAACCGCCGCACGCCCCAAGGCTCCTGCACCGGACCATACTCGACCGGCAGGCCCGCCCCCCTCACGCGCCGGAGAACCTCCTCCAGATCGTCAACCTCCACCGAGATGTCGGGAACCGGCGTGCCCGACCCGCCTTCGCTCGCCACGCTGACCTGCGGCGTCGCCGATGCGCCGGTCGCCGCGAAGGTCAGGATCCAGCCCTGGTCCATGACCACCTCAAGGCTCAGCACATCGGCGTAGAAGCCCCGCGCGGCGTCCACCTGCGTCGTCGCGATGTTCGTCACGATCCGCTTCACGGCCATGGCTCACCCCTCTCCGGCCCACCCCGCCATGATCCCCGGCACCTCGTCCAGCAGCTCCCGCGCCAGGAACCCCATCTTCCCGCGCTTCCGGGCCAGCCGCGCCCCCGCCTCCCCATGCAGGAGCACCGCCCACAGCGTCGCCGCCAGCGGCGTCGCCCCCCGCGCCAGCAGCCCCGCGAGTATCCCGGCCAGCGTGTCGCCTGAGCCCGACGTCGCCAGCCCCACGTTGCCGCCGCCATAGCTCCACGCCTGCCCCTGCGGCGTGACGACAAAGGTGCCCGCGCCCTTCATCGCCACCACCGCGCCGAGCATCGCCGCCGCCGCCCGCGCCGCCGCCAGCCGGTCCGCCTCGACCTCCTCCCGCGCCGCGCCGAGCAGCGTCGCCATCTCGCCCGCATGCGGCGTGATCGCCACCCGTCCCGCGAAGCCGCCCGCGCGCAGCACGTCGCGGCACTCCCGCAGCCCGTGCAGCGCCGCCGCGTCAAGCACGAGCGCCGCGCCGGCGCCATGCGACAACAGCGCCCGGGTGAACCGCGCCGCCTCCGCGCCGTCCATCATCCCCGGCCCGATCAGCACGGCGTCACACGCCGTCACGCGCCCCGCCAGGCGTTCCGCCGCCGTCGCCGCGATCTCGCCATCCGGCGTCTCGTCCAGCCCCGTCACCCGCGCTTCCGGCACCGCCAGCGCCAGCCCCGGCGCGACGCTCCGCACCGTCGCGATCTGCAGCTTCCCCGCCCCCGCCCGCAGCGCCGCGACCGCCGCGAGCAGCGCCGCCCCCGGCACCTCCACGCTGCCGCCGATCACCAGCACGCGCCCGCGCGCATCCTTGTCCGCGCCGTCGTCGTGCCGGGGCAGGGGGGTCGCCGCGAGCGTCTCCGCGTTGACCTCTATAATACGCGCACTCATCGCACGCCCGCCACCGCATCCGGCGCCGCGGTCACCGGCGTGCCCTCCGCTTCCAGGGGCGCGACGAAGTTGTAGGCGCGCAGCACCAGCCCGCCGTTCCGCCCGCAGGCGGGATCGAAGGCGTATTCCGTGACGCCGCAATTCGCCACGTCGCCCTCGGCATCTATCGCCAGGATCTGCCGCTCCGTCATGCCCTCGATCAGGTAGCGCAGGCACAGCACCACCACCTGGTGCGCCACGATCAGCACCCGCGCGCCGCCATGATGCAGCGCGACGCCGTCCAGCGCGCTCCGCAGCCGCAGGATCACGTCGCACCAGCTCTCGCCCCCGGGCGGCCGGTGGTAGAACTTCCCGAGGGTGCGGCGGAACTCCGCCTGGTCCGGGTGCAGCTCCTGGATGCCCCAGCGCGTCAGCCGGTCGAGCACCCCGAACTCCTTCTCCCGCAGCCGCTCATCCGCCACCGTCTCGGCCGCGTCCGGCGCCAAGCCACCGGCGCCACGGATCAGCGCCGCCGTCCCGCAGGCGCGCAGATACGGCGAGGCGAGCACCACCTCCGGCCGCTCCCCCTCCGGCATCCCGGCAAACCAGCGCCCGAGCGAGCGCGCCTGCCGCTCGCCCAGCGCGCTGAGCGGCACGTCCACGTCGCGCACCGCACCGGTCTCGATGTGGGTCAGCCGCGCGGCATGCGCCGCGTCGCGGGCGACGTTCCCGCTGCTCTCCCCGTGCCGCACGATCCAGAGCCGCTCCGGCCAATGCTGCTGCGGCATGCGACGCCTGCTCCCCGGCTTGTCCCGGCCGGGGTCAACGCGCGAGCGCGGGCGCGGCTTCCGCCCGGTGTTCTGGCCCGGTGTTCTGGCCCGGTGTTCTGGCCCGTGCTCAGGCCGCGACCGGCGCCGACGGCCGGAACTCCAGCGCCGCGACCCGGTCACCGCCGGCGGCCTTCGCGCGGTACATCTGCGCGTCCGCCTGCCGCAGCGCCTCCGACGCGCCACCCGGCCGGCCGAGGAAGCACACCGCGCCGATCGAGGCGCTCACCGCCCAGCCTTCCGCGGCGAAGGCCCGGCGCAGCGCACGCCGGATCCGCTCCGCCGCCACCGGCGTCTCCGCCCCGTCGCCGCCCGAGAGCAGCACCGCGAACTCGTCCCCACCGAGGCGCGCCGGCACGTCGCTTCCGCGCGTCGTCAGGCGCAGCGCATCGGCCGCCACCCGCAGCAGCCGGTCGCCGACCTCGTGCCCGAACCCGTCATTCACGCCCTTGAAGCCGTCGAGGTCGAGGTAGAACAGCGAGAACACCCCGCCTTCCCGCCCCTGGCGCGCGATCTCGCGCTCCAGCGCGGTCAGCAATGCGCGGCGGTTCGCCAACCCGGTCAGCGGGTCCGCCAGCGCCATGTCGCGCACCTGCCGCATCGTCCGCCGCAGCTCCAGCGTCGTGCCGACCGCGCGCGCGATGCCGCCGAGGGAGTTGATCACCTCGGCATCCATCTGCCGCGGCCGATGATCCAGCACGCAGAGCGTGCCGAGCGCGAAGCCTTCCGGGTTGCGCAGCGGGATGCCGGCATAGAAGCGGAACCCCGGCTGCTCCGCCACCAGCGGGTTGTCCGCGAAGCGCGGATCGGCCCGCGCGTCGCTGACCACCAGCGGCGCGTCGGGCGTCAGGATCGCATGCGCGCAGAACGCGAGCTCCCGCGGCGCCTGCGGCACATCGAGGCCGTGCCGCGCCTTGAACCAGGCCCGGTCGCGGTCAATCAGCGAGACCATCGCGACCGGCATGCCGGACACCCGGGCGGCCAGGCGCGTCATGTCGTCGAAGGCGTCCTCGCAGGCCGTGTCGAGGATTTCGTAGCTGCGGAGGGCGGCGAGGCGGTCCTCCTCGTCGGCGGGCAATGGCGCAGGCGTCATGATGAGGTTGCTACTCCGCTCAAGTGCTGACGCGATGGGAGCGGCGGGCCGGAGACATGCCGGGTGAGGGATTCGAACCCCCGACCTTCTGATTACAAATCAGCTGCACTACCCCTGTGCTAACCCGGCCTGGGCTGCCCCCTGTTTCGGGCCGCACCGCCAGAAGGGCAACTCCCCGGCCGCCGACTTCGTGAACCCCCGGCGCCCGCCGCGGCTCCCATTCGCATCCTATTAGCGTATACGACGATACAACTCACCGCTCAACAACCTCTGCGCGCAATTCTCCTTCCCGGCACGACCGATCCGCCCCCGCACGAAAATATGTGATCGCGGGCGGGAGCGCGCGGCCGTCTCGTGCGTCTCCCGGGTTGAACAGCACCACTCCGGGGGGAGTTCGATCCGCATGGCTTCGGCCCTGCTTGCCGGCGGCACCGCTGCACCGCGTCGCGCAATCCTTCTCGTGCTCGTCCTGGCCGCTCTCGTGCTGGGCGCCGGCGCGGTCCTGCGCTCGACGGAATACGACGAGACCTACACCCGCCTCGTGACCTCGCCGGTGCCGCGCCCGGATTGGCCGCACGCCGTCTTCACGCCCGGACAGGCCACGCCCGTGCTCGAGGCGACGGCCGACCCCGTCACCATCGCCGGGAACCTGCGCACCACGGACGTCCACCCGCCGCTCTACTTCTGGCTCGCCGGCGCGTGGCGCGCGGCCGGCGGAACCTCGGTCGAGGCGCTCCGCGCGCTCTCGGTCCTGCTGGCGCTCGGCGCGGTCGCCGCCTTCATGGCCGCCGCCGCCGCCGCCGGCCTGCCGCCCGTCGCCACCGGCCTCGCCACCGCGCTCGCCTACGGCTTCGCCTATACCGGCGGCGTGGCGCGCGGCTTCGCCCTGGCGCACCTGCTGCTGGGTCTCGCCGCGCTGGCGATCGTGCTGGCGTGGCGGAGGCGCAGCGCCGGCCTCGCGGCGCTCGGCGGCCTGGCGGCGGGCGGTGCCTCCTTCGCGAACTACCTCGCCGCCTTCCCGGCCGCCGCCCTCGTCGGCTGGCCGCTGCTGGCGCCGCTGCCCTGGCGGCAGCGCTTCGCGCTCCTCGGCGCAGCGGCGCTGCCCTTCCTGCTGGCGCAGCTCGGCAACGCCTACTTCTTCGTGGCCCAGCGAGGTTCACGCCCCGGCCAGTTCGAGCCGTTCAGCCCCGCCTCCGCCCTCGCCCTGCTCGGCCAGTTCAACGCCGCCAACCTGTTCGGCGGCCTGCCACTCTACGTGGACGGCACCGCGCGGATGGCGCTCGCCGCAGCGCTCGCCGGCCTGCTCGCCTTGGCGGCACTCGCCGTCGCCATCCGCTGGCGGGAACTCGGGCCGACGCGATGGCTGTGGCTCGGCGGCTTCGTCGCGCCCTCGGCCGGCCTGTTCCTGCTCGGCGCCGCCTTCGGCAACACCCCTGTCGAGCTGCGCTACGTCGCCTTCGCCGCCCCCTTCGCCGCCGCGCTGGTCGCCGGCGCCGCCGCGTCCTGGGCGCGCCGCGCGCCCCGCCTCGCCCCGCGCGCGCTGGTGCTGCTGCTGTCGGTCCAGGCCATCGGCGCCACCGGCATGGCGCTGCATCCCGCCACCCGGCAGACATACCGCGATGCGCTCGCCGCCGTCGCGCCGTCGCTCGGCCCCGGCTCGCTCCTGCTGGTGCCAGCGGGCAATGACGGGGTCGGCATCGTCGGCGCCGTGCTCGCCGAGGCGCCGCGCGACCAGCCCATCCTGTTGCTGCGCGGATCCGAGGTCGCCGACCTGCCCCGCCTCGCCGCCGGCTACCGACGCCTGGTGCTCCTCGCCATCACCGACCGCGACGGCGCCGCCCAGGCCGCTGCCGCCCGCGCCGCCCTCGGCGCCGATCCCGACTGGACCGAGGCAGCGCACCCCTGGCGCGACGCTCGCCGCGGCTTCACCGCCACCGTCTTCGCTTCAAGCGTGCCCGACCGGGCCGAACGCGTCGTCGTTCGTGGCGCGGACCACCGCCGCGAACAGCCGTAGCGCATCCGGCCCGCCGCGGTCCGTCAGCGTCCCGCCCTCCATCTCCTCGGCAAGCAGCAGCGCGTGCTCGGCGAGCGTCTCCGCCGCGCGCCGCAGCGCCTCCCGCGAGAGGATGAGCTGCAGCTCTTCCGGCATGGTGGTCCAACGATCGGCGTGCATGGCGCTCCGGGTCCCGCGGGCGCCGTCCTGGCGGGTTGCGCCGCGATGACTGCGGCCCGGCCATCCTGCCGCAGCGTCCCTTGCCGAAGCGTGAAGGCCGGGCGGCGCTACCCGAACCGCGCCTCCGCCGTCCCCAGCACGTCGAACTCCACCGCCACGTGGCACGGCCCGTCCAGCCAGATCGGCGGCGTGACGGAGCCCAGGAACACCACCTGCCCGGCCCGCAACCCCCCGAACACCTCCGCCGCCGGCGAGGCCGCCAGCCACGCCAGCGCCTCGAAGGGATGGCCGAGCAGGTCGGCGCCCACGCCCTCGCCGCGCAGCGCGCCGTCCACCCGGATGCGCCCGCGGATCGCGCCGAGATCGGCCCCGCGCCACGCCGCCGCCGGCGCGCCCAGCACGCCGGCGCGGTGGAACACCTGGTCGGCAATCAGCGTCGGCGTGCCCAGCTCCGCCAGGTCGTCGTAGCGCTTCTCGACGATCTCGATGGCCGCGAAGACCGCCGCGACCGCCGCCGCCGCGCGATCCCGCGTGCAGGGCCCGGCCGGCAGGTCGGCGCCCAGCCGCAGCCCGACCTCGCATTCCACCCCCGGCGCGACCAGCTCCGCGAAGCGGAAGGCGCCGGGCGTCGCCTGCGCCGCGCCCTTCGGCACGAACCCGGCCGCCGGGCCTGACAGCCCGAGATAGGCCTGCATCTGCCGCGTCGTCGCGCCGATCTTGAAGCCGGCCGGCGGGATGGCGCGGAACGCCTCCGCCACCTCCCGCTGCGCCGCGTAGCCGGCCGCGACATCGGCCGGCGCGTCGGCGCCGAGCGGCGCCAGGATGCGCCGTGCGTGGCGCGCGGCGAGGATCGCGGCGGCGGCGGGACTGGTCATGCGTCGGTCTCCTCCGCGGGCGCCCGGTCGCGGGCGAGTTCGTACAGCGCGACGGCCGCCGCCGCGCTGACGTTCAGGCTCTCAACGCCCGGCGCGATCGGCAGCCGCACGAGCTCGTCGCAGGTCTCGCGCTGCAGGCGGCGCAGCCCCGCATCCTCGGCGCCCAGCACCAGCGCCACCCTCCGGTCGCGTGGCGTGGCCTCGGCGATGGTGCGCGGCGCGTCGCCGGCCAGGCCGAGCACCCAGAACCCCGCGCGCTGCAAGCCCTGGATGGCGCGCGAGAGGTTCACCTCCCGCGCGATCGGCACGACCTCCAGCGCGCCGGATGCCGCGCGGGCGAGCGCGCCCGTCTCCGGCGGCGCGTGCCGGTCCTGCATGACGACGCAGGCCGCCCCGAACGCCGCCGCCGAGCGCAGGATCGCGCCGACGTTCCGCGGATCCGTCACCTGGTCGAGGATCAGCACCGGCCCGTCATGCCGCACCGTCGCCTGGTCGAGCGCGAGCGGCGTCAGCGGCTCCACCAGCAGCGCCGCCCCCTGGTGCACGGCGTCTTCCGGCAGGAAGGTCTGGAAGCGGTGCCGGTCCGCGCCTTCCGGCTGCACGCGCCAGGGCGGCGGAAGCCGCTTCGCCAGCTCCCCCGCCGCCTCCGCCGTCAGCAGCAGCCGCCGCGCCCGCCGGCGCGGATTCGCGAGCGCCGCGGCCACCGCGTGCAGCCCATGGATCCAGATCGTGCCCGGCGGCACGGCCTCCCGCTCCGCCGGGCGCGCCGGCTTCTGCGGCACGGCGGCCGGCTCCGCCGCGCGCGACGGCCGCGGATCACCCATCCCGCGCCGATCCCGCCCGCGCGTCTGCGGCCCTTCCGGCTTGGGCTCGGGCATTCGGGTCTTGCCCGCTTGCGGGCGCTTCGGTGGCGGACGTCGCATCCCCCCATCCTGCCCCGCCAAGCGCGCACGTCCAAATCCCCTCTCCCCTCGCGGGAGAGGGTGGCTGCGAAGCAGCCGGGTGAGGGGGCCGCGCGACCTCCGACACCGGTCGCGGACAACACCCCCACACCCCGCAATTGACAGCCGCAACTTCGTGGGGCTAGTCCCGCCGGCCCGCGACCGCGGCGGAATGCGGAGGGGTGCCCGAGTGGCTAAAGGGGACGGACTGTAAATCCGTTGGCTAGCGCCTACGTTGGTTCAAATCCAACCCCCTCCATTCCCGCCGCTTCGGTCCGGGGGCAGCGCAACACGGCGCGGGTGTAGCTCAATGGTAGAGTCCCAGCCTTCCAAGCTGGCTGTGCGGGTTCGATTCCCGTCACCCGCTCCACCCGCTGGACACCGCCACCCTTCCATGCCCTTACCTCCCCCGATCTGACGAGGCAGGGCGATGTCCCACACCCAGGACCGGCAGCCGGGGGCGGAACTCGCCGGGATCTTCTCCCGCTTCCTCGCCCAGGTCATTGACCTGTTCTGGCTGCTCCCGCTCTCCGTCCTCCTCGACTTCGCCGCATCCCTCGTCAACGGCGGCCGCATGTCCTGGGGCGGCGAGGCCATGGCGAACCTCATCGGCGCCCTCATCATCGTCACCTTCTGGGTGGAGCGCGGCGGCACCCCCGGCAAGCTCGTGCTCGGCCTGCGCATCGTGGACGCCGATACCGGCGGCGCGCCGCCGCTGCGCAGCCTCGCGCTGCGCTACGTCGGCTACCTCCTCTCCGCCATCCCGCTCGGCCTCGGCTATCTCTGGGCGATCTGGGATCCGCGCCGCCAGGGCTGGCATGACAAGATCGGCCGCACGCTCGTCATCCGCGACCCCAACCGCTGACTTGCCCCGCCCCGCCCCCTCCGCTATTTACCGCCGCTCGCGCGGCCCATGCGCGTGGCGCCCGGCGGCTGTCCGGACGCACCGCTAGGGGCGTAGCTCAATTGGCTAGAGCGCCGGTCTCCAAAACCGGAGGTTGGGGGTTCGAGACCCTCCGCCCCTGCCATGCGGCCGCGCGGTTGTCGCGGCACCCGCCCGGCATCATGTCCGCCCGCTCGTTGTGGAAAGGGGCCGTCTTGGCCAAGCTCGATCCCGCAGGGTTCGTCCGGGAGGTCCGGCAGGAAGTCTCCCGCGTCACCTGGCCGACCCGCAAGGAGACGCTGGTGACCACCGGGCTCGTGCTCGGCCTCTCCGCGCTCGCCGCGCTGTTCTTCATGCTGGTGGACTGGATCATCTCGGGCGTCATGCGCCTGATCTTCGGGTTGGGGGTGTGAGAGGCATCATGGCCGACAAGAAGTGGTACGTGGTGCACGTCTATTCGGGCTTCGAGAAGAAGATCTCGCAGCAGCTCCGCGAGCAGGCGGCGCAGAAGGGCCTCGCCGACAAGTTCGACGAGATACTCGTCCCCGCCGAGGAGGTGGTGGAGGTCCGGCGCGGCCAGAAGACCAATCAGGAACGCAAGTTCTTCCCGGGCTACGTGCTCGTGAAGATGGAGATGACCGACGACGCCTGGCACCTGGTCAAGAACACGCCGAAGGTCACCGGCTTCCTCGGCGAGAAGAACCGCCCGACCCCGATCCGCGAGGGCGAGGCGCAGCGCATGCTGAAGCAGATGACCGACCAGGCGGAGAAGCCCAAGCGCCCCGCCATCATCTACGAGGTCGGCGAGCAGGTCCGCGTCGCCGACGGCCCCTTCACCAGCTTCAACGGCACGGTCGAGGAGGTGGACGAGGAACGCGGCCGCGTGAAGGTCAGCGTCTCCATCTTCGGCCGCTCCACGCCGGTGGAGTTGGAATACGGCCAGGTGGAGAAGCTCTGACCCCGGCGCGCCCGGGGTCCACCTCTCACCCCCTGTCGTTCCGGCGAAAGCCGGAACCCACCTCCCGGCCGCCGCGACCCTCGGCGCCGGGCCTCCCGCCCGCCGCACGCCAGCATCAGGAGGCGTGAATCGCCCGGCCCCTCGCGCAGTGCCTCCGCGCCCGCCTGACCTCGTCCTGGCGGGCGCTGCTCGCCACCCCGGGCGGGCCCGTTCGCGTCGCCCGCGGCGCCGCCGCCGGCGCCTTCGCCGCGATGGTCCCGGCCTTCGGCGCGCATGTGGTCCTCGCCGTGATCGCCGCCTTCGCCCTCCGCGGCGCCCGCACCGCAGCCGTTGCCGCCTGCCTCTTCATCGGCAACCCGCTCACCCACGCCGCGACCGTCCCGCTCTCCTACGCCATCGGCCGCGCGCTGCTCCCGAACCCGCCGCTGCCGCGCGAGGATTGGCTGCCGGCCTGGATGCTGGCAGCGCTTCCGGTCGCCGAGGAAGCGCTGGCCGGCGGCGCGGTGCTGGGCTTGGTCGTCGCGCCCGTGGTGTTCGCGGCGGTGCGGGTTGCGCTGCGGGGCAAGGGCCGTCTCTGAGACCGGCCGGCGCAAGTCTCACCCCGTAGCCTGTCGCCCCCGCGAAAGCGGGGGCCCACCCTCCCGCCGTCCCGACACGCGACGCGGTGGGTTCACGCTGTCGCAGGAACGACTGACGAAAGCTCTCAGGAACGACGCGGCCGGCATGACGGACCGGTCGAATCATTGCGTTTTCATACATACGGGAGCATCGTGACAGGCTATTGGCCGTGGCGCGAGCTGGTTGGGGCCGGCTCGGTCATTCCATTGGAACTGCATGTACCCGACAGCATGGAACGCAGACATCGCGCGGCTGGACGCCCTGCGGGTGACGATCCCGATCAGCGGCTGACGGCAAGGCCACGTAGCCCCATGTTCCGCACCCTCGTCGTCGCGGCGCTCGGCCTGGGCGTCGCGGCCTTCGCCGCGGTCCGCGCCTGCGCATGGGACGCGGAGCCCCGATCCGTCGAGGAGATCGCGCGGAGCGCAGGGACGCTGAGCAGCCGCACCCGCGGCCTCGTGCAGGGCGGCAGCGACGAGCCGGTGCTCCTCGGCATGCGGACCCACAGGCGGTACCTGCCGAACCAAGTGGTCGAGCGCGTTGACGAGCACATCGTCTTCCGCTTTCCGGCGGCCGCCTTCTCGCTTATCGACCTCGCCGACGGGACGGCTGGCTCCAACAGGCTCGGCTGGACATTCTGGAGCCGCACTCTCGATGCCGTGCGCCCCGATACAGAAGCCGATCGCGTCGCCTGCGAGCCGACGAATCGAAATTGCCTTGCTCACGGTCGTGTTTCTGCCCGCCGGAGTAGCGGAGAGTACGTCCTGCGTATCGAGGTGACGAGTGTCATCAGCACGGAGGAGAACCGGCAGCGCATCTTGTGGAGCCAGTCCGGAATGCGCGACGGCATGCAAACACCTGTGCATGGCCCGTGCGCTTACCGTTACGACTCGGCGCTCGATCTGCTAGCGACTGAGGAGCCACACCAGGCAAGCGCAGCCCGGGCGTGCAGGCTAAGCGGCTTCGTAGGGCGGGGCACCGCAGACGGACGGCTTTATCGTCCCGCCAATTTTCTCAAGCTCGAGCCGGACGGCACGGCCCGCTTCGTCGTGCGGTGCGAGGCGTACATGCACGACGCCCCCGACGCCATCGGCTCTTACTGCGAGCTGCAGGGCTACCTCGGCGTCTGGCCGCTCTTCGTCTGGGTACTGAGCGACCGCGCCGCCGAGTGGGACGAGACCTTCCTCCGCGTCCGCGACCACCTCGCCCGCCACGTCGTCACGCGGTCCGACGTGCCGTAGGGCGCCATCGCCGCCTGCCGTGAAGCGGGTCGCCGCGAGCACCTCCCGGTGCCCGCCGGAATCAAGCTGCACCGTCCGTCTAGCAGGGTGCTGAAAAAGCCCTCTCCACCCAAAGGGGGGAGAGGGTTGGGTGAGGGGGGCTGAGCAGGATGATGAGCGGATTCGATATCCTGCGCTTTCCCCTCCACCCAACCCTTTTCCCCAAAGAAGATGGGGAGAGGGCCTCGCTCAAGCGTGCCTTCGCCTCCTGCAACTGCCAACGACCTGACATACATGCCTCCTGGTCGGTCTGGTCAGCATGGTCGCCACGGCATGTCGGACCAAGGACTCGACACCCCTGGGCGACCCCGCTATACGCCCGCCTCCGCCGCGCGGCCCGGGTCCTCCCCGGGCCGTTCGGCGTTGCAGGGAACGCGGGAGACGCCCACCGGCGTCGCAGGCACCGCGGGCCTCTGGCACTGACCGCAGAGGACTTAAGCATGGCTAAGAAGATCGTCGGCTACATCAAGCTCCAGATCCCCGCCGGCAAGGCCAACCCCTCGCCGCCCGTGGGCCCGGCGCTCGGCCAGCGCGGCCTGAACATCATGGCCTTCGTCAAGGAATTCAACGCGGCCACCCAGTCCATGGAGCCGGGCACGCCCACCCCCGTGGTGATCACCGCCTACTCCGACCGCACCTTCTCCTTCATCACCAAGACGCCGCCCAACACCTACTTCCTGCTCAAGGCCGCCAAGATCGAGAAGGGCAGCCCGACGCCGGGCAAGGGCGGCAATGTCGGCCGTGTCACGAAAACGCAGCTGCGCGAGATCGCCGCGACCAAGATGAAGGACATGAACTGCACGGATGTCGAGAGCGCCGTGCGCATGCTCGCCGGCTCCGCCCGGTCCATGGGCATGACCGTGGTGGAGGGCTGACGCGATGGCACGGATCGGCAAGCGCCTGAAGGCCGCCAACGGCGCCTTCGACCGCGAGAGGAGCTACGGCCTCGAAGAGGCGGTGAAGCTCGTCAAGACGAACGCGAAGGCGAAGTTCGACGAGACCGTCGAGATCGCGATGAACCTCGGCATTGACCCCCGCCACGCCGACCAGATGGTGCGCGGCGTCGTCGGCCTGCCGAACGGCACCGGCAAGACCGTGCGCATCGGCGTCTTCGCCCGCGGCGCCAAGGCCGAGGAGGCGAAGGCCGCCGGCGCCGACGTGGTGGGCGCGGACGACCTCGCCGCCGCCGTGCAGGAAGGCAAGATCGAGTTCGAGCGCTGCATCGCGACCCCCGACATGATGGGCCTCGTCGGCCGCCTCGGTAAGGTGCTCGGCCCCCGTGGCCTGATGCCGAACCCGAAGCTCGGCACGGTCACGATGGACGTGAAGGGCGCCGTGCAGGCCGCCAAAGCCGGCCAGGTGGAGTTCCGCGCCGAGAAGGCCGGCATCGTCCACGCCGGCATCGGCAAGGCGAGCTTCGGCGAGGATGCGCTGCTCTCCAACGCGCGCGCCTTCATAGATGCCATCCAGAAGGCCCGCCCGACCGGGGCGAAGGGCACCTACGTGAAGAAGGTGTCCCTCAGCTCCTCGATGGGCCCGGGTGTGAAGGTGGACCTGGCCACCCTGACCGCCGCCTGACCCTGAGGCCCTCTCCCCCCATGGGGGGAGAGGGTTGGGTGAGGGGCACTAGAGATTCGGCGGCTTCGGCCGCCGCGCAGGGCAGGGGGGTCCTCCCCCAGGCCCGACCTGTCGGAGACCCTCTGTGGCCTGCCTCCCGGGGCAGGCCTTGATGCGGCGGCGACGCCCGCAGGGGATAGACGGGGAGCCGAGAAGTTCTCGCCCGCCGGTTGGGTGTCCTCCCGCCGACGTGGCCTGGCTTGCAGGTCCCGTTCCACAGGCCTCACTGCCGCGCCGCACTTAAACGGCGCGGATGAACCGGTTCGGGCCCCTCCACAAGGCCTGGATCAACTCGGAGACGGGACGTGGACCGTACGGAAAAGCGCGCCTTCGTGCAGGCGTTGCAGGCGACCTTCGCGGAGACGTCGTTCGTCCTCGTCAGCCAGAACAAGGGGCTGACGGTGGCCGACGCGACGACCCTGCGGCGGCGCATGCGCGACGCCGGCGCGACCTACAAGGTGGCGAAGAACCGGCTGGCCTCGCTCGCCCTCGATGGCAGCAGCTTCCAGGGCATCCAGCCCCTGCTCAAGGGTCCCACCGCGCTCGCATGGGCACGGGATCCGGTGGCAGTGGCGAAGACGGCCGTGGAATTCGCCAGGACGAATGACAGGTTCATCATCCTGGGCGGGGCGCTCGGGACCCAGACGCTGAACGCCGACGGCGTGAAGGCCCTGGCCGAGCTCCCCTCGCTCGAGACGCTGCGCGCGCAGCTGCTCGGCCTGATCCAGACCCCAGCGACTCGCATCGCCGGGATCCTCCAGGCCCCCGGCAGCCAGCTCGCACGGGTGTTCTCGGCCTATGCCAAGAAGGACGAGACGGCGGAAGCCGCCTGAAACACCACTGACATCCGGGGATGGGCCTCGGGTGTTGCAAAGATCAAGCCAAGCCACTAGATCGAAGGACACACAGACATGGCCGATCTCGCGAAGCTGCGTGACGAGCTCTCCACACTGACGGTGCTGGAAGCCGCCGAACTGTCGAAGATGCTGGAAGAGGCATGGGGCGTCTCCGCCGCGGCACCGGTTGCCGTGGCCGCGGCCCCCGCCGGCGGCGGTGCCGCCGCCGCCGCCCCGGTCGAGGAGAAGACGGAGTTCACCGTCATCCTCAAGGCCAGCGGCGACAAGAAGATCAACGTGATCAAGGAGATCCGCACCATCACGGGTCTCGGCCTGAAGGAGGCCAAGGACCTCGTCGAGGGCGCGCCGAAGACCGTCAAGGAAGGCGTGAACAAGGACGAGGCCGCCAAGATCAAGAAGGTGCTGGAGGACAACGGCGCCACGGTCGAGGTGAACTGAACCTAAGTTTACTGGGCCATTGGGGCCCGCCCGGCCCCGCCCCCGCGGGACCGGGCAGGCCCACGGGCCCGCCGGCAGGCGGGCCGGTTATCGGATATCGGGACGGGCGGGACTCCGGGGTCGGAGTGCCGCCCGCGCCCGCGTTCCGCGCCGCCACGGGGCGGTGCGGCAGGTAGCAGGACGGGCCGGGCGACCCAGTGCGGGGGCCGCCGGGCGAGGGAAGCGGGACAGGCATGAACGCTATCACGAAGTCATTCACGGGACGCAAGCGAATCCGGAAGTCCTTCGGGCGGTTGCCCGAAGTGGCGCCGATGCCCAACCTCATCGACGTGCAGCGCGCCTCCTACGAGGCGTTCCTGCAGATGGGGGTGGACCCGGATGCGCGCCTGCATGCCGGGCTTCAGGAGGTGTTCAAGGGCGTCTTCCCGATAGACGATTTCGGCGGCCGCGGCCGGCTGGAATTCGTCCAGTACGAACTCGAGGAGCCCAAGTACGACGTCGAGGAGTGCATCCAGCGCGGCCTGACCTTCGCCGCCCCCCTCAAGGTGCGCCTCCGCCTGATCGTCTGGGACGTGGACGAGGACACCGGCGCGCGCTCCGTCCGCGACATCAAGGAGCAGGACGTCTACATGGGCGACATGCCGCTCATGACGGACAACGGCACCTTCATCATCAACGGCACGGAACGCGTCATCGTCTCCCAGATGCACCGCTCGCCCGGCGTCTTCTTCGACCACGACAAGGGCAAGACGCACAGCAGCGGCAAGTACCTCTTCGCCGCCCGCGTCATCCCCTACCGCGGCTCCTGGCTCGACTTCGAGTTCGACGCGAAGGACATCTGCTACGTCCGCATTGACCGCAAGCGGAAGCTGCCGGCCACCACGCTGCTGCTCGCGCTCGACAGCACCGCGACGGCCGCCGAGCGCGTGCGCCGCGCCGCCGAGGGCCTGCCGAACCTGGAGCCGCACGAGATCCGCGGCATGGACGCCGAGGAGATCCTGAACGCCTTCTACGGCCAGGTGGTGTTCAAGCGCTCTGCGAAGGGCTGGTCCCGCCCCTTCGACCCCGACGCCTTCAAGAGCGTGAAGCTCTCCGAGGCGCTGGTGGATGCGCGGACCGGGCAGGAAGTTGCGGCCCGGGACACCAAGCTGACGGCCAAGGTCGCGAAGAAGATCGCCGACGGCGGCACCACCGAGGTGCTGATCGGCCGCGCCGACATCCTCGGCCGCTTCGTCGCCGAGGACCTGGTCAACCTCGAGACCGGCGAGATCTGGGCCGATGCCGGCGAGGAGCTGACCGAGGCGAAGCTGACGGCGATCGAGGAGGCCGGACTCGACCGGCTGCCGACTCTCGCCATTGACCAGGCAACCGGCCCCTGGATCCGCAACACGCTCGCGGTGGACAAGAACTCCAACCGCGAGGAGGCGCTGATGGACATCTACCGGGTCATGCGCCCGGGCGAGCCGCCGACCGCCGACACCGCGGAGAACCTGTTCCGCGGCCTGTTCTTCGACGGGGAGCGCTACGACCTCTCGGCCGTCGGCCGCGTGAAGATGAACATGCGCCTCGGCTTCTCCGCCGAGGAAGTCGCCGACACCGTGCGCACGCTCCGCAAGCAGGACATCGTCGCGACGATGCGCGTGCTGCTCCAGCTCAAGGACGGCGTCGGCTCCATCGACGACATTGACAACCTCGGCAACCGCCGCGTCCGCTCGGTCGGCGAGCTGATGGAGAACCAGTACCGCGTCGGCCTGCTGCGGATGGAGCGCGCCATCAAGGAACGCATGGGATCGGTGGACATCGATTCCGTGATGCCGCACGACCTCATCAACGCGAAGCCCGCCGCGGCCGCGGTGCGGGAGTTCTTCGGCTCCTCCCAGCTCTCCCAGTTCATGGACCAGACCAATCCGCTCTCGGAGGTGACGCACAAGCGCCGCCTCTCGGCCCTCGGCCCGGGCGGCCTGACGCGGGAGCGCGCGGGCTTCGAGGTGCGCGACGTCCACCCGACGCATTACGGCCGCATCTGCCCGATCGAGACGCCGGAAGGCCCGAACATCGGCCTCATCAACAGCCTCGCCACCTTCGCCAAGGTGAACAAGTACGGCTTCATCGAGACGCCCTACCGCCTGGTGCGGGACGGCCAGATCGTCGGCGAACCGCGCTACCTCTCCGCGATGGAGGAGGAGCGCCTGGTGGTCGCCCAGGCCGACGCCGAGGTGGACCCGAACGGCCGCTTCAGCGCGGAACTCGTCTCCGTCCGCGACGGCGGCGACTTCAGGCTGGTGAAGCCGGAGGAGGTCACCGCCATCGACGTCTCGCCGAAGCAGCTCGTCTCGGTCGCCGCGGCACTCATCCCGTTCCTCGAGAACGACGACGCGAACCGCGCGCTGATGGGCTCCAACATGCAGCGCCAGGCCGTGCCGCTGATCCGCGCGGACGCGCCGCTGGTCGGCACCGGCATGGAAGCGGCGGTGGCGCGCGACAGCGGTGCCACGATCGTCGCGCGGCGCGACGGCGTGGTGGACAGCATTGACGGCGCGCGCATCGTGGTGCGCGCGACCGCCGATGGCGGCACGACGCGCGGCGTTGACATCTACCGCCTGCGCAAGTTCCAGCGCAGCAACCAGTCCACCTGCATCAACCAGCGCCCGCTGGTGAAGGTGGGCAACCACGTCCAGGCCGGCGACATCATCGCCGACGGCCCGAGCACGGAACTCGGCGAGCTCGCGCTCGGCCGCAACGTCCTCTGCGCCTTCATGCCGTGGAACGGCTACAACTTCGAGGACAGCATCCTCATCAGCGAGCGCATCGCCAAGGACGACGTCTTCACCTCGATCCACATCGAGGAATTCGAGGTGATGGCCCGCGACACCAAGCTCGGCCAGGAGGAGATCACCCGCGACATCCCCAATGTCGGCGAGGAGGCGCTGCGCAACCTCGACGAGGCGGGCATCGTCTATATCGGCGCCGAGGTGCAGCCCGGCGACATCCTCGTCGGCAAGGTCACGCCGAAGGGCGAGAGCCCAATGACGCCGGAGGAGAAACTCCTCCGCGCCATCTTCGGCGAGAAGGCGTCGGACGTGCGCGACACCTCGCTCCGCCTGCCCCCGGGCGTCGCGGGCACGATCGTGGACGTGCGCGTCTTCTCCCGCCGCGGCGTGGACAAGGACGAGCGCGCCATGGCGATCGAGCGCGCGGAGATCGAGCGGCTGGCCAAGGACCGCGACGACGAGAAGGCGATCCAGGAGCGCAGCTTCTACTCGCGGCTGCGCGAACGCATGCTCGGCCGCAAGGCCGCCGGCGGCTTCAAAGGCGTGAAGGCCGGCACCGAGATCAACGACGCCGTCCTCGACGAGTTCGCCAAGGCGACCTGGCGGCAGATCGCCGTGCAGGACGACGCGGCGATGGCCGAGATCGAGGCGCTGAAGCGCGAGTTCGACGCCGCCGTCGAGCGCCTGCAGAAGCGCTTCGAGAGCAAGGTCGAGAAGCTGCAGCGCGGCGACGAGCTGCCGCCCGGCGTGATGAAGATGGTCAAGGTCTTCGTGGCCGTGAAGCGCAAGCTCCAGCCCGGCGACAAGATGGCCGGCCGCCACGGCAACAAGGGCGTCGTCTCCCGCGTCGTCCCGGTCGAGGACATGCCGTTCCTGGAAGACGGGACGAGCGTGGACCTCGTGCTGAACCCGCTCGGCGTGCCGAGCCGCATGAATGTCGGCCAGATCCTCGAAACCCACCTCGGCTGGGCCTGCGCCTCCATCGGGCGCCAGATCGGCGAGGTGGTGGAGGAATACCGCCGCGGCGGCGCGATGCGCGAGGAGCTGCTGTCGAAGCTGCGCGAAGCCTACGGTGACGAACTGGTGGCGCGCGACATCGCGCCGCTCGACGACGACGCGCTGATCGAGCTGTGCGAGAACCTGAAGAAGGGCGTCCCCATCGCGACGCCCGTCTTCGACGGCGCCCGCATGGCCGACATCGAGGGCATGCTGACCCGCGCCGGCCTCGATACCTCCGGCCAGGTCTGGCTGACGGACGGCCGCACCGGCGAGGTGTTCGAGCGGAAGGTGACCGTCGGCTACATCTACATGCTCAAGCTGCACCACCTCGTGGACGACAAGATCCACGCGCGCTCGATCGGCCCCTACAGCCTCGTCACCCAGCAGCCGCTGGGCGGCAAGGCGCAGTTCGGCGGCCAGCGCTTCGGCGAGATGGAGGTCTGGGCGCTCGAAGCCTACGGCGCCGCCTACACCCTGCAGGAGATGCTGACGGTGAAGTCCGACGACGTCTCCGGCCGCACCAAGGTCTATGAGGCGATCGTGCGCGACCAGGACAATTTCGAGGCCGGCGTGCCGGAATCCTTCAACGTGCTGGTGAAGGAGCTGAAGTCGCTCGGCCTCAACGTGGATCTCGAGAACCGCCCGGGCTGACCGGGCGGCTGACCTTCCCGCGCCGCGATCACGCGGCGCGGCTTCCCCCATTCGCGGCGCGCCCTTGCCGGGGCGTGGCCTGCCGGACGGAGACGACGGCATGAACGAACTGATGAAGATCCTCGGCCAGACCGGCCAGCAGCTCACCTTCGACCAGATCCGCATCTCGATCGCCTCGCCCGAGACGATCCGCTCCTGGTCTTACGGCGAGATCAAGAAGCCCGAGACGATCAACTACCGCACCTTCAAGCCGGAGCGGGACGGCCTGTTCTGCGCCCGCATCTTCGGCCCCATCAAGGACTACGAGTGCCTGTGCGGCAAGTACAAGCGCATGAAGTTCCGCGGCATCATCTGCGAGAAGTGCGGCGTCGAGGTCACGCTGGCCAAGGTGCGCCGCGAGCGCATGGGCCACATCGAGCTCGCCTCCCCCGTCGCCCACATCTGGTTCATGAAGTCGCTGCCCAGCCGCGTCGGCCTGATGGTGGACATGAGCCTGAAGGAGCTGGAGAAGGTCCTGTACTTCGAGAGCTACGTGGTGCTGGAGCCGGGCCTGACCGACCTCAAGCTCCACCAGCTCCTCACCGAAGACCAGCTCCAGGCGAAGCAGGACGAGTTCGGCGACGAGGCCTTCAACGTCGGCATCGGCGCCGAAGCCGTGAAGCAGATGCTCAGCGGCATCGAGGTCGCGAAGGAAGCGCCGCGCCTGCGCGCCGACCTGAAGGAGACCACGTCGGAGGCGAAGCGCAAGAAGCTCGTCAAGCGCCTCAAGATGCTGGAGAGCTTCGCCGAGTCCGGCGCCAAGCCGGAATGGATGATCCTTGACGTGGTCCCGGTCATCCCGCCGGAGCTGCGCCCGCTCGTCCCGCTCGATGGCGGCCGCTTCGCGACCTCGGACCTCAACGACCTCTACCGCCGCGTCATCAACCGCAACAACCGGCTGAAGCGCCTGATCGAGCTGCGCGCGCCCGACATCATCGTGCGCAACGAGAAGCGCATGCTCCAGGAAGCCGTTGACGCGCTGTTCGACAACGGCCGCCGCGGCCGCGCGATCACCGGCGCCAACAAGCGCCCGCTGAAGTCGCTCTCCGACATGCTGAAGGGCAAGCAGGGCCGCTTCCGCCAGAACCTGCTCGGCAAGCGCGTGGACTACTCCGGCCGCTCCGTCATCGTCGTCGGGCCGGAGCTGAAGCTGCACCAGTGCGGCCTGCCGAAGAAGATGGCGCTGGAGCTGTTCAAGCCCTTCATCTACTCGAAGCTCGAGAAGTACGGCCACGCCACCACCATCAAGGCCGCGAAGCGCATGGTGGAGAAGGAGCGTCCCGAAGTGTGGGACATCCTCGAGGAGGTGATCCGCGAGCACCCGGTGCTGCTCAACCGCGCGCCCACGCTCCACCGCCTCGGCATCCAGGCCTTCGAGCCGGTGCTGGTGGAAGGCAAGGCCATCCAGCTCCATCCGCTCGTCTGCACCGCCTTCAACGCCGACTTCGACGGCGACCAGATGGCCGTGCACATTCCGCTGAGCCTCGAAGCACAGCTGGAAGCGCGCGTGCTGATGATGTCCACCAACAACATCCTCAGCCCCGCGAACGGCAAGCCGATCATCGTCCCCAGCCAGGACATCGTGCTCGGCCTCTACTACCTCTCGCTCGAGCCGCCGGAGTTCAAGGCGACCGAGGACAAGGACGCGCCGGCCTTCGCGACCATGGGCGAGATCGAGCAGGCGCTGGCCGCCGGCGCGATCAAGCTGCACAGCAAGATCCGCGCCCGCCGCAAGGCGATGGACGCGGCCGGGAACGTCGTCACCGAACGCGTCGCGACGACGGCCGGCCGGATGATGATGGGCGCGCTCATGCCGCTCCACGTCAACCTGCCGTTCAGCCTGCTCAACCGCCTGCTGACGAAGAAGAACATCTCCGACGTCATTGACGCGGTGTACCGCCACTGCGGCCAGAAGGAGAGCGTGATCTTCGCCGACCGCCTGATGGGCCTCGGCTTCCGTCACGCGGCGCGCGCCGGCATCTCCTTCGGCAAGAACGACATGGTCATCCCGGACAGCAAGGGCGCGCTGATCCAGGCCAGCAAGGACCAGGTGAAGGAGTTCGAGCAGCAGTACCTCGACGGCCTCATCACCGCCGGCGAACGCTACAACAAGGTCGTGGACGCCTGGTCGCGCTGCACCGAGGAAGTGGCCCAGGCCATGATGAAGGAGATCATGAAGCAGGAGGCCGGGAAGCCGGCCAACGCAGTCTGGATGATGTCGCATTCCGGCGCGCGCGGCTCGCCCGCGCAGATGCGCCAGCTCGCCGGCATGCGCGGCCTCATGGCGAAGCCCTCGGGCGAGATCATCGAGCAGCCGATCATCTCGAACTTCAAGGAAGGCCTGACCGTGCTGGAGTACTTCAACTCCACCCACGGCGCCCGCAAGGGCCTGGCCGACACCGCGCTGAAGACTGCCAACTCCGGCTACCTCACCCGCCGCCTGGTGGACGTCGCCCAGGACTGCATCATCGTCGAGGATGATTGCGGCACCGAACGCGGCATCACCGTGCGCGCCGTGATGGATGGCGGCGAGGTCGTCTCCTCGCTCGCCGAGCGCATCCTCGGCCGCACCAGCCAGGAAGACGTGCTCGATCCCGCGACCGGCGAGGTGCTGATCGCGCGCAACGCCCTGATCGAGGAAACCGACGCGGAGCGCGTGGAGCGCGCCGGCGTGGAGGCGATGAAGATCCGCTCCGTGCTGACCTGCGATTCGCGCGTCGGCGTCTGCGCCCATTGCTACGGGCGGGACCTCGCGCGCGGCACGCCGGTCAACACCGGCGAGGCGGTCGGCGTCATCGCCGCCCAGTCCATCGGCGAGCCGGGCACCCAGCTCACCATGCGCACCTTCCACATCGGCGGCGCCGCCCAGCGCGGGGCGGAGCAGTCGGCGGTGGAGGCGATGACGGACGGCACGGCGAAGTTCCTCAACCGCCAGGTCGTCACGAACAGCCAGGGCGCGCCCATCGTGATGAGCCGCAACTGCGAGGCGGTGGTGTACGACGCCAACGGCCGCGAACGCGGGCGGCTCCGCGTGCCCTACGGCGCACGGCTGCTGGTGGAGGAAGGTGCGGCGGTCACGCGCGGCCAGAAACTGGCCGAATGGGACCCCTTCACCCTGCCGATCATCACCGAGAAGAACGGCAAGGTGGAGTTCGCCGACCTCATCGAGAACATCACCCTCGTCGAGCGGACGGACGAGGTCACCGGCCTCTCCTTCAAGGAGGTGGTCGAGTACAAGGCCACCGGCCGCGGCGCCGACCTGCGCCCGCGCCTGATCCTGCGCGACGAACGCGGGAACGTCGTGCGGCGCGACAGCGGGACGGAGGCGATCACCTTCCTGCCCCCCGGCTCCATCCTCTCGACGGAGAACGGGCGCGAGGTGAATGCCGGCGACGTCATCGCCCGCATGCCGCGCGAATCGTCCAAGACGCGCGACATCACGGGCGGCCTGCCGCGCGTGGCCGAGCTGTTCGAGGCACGCCGCCCGAAGGACGCCGCGATCATCGCGGACGCCGACGGCCGCGTGGAGTTCGGCAAGGACTACAAGGCGAAGCGCCGCATCCTCGTCGTCCCCGACGCGGTCGGCGATGAGCAGCCGGCGCCGCGCGAATACCTCGTGCCGAAGGGCAAGCACGTCAGCGTGCAGGAAGGCGACTACGTGAAGGCCGGCGACCCGCTGGTGGACGGCCCCCGCGTGCCGCACGACATCCTGCGCGTCCTCGGCGTGGAGGCGCTGGCGAACTACCTGGTGAACGAGATCCAGGACGTGTACCGCCTGCAAGGCGTGAAGATCAACGACAAGCACATCGAGGTCATCGTCCGGCAGATGCTGCAGAAGGTGGAGATCCTCGATCCGGGCGACACCACCTTCCTGATCGGCGAGACGGTGGAGCGCATCGAGTTCGAGATCGAGAACGAGAAGCGCATCGCCGCCAAGGAACGCCCTGCCCGCGCCGAGCCGGTGCTGCAGGGCATCACCAAGGCCTCGTTGCAGACCACGTCGTTCATCTCTGCCGCCTCGTTCCAGGAGACGACGCGCGTGCTCACCGAGGCCGCGACTGCGGGCAAGGTTGATACGCTGGCGGGCCTGAAGGAGAACGTGATCGTCGGGCGCCTCATCCCCGCGGGCACGGGCTCCGTCATGAACCGCCTGCGCGCCGTCGCCGCGCAGCGGGACCGCGGCCGCCTGGCAGGCGGCGCCGCCCCCGCGCCGGCCGATGCGGCCCCCCTGCCGAACCCGGCGCGCGCCGCGGAATAGGCGGCATTCGCAACACGAAGGCCGGCCCGGGAAACCGGGCCGGCCTTTCTCTTTACAATGTCCCCTCATCGCTTGACTCGCCTGGGGGGCAGGGATAGATACCGCGCCCTTGGCCGGGGGCGGCGCCGCAAGCGCCCACCTGGCCGGGCTGTTTTTGGTCCAGCAGCGCAGCGCTGCCGGCGCCGCCCCGAAGGGGGCTGAGGCCGGTGGTCGGACAGGTGCCCGCAGGGAACGCATTGCCGCGTCCCAGGCGGGCCGATCCGCTTGGCAGCCTGCCGAACCGCGAGACGAAGGGGCGTCATGCCGACGATCAACCAGCTCATCGCCAAGGGGCGGGAGCCGAACGCGAAGCGGAACAAGGTTCCGGCGCTGCAGGGAAGCCCGCAGAAGCGCGGCGTCTGCACGCGCGTCTATACGACCACGCCGAAGAAGCCGAACTCCGCGCTCCGCAAGGTCGCGAAGGTGCGCCTGACCAACGGGTATGAGGTCGTCAGCTACATCCCCGGCGAAGGCCACAACCTGCAGGAACACTCCGTCGTGCTGATCCGCGGCGGCCGCGTGAAGGACTTGCCGGGCGTGCGCTACCACATCCTGCGCGGCGTGCTGGACACGCAGGGCCTGCCGAAGCGGCGCAAGCGGCGCTCGCTCTACGGCGCCAAGCGGCCGAAGTGAGGAACTGAGGAATGTCGCGACGCCACAGCGCCGAGAAGCGGGAAGTGCTGCCGGACCCCAAGTTCGGCGACATCGTCCTCAGCCGCTTCATGAACGTGCTGATGTACGACGGGAAGAAGAGCGTGGCGGAGAACATCGTCTACGGGGCGATGGACACGCTGAAGCGCAAGGGCGGGCCGAACAGCGACCCGCTCCGCCTCTTCCACGAGGCGATGGAGAACGTGAAGCCCGCGATCGAGGTCCGGTCGCGCCGCGTCGGCGGTGCCACCTACCAGGTGCCCGTCGAGGTCCGGCCGGAGCGCCGCCAGGCGCTCGCGATCCGCTGGCTGATCGAGGCCGCGCGCAAGCGCGGCGAGAACACGATGGAAGACCGCCTCTCCGCCGAGCTGATGGACGCCGCGAACAACCGCGGCACCGCGGTGAAGAAGCGGGAAGACACGCACCGGATGGCAGAGGCCAACAAGGCCTTCAGCCACTATCGTTGGTAATCCCGCGCAGGCGCGCGGGGCATCGGTAACGCACGGACGAATCAGGAAGCACGACCATGGCGAAGGCGAAGTTCGAGCGGAACAAGCCGCACTGCAACATCGGGACGATCGGCCATGTGGACCATGGCAAGACGTCGCTGACGGCAGCGATCACGAAGGTGCTGGCGAAGACGGGCGGTGCGACCTTCACCGCCTACGACCAGATTGACAAGGCGCCGGAAGAGAAGGCGCGCGGCATCACGATCTCGACCGCGCACGTCGAGTACGAGACGGGCAACCGCCACTACGCCCACGTGGACTGCCCCGGCCACGCCGACTACGTGAAGAACATGATCACCGGCGCCGCGCAGATGGACGGCGCGATCCTGGTCGTGTCCGCCGCCGACGGCCCGATGCCGCAGACCCGCGAGCACATCCTGCTGGCCCGCCAGGTCGGCGTGCCCGCGCTCGTCGTGTTCCTCAACAAGATGGACCTCGCCGACCCCGACCTGGTCGAGCTGGTCGAGATGGAGGTGCGCGAGCTGCTCTCCTCCTACCAGTTCCCGGGCGACGACATCCCGATCATCAAGGGCAGCGCGGTCGCCGCGCTCGAGGACAAGACGCCGGAGATCGGCGAGCAGGCGATCCTGCAGCTGATGGAGGCGGTGGACGCCTACATCCCGCAGCCGGCCCGCGCGCTCGACCGTCCGTTCCTGATGCCGGTCGAGGACGTGTTCAGCATCTCCGGCCGCGGCACGGTGGTGACCGGCCGCGTCGAGCGCGGCATCGTGAAGGTCGGCGACGAAGTCGAGATCGTCGGCCTGAAGGCCACCGTGAAGACCACGGTCACCGGCGTCGAGATGTTCCGCAAGCTGCTCGACAGCGGCCAGGCCGGCGACAACATCGGCGCGCTGCTGCGCGGCACGAAGCGTGAGGATGTGGAGCGCGGCCAGGTGCTCGCCGCCCCCGGCAGCATCACGCCGCACACGAACTTCCTCGCCGAGGCATACGTGCTGACGAAGGAGGAAGGCGGCCGCCACACGCCGTTCTTCACGAACTACCGCCCGCAGTTCTACTTCCGCACCACCGACGTGACCGGGATCGTCAAGCTGCCGGAAGGCACGGAGATGGTGATGCCCGGCGACAACGTGACGATGGACGTGGAGCTGATCGCGCCGATCGCGATGGACGAGGGCCTGCGCTTCGCCATCCGCGAAGGCGGCCGCACCGTCGGTGCCGGCGTCGTCGCGAAGATCGTGAAGTAACGGGCGCAGCTTGGGAATCGGGCCGTAGCGCCATGGACAGCCAGAACATCCGCATCCGCCTCAAGGCGTTCGATCACCGCGTGCTGGACGGCAGCACGCGGGAGATCGTGAACACGGCCAAGCGGACGGGCGCGCGGGTGCGCGGGCCCATCCCGCTGCCGACGCAGATCGAGCGCTTCACCGTCAACCGCTCGCCGCACATTGACAAGAAGTCGCGCGAGCAGTTCGAGATCCGCACGCATCGTCGCCTGCTCGACATCGTGGACCCCACCCCGCAGACCGTGGACGCGCTGATGAAGCTCGACCTGGCCGCGGGCGTGGACGTCGAGATCAAGATCTGACGCGGCCGAGGGGAATAGGACCATGGCCACGCAAGGCCGCACCGGGCTGATCGCCCGCAAGCTGGGCATGACCCGGCTCTTCAACGACGACGGCTCCACCGTGCCCGTCACCGTGCTGCACCTCGACGACGTGCGCGTGGTGGCGAACCGCACCGACGAGAAGGACACCTACACGGCGGTCCAGCTCGGCATCGGGCACGCGAAGCCGAAGAACGTCACGCAGCCGCAGAAGGGCCACTTCGAGAAGGCCGGCGTCGGCGCGCCCCGCAAGCTCGTGGAGTTCCGCGTGCCGGCCGAGGCGCTCGTCGCCCCCGGCACGAAGCTCTCCGGCGAGCATTTCGTGAAGGGCCAGAAGGTGGACGTGACCGGCATGACAGTCGGCAAGGGCTTCGCCGGCGGCATGAAGCGCTGGAACTTCGCGGGCCTCGAAGCCTCGCACGGCGTCTCCATCAGCCACCGCTCGCTCGGCTCCACCGGCAACCGGCAGGATCCCGGCAAGACCTTCAAGAACAAGAAGATGGCCGGCCACCTCGGCGTCGAGCGCGTGACCACGCAGAACCTCGTGGTCGCCGGGCACGATGCGGAACGCGGCCTGCTGCTGATCAAGGGCGCCATCCCCGGCCCGAAGGGCGGCTACGTGCTGGTGCGCGACGCGGTGAAGCGCGCGCGCCCGGCCGACGCGCCCTTCCCGGCCGCGGTCGCGGCGCAGGGGTAAGCGAAGATGCCCACCGTTCCCGTCATCACGCTCGACAACGGCCAGGCCGGCGAGATCGAGCTGCCGGAGGCGCTGTTCGGCGCCACGCCGCGCGCCGACATCCTCGCCCGCGTCGTGCATTGGCAGCTCGCCAAGCGCCGCGCCGGCACCCACAAGGCCAAGGGCATGGGGGAGGTCTCCGGGACCACCAAGAAGCCCTACCGCCAGAAGGGCACCGGCAACGCCCGGCAGGGCTCGCTGCGCTCCCCGCAGTTCCGCAAGGGCGGCGTCGTGCACGGCCCCGTCGTGCGCAGCCACGAATACAGCCTGAACAAGAAGGTCCGCCGCCTCGGCCTGATCCACGCGCTGTCCTCCAAGGCGGCCGAGGGCAAGCTGGTGGTGCTGGATGCCGTCGCCGGCGAGGCGAAGACCTCGGCGATGGCCGCCAAGCTGAAGGCGCTCGGCTGGACCAGCGCGCTGGTGGTGGACGCGTCGGTGGACGAGGGCTTCGCCCGCGCCACGCGCAACCTGCCGCGCGTGCAGGTCCTGCCGACCATCGGCGCCAACGTGTACGACATCCTCCAGCACGACGTGCTGGCGGTGACGCGCGCGGGCGTCGCGGCGTTGGAAGCCCGCCTCAGCCAGAAGGAGACCGCGGCATGAGCGAGGCCGAAGCCAAGCCGCGCGGCGTCAAGCTCGGCGCGGAGCGCATGTATCAGGTGATCGTGTCCCCCGTGGTGACCGAGAAGGCGACGCTGCTGAACGAACTCAGCCAGGTCACCTTCCGCGTCGCCCTCGACGCGACCAAGCCGGAGATCCGGGCGGCGGTGGAGCAGCTCTTCTCCGTCAAGGTCGAGGCGGTGAACACGATCGTCATGAAGGGAAAGACCAAGCGGTTCCGCGGCCGGGAAGGCAAGCGGTCCGATTGGAAGAAGGCGATCGTGCGGCTGCAGGCCGGCCAGACGATCGACCTGACGACGGGGCTCGCGTGACGTCATGGCACTGAAGAACTTCAACCCCGTCACGCCGTCGCTCCGCGGCACGGTCCTGATAGACCGGTCGGAGCTGTGGAAGGGCAAGCCCGTGAAGGGGCTGACGGAGGGCAAGAGCCACTCCGGCGGCCGCAACAACCACGGCCGCACGACCGTCCGCTTCCGCGGCGGCGGACACAAGCAGTCCTACCGCATCGTGGACTTCAAGCGCCGCAAGTTCGACGTGACGGCGACGGTGGAGCGGCTGGAATACGACCCCAACCGCACCGCCTTCATCGCGCTGCTGAAGTATGCGGATGGCGAGCTCGCCTACATCGTCGCGCCGCAGCGCCTGAAGGCCGGCGACACGGTGGTCAGCGGCGCGAAGGGCGCGGACATCAAGCCCGGCAACGCGATGCCGCTGGCCAACATCCCCGTGGGCACGATCATCCACTGCGTTGAGCTGAAGCCCGGCGCCGGCGCCAAGATGGCGCGCTCCGCCGGCACCTTCGCCCAGCTCGTCGGCAAGGATGCGGGCTACGCGCAGATCAAGCTGATGTCGGGCGAGACGCGCGTCGTCCGCGCGGAGTGCATGGCGTCCATCGGCGCCGTGTCCAACTCCGACAACATGAACCAGCAGATCGGCAAGGCCGGCCGCATGCGGTGGATGGGTTTCCGTCCGCACAACCGCGGCGTGACCATGAACCCGATTGACCACCCGCATGGCGGCGGCGAAGGCCGCACCTCCGGCGGCCGGCATCCGGTCACGCCGTGGGGCAAGCCGACCAAGGGTGCGAAGACCCGTAACAACAAGCGGACCGACCGGCTCATTGTCCGGCGCCGCAATGCGACGAAGGGCTGATCGGCCATGCCGCGCAGCGTCTGGAAGGGGCCGTTCGTGGACGGCTACCTGCTCAACAAGGCGGAAGTGTCCCGCGCCTCGGGCCGCAACGAGATCATCCGGATCTGGTCGCGCCGCAGCACGATCCTGCCGCAATTCGTCGGCCTGACCTTCGGCGTCTACAACGGGAAGAAGTTCATCCCAGTGCAGGTGTCGGAGAACATGGTCGGCCACAAGTTCGGCGAGTTCTCGCCGACGCGGACCTTCAACGGCCACTCGGCCGACAAGAAGGCGAAGCGGGGCTAGTGGCACGATGAGCAAGCCGAAGCACGAGCGCACGCTGGACGAGACCGAGGCGCAGGCCATCCTGCGCAACATCCGCGTCTCGCCCCGCAAGCTGAACCTGGTGGCCGCGCTGATCCGCGGCCGCACGGCGCAGGACGCCGTCGCGACCCTCACCTTCTCCAAGCGGCGCATCGCGCAGACCGTGAAGAAGGCGCTGGAGAGCGCGATCGCCAACGCCGAGAACAACCACCAGCTCGACGTGGACCGCCTGGTCGTGTCCCGCGCCGAGGTGGGCCGCGCCATCGTCATGAAGCGCTTCCACGCCCGCGGCCGCGGCCGCGCCTCCCGCGTCGAGAAGTGGTTCAGCCATCTCAAGATCGTGGTGGCCGAGAAGGCGCCCGAGGCGCCGGCGCCGCAGCAGGAGGCCGCGTAAGCATGGGCCAGAAGGTCAACCCGATCGGGCTCCGGCTCGGCATCAACCGCACCTGGGACAGCCGCTGGTTCGCCACCGGCGACTACTCCAAGATGCTGCATGAGGACCTGAAGCTGCGCCGCACGCTGCGCGAGCGGCTGAAGGGCGCCGGCGTCTCCCGCGTCGTGATCGAGCGTCCGGCCAAGAAGCCGCGCGTGACGATCCACGCCGCTCGGCCCGGCGTCGTCATCGGCAAGAAGGGCGCGGACATCGAAGTGCTGCGCAAGGACCTCGCGAAGATGGCCGGCGCGGAAGTCGCGCTGAACATCGTCGAGATCCGCAAGCCCGAGATCGACGCGACGCTCGTCGCCGAGAGCATCGCGCAGCAGCTGGAGCGCCGCGTGGCCTTCCGCCGCGCGATGAAGCGCGCCGTGCAGTCCGCCATGCGCCTCGGCGCGGGCGGCATCCGCATCAACTGCTCCGGCCGGCTCGGCGGCGCCGAGATCGCGCGCATGGAGTGGTACCGCGAGGGGCGCGTGCCGCTGCACACGCTCCGCGCCGACATTGATTTCGGCACCGCGACCGCGAAGACGACCTATGGCACCTGCGGTGTGAAGGTCTGGATCTTCAAGGGCGAGGTGATGGCCCATGATCCGATGGCGCAGGACAAGCGCGCCGCGGAACAGGCCCCGCAGCGCTGATTGGTGAATCGAGATGTTGCAACCCAAGCGCACCGCGTTCCGCAAGGCCCACAAGGGCCGCATCAAGGGCATCGCCAAGGGCGGCTTCACGCTGAACTTCGGCGGCTTCGGCCTGAAGGCGCTCGAGCCGGAGCGCGTGACCGCGCGCCAGATCGAGGCCGCGCGCCGCGCCATCACGCGCGCCATGAAGCGCCAGGGCCGCGTCTGGATCCGCATCTTCCCGGACGTGCCCGTCTCCACCAAGCCCGCCGAGGTCCGCATGGGCTCCGGCAAGGGCGCGCCCGAATACTGGGTGGCGCGGGTGAAGCCCGGCCGCATCATGTTCGAGCTCGACGGCGTCGCCGGCGACATCGCGCGTGAGGCGCTGACCCTCGGCGCCGCGAAGCTGCCGATCAAGACGAAGATCGTCACGCGCCTCGGCGCGGCGGCGGAGGCCTGATCATGGCGATGCAGAAGATCGGCGACGTCCGCACGAAGAGCGCGGACGAGCTGGAGGAGATGCTGGTCGGCCTCAGGAAGGAGCAGTTCAACCTGCGCTTCCAACGGGCTACCGGCCAGCTCGAGGCGGTGGGGCGCATCAAGGAAGTGCGCCGCACGATCGCCCGGGTGAAGACGATCATGGCCGAGCGGACCCGCTCGGCTGACGGCAACAAGCGCGCCGCCGGCGCGACAGAGCAAGCGTAAGGGGTTCCGGGCGATGCCGAGGCGCGTCCTCACGGGCCGGGTGGTCAGCGACAAGACCGACAAGACGGTGACCGTCCTTGTCGAGCGTCGCGTGATGCACCCGCTCTACAAGAAGTTCATCCGGCGTTCGAAGAAATACGCCGCGCACGACGAAGCCAACCTGTGCAAGCAGGGCGACCAGGTCGCGATCGAGGAATGCCGCCCGATCAGCAAGACCAAGTCGTGGCTGGTCGTGCAGCGCAACGGCGAGGGCGTCGCCCGGCCCGCGGGCTTTGACGCGCCCGCGGCGCAGGGCGCCGACGCGCCCGCTCCGGCGCCGTCCGCCGCACCCGCGGAAGCGGGGGCCTGAGCGATGATCCAGGTCGAATCCAACCTCGAAGTCGCCGACAATTCCGGCGCGCGCCGCGTCCAGTGCATCAAGGTGCTCGGCGGCTCCAAGCGCAAGACGGCCGGCGTCGGCGACGTGATCGTCGTCTCCGTGAAGGAGGCGATCCCCCGCGCCAAGGTGAAGAAGGGCGAGGTGCATCGCGCCGTCATCGTCCGCACGGCCTATCCCGTGCGCCGCATTGACGGCACCGCGATCCGCTTCGACGGCAACGCCGCGGTGCTCATCAACAAGCAGGGCGAGCCGATCGGCACCCGCATCTTCGGCCCCGTGGTGCGAGAGCTGCGCGGCAAGAAGTTCATGAAGATCATCTCGCTGGCGCCGGAGGTCCTGTAAGGCCATGGCCGCGAAGATCAGGAAGGGCGACCGGGTCCAGGTGCTGGCCGGCCGCGACAAGGGCAAGCGCGGGGAAGTCCTCCGCGTGGAGCCGAAGGAAGACCGCGCCTTCGTGCAGGGCGTGAACATGGTGAAGCGGCACGAGAAGCCGCAGGGCCTCAGCCGTCCCGGCGGCATCACGGAGAAGGAGGGGCCGATCCACCTCTCCAACATCGCGCTGCTCGACCCGAAGTCCGACAAGCCGACGCGTATCGGCTTCAAGACCCTGGAAGACGGCAAGAAGGTCCGCGTGGCGAAGGCCTCCGGCGAGGTACTTGACCGATGAGCGGTACGAAGAAGGGCGGCGCGCCCGCCAAGGGCGGCAAGGCCGACGGCAAGAAGGCGGCCCCGAAGGCCGCCGCGAAGAACGCGCCGGCCAAGGCTGCGCCCGAAAGCCGCGGCGGCGGGGCCGCGACGACGGTCGCCGCGAAGGCCGGCCCCGCCGCCGCCGCGCCGGCCGAGCAGCCGCGCCTGCGCAAGCTCTACGACGAGGTCGTGCGCAAGCGCCTGTCCGACGAGTTCGGCTACGCCAACCCGATGCAGGTGCCGAAGCTCGAGAAGATCGTCATCAACATGGGCGTCGGCGAGGCGGCGGGCGATTCCAAGAAGCTCGATGCGGCGGTCGCGGAGCTGATGGCCATCGCCGGCCAGAAGCCCGTCAAGACGCTCGCCAAGAAGGCCATCGCCGGCTTCAAGATCCGCGAGGGCCAGGCGATCGGCTGCAAGGTGACGCTGCGCAAGGCCCGCATGTACGAATTCCTGGACCGCCTGGTCACCATCGCGCTCCCGCGCGTGCGTGACTTCCGCGGCATCCCCGGCAACCGCGGCTTCGACGGGCGTGGCAACTACGCCATGGGCCTGAAGGAGCAGATCGTGTTCCCCGAGATCAACTACGATCGCGTGGAGACGGTCCGCGGGATGGACATCCAGTTCGTGACCACCGCGAAGACGGACAAGGAAGCGAAGGCCCTGCTCAAGGCCTTCGACCTGCCCTTCGCCAATTGAACCCGTTTGGAAAACCGCCAGGCCGGCGGGGCAGTTGCCCTCGCCATCCTGGCAGGTTCCGGAGGACCTGAGACGACATGGCCAAGACCTCGTCAGTCGAGAAGAACAATCGCCGCGCGCGGCTCTCCAAGCTGCACAAGGCGAAGCGCTCGGCGCTGAAGACCGTGGTGATGGACCGCGACCGCCCCGTCGAGGAGCGGTTCGAGGCGACGCTGAAGCTCGCCCAGCTTCCGCGCAACGGCGCGCTCAACCGCGTGCGCCTGCGCTGCGAGCTCACCGGCCGCCCGCGCGGCAACTACCGCAAGCTGAAGCTCAGCCGGAACATGCTGCGGGAGCTGGCCAACACCGGCCAGATCCCCGGCATGGTCAAGGCGAGCTGGTAAGGGGGACGCGCCATGTCGCTGTCCGATCCGCTGGGTGACCTGCTCACCCGCATCCGCAACGCCCAGCGCGCGCGGCAGACCCGCTGCTCCGCGCCCGCGTCGAAGCTGCGCGCCAACGTGTGCGACGTGCTGAAGCGCGAGGGCTACATCCGCGCCTTCTCGACCGAGGAACTCCGCCCCGGCGTCGCGGTGATCAACATCGAGCTGAAGTACTCGGAAGGCGAGCCCGCCATCAAGGAGATCACCCGCGTCTCCAAGCCCGGCCGGCGCGTCTATTCGAAGATCGCCGACCTGCCGAAGTTCTACGCAGGCCTCGGCATCTCCATCCTGTCCACGCCCAAGGGCGTGATGAGCGACCACGAGGCCCGCACCGCCAATGTCGGCGGCGAAGTCCTCTGCCGCGTGTTCTGAGCAGGAGGGCAGGGGAATGTCTCGCGTAGGGAAGTATCCGGTGCAGGTCCCGGCCGGCGTCCAGGTGGCGGTCCAGGGCCGCACCCTCGTCGCCAAGGGCAAGCTCGGCGAACTCCAGCTCGACCTGACGGACGAGGTGGACGTGAAGGTCGAAGGCGCGGAAGTCTCCGTCGCGCCGCGTGGCGGGGAACGCCGCGCGCGCACGATGTGGGGCACCACGCGCAGCCTCATCCAGGGCATGGTCACCGGCGTCTCCACCGGCTTCGTGAAGAACATGGAGATCACCGGCACCGGCTACCGCGCCGCGGTGCAGGGCAGCGACCTCGTGCTCAACCTCGGCTACAGCCACGAAATCCGCTACCCCGTGCCGAAGGGCATCAAGATCACCTGCGAACGCCCGACGGCGATCCGGGTGGAAGGCGCCGACAAGCGCCAGGTGGGGCAGGTCGCCGCTGAAATCCGCGGCTATCGCGGGCCGGAGCCGTACAAGGGCAAGGGCGTGCGCTACGACAACGAGCAGATCCTCCGGAAGGAGGGTAAGAAGAAGTAATGGCCGACAAGCTCGCATTGCAGACACGCCGCCGTTCGCGGCTGCGCTACCAGCTCCGGCTGAAGGCCGGCGGCCGCCCGCGGCTCTCGATCTTCCGCTCGGGCAGGCACATCTATGCGCAGGTGATTGATGACGGGCAGGGCCGCACGCTCGCGGCCGCCTCGACGCTCGAGAAGCCGATGCGCGAAAGCCTGAAGACCGGCGCCGACAAGGACGCCGCGACCCAGGTCGGCAAGCTGGTGGCGGAGCGCGCGCTCGCCGCCGGGGTCTCGAAGGTCGTCTTCGACCGCGGCCCCTATCTGTACCATGGCCGCGTCAAGGCGCTGGCGGAGGCAGCCCGCGAGGGCGGCCTCTCGTTCTGAGGAGTTCGGGAATGGCACGGGAACCGAGGAGCGGTGGCGAGGGCGGCGGCGAGGGCGGTGACCGCCGCCGCGGCCGCGGCCGCGACCGCGGCGGCGACAACCGGCAGGAACGGCAGGACGGCGACGAGCTGAAGGACAAGCTCGTCACCATCAACCGCGTCGCCAAGGTGGTGAAGGGCGGCCGCCGCTTCAGCTTCGCCGCCCTCGTCGTGGTCGGCGACCAGAAGGGCCGCGTCGGCTGGGGCGCCGGCAAGGCGCGCGAGGTGCCGGAGGCAATCCGCAAGGCGACGGAGCGTGCCAAGCGCGGCATGATCCGCGTGCCGATGAAGGAAGGCCGCACCCTGCACCACGACATCATCGGCGAGTTCGGGGCAGGGCGCGTCATCCTGCGCGCCGCCCCCGCGGGCACCGGCATCATCGCCGGCGGCCCGATGCGCGCGGTGTTCGAGACGCTCGGCATGGGCGACGTCGTCGCCAAGTGCACGGGCACCACGAACCCGCACAACATGGTCAAGGCGACTTTCGCAGCCCTCGGCCGCACCACCAGCCCGAGGGCGGTGGCGGCACGCCGCGGCAAGAAGGTCACCGACCTGCTCGGGCCCCGCAAGGACGCGGCCGAGCCGGCGGCGGAGGCGGCAGGTGTCTGAGAGCAAAAAGACCGTGAAGGTGACCCAGACCGGGTCGCCGATCGGCCGCAAGCCCGGCCAGCGCGAGACGCTGATCGGCCTCGGCCTCAACAAGATGCATCGCTCGCGCGAGCTGGAGGACACGCCCTCCGTCCGCGGGATGATCAAGAAGGTGGCCCACCTGCTGAAGGTGGAGGGCTGACATGCCGAAGCTGAACGAAATCGCCGACAACGAAGGCGCCCGGAACAAGTTCAAGCGCATCGGGCGCGGGATCGGCTCCGGCAAGGGCAAGACCGGCGGCCGCGGCGTGAAGGGCCAGAAGGCGCGCACCGGCGTGCGGCTGAACGGGTTCGAGGGCGGCCAGCTCCCGATCTACCGCCGCCTGCCGAAGCGCGGCTTCGTCAACCCCTTCCGGGTGGACTACGCCGTGCTGAACCTCGGCGCGCTCGACAAGGCGATCGAGGAAGGCCGCCTGCCCGCCGGCCAGCCGGTGGACGAGGCCGCGCTGAAGGCCGCCGGCCTGGTCAAGACCTCCGCCAAGCTCGGCGGCGTCCGCCTGCTGGCGAAGGGTGAGATCAAGCGCGCGGTGACCATCACCGTCGCTGGCGCCTCCGCCGCCGCCATCGCCGCCGTCGAGGCCGCCGGCGGCACCGTCACCACCACGAAGCCCGCCTCGGCCCCTGCGGCCGAAGCGTAACCCTCTCCCTCCCCCCTCGCGGGGGAGGGCCGGGGAGGGGGGCAAACCCCTTCCCCAACAACATGCCCCGCTCTTGCACCACCAAGCCCAGGGCGGCACCTTAGGACGGCGTGGTGCGGCGTCCCGGGCATCCCGGGGCGCCGCAATCGCGAGGAGACAGATCGCATGGCGTCCGCCGCCGAACAGCTCGCGGCCAACCTGAACTTCGGCGTGCTCGGCAAGGCCACCGAGCTGAAGAAGCGCATCTGGTTCACCCTCGGCGCGCTCATCGTCTACCGCATCGGCTCCTACGTGCCGGTGCCGGGCGTGGACGCCGCGGTGATGGGGGAACTGCTGAACCAGATGGGCGGCGGCATCCTCGGCATGTTCGACATGTTCACGGGCGGCGCGCTCGGCCGCATGACCGTCTTCGCCCTGAACATCATGCCCTACATCTCCGCCAGCATCATCGTGCAGCTGATGACGGCCGCGATCCCCTCCTGGGAGACGCTGAAGAAGGAAGGCGAGACGGGGCGGAAGAAGCTCAACCAGTACACCCGCTACCTCACCGTCCTCATCGCGGTCTTCCAGGCCTACGGCATCGCCGTCGGCCTCGAATCGCTGCGCGGCAGCTTCGGCCCCGCCGTGCACGACCCTGGCTTGTTCTTCCGCATCTCCACCGTGATCACGCTGGTCGGCGGCACGATGTTCCTGATGTGGCTCGGCGAGCAGATCACCGCGCGCGGCGTCGGCAACGGCATCAGCCTCATCATCTTCGCCGGCATCGTCGCGAACCTGCCCTCGGCGCTGGCCAGCACGCTGGAGCTCGGCCGCACCGGCGCGCTCTCCACCTTCTTCATCATCTTCTTCCTGCTCGCCGCGCTGGCCATCATCGCCGCGGTGGTCTTCATCGAGCGTGCGCAGCGCCGCATCCCCGTGCAGTACCCCAAGCGCCAGGTCGGCAACCGCATGTTCGGCGGCGAGAACACGCACCTGCCGCTGAAGCTGAACACCGCCGGCGTCATGCCGCCGATCTTCGCCTCCTCGCTGCTGCTGCTGCCCGCGACCTTCGCCGCCTTCCAGACCGACCGCAGCGAGCCCTCGATCCTCACCGACATCGCCAACCTGCTCGGCCACGGCCAGCCGCTCTACATGCTGCTCTACCTCGCCGGCATCGTGTTCTTCGCCTTCTTCTACACCGCCGTCGTGTTCAACCCGCAGGAGACGGCGGACAACCTCCGCAAATACGGCGGCTTCGTCCCGGGCATCCGCCCCGGCCAGCAGACGGCCGACTATTTCGACCGCGTGCTCACGCGCCTCACCGCCGTCGGCGCCGTCTACCTCGCCATCATCTGCCTGGTGCCGGAGGTGCTGATCGCCAATTACGGCGTGCCCTTCTACTTCGGCGGCACCTCGCTGCTGATCATCGTCTCCGTCACCATGGACACCGTCGCCCAAGTCCAGTCCCACCTCTTCGCCCACCAGTACGAGGGCCTGATCAAGAAGGCCCGGCTCGGCGGCCGCGGCACGCAGCCCGGGGCGCGCGGACGATGAGGCTGATCCTGCTGGGCCCGCCGGGCGCGGGGAAGGGGACCCAGGCCAAGCGGCTGGAGGAGCGGTTCGGCATCGCCCAGATCTCCACCGGCGACATGCTGCGCGCCGAGGTGCGGTCCGGCTCCGAGCTCGGCCGCGAAGCCAAGGCCATCATGGAACGCGGCGACCTCGTCCCCGACGCGATCGTCACGGCCATGCTGGCGCTCCGCGTCCGCCAGCCCGATTGCGGCAAGGGCTTCATCCTCGACGGCTTCCCCCGCACCGTGCCGCAGGCCGAGGCGCTCGACATCATGCTGCGCGACCAGCACATGGCGCTGGACCACGTGATCGAACTCGCGGTGGACGACGCCGCGCTTGTGGAGCGCATCGCCGGCCGCTTCACCTGCGCGAAATGCGGCACCGGCTACCATGACCGCTTCAAGCAGCCCGCCGCGGCCGGGGTCTGCGACGTCTGCGCCGGCACCGAGTTCATCCGCCGCGCCGACGACAAGGCGGAGACGGTGGCCGCCAGGCTCGACGCCTATCACCGCCAGACTGCGCCGCTCCTGCCCTTCTACCGGGCGCAGGGCAAGCTCAAGCGGGTGGACGGCATGGCGAGCATGGACGAGGTCACGCGCCAGCTCGGCGCCATCCTCGCCTCACCTGAGGGTGCCGCGTTGACGGCATCTTGACTCCCCCTCCCGGGCGGGGCTAATCCCCCGCCCTCGCGGTCCGGGGCACGCTCCGGCCGTCCTTCGCCGTTTCGGAATTGGATAGATTGTGCCGGGCCTCCGGCACGCCATTGGGGCCGCGGCCCCGTGAGGAGAGACGCACAGTGGCGCGCATCGCCGGCGTGAACATCCCGACCAACAAGCGGGTCGCCATCTCGCTTCGCTACATCTACGGGATCGGTCCGAAGAACGCGAAGGACATCGTCGAGGAGCTCCGCATCCCCGAGGAGCGCCGCGTGAACCAGCTCTCGGACGAGGAAATCCTCCGCATCCGCGAGCTGATTGACCGCGAGTACCGGGTGGAGGGCGACCTCCGCCGCGAAGAGGCGATGAACAAGAAGCGGCTGATGGACATGGCCTGCTACCGCGGCCTGCGTCACCGCAAGGGCCTGCCCGTCCGCGGCCAGCGCACGCACACCAATGCGCGCACGCGCAAGGGCAAGGCGGTCGCGATCGCCGGCAAGAAGAAGGTGACGAAGTAATGGCCCGCGAGCCCCGCGCCGGCGCCGGCAACCGGCCGCGCAAGAAGGAACGCAAGAACATCTCGTCCGGCGTGGCGCATGTCCTTGCCAGCTTCAACAACACCGTCGTGACGATCACCGACGCCCAGGGCAACGCCATCGCCTGGTCTTCGGCCGGCAGCCAGGGCTTCAAGGGCAGCCGGAAGTCCACGCCCTACGCCGCCCAGGTCGCCGCCGAGGATGCCGGCAAGAAGGCGCGCGAGCACGGGATGGAGACGCTGGAGATCCAGGTCTCCGGCCCCGGCTCCGGCCGCGAATCCGCGCTGCGCGCCCTCCAGGCCGTCGGCTTCTACGTCACCGCCATCCGCGACGTGACGCCCATCCCCCACAATGGTTGCCGCCCGCGCAAGCGCCGCCGCGTCTGACGCATCGCGGCGGGTCCGCCCGCCGCTTGCGCCGCGCCGCCACAGCAGGGCCGACAGGGAAGACACCGTGATCGAGAAGAACTGGCGCTCGCTGATCGAGACCAAGAAGGATGTCGAGTTCGGCGCCGACCCCGGCCGCACCGCGACCCTCGTCGCGGAGCCGCTGGAGCGCGGCTTCGGCATGACGCTCGGCAACGCGCTGCGCCGCATCCTGCTGTCGTCCCTCCAGGGCGCGGCCGTGACGGGCATCCGCATTGACGGCGTGCTGCACGAGTTCAGCTCCATCCAGGGCGTGCGGGAGGACGTGACGGACATCGTCCTGAACGTGAAGCAGCTCGCCATCCGCTACCAGGGGGACGGCCCGAAGCGCCTGGCGCTGACCGCGACCGGCCCGGGCGAGGTCACCGCCGGCCAGATCCAGACCACCGGCGACATCGAGATCGCGAACCCCGACCTCGTGCTCTGCACCCTCGACGACGGCGCGCGCCTCTCGATGGAGCTGACCGTCGAGACCGGCAAGGGCTACGTCCCGGCCTCCGAGAACCGGCCCGAGGACGCGCCGATCGGCCTCATCCCGGTGGACGCGATCTACTCGCCCGTCCGCCGCGTCGCCTACCAGGTGCAGCCCACCCGCGTCGGCCAGAAGACCGACTACGACAAGCTCGTGCTGACCATCGAGACCGACGGCACCGTGACGCCGGAGGACGCGGTCGGCATCGCCGCCCGCATCCTGCAGGAGCAGCTGCAGCTCTTCATCAACTTCGAGGAGCCGCGCCAGCGCGTGGTGGAGGAGGTGCGGGACGACCTGCCCTTCAACCGCAACCTGCTGCGCAAGGTGGACGAGCTGGAACTGTCGGTCCGCAGCGCGAACTGCCTGAAGAACGACAACATCGTCTATATCGGCGACCTCGTGCAGAAGACCGAGCAGGAGATGCTCCGCACGCCGAACTTCGGCCGCAAGTCGCTGAACGAGATCAAGGAAGTCCTCGCCTCCATGGGCCTCGGCCTCGGCATGACCGTGTCGGGCTGGCCGCCGGAGAACATCGAGGACCTGGCGAAGAAGCTTGAGGAGCCCTTCTGAGGGCCCCGCGACAGAGTTGAGGGAATAGACCAATGCGTCACGGGGTTTCGGGCCGCAAGCTCGGCGTCACCTCCGCCCACCGCGTCGCCATGCTGCGCAGCATGGCGACCAGCCTGCTCAAGCACGAGCAGATCACCACCACGCTGCCCAAGGCGAAGGAGCTGCGCCCCTACGTCGAGCGCATCATCACCCTCGGCAAGCGCGGCGGCCTGCACGCCCGCCGCCAGGCGCTCGCCCAGATCCGCGACGAGCGCGTGGTGGACAAGCTCTTCACCACCGTCGCCGAGCGCTACAAGTCCCGCAACGGCGGCTACACCCGCGTCCTCAAGGCCGGCATGCGCTACGGCGACGCCGCCAGCATGGCCGTCATCGAACTCGTCGAGCGCGACGTGACCGCCAAGGGCCAGGACAGCGGCCCGAAGCCCGAAGCCGAAACGGACGACCAGGAAGCCGCATAACCACTTCCCCCTCCGCCGTTCACGGGGAGGGCCGGGGTGAGAGCCAAGCGTACCCCTACCACTCCCTCCCCCCTTGCGGGGGAGGGCTGGGGAGGGGGGGCAAGCGCACCCATCCCAACTACCGCGCCCGATCGCCACCTCCCCAGCGAGCACAGACCTCCCAAGCCTACCCCCGCGGCGGCCTCCGCCTCACCGCCGCCTCATCCACCTCGCACCCCCACCCCGGCCGGTCCGGCAGCACGAAGCACCCATCCTCGATCACCGGCGGATGGCTGACGAACTCGTCGCGCCACGGCGTGCTGTCCAGGTCAATCTCCATGATGCGGAAGTTCGGGATCGCCGCGCAGAAATGCGCGCTGATGTAGCTGCACAGATGGCCGTAGAAGTTGTGCGGCGCGCAGTTCACCTCCCACGCATCCGCCATCGCCGCGATCTTCACGCTCTCGCCCAGCCCGTTCCACGGCACGTCCACGATCGCCACGTCCATCGCGTAGTGCTCGAGGTAGGGCCGGAAGTCCCGCCGCCCATGCAGCGTCTCGCACGACGCCACGGGGCAGGGCGCCTGCCGCCGGATCAGCGCCAGGCTCGCCGGGTCGTGCGTATCTATCTCCAGCCATTGCAGCCCGAGTGGTGCTGCCATCTCCGCGATCCGCAGGTAGCCCTCCGTGCGGAAGTGGAAGTTGGTGTCCAGCATCAGTCCGGTCTCCGGCCCGATCGCCTCGCGGATCACCGAGAGCTGCCGCTTCAAGTCGGCGAGCACCGTCGCGTCCCAGTTCAGCTCCGGCCATCCCGCCGTGCGCCCGAAGCCAGGATTGAAATACTGCAGCGCCCCGTCGCGCAGCGGGAAGATGTTGGTCTTCAGGCAACGGAAGCCCGCCGCCTTCACCTCCGCCGCGTGCTTCGCCAGGTCGTCGTAGGTCATCAGCTCCGGAAGGAAGCCCCGCCCGCGCTGCGCCACGCGATACGTGCCGAAATGCGACCAGTACACGGGTATGCGCTCCCGCACCGGCCCGCCGAACAGCGCCGCGACCGGCTTGCCGCATTCCTTCCCGCGGATGTCGAGCAGCGCGTTCTCGATCGCCGCGATCGCCTGCTGGTTCAGCCCGCCGCGTGCCTGCCGCGTCGCGACATGCAGCCGCGCGACGATCGCCTCGCTCCGCCGGGGGTCCTGCCCGATCAGCAGCGGCGACAGCGCGCGAATCACGTCGGACAGCCCCTTGGAGCCGAAATCCTCGTTGTATTCCGCCCAGCCGACGATGCCGTCCGATGTCGCGACCTTCAGGAAGGAGAAGGTGCGCCACCCCGCATCGGCGATGATGGGTTCGACGAGTTCGATCTTCATGCGTCCCTCATGCAGCTTCGCCGTCGCCTATACTTCCCCCTCTCCCCCTTTTGGGGGGAGAGGGAGGGGTGAGGGGGGCGCGCGCAACGCGTGGCCGCCCCCCCTCAATCCAGCCGCAACCCGAGATCGGCGATGATCGGCCGCCACCGCTCCAGCTCCTCCCGGATCAGCCGCGCCATCACGGCACGCCCCTGGAAGGCCCCGATCGTGCCGCCCGCCGCGAAGATCGTCTGCACCTCCGGATGCTCCGTCGCGTGCTTCAGCGACGCCTCCAGCCGGTCCAGCACCGCCGCCGGCGTGCGCGCCGGCGCCACGAAGCCCTGCCACCCGCCGACGATCAGGTTCGGCAGGCCCTGCTCCACCGCCGTCGGCAGCTCCGGCAGCAGCGGATGGCGCTGCGGCCCGAGGAAGGCCAGCGCCTTCACCCGCCCCGCATCCATCATCGCCTTGGACACGTTCACCCCGTCCACCATCAGGTGGATCGTGCCGCCGAGCATGTCCTGCAACGCCGGCGCGCTGCCGCGATAGGGCACGTGCACGATGTCCACGCCGGCCTGCCGCGCCAGCAGCTCGAACCCCAGATGCGTGATGCTGCCCTGCCCGCCGGAGCCCATGTTGAGCTGCCCCGGCCGCGCCTTGGCATAGGCGATGAACTCCTGAAGCGAGTTCACCGGCATCGCGCCCGGCACCGTCACGATCAGCCCGCCGAGCGTCACCGTCCCCAGCGCCTCGAAGTCGTTCAGCACGTCGAAGGGCAGGTTGCGGTAGAGCAGCGGGTTCACCGCGATGACGCTGTTGTTGACGTGGCAGATCGTGTAGCCGTCCGGCGTGCTGCGCGCGACGTGTTCCAGCGCCAGGTTCCCGTTCGCACCCCCGCGGTTCTCCACCACCACGCCCTGCCCGAGCACGTCCGGCATCCGCTGCGCCAGCGGCCGCCCCACCTGGTCCGATCCCCCGCCCGGCGGAAACCCGATCACCATCCGCACGGGCCGGTTCGGGAAGATCTGCGCCAGCGCAGGGGAGGCGATGGTCGCCGCCGCGGCGGCGAGAAGCGTCCGACGTCCGATCATGATCTCGCTTTCTGCAGGGCGTTGCCGATGGCGCCGAGCGTCTCGGCAATCGCGGTGTCCAAGGCCACGCCGGTGATGCCGTCGGCGGCATAGCCGTCAATCTCCGCGCGTTCCTGGAATGGCGGAGAGAGCACGACCTCCCTCAGCAGGCCGGTGAGCGACGCGCGCATGGCCGGCGCGATGCCGGCCGGCGCCACCGCGAAGGTCATGATGGTGATGCGCCCGAACGGATGCGGCGCGAGCCCCGATTCGGCGATCGCCGGCACCTCCGGCAACTGCCGGATGCGCGCATCCTCCATCGCGACGATCGCCCGCAGCTCCCCGCTGCGCAGCTGCCCGAACACGTCGTTCGGCTTCACCAGGCCGAGGTCCAGGTGCCCGCCGATCAGCTCGTTGGCCAGCCGCGACGCGCCGGGATAGCCGACATAGGTCGCCTCGCCGCGCACCTGCTGCGTCACGCCGAGCATCGTCAGGTGCCCGATCCCGCCCGCCGGCCCGGCCGCGCCCACGCTCGGCGGATCGGCGGAGCGCATCGCCGCGACGACATCCTCCAGGCCCCGGAAGCGCGACCGCGCGCCGGTGATCATGATGGTCGGATCGAGCGCCACCCGCACCAGCGGCGCGAACTGCTCCAGCCGCAGAGGGATCTCGTTCGCCGCGATCTGCGCGAGCAGCCCGTGCGAGGTCAGCCCGATCGTCCGGCCATCCGGCCGCGACTGCGCCAGCCGGCTCATCGCCACCATCGAGCCGCCGCCCGTCAGGTTCTCCACCACCAGCTTGTGGCCGCGCGGCTCCAGCAGCCCCTGGATGCGTCGGGCGAGCAGATCCGTGGCACCCCCCGCCGCGAAGGGGATGATCAGCCGCAACTCCGCCGGCACGGCCTCCGCCAGGGCCGGGCGCGCCAACGCCAGCGCCCCCGCGCCGCACAGCAGGCTTCGACGCTTCATCCTTCTCCTCCCTCGGTCACGCCGTCACGTATCGGAACCGCCTTCCTCCTCCAGCGCGCGCAGCAGGTCGTCGCGCGCGCCGCGGATATGCGCGTCGTGGATGGATTGCGCGACCGCGCCGTCGCGCCGCACCAGCGCATCCAGCAGCTCCTGGTGCTCGCGCAGCACATGCGCCAGGCGGCCCGGTCGGTAGCCGAAGCGCGCGCGCAGCGCGCCGATCACCGCGCTGTGCAGGTCCAGCAGCCGCATCGCCTCGTCATTGCCCGTGGCGGCTTCGATCGTCCGGTGGAAGTCGCGGTTCAGCCGGATGACGGCGCCGAGGTCGGCGCCCGCCTTGGCCCGGCGCATGGCCGCCATATTGGCCCGCAACGCCGCGAGGTCCGCCGCGCCGAGCAGCGTCGCCGCCTGCCGCGTCAGGTAGCCCTCCAGCGCCTCGCGGATGGCGAAGACGTTGCGCACGAAATGCGCGTCCATCCGCCGCACCGTCGCGCCGCGGTTCGGCGCCATCACGACCAGCCCCTCGCCCTGAAGCTGCTGCAGCGCCTCCCGGACCGGCATGTGCGAGAGGCCGTAGCGTGCGGCGAGATCCTGGATCTTCAGCCGCGCCCCCGGCGGCAGGCGGCCCGCCACGATCTCGGCGCGCAGGTGCTCGTGCACCCGCTGATAGACGGTGCTGCCGAAGGGGAGCCCGCTGGCTTCGGGCGGACGACGGATCAGGGACAAGCGCGTCTCCTCTCCCCGCAACCATTGCCACGCCGCGGCATCGAGTCAACAATCGGATGTAGATTTGATCAAGAACGAGGCCGCCATGAAGGTCACCGCCGTCCGCTGCCACCGCCGCGCCTTCGGCCCCATGAAGGAAGGTGCCCAACAGGCCATCCTCCCCATCGAGGTCACGACCGACGAGGGCGTCACCGGCGCCGGCGAGATCGGCCTCGCCTACGGCCTCGGCGGCCGCGGCGCCGCGGAGACCGTGCTCGAACTCGCCCGCGCCCGCGTGCTCGGCCGCGACCCCTTCCGCACCGAGCAGATCCAGGACGAGCTGCGCCGCGACACCTTCTGGGGCCACGTCCCCGGCCCGATCCTCGGCGCCGCCATCAGCGCGCTCGACGAGGCGCTGTGGGACGTCAAGGGCAAGGCCCTCGGCCTGCCCGTGCACGTCCTGCTCGGCGGCGCCTGCCGAGAACGCCTCAGGCTCTACTGCAACGGCTGGTACCGCGGCCTCGGCACACCCGAAGCGTACGCACAGGCCGCGCGGGACGTGCAGGCGCGCGGCTTCACCGCCCTGAAGTTCGACCCCATGAAGCTCGACGCCGAAGGCCGCTCCCACCACGTCACCCGCCACATCGAGCGCTGGTACGAGGACCTGGCCGTCGCCCGCGTGGAGGCCGTGCGCGACGCGGTCGGCCCGTCCATGGACATCATCGTCGAGCTGCACGGCAACATGTGGCCGATGGACTCCATCCGCTTCGGCCGCCGCATCGCCCACACGCGCCCCTTCTGCATGGAAGAAGTCGCCGACGCCGAGGACGCGGCCGCGGCGCGAGAGGTCGGCCTCCAGACCGGCATCGCCATCGCCGGCGGCGAACGCCTCTCCACCCCCGGCGACTTCCGCCGCCACTTCGAAGCCCGCGCCTTCGCGCTCGCGCAGCCGGACATGGGCATCGCCGGCGGCTTCACCGGCGTGCGCGCGATCGCGGCACTCGCCGCCGCGCACGGCGTGTTCATCCAGCCCCACAATTGCGGCGGCCCGATCTCCACCGCCGCCTGCGCCCACCTCTCCTTCGCCACGCCCAACTTCCTGATCCAGGAGGTCTTCCCGGTCTGGCCGGAAGACGACCGCCTCGACCTCGTGGACGAGCCTCTGGAGCGCACGATCGTGGACGGCCACCTCCCCCTGCCCACCCGCCCCGGCCTCGGCGTGACCTACCGCCCCGACTACCTCGCGCGCTGCGACCTGCTCGGCGAGGCGCGCGCCTGAGCATCCGGGCACGGCACCAGCCACCCGCGGTAGCGCACCACGCGCCCGAGGCCGAGCGGCAACCGCACCTCCACGTCGAACCGGAAGCGCCCGGCCTCGTCCACGAACTCCCGCGCATCGCTCAGGGGCGCGAGGAAGCGGGGCAGGGGCAGGCCGAGCAGCCACCATCGCCGCACCACCAGGCGCAGCCCGGCGCCGTCGGCCGGCAGCTCCAGCTCGAAATCCAGCGGCCCGAACCGCTCGATGACCCGTCCGGCGGCACGCGCCGGCCGCAGCCTGCTCGAGAAACGATGCGCGCCGAACCGTCGCGTCCACCGCTCGCCCGCCGCGTCCGCGTCCATCTCCACCCGCACGGGCACGGTCGCGGCCCTGGCCGGAAAGCCGATCAGCCGGGCGACGAGCGCGGCGACGGGGCCTGCCGGTCCCTCCACCTCGGCCTTGCCCTCCGACGCGGTGAACCACCCGGGCGCGTGCAGCCGCCGCAGCGGTTCCGGCAGGCGCGCGAAGACCGCCCCGCCGAGCGCCGTCTCGAACAGCGGCCGGGGCCGCTCCAGCACGATGCGGCACGCGATCCGGTGCGCCGCGAACTCCGCCTCGATGACGGGAAGCGGCACGACCCCGACGCAGGCCCGCGCACCCGCGGCGACGCGCCCCTCCGCCACCGCCCGGATCGCCGCCAGCGCCGGCAGCGTCGGCACCTCCGGCCCGTCCCCCGCCTCGGCCAGCAGCGTCCAGCACGCGCGCGCCGCGCGCCCCTCCGCATCCGTGCCGAACGCCTCGACGACCATCCCGCCGCGATCGCTCCCGAAGCCGTCGAACGCCGCCGCGATCCTGCGCGCGGCGCCCGCGAAGGGCACCAGCGATCGCAGCAGCCGAGCCCGCACCGCTAGGCTCGCGGCCCACAGGCCGAGATGCAGCGGCGTCAGCTCCAGCCCCGCACGGAATACCGCGCCCCGCCGCGGCGCGAAGCGCGCAGGCAGCACGTCCAGGTCGGGCGTCTCGCAGAGCGACAGCCAGCGCCGTCCGATGCCCGGCACCTCCCGCCGCACGGTCATCCCCCAGCCCGGCCGGTCCCGCCAGGTTCCGCCCTCGAACACCCGCACCGGCCGCCCGGCGTAGGACAGGATCGCCCGCACCACTGACCCTCCGCGCGGCGCGCGATTGCCCGGCGAGATCGCCACCTCGACCCGGTCCACCCCGCGCCATCCGGCGAGCAGCGAGTCCAGCACCGCGTTCGACAGCGCCGGCGTGGAACTCGCGCCGGTCAGCGCCACCACGCCCGCGTCGCGCGCCGCGCCGTCCAGCGCCGGCCCGAAGCCCGCCACGTAGTCCCGCGCATCCGCGAGGTCGAGCACATGCATCCCCGCCGCGATTCCCGCGCGCGGCAGGCCGTAGGAGGCGCCCTGCCACGGCCCCGCCGCATCCACCAGCAGGAACGCGCCGGTCGCCCGCAGCGCCTCCGGCCCGACCCGCGCCGCATCCATCGCCAGCGCGGCCACGTCGCGTCCCGGATGCGCCGCGCGCAGCTCGCGCGCGAAGGCCTCCGCCCGCGCTCCGTCGCGCGCCGCGATCACCACGCCGAACCCGCTCCGCGCGACGAGCCCCCGCACCAGCCGCGACCCGAAGGCGCCCGTGCCGCCGACCACCAGCACGCGCCGCCCCATCAAGGCTCCGTTGCGACATGCCGTCGCAGCGCCGCATCCGGCACCATGCAGGTCTCCGTCCGCCCGAACAGCGCGTAGCGGTTCCGCGCGAGCCGGTCATACGCCCAGTCGCGCGCCGCGACGAAGCGGAAGAAGCGCGAGCAGATCACGCAGACGCCGTCGTACAGCACCGTGCCATCCGCGAAGCCCTCTACCGGCCGCGGCGCCCAGCGCCCGCTCATCCCCGCGCCCCCCGCATCTCCAGCCGCGTCAGCCAAAGCCCCGCAGCCACGATCACGACGACGCCCGCCAGCATCGGCACCTCCGGCACCTCCGCGAAGAACAGCCAGCCGAACAGGATACCCCACAGGATCATCGCATACTGCCAGGGCACCACGACGGCCGCCGGCGCCAGCGCCAGCGACTTCGTCACCGCCAGGTGCGCCCCTGTCGCCACCACGCCCAGCAACATCAGCAGCCCGATATCGCCCCAGGCCAGCGGCACCCAGCCGAAGGGCAGCAGCACCAGCCCGAACACCAGCGCCCCCACCATCTGGTAGGCCGCCAGCACGCTCGCCGGCGTCTGCCGCAGCGCCCGCGTGCAGAGCAGGTACGCCGTGTACACGCTCACCCCCACCAGCGCGACAGCCGTCGGCAGCCAGCCATGGTCGAGCCCCGCGCCCAGCGCCAGCACCACGCCCACGAAGCCCAAGCTCACCGCGGCCATCCGCGCCGGCTCCAGCCGCTCCTTCAGGATCACCGCCGAGGCGATCGCCACGAAGATCGGCATCGCCATCCAGAAGGCCAGCGTATCCGCCAGCGGCATCATCGAGACCGCCCAGTAAAACGCTCCCACCTCCACCGTCCCGCACGCCACGCGCAGCGCCTGCAGGCGCCGCCGCTTCGGTCGCAGCAGGTGCGCCGCGCCGTCGCGCCGCAGCAGCGGCGCCAGCACGACCAGCGCCGCCACGCTCCGCAGCACCAGCACCTGCGCGACCGAGAAGGTGGCGAGCAGCCACTTCCCCAGCACGTCGTTCAGCGTGAAGCACAGCACCGCCGCCGACATCAGCAGGATGCCGGCGAGGTTCTCACTTCTCCCTCCCCCGCTGTTGCGGGGGAGGGTAGGGGTGGGGGCCATCAGGTGTGCCGACCGCGGCTCCCGCTACTCCGCCCGGATCCCCGCCTCCCGCACCAGCGCCGCCATCGCCGCCCGCCCCTCCCGCACGAAGCGCGCGAACTCCTCCGGCCGCGAGGCCACCGGCACGCAGCCGATCTGCACCAGCCGCGCCCGAAGCGCGGGATCGGCGATCGCCTCGGCCAGCGCCCCGTATAGCGCGTCCACCACGCCCGCCGGCGTCGCCGCCGGCCCGAACAGCCCCGCCCACTCGTTCGATTGGAAGCCCGGATACCCGCTCTCCGCGATCGTCGGCAGGTCGGGCCGACTCTCCACCCGCTCCGTCGTGCCGACCGCCAGGAACCGCGCCCGCCCGCCATCCACCACCGGCCCCGCCGAGACGAGCGTCGTGAACACCGCGTCTATCGCCCCGCTCGCCAGGTCCTGCGCCGCCGCCGCCCCGCCGCGATACGGCACATGCACCACCTCGATGCCCGCCGCGCGCGAGAACGCGACCAGCCCCAGATGCCCCGCCGTCGCGTTGCCCTGCGTCCCGACCGTCAGCGTCCCCGGCCGCGCCTTCGCCGCCGTCACGAACTCCGCCAGCGTCCGCGCGCGGAACTCCGCCTTCACCGCGATCGCCGAGGGGAAGGTCACCACCAGCGACACCGGCACGAAGGCCGTCGCGTAGTCGAAGGGCAGCCCGCGCAGCAGCGCCGGGTTCACGATATGCGACGACGCATCCCACAGGAACGTATGCCCGTCACCCGCCCGCGCGACCTCGCCCCCGCCGAGCGACCCCGACGCGCCCGTCCGGTTCTCCACCACGAAGCCCTGTCCCAGCCGCTCGCCCATCCGCGGCGTCAGCACCCGCGCCGCGCTGTCCGCCGCACCGCCCGCCGCGAAGGGCACGACCAGCCGGATGGAACGCTGCGGCCAGGCAGCCTGCGCCCGCGCGACGGCAGGCAGGCACAGCGCACCCAGCACCGCGCGACGGGCGATCCTCATACCGGCGTCCCCTGGTCTCGTTCCACCCTGGATCGGCCGCCCCGCGGCGCCGGTCAACCCACCTCGATCCGCGCCTCACGCACCAGCCGCGCCATCGCCTCCCGCTGCGCGGCGACGTAGCGCGCGAACTCCGCAGGCGTGCTCCCCACGGGCATCGCGCCCAACGCGTCGAGCCGCTGCCGCACCGCCGCATCCGCCAGCGCATGGGCCGCCGCCGCGTGCAGCCGCTCCGTCAGCGCCGCCGGCAATCCGGCCGGCGCGTAGAACCCGTTCCACTCGTTCAGCTCGTAGCCCGGGAAGCCCTGCTCGGCGACCGTCGGCACCTCCGGCAGCGCTGCGATCCGCTCCGCCGTCGAGACCGCCAGCGCCCGCAGCCGCCCCTCCCGCGCCAATTGCAGCGAGCTCGACACCGTGCCGAACACGAAGGCGATCGCCCCGCCCAGCAGGTCCTGCAGCGCCGGCGTGCCGCCGCGATACGGCACGTGCTGGATGTCCAGCCCCGCCCGCTGCACCAGCAGCGCCGCCGCCAGGTGCGCCGCCGTCGCATTCCCCGACGACCCGTAGGAGAGCTGCCCCGGCCGCGCCCGCAAATGCGACACGAACTCGCCCAGCGTCCGCACGGGCATCGCGGGATGCACGACCAGGATCTGCGGCAGCACGACGAGCTGGCTGATCGGCGTGAAGGCGGTCGCGTAGTCGAAGGGCAGCCCGCGCAGCAGCGCCGGGTTCACCGTATGCGCCATCGCGTCCACCATCGCCGTCGCCCCGTCGGGCGCGCTCCGCGCCAGCTCCGCCGCGCCGATCGAGCCGCCCGCGCCCGCCCGGTTCTCGACCACGACGGGCTGCCCCAGGAACGCTCCCATCGGCCCGGCGAGCAGCCGCGCCGTGGTGTCCACGCCCCCGCCCGGCGGATACGGCGCGATCAAGCGGATCGCGCGCGCCTGCGCCCGCGCCGCGAAAGGCAGGGCAAGCGACCCCGCAACCAGGCTCCGACGCCGCATCACCTCGTTCCTCCCGCGCATCGCCACGATCATGCCGCCCGCGCGTGTGTCCCGCCATCCCGCGCCGGACTAGACTCGTCCCATGGCGACCCGCCGCGACGACGCCCCCGACCTGTTCGGCGAGCCCGAACCCGCCGCGCCCGCCGGCCCGCGCCCGCTCGCCGACCGCCTGCGTCCCCGCACGCTGGCCGAGGTGATCGGCCAGGACCACCTGCTCGGTCCCGCCGGCACGCTCACCGGCATGCTCGCCCGCCATTCGCTCTCCTCGCTGATCCTCTGGGGCCCGCCCGGCGTCGGCAAGACCACGATCGCGCGCCTGCTCGCCGAAGCTGCGGGCCTCGCGTTCCAGCCGCTCTCGGCGGTGTTCTCCGGCGTCGCCGACCTCAAGCGCGCCTTCGACGAGGCGCGCGCGCGGTGGCGCAATTCCAAGGGCACCCTCCTCTTCGTGGACGAGATCCACCGCTTCAACCGCGCCCAGCAGGACGGCTTCCTCCCCGTCGTCGAGGACGGCACCGTCACCCTCGTCGGCGCGACGACCGAGAACCCGTCCTTCGCCCTCAACGGCGCGCTCCTCTCGCGCTGCCAGGTGCTGGTGCTGCGCCGCCTGGACGACGCCGCGCTCGAAGACCTGCTCGTCCGCGCCGAAGCGATGGAGGATCGCCCGCTGCCGCTGACGCCGGAAGCGCGCGCAACCCTGCGCGCGATGGCCGACGGCGACGGCCGCTACGTCCTCAACATGGCCGAGCAGCTCCTCGCCGTCCCGCCCGGCGGCGACCCGCTCGACCCCGCCGCGCTCAGCGCCCTGCTCGCCAGGCGCGCCGCGCTCTACGACAAGGACCGCGAGGAGCACTACAACCTCATCTCCGCGCTCCACAAATCCATGCGCGGCTCCGACCCCGACGCCGCGCTCTACTGGTTCGCGCGCATGCTGACCGGCGGCGAGGACCCCCGCTACATCGCCCGCCGCCTCACCCGCTTCGCCGCCGAGGACATCGGCGCCGCCGACCCCGCAGCGCTGCCGCTCGCCATCGCCGCCTGGGAAACCTACGAGCGCCTCGGCTCGCCGGAGGGCGAACTCGCCCTCGCGCAACTCGTCCTCCACCTCGCCGCCGCGCCCAAGTCGAACGCCGCGTACGTCGCGTATGGGGAGGCGATGCGCGCCGCGAAGGAGACCGGCAGCCTGGTGCCGCCCGCCAACATCCTGAACGCGCCGACGCGCCTGATGAAGGATCTCGGCTACGGCGCCGACTACGCCTACGACCACGACGCAGAGGACGCCTTCTCCGGCGACAACTACTGGCCGGAGGGGATGGAGCGCCGCCGCTTCTACCGCCCCGCCGGCCGCGGCGCCGAGGCCGCTGTCGCCGAACGCCTGCGCGCCTGGGACGCCGCCCGGATCGCGAAGTCGCGCCGGCGATGAAATTTGTTCACCGCGCGCAACCACTCTCTTGCGCAACGTGCAACACCGGCGCCCCATCAGGGGCGCCGGTGGCACTCACGTCACTGGTGATTCGGAGGACAGAACGATGCTGGCCATCGTCCTGCAAATCCGGGTCGGGAAGTGGCGGCTGAGTTTCACCCTCAGCCGCCGGTAGCTTCCCAACTCGGAGGGTGAGGGGCCTCGCAGCCCCTCACCTTCTGAGAATAACGCACGCCCCCCGTTTTTCAACACCCCAACGATCCCCCCATCCACCCCATGACCCCCGCCTCCCTCCTCCTCGTCGCCCTTGGCGGCGCCCTCGGCTCCGTCCTCCGCTACCTGCTCTCCCTGGCGCTGAACGGCACCACGTTCCCCTGGGCCTTCCCCTGGGGCACCCTCGCCGTGAACATCCTGGGCAGCGCCGCAATCGGCGCCCTCGCCGGCCTGGAAGGCGGCCCGCGCCTCCTCCTCGTCACCGGCCTGCTCGGCGGCTTCACCACCTTCTCCGCCTTCAGCCTGGAGACCGGCCTCCTGTTCGAGCGCTCGCCCCCTCTCGCCGCGCTCTACGTCGCGCTCTCCGTCACCCTCGGCCTCGCCGCCTTCGCCCTGGCCTGGACCCTCGCGCGGCGCTGATCCCTCAACTGCAGATCGTCATCACGCCCGCGTGTCTTTGAACCACTCGGTCGCGCGACGCCGGGTTTACGCACGAAGCCGACCGCAAGTAGAACGCTCACGGCCTCCGGAGGTCCCAATCGGGAGAGGGACCAACACGCATGTCTGAAATTCCCCGTCGCCTGCCGCAGCCACCCCGCTGACCGTGGAGCGCCTGTCCACCGCTGCCGACCGCCATGTCGGCCGCCGCCTGCGCGAACGCCGCGTCCAGCGCGGCCTCTCGCTCGCCGAGCTTGCCGCCACGCTCGGCGTCTCCACGCAGCAGGCCCGCAAATACGAGGCCGGGCTGAACGGCATCCCCGCCGTGCGCCTGCCGACGCTGGCCGCCGCCCTCGCCGTCACCACCGAGTGGTTCTTCGAGGAGCTGGAGGACGGCGCCCGCCCCTACCGCCCCGTCCTGCCGACCCGCCCGCGGATGCTGATGGACCTCGTCCGCGCCACCGACGAACTCCCGGACTCCGGCCTCACCGCCCTCTGCGCCGCCGCCCGCGCCCTAGCCCCCGACTAACCTCTTCTCCCTCCCCCGCTCTCTTTCTCCCTCCCCCGTTTACGGGGGAGGGCAGGGGTGGGGGCATCACGCAGCCCGACCTGAACGCGCCAGAGAACGCCCCACACTGACCCCCCACCCCACCCCCATGCTACCCTCCCCCCCACCATGCCCATTCACCTCCGCCACGTCGCCCCCGACGAGGCCGACACCCGCCTCGACCGCTGGTTCCGCCGCCACTTCCCCGCCCTGACCCAGGGCGCGCTGCAGAAGATGCTGCGCACCGGCCAGATCCGCGTGGACGGCAAGCGCGCCGAGGCCAACACCCGCCTCGCCCCCGGCCAGGAACTCCGCATCCCCCCGCTGCCCGACACCCCCGCCCCCCGCCCCCGCGACGCCAAGCCCCTCGACCCGCGCGAGGCCAAGGCGCTGGAAGCCATGATCCTCCACATGGATCGCGAGGTGCTGGTGCTGGACAAGCCGCACGGCCTCCCCGTGCAGGGCGGCCCCGGCATTGCCAAGCACCTCGACGGCATGCTCGACGCGCTGCGCTTCGACGCCGAGGAACGCCCGCGTCTGGTCCATCGCCTCGACAAGGACACCTCCGGCGTCCTGATCCTCGGCCGCACCGTCGCATCCGCCGCGAAGCTGGCCGCCGCCTTCCGCGGCCGCGACGTGCGCAAGACCTACTGGGCCGTGACGGTCGGCGAGCCCACCCCGCCCGCCGGCCGCATAGACCTGCCGCTGATCCGCCAGGGCGGTCCGCGCGGCGAGCGCACCGCCCCCGCCGAGCCCGGCGACAAGGCCGCCGCCCGCGCGGTGACGGAGTTCCGCACCCTCGACGCCGCCCGCCGCCGCGCCGCCTGGCTCGAACTCACCCCGATCACCGGCCGCACCCATCAGCTCCGAGTCCACTGCACCGAGGCGCTCGGCTGCCCGATCCTCGGCGACGGCAAATACGGCGGGGCAGGGGCCCACATGGAGGGCCTGTCCGGCGCCCTCCACCTCCACGCCCGCGCCCTCTCGCTCCCCCACCCCGCCGGCGGCACCCTCGAAATCGCCGCCGCCCTTCCCCCCCACATGAAGGAAACCTTCGCCTTCTTCGGCTTCGAAGCCCCCCGCCCCCCCAAACCCAAGCGCCACTGACTCCTTCTCCCTCCCCCGCCCATCTTCTCCCTCCCCCGTTTACGGGGGAGGGTCGGGGTGGGGGCCGGCGCCACCCCACCCCCTCTCCCGCGTTGCTGACCCAAGGAGGGACCCACCCCATGACCACCACGCACCGCCGCCGCTGGCCCTGGATCCTCCTCGCCCTCCTCGTCGCCCTCCCCGTCGCCGCCTTCCTCGCCGCCCGCGCCTTCCTCGACGCCGACACCCTCCGCCCCCGCCTCGTCGCCGCCGTCGAATCCGCCACCGGCCGCCGCTTCACCGTCGGCGACATCGGCCTCGCCCTCTCCCTCCGCCCCACCGTCGAGCTGCGCGACATCGCCCTCGCGAACGCCGAGGGCGGCAGCCGCCCGCAGATGCTCACCGCCCGCCGCGTCGAGGTGCAGGCCGCCCTCCTCCCCCTCCTCTCCCGCCGCCTGGAAATCTCCCGAATCGTCCTCGACGCCCCCGACCTCCTGCTGGAGACGGACGCGGGGGGCCGCCCCAACTGGCAGTTCCGCCCCACCTCGACCGATCAGGCGCCGCCGCAAGACCCGGCGCCGTCCGGCGCGCCCTCGCAGCCCCTCACCCTCGCCGTGGACGCGCTCCGCATCGAGAACGGCCGCCTCACTTGGCGCGACGCCCGCACCGCCACCGCCGAGACCGTGGAGATCCCCCGCCTCGACGCCGCCGCCCCCCTCGCCGGCCCGACGACCGCCCGCGGCACCCTCGTCGCCCGAGGCCAGCAACTCGCCGTCGAGGCCACCACCGGCGCCGTCGCCGCCCTGAACCGCCCCGAGCCCTGGCCCTTCGACCTCCGCGCCTCCGTCACCGGCGCCGAGGCCCGCGCGCGCGGCACCTACGGCCCCGCCGCCGCCTGGACCGCCGAACTCAACGCCGCTGCCCCCGACCTCGCCCGCCTCGCCCCCCTCCTGCCCGATATGCCCCTGCCGCCGCTCCGCGACGTGGCGCTGGCGGGCAAGGCCGCCGGCACAGGCGCCGAGGTGACCTCCGCCGAAGCCCTCGCGCTGCGGGTCGGCGCCAGCGACCTCTCCGCGCTCCGCCCGAACCTCCGGCTCACCCGCCTGGAAGTCACCGCCCCCCGCCTCGACGCCCCGCTCACCCTCACGGCCGACGCGGCGCTCGCCGGCACGCCGCTCACCGCCCGCGGCACCGCCGGCACCCCCGCCATCCTGCTCGGCCGCGCTCCCGGCCCGCTGCCGCTCGACCTCCGCTTCGCCGCCGGCGGCGCCGACGCCGCGATCGGCGGCACGGTCGCCGATCCCCGCGCGATCGCCGGCGTGGACCTCGCCCTGAACGCCACGATCCCCGACCTCGCCGCCCTGTCCCCCCTCGCCGGCACCGCGCTGCCCCCCGTGCGCGACATCCGCGCCGGCGCCCGCCTCGCCGAGCGCACGCCCGGCTTCCAGGGCGGCGCGCATCTCCGCAACCTCATCGTCACCTCCCCGCCCGCCGAGGCCCGCGGCGACCTCACCGTGGTCGTCGGCGAGCGCCCAGGCCTCACCGGCCGCCTCGACATCGCCCGCCTCGACCTCGACGCGCTGCGCCCCGCGCAACCCGCCGCGCCCGCCCAGCCAGCGCCCGCCCAGCCCGCGCCCGCTGCGGCCCCCACCGACGGCCGCGTCATCCCCGCCACACCCCTGCCGCTCGGTGCGCTCCGCAGCTTCGACGCCGAGCTCGACCTCACCGTCGCCACCCTCACCACCGCCGGCGCCACCTGGCAGGAGATCAGCGCGCCGATCCGCCTCGAAGCAGGGCAGGGGAGGGTCTCCCCCCTGACCGTCACCACCCCCGGCGGCCCGCTGCGCCTCGACCTCGCCGCCAATGCCGCCGCCCAGCCGCCGGCCCTTCAGATCGCCGCAAACTCCCCCGGCCTCGACCTCGCCGCGCTCCAACGCGCCCTCGGCCAGCCCGTCCGCCTCACCGGCCGCGCCGAGCTCGACGCGGATTTCCGCGGCACCGGCGCCGACCTCCGCGCCGTCGCCGCGACGCTCGCCGGCCATCTCGGCATCGCCGCCCTCGACGCAATCGCCGAACCGCCCCTCGTCGCCCCGATCGTCGGTGCCCTGCGGGAACGCGTGCCGTTCCTGCCGCAGCTCCCGCAGCGCCTGCCGATCGAGTGCGTCGCGCTCCGCGCGGAGGGCGAGGACGGCGTAATGCGGGTCGGCACACTGCTGGTGGACGCGCCCGCCGCGAAGGTTGCAGGCACCGGCACGGTGAATCTGCGCGACGAGACCCTCGCGCTTCGCCTGCTGCACGACGTCCGCGCTGCCGGCGCGGCGGTGCGCGTCGCAGCGGATGTCGGCGGCACGCTCGCCAACCCCGGCTATCGCGGCGACGCAAGAGCGATCGCCGGCGAGGTTATCGGCAACCTCGCCGGCCGGTTCGGTGGCGACGCCGGCGCGATCCTCGGCGGCCTCGCCGGCGCCGGCAACCGGCCGGCCCCGCTGCCGGAATGCGGCCCGGCGCTCACCGCCGCCCGCGGCGGTCGCGCCGGTGCCGTTCCCGCTCCGCGCCCGGACGTGCCCGCGCAGGCGGCGCCCGCCCTGCCGGGCCCCGCGGGAGACGTGCTGCGCGGCCTCCTCGGCCGATGAGTGGCAACGTGCTGCGCGACCGCGTCGCACGGCTCGGCAACGAGGCCCGCAGCCTCGCCGCGATCGGCGCCGCGCTCCGCGCCCGGCTCGCGGGCGAGCCGCCCGCGCCGGAGGTCGCCGCCGTCGTGGACGCGCTCGGCCTCGCCGACGCCGTCGCCGCGGCCGATCCCGCCGCGCTGCGCCCGGTGCTCGGCATCGTCACCGGCGAGCTCCTGCTCTGCGCGCGCCTCGCCTCCGGCGATCCCGCCGGCTGGACGGGCACCGACCCGCTCGCGCTGCGCGCCGCCGGCGACGTCTCCGCCGGCTTCCCCGCGCTGCTCCGCCGCGCGGTGGTGCCGAACCTGCCCGGCCTCCTCCTCGATGCGCCCGGCGCCGCCTTCCTCGACATCGGCACCGGCGTCGGCACGCTCGCCATCGCGATGGCGCGCGAATGGCCGGACCTGCATATCACCGGCCTCGACCCGCTCGCCCCCGCGCTCGCCATCGCGCGCGAGGCCATCCGCGACGCCGGCCTCGCCGACCGCATCGAGCTGCGCGAGGGCCGCGCCGAGGACCTGGCCGACGAGGCACGCTTCGACCTCGCCTGGGTGCCCGGCGCCTTCATCCCCGCCCCCGCGCTTTCCGCCGTGCTCGCCCGCGCCGCCGCCGCGCTGAAGCCCGGCGGCTGGCTGCTTGTCGCCCATGCCGATCCTGGCGAGGACAGGCTGCCGGCCGCCCTCGCCCGCCTGCGCACCGCCGCCTGGGGTGGTGGCGAGGCGACGGCACCCGAGATGCACGCGCTGCTCGCCGCGTCCGGGCTGACCGCGATCACCGCCTTCCCCGCCCCGCCCGACGCGGTCATCGCCATGGCCGCGGGCCAGCGCCCGTTCCCTCCCGCCTCCGACCCGCGTAGATGATCCTTACGGAGGAGCACGCATGGACCTGAACCGAGTGCTCGGCGCCCTGCTCGGCGGCGCCGCCCAGCCGCCCCGCCGCCGCCGGCGCCGCCAGACCGGCGTCGCCTCGCTCCTCACCGGCCGCAGCGCCGAGGCCCGCGCCGCCCGCGCGATCGGCGCCCTCGCCGCCGGCGCCATCAGCACCTGGATGCAGAACCGCGGGACCGCCGAGCCGGCGCCCGCCCCCGCGCCGCGCCGCGCCCCCGACATCGCCGCGCCCGCCCGTGGCACCTCCGCCGGCCGCCGCCTCCCGGAAACCGGCCGCTCACCCTGGTCCACCCAAGCCGCCGCGCCGCCCGAACCCGACACCCCCGAAGCCGAGGACGCCGAAGCCCTCCTCCTCGTCCGCGCCACCGTCGCCGCCGCCAAGGCCGACGGCCAGGTGGACGCCGCCGAGCGCGCCGCCATCGCAGCCCAACTCGACGCCGCCGGCCTGACGGCCGAGGAACGCGACTTCGTCCTCGCCGATTTCGACGCCCCCATGAGCCCCGCCGCCCTCGCCCGCGAGGCCGCCGACCCCATGCTCCGCGCCCGCCTCTACGCCGCCGCCTTCGCCGGCGCCGGCGAGGTCTCGCCCCCCGAGCGCACCTGGCTCGACGCGCTCGCAAAGGCCCTGAAGCTCGACAAGGCCGCCGCCTCCGCCATCGAGGAACGCCTCTCCGCATGACCGACGGCCTCACGCCCGGGCAGGCGCGCCTGCGCGACCGCGCCCGCGAGCTGGCGCAGGAAGCCGCCGCCGGGGCCGCGGACACCGACCGCAGCGGCGAATACCCCTGGCCGATGGTCCGCCGCATGGCCGAAGCCGGGTTCACCGGCCTGACCATCCCGCGCGAGTACGGCGGCCCCGGCGGCTCCGTCCTCGACGCCGTGCTGGTCATCGAGGAGCTGTCCAAGGCCTGCGCCGTCTGCGGCCGCATCGCCGTCGAGGCCAATCTCGGCGCGGTCGGCGCCGTCATGGCCTACGGCACCGAGGCCCAGAAGCGCCTGGCCGCGCAGCTCGTGCTCGCCGGCGACAAGCCCGCCATCTGCATCACCGAACCCGAGGCCGGCAGCGCGGCCACCGAGATGACCACCACCGCCACCCGCCGCGGCGACACCTGGGTCATCGAGGGCGCCAAGACCTGGATCACCGGCGGCGGCGTCTCCCGCCTCCACCTGATCTTCGCCCGCGCCGTCGAGGACGGGGAGTTCAAGGGCATCGGCGGCTTCCTCGTCGTCCGCGACGGGGAAGGGGACCCGCCCGGCCTGATCGTGAAGCGCCGCATCCCCTCCCTCGGCCTCTGCGGCATGCCGGAAGCCGAGCTCGAATTCCGCGACCTCCGTATCCCCGACCACATGGTCCTCCGCCCCCCCGGCGGCCGAGGGGACGGCTTCGCGCGCGGCTTCGGCCGGCTGATGGACGCCTACAACGGCCAGCGCGTCGGCGCCGCGACGGTCGCCCTCGGCCTGGCCGCCGGCGCGCTCGACCACGCCGTCGCCCGCGCCGATGCGCGCCGCCAGTTCGGCCGCCCCATCGCCGAGTTCCAGGGCCTCGCCTGGATGCTCGCCGACATGTCCATCGCCGTGGAGGCCGCCCGCGCCCTGGTCCACCGCGCCGCCCGCAGCGCCGGCCCCGCCGGCTTCCCCGACAAGCTCGCCGCCGCCCAGGCCAAGGTCTTCGCCTCCGAGATGGCGATCCGCGTCACCAACGACGCCCTGCAGGTCTGGGGCGCCGCCGGCTACTCCCGGGACAACCCGATGGAGCGCTACCTCCGCGACGCCCGCATGTTCACCATCGCCGGCGGCACCGCCCAGGTCCTGCGCAACGCCGTCGCCGAGGGCGTGCTCGGCCGCAAGCTCCCCCAGACGCGCGAGGGCCGGCTGCGCCCGCCCCGTGACGAGGTCGCGGAAAACCTCGCCGCCGATTAAGACGGGGCGTTGACCCTCCATCGTCGCGACGACCCTCCATCGTCGTCCCCGCGAAAGCGGGGACCCATCTTCCGGCATTCCGGCCCGTGCAAGCTGGATGCCGCCTTTCGCGGCGACGCAGACCGGCCCCCTCCGAACCCCCCCCCGCCCCTCCACACGCCGCACGCCTCGCCCGCGGTTGACAGCCCCCGCCCCAGCCCCTATCCCGCGCCGCTCGAAAGGCTGTCTCAGATGAAGATCCGCAACTCCCTCAAGACCGCGAAGAGCCGCGACAAGAACTGCTTCCTGGTTCGTCGCAAGGGCCGCGTGTACGTGCTGAACAAGAAGAATCCTCGCCTCAAGGCCCGCCAGGGCTGATCGTCCTCGCCCCTCCTCCGCTCGGGGAGGAGGGACCGACGCGCACCGATCCGCGCCCGCGGCGCAAGCCCCGTTCCCCTCGGACAGGCCCCTCGGACAGGAGCGAACCGATGGCCAAGCGCGACGCGATCTTTCCCCCGGGCCGTCAGGCTCTCTACGACATCAACCGGTATTCGGCCGCCATCCGCTCGGGCGACCTCCTCTTCGTCTCGGGCCAGGTCGGCAGCCGCGAGGACGGCTCGCCCGAGCCGGTCTTCGAGAAGCAGGTGCAGCTGGCCTTCGACAACCTCGCCGCGGTGCTGAAGGCCGCCGGCTGCACATTCGACGACGTGGTTGACGTGACCACCTTCCACACCGATCCGCCGAAGCAGCTGGAGGCGGTCGTCGCCGTTCGCTCCAAGGCGATCGGCGACCCGCCCTACCCGAACTGGACCGCCGTGGGCGTCACCTGGCTCGCCGGGTTCGATTTCGAGATCAAGGTCATCGCGCGCATTCCCGCCTCCGCCTGATCGGCAGGCGACGCCGGTTTTCGCGTTGCCGGGCCGCGCACCAGCCGCCATCTTCCCGACCATGATCGCCCTCCCGCCCCCGAACCCCGCCATCCTCGCCCGCCGCGGCGAGATCATCGCCGCGCTGCGCGCCATCTGCCCCGGCGAGAGCACGATCAGCGAACCCCTCCGCCTCAAGCCCTACGAGACCGACGGCCTCTCCGCCTACCGCCAGCCCCCCCTCGCCGTGGTCCTGCCGAACACCACGGACCAGGTCGCCGCCGTGATGCGCTACTGCCACGAGAACGGCATCCGCGTGGTCCCCCGCGGCGCCGGCACCAGCCTCGCCGGCGGCGCCCTCCCCCTCGCGGATGCCGTGGTCATCGGCCTCATGCGCATGAACCGCATCCTGGAAGTGGATTTCGACGACCGCCTGGCCGTCGTCGAGGCCGGCGTCACCAACCTCGGCATCACGAAAGCCGTGGAGCACGAGGGCTTCTTCTACGCCCCCGACCCCTCCTCCCAGCTCGCCTGCATGATCGGCGGCAACGTCAACATGAACTCCGGCGGCGCCCATTGCCTGAAATACGGCGTCACCGCCAACAACCTCCTCGGCCTCACCCTCGTCACGCCGCAAGGCGACATCGTCCCGATCGGCGGCACCCATCTCGACGCCGCCGGCTACGATTGGCTCGGCCTGCTCACGGGGTCCGAAGGCATGCTCGGCATCGTCACCGAGGTCACCGTCCGCATCCTCCGCGGCCCCGAAGGCGCCCGCGCCATGCTCGCCGCCTTCAACGCCACAGACGTAGCCGGCCAGGCCGTGGACGCGATCATCGGCTCCGGCATCATCCCCGTCGCCCTCGAATTCATGGACAAGCCCTGCATCCACGCCTGCGAGGCCTTCGCCGGTGCCGGCTATCCCCTCGACGCCGAGGCCATGCTGATCATCGAGGTCGAGGGCAGCGAGGCCGAGCAGGACGACCTGCTCGCCCGCATCAAGGCGATCTGCCAGCGCTTCGACCCGATCAGCCTGAAGGTCGCGACCTCCGCCGAGGAGAGCATGGCGATTTGGAAGGGCCGCAAGGGCGCCTTCGGCGCCGTCGGCCGCATCAGCCCCGACTACCTCTGCATGGACGGCACCATCCCGACCGGCGAGCTGCCCCATGTCCTCCGCCGCATCGGCGAGATGAGCGAGGAATACGGCCTGAAGGTCGCCAACGTCTTCCACGCCGGCGACGGCAACCTGCACCCCCTCATCATGTTCGACGCCAACGACCCCGAGAGCTTCCGCCGCGCCGAGGCCTTCGGCGGCGACATCCTGAAGCTCTGCGTCGAGGTCGGCGGCTGCCTCACCGGCGAACACGGCGTCGGCGTCGAGAAGCGCGACCTCATGCCCGTCCAGTTCGCCCCCCACGAACTCGCCCAGCAACGCCGCATCAAATCCGCCTTCGACCCCGCCTGGCTCCTCAACCCCCACAAGGTCTTCCCCCTGCCGACTCCCTCCCCTTCTGCGGGGGAGGGCTGGGCAGGGGCAGCGCGCTCACGTGTCCAACCCGAGCATGCTCCCTCCCCCCTCGCGGGGGAGGGCTGGGGAGGGGGGGCAGCCAGCGCCCTCTGACACCACCTGGCGCGACATGCCCAAACACCGCACCTTCCTCGCCGCCCCTCCCGGCTTCGCCCGCGCCGCCTTCCCCGCCCGCGCCGTCTCCGAACTCGCCCCCGCCCTCCTCGACGCCTCCCCCGCCCTCTCCGCCCATTCCGTCTGCATCGCCGACGCCGCCCCCGACACCCCGCCCTGGCAGCGCCCCGGCGAACCCCCTCAGCCCGCCGACCCCCCCTACGACGCCGTCTTCGACCTACACGGCGACGACAAGGCGATCGCCAGGGCCCTCGCCCGCCTCGACACCCTCACCCTCACCTGCACGGGCACCTCCGTCCGTGTCGCCGAGACGATCGAGCGCGACGACCTCCCCCGCCCCGAGGGCCGCGCCCCCGGGGTCAAGTTCCTCTCCCTCATGACCTTCCACCCCGACCTGCCCGAAGCCGCCGCCCGCCGCCTCTGGTCCCACCACGCCCCGCTAGCACTGCGAGTCCACACCGGCGCCGCCCGCTACGTCCGCGACTGGGTCACGCACTCCCACCCCCTCCCCTCGCGGGAGGGGGCAGGGGGAGGGGCCAGCGCCACCTCCCCGGATCCGCACCCCCCCTTCCACGCCATCGCCGAACTCCACTTCCCCACCGCCGAAGCCATGATGACAAGCTGGTTCGCCGACGGGGCCGGCCGCGCCGCGATCATCCACGACGTCGGCCACTTCCTGCACCACGCGGTCCGGCTCTACACCACGGAACACGTGATCAAGCCTCACCCATGACCGACACCATCGCGCCGCCCGACGAGCCCGGCCTTGCCGCCGCCGTCGCCGCCGCCGCACGCGCCCGCGAACCGCTCGTCATCGAGGGCAACGGCACCAGGCGCGCCATGCTCCGCCCCGTCCAGGCCGCGCGCACCCTCTCCACCCGCAACCTGACGGGCATCACCCTCTACCGCCCGACCGAGCTCGTCCTCTCGGCCCGCGCCGGCACGCCGCTGCCCGAGATCGAGGCCGCGCTCGCCGAGCGCGGCCAGATGCTCGCCCCCGAACCCCCCGACACCCGCGCGATCTTCGACGCGCGCGAGCCCGCCACCATCGGCGGCATCGTCGCCACCAACCTCTCCGGCCCCCGCCGCATAACCGCCGGCGCCATCCGCGACCACGTCCTTGGCCTGCGCTTCGTCAACGGCGACGGCGAGGTCCATCATTCCGGCGGCCGCGTCCTCAAGAACGTCACCGGCCTCGACCTCTGCAAGCTGCTGACCGGCAGCCACGGCACGCTCGGCGTGATCACCGAGGTGACGCTGAAGGTTCTCCCCGCCGCCGAGACCTCCGCCACCGTCGCCGTGCGGATCCCCGACATCACGACCGGTGTGAAGACCCTCTCCGCCGGCCTCGGCAGCCCCTTCGGCGTCACCGGCGCCGCGCTGCTGCCCACCGGCCCGACCGCGCTCCTGCGCCTCGAGGATTTCGCCCCCTCCGTCGCCTACCGCGCCACCCGCCTCGCCGACGACCTGGCCCGCTTCGGCCCCGCCGAGATCATCCGCGACGACGCCTCGCGCGACCTCTGGCGGCGCGTCCGCGACGCCGCCCCCCTCGCCCCCGCGCCCGAGGAAGCCGTCTGGCGCGTCTCCGTCCGCCCGAGCGCCGGCCCCGCGGTCGCCGCCGCAATCCCCAGCACCCGCGCCCTGCTCGACTGGGGCGGCGGCCTGGTCTGGCTCGCCGGCCCCGCCACCGAGGCCACCCACCGCGCCGTCACCGCCGCCGCGCTCGCCGCGGGCGGCACCTTCACCCTCTTCCGCGCCCCCGAACCCCTGCGCGCCGCCGTCCCCGTCCTCCCCGACGAGCCCCCCGCCCTCGCCGCCATCACCGCCCGCGTCAAACACGCCCTCGACCCCGCCGCCATCCTCAACCCCGGCCGCCTCCGCCCCGGCCTCTGACTCCCTCCCCGCACCCGCCCCATCCTTCTCCCTCCCCCGCTTACGGGGGAGGGCAGGGGTGGGGGAGCCACGAGCGCACCCGCACCGCTCCTTCTCCCTCCCCCCTTGCGGGGGAGGGCCGGGGTGGGGGGCCTCACAAGCGCCCCCGCACCCCACCCGCCCACCACCAAACCCCCAACCCGAAAACCTTCGCACCAAGGCAAATATTCCTGTATCCCTCACCCAGGAACAGGACCCCCCACCCATGCCCCGCCCACTCCCCCCCGCCTTCCCCCTCCGCCGCACCACCCCCCACCCCTGGTCCCCCATGACCGACGCCGAGTGGTCCCGCCTCGAACCCGTCCTCCGCCCCTCCACCCGCGGCCGCCCGCCCACGAACCTCCGCCGCACCTGGGACGCCATCTTCTGGGTCGCCTGCTCCCGCACCCCCTGGCACCACCTCACCCCCGAGCTCGGCCCACCCGGCACCGCCCACCGCGCCCTCCGCCGCTTCGCCCGCTCCGGCGGCCTCCTCCGCCTGCTCATCGAGGTCTCCGACCACCCCCTCTGCGGGTGGGAGGCGATGCGCTGGCGCATCTGCCGCGCCGCCCGCCGCGTCGCCAAGCTCGTCTCCCTCGGCACGATCCTCGCCGCCGAGCGCCTCGGCCTGCGCGACGCGCTGCCCTGCGAGCCGCACCAGCTCCCCAGGCCGCATTTGTCCAGATCCATCATCTGGTGGGCAAAGCTTCTGTTCGCCCCCGGTGTCCCCGGGAGTTTCTTCCGCTATCTCGGCACCCTGCACCGGATGATGCGCGGCAATTTCCGCGCCTGGCGCCTCACCGCCTGACCTTCCGCCGCCCTCCGCCGTCCCCTATCTCCACGCCCAGGGGAGACACATGCAGACCACCTTCACCGAGACCCAGCTCCGCGACCCCGACACCGCCGAGAGCAATCGCATCCTCCGCACCTGCGTCCATTGCGGCATGTGCACCGCCACCTGCCCGACCTTCGTCCTGCTCGGCGACGAACTCGACAGCCCGCGCGGCCGCATCTACCTCATCAAGGACATGCTGGAGGCCGGCCGCCCCGCCACGCCCGAGGTGGTGAAGCACGTGGACCGCTGCCTCTCCTGCCTCTCCTGCATGACCACCTGCCCCTCCGGCGTCCACTACATGCACCTGGTGGACCACGCCCGCCGCCACATCGAGGAGACCTACACCCGCCCGCCCGCCGAGCGCGCGCTGCGCAGGCTCCTCTCCTTCCTCCTGCCACACCCGGGCCGCTTCCGCCTCGCGCTGCGCGGCGGCGCGCTGACGAAGCCGCTCGCGCGCCTGATCCCCGGCGCGTCCATGACGGCGCAGCGCCTGCGCGCGATGCTCCGCCTCGCCCCCGGCGCCGTCCCGCCCGACAGCCCGATGCAGCGTCCCGGCGTCCACCGCGCCGAGGGCACGCGCCGAGGCCGCGTCGCGCTGCTGACCGGCTGCGCCCAGCAGGTCCTCGCCCCCTCGATCAACGAGGCGACGATCCGCCTGCTGACGCGCATGGGGGTCGAGGTGGTGGTGACGAAGGGGCAGGGCTGCTGCGGCGCCCTCGACCACCACATGGGCCACCACGACCCCGCGATGCGCCTCGCCCGCGCCAACATCGAGGCCTGGCACGCCGAAATCGAGGCCGGCGGCCTCGACGCCGTGGTGATCAACGCCTCCGGCTGCGGCACGACGGTCAAGGACTACGGCTTCATGTTCCGCACGGAAGCACCCGACATCGCCGCCAAGGCCGAGCGCATCGCCGCCATCGCGATGGACGTCTCCGAGGTGCTGACGAAGTTCAACTACGCCCCCACGCGCGAGCCGCCGGATCTCACCGTCGCCTACCACGCCGCCTGCTCGCTGCAGCACGGCCAGCGGATCACCGGCGTGCCGAAGGAGCTGCTGAAGCGCGCCGGCTTCACCGTGAAGGAACCGCTGGAGCCGCATCTCTGCTGCGGCTCCGCCGGCACCTACAACGTCCTCCAGCCCGCCATCGCCGGCCAGCTGAGGGAGCGGAAGCTGGACTACCTCGGCCGCACCCGCGCCGACCTCATCGCGTCCGGCAACATCGGCTGCCTCACCCAGCTCGCCGGCGGCCCGCTGCCGACGGTCCACACCGTCGAACTCCTCGACTGGATGTCCGGCGGCCCCGCGCCCCCTTCCCTGTCCCCCTCCCCTCGCGGGAGGGGTTAGGGGAGGGGGCTCGCGGAAGCCGTCAGGAAAGGGCGGCCCGCCGCACCCACCGCACGCGCGCTCCCTGTCCCCCTCCCCTCGCGGGAGGGGTTAGGGGAGGGGGCCGCCACGCCGTCAGTTGATCGCCCCCATCACGTCCACCAGCTTCGCGAATTCTCCCTCCCCGATCCCATACGCGCCCGCCTTCCCGTCAATCGTCTTCGTCTGCCACAGCAGCCCGCCGAGCCCGTACACCTTGCTCACCGGCATGACCGTGATGTGGCTCTGGTTCTGGCCCTTGAGACTCGCCTTGTCCACGAAGTCCAGCACCACGCCCCGCAGCAACGGGCGCTTGCCCGCGCGCGCGCGGTTCTCATCGTGGAACTGGTTCCATTCCTGCAGGCACCAGGTGCTGGCGATGTAGTCGTCGGTGAGGATGAAGATCATCGCCTTCGCCTGCGACATCGCCTTGCGGAAGTTGGTGTCCCAGTCCTTGTTGCGGGCGCCGATCGGGTTGTACCCATGCCCCGTCCACTGCGCGCGCTCGTCCAGCGAGATCGCCGAATGCCCGGCATCGTAGAGCTTCTTCTGCTCGTCGCTGAACGGCTTGCCGCCCTCCGCGACGAAGCTCGGCTGGTGCCGGCTGGCGACGCAGTCGCAATACACCGCGTTCACGGAGTACAGGTTATAGTGCTTCATCAGCTTGTCGCGCAGCCAATGCGCGAACAGCCCGCCATGGTCGAGCATGGGAAAGCTCAGGACGATCAGGCTCTCGTCCGCAACATAGGGTTTCAGCGCAGCGCTCATCCGGCGGCTCCAGGTGATCCTCGAAACAACGTATCACGGTTGCGCAGAAGCCGTAACATGCAATTACAGGTTGCAACTATTGCAAGCACAATCGGCACGCCGCCGGCGCTCCGCGAAACGAGAGTTGCGCACGGTACCCGAACCCGGTGCAGCATCGCCGCAGACGGGGAGGGACTGTGAATGAACGCCATCAGCCGCCGCGCGCTCGGATCCGGCGCCGCCGCGCTCGCCGCCACTGCGACGCTTCCGCGCGCCGCGGCGCAGCCTGCCCCGCGCCTCTCCAGGCTCATCGAGACCTTCGCCGCCGGTCGCCCGGCGCTCGGCATCTTCTCCGCCGCGCGCGACATCGCGCAGGCCGCGGCGATCCGCGCCGCCGCGCTCGACTACACGATCATTGACATGGAGCATCAGCCCTTCGACCCGCTGCTGCTTCAGCAGACGATCCTGAACCTCCGCGCCCCCGACGGCCGCTTCCCCGTGACGCCGATCGTGCGCATCGGGCCGAACGGGCGCGAGATCCACATGAACCAGTGGGTCGTCAAGCAGGTGCTGGACCTCGGCGCCTTCGGCATCATGGTGCCGCACATCAACAGCGCGGAGGAAGCGCGCCAGGCGGTGATCGCGATGCGCTATCCGCCCTTCGTGGACGACGCGGCGCCCGAGCCGCGCGGCCAGCGCGGCTGGTCGCCGGGCAACGCCGTCGCGGCCTGGAACACCACCACGGCGGAATACGCCCGACGCGCCGACCTCTGGCCGCTCGTCCCGCATGGCGAGCTGGTGCTGTCCGTGCAGATCGAGACGCGGCAGAGCATCGAGGCCATCGAGGCGATCCTCTCCGTCCCCGGCGTCGGCTGCGCCTTCGTCGGCCCCGCCGATCTGCATTCCGATTACGGCCACCGCGGCCGCACCCGCGTGCCGGAGGTGGAAGTCGCGATGGCCCGCGCGCTCGCCGCCGCGAAGCGCCTGCGCAAGCCGATCGGCCTGACGACGAACGCGGCGGACGTGCGCGAACGCCTCGACACCGGCTGGGATTTCATCACCGTCGGCGGCGACACCGGCATCCCCGACACCGTCGCCGCCACCCTCCGCGCCGCGGGGCGGTAGGTACGCGACCGTTCGGAGGAATGGCTACCCGAAGGTCGCCAGCAACTCCTCCACCTGCGCCTCCGTCAGCCGCCGCACGCCCGGCACGCCCCGCAGCAGCAGCGCCAGCCGCGCCGCCTCCTCCAACTCCTCGCTGGCATGAACGGCGTCGGCCAGCGTCGCCCCGCTCACCACCGGCCCGTGATTCGCGAGCAGCAGCGCCTTCGCCGACTTCGCCGCCTCGAACACCGCCGGCTCCATCGCCGCGTCACCCGGCCGGTAATACGGCACGCAAGGCAGACGCCGCCCGATGCGCATGACGAAGTACGGCGTCAGCGCCGGGATCCCCGCATCCCCGCCCTCCACCGGGTTATCGCCCGACGCGCCTGTCGGCGCGATGCACGACACCGCGGTGGCATGGGTCGAGTGCAGGTGCACCACCGCCCCCGCCTCCGGCCGCGCCGCCAGCACCGCGCGGTGCAGGAAGACCTCCTTGCTCGGCCGGTCCCCCGACAGGTGCTCCCAGCCCGGCGAGAGCTTGCTGATCCGCGCCGGATCAAGCCGCCCCAGGTAGGAATTGGTCGGCGTCATCAGGTAGCCGTCCGGCAGCCGCACGCTGATGTTGCCCGCCGTGCCCACCGAGTAGCCGCGGTCGAACAGTGACTTCGCCAGCACCGCCAGCTCCTCGCGGATCGCCGCCTCGGTCACGACGCGAACGCCTTCACAAAGAAGTCCCGCCCGCCGAAATTGCCGCTCTTCAGCGCGAGGTGCAGCCCAAGGGGTTCCGCAAGCGTCCACGGCACGCCCGGGTCAATCTCCGCCCCGATCCGCAGCGACCGCACGCCGAGCCGCCCGACCACCGCGCCCGAGGTCTCGCCGCCCGCCACGACCAGCCGCCCGACGCCGCGTGCGACCAACCCCTCCGCCACGGCCGCCAGCGCCTCCTCCACCAGCGCTCCCGCCGCATCCCGCCCGAGCCGCGCCTGCAACGCCGCGACCCGGTCCGGCGGCGCGCTCGCCGCGATCACGACGGGCCGCGCCTCCGAGAGCTTGCCCTCGACCCACTCCAGCGCCGCCGCGGCCAGCGCCGCCGCATCCGGCGTCGCCATCGCATCCAGCTCCAGCACCGGCACGTGGTCCCGCGCGAAGCCGATCTGCCCGAGCGTCGCGCGCGAGCACGATCCTGCCACCACCGCGCAGGCCCCGCGCGGCGCCGGCAGCACGGCCGCGTCGCCGCGCTCCGGCAGCAGCCCCGCGGCGCGGAAATTCGCCGGCAGTCCCATCGCCACGCCCGACCCGCCGGTGACCAGCGCATGCGCCGCGCAGGCCTCGCCGATCGCCAGCAGATGCGCGTCGCTCACCGCATCCACGATCGCGTAGCGCCGCCCCGCCTCGGCCAGCCGCGTCATCTCCCGCCGGATCGCCGCCGCGCCCGCCTCAACGGTCGCGAAGGTCACCAGGCCCACCGCGCCCTCGGTCTGGCGCGACAGCACGCGCACCAGGTCGGGGTCGCGCATCGGCGTCAGCGGGTGGTCCTGCATGCCGCTCTCGCTGAGCAGCCGCCCGCCGACGAACAGGTGCCCCTGGAAGATGCTGCGCGCATTGGCGGGGAAGGCCGGGCAGGCGATCGCGAAGCCGCTGCCGAGCCGCTTCAGCAGCGCATCCGCGACCGGCCCGATGTTGCCCGCATCCGTGCTGTCGAAGGTCGAGCAGTATTTGAAGAACAACTGCCGCGCGCCCGCCGCCAGCAGCGCCTCCGCCGCCGCCAGGCTCTCCGCCACCGCCTGCGCCACCGGCGCCGTGCGCGACTTCAGCGCCACCACCACCGCATCCGCCTCCGGCAGGGGCGCGTCAGGTATGCCGATCACCTGCACGCAACTCATGCCGTGCTTCACCAGCATGGAGGCGAGGTCCGTCGCCCCCGTGAAGTCGTCGGCGACGCAGCCCAGCAGCGGCATCAGGTGCCCTCCCGTCCCGGCGGCAGGCACAGCACGTCCTGGTGCCCGACCCGCACGGAGAGCCGACCTTCGCGCCCGTCGCGCACGCGGTCCAGCATCCATCGCGCGATCGCCCGCCTCGCGCGGCGTTCGTGCCGCATCGCGGCGAAGCCGTGCCCATCCGAGAGCTGCACCGCCATGTCCATCGCCTGCCGCGGGATCACCCAGTCGCTCCGCGCCCGGACCACCTCGTAGCCATGCGCCTCGAAGGCCGCCGCGATCGCTGCCGGCGCCCGCGCGCCCAGCGCCGCGCCGCCGAACCCCTTGTCGCGGAGCTGGTCGCGCGCAAAACCCCGCGCGACGATCGCATCGCCCCGGCGCGGCGGCGCGAAGCGCTCGCGGCCCGTCACGTTCAGCGCGGCGTAGAAGGGCAGGCGCCGCGCCGCGCAGGCCGCCGCCATCCGCTCCACCCAGGCCTGGCTGACGAGGTCGCAGAGCGCGGTGTTCACCACCGCGTCCACCGCGTGCAGCGGCAGGTTGACGGGCGCCTGCCGCAGGTCGGCGACCAGCCCTTCCACCCGCCACGCCCCGCGCGGGCTGTGCACCAGCAGCGTGCGCTTCCCCGGCCAGGTGGCGCCCCAGCCGGCGAGGATCGCGCGCTCCTCCGTGATCGCGAAGGCCTCCTCGATCAGCCTCGCGTCGGCGTCCACCAGCGTCCAGGCCTGCGACCGCCCGATGAAGTGCCCGAGCCAGCGCAGCAGGGAACCGGTGCCCGCGCCGAGGTCCAGCAGCCGCGGCCGCGCCGGCAGCGCCGCCGCCAGCCGCGCGGCGAGCACCGGGCTGCGCGCGGCCGCGTCGAACGGCTCCCGCAGCTCGAGCCAGTCGGCGTCGAAGCCCTCCGCCATCAGGCGCGCCCCAGCTCCGCCGCGAAGGCCACCGCGCGATCCGCCCAGCGCGGCAGCGACTGCCCGGCGCGCCAGGACGCCTCCGCCATCGCGGCGCGCAGCGTCCGGTCGAAGATCGGCCGGCGCATCGCGCGCCCGAGCGAGGCCGCGTCGCCGGGCGCCGAGACGACGCCCGCCTCCACCGGCACCAGCTCCGCCAGCGCGCCGCCGGCCGCGACCGCCAGCGGCACGCCGTGCGCCATCGCCTCCGCCGCCGCCATCCCGTACCCCTCCCAATGGCTCGCGAGCGCGAAGAGGTCGGCGCCGTGCCACAGCGCCTCCAGCGCCTCCGCCTCCACCTCGCCGGCGAAGGTCACGCGCTGCGCGATGCCGAGCTGCTCGGCGAGCGCGGCCAGCCCATGCGCGTGCGCCGCGTCGCGCGCCGCGCCGACGACCGTCAGCGTCCAGTCGAGGTCGGGCAGCGTGCCGAGCGCGCGGAGCAGCACGTCATGCCCCTTGCGCGGCACCAGCGCGCCGACCGAGAGGATCGCGCAGCCCTCGCCGGACCCCGCCGCGCGCGGTGCCGGATCGGTGCCCGGCTCGACGACGCCGATCCGGGCGGGGTCGGCGCCGAACTCCTCCGGCAGCCGCCGCGCCGTCAGCGCGCTCGTAGCCACCAGCCGCGCGAGACGCGGGAAGACCGCGCGCTCCGCCGCCTTGAGTGCGTCGCGCACCTCGCCTGGGTGGCCGTGCTCCAGCGCCGTCGGGTGGTGGATCAGCCCGACCGCGCCGCGCCGCGCCAGCTCCTCGGCCTCGAAGCTCGGCAGGCCGAGGCCGTCCACCACGATCCGCGTGCCCTCCGGCACCGCGGCGAGCGCGTCCCGCGCGCCGCCCAGCGCCGCCGCATCGGGATGCGGATGCCGCCCCGGCAGCTCCACCACCTCCACCTCGTGCCCGATCTCCCGCAGCCCCGCGACGATCCGCCGGTCGTAGCCGTAGCCGCCGGAGACCGTGTCGAAGGGCGCGGGGACGAGGAGGGCGACGCGCATGGGTCAGACCGGTCCTTCGAAGGCCGCCCAGGCGACGTGGCTCTCGCGCAGCAGGATCTTGAGGCCCGTCACCGCCTTCCCGCCATCGCCGAGCCGCCCGTCGCGGCACGCGGCCGCGAGCGCGCCGTGGATGTGCAGGCAGAGGTATTCGGTGGTGGTGTTGCGCCCGGCGAACGCCTCCTCCTCGTCGAGGTTGCGGTAGTCCAGCGGCGCCAGCACCGCGCGCAGCACGTCCTTCGCCAGGCCGATATCCACCAGCAGGTGCAGGTCATCCAGCCTTTCCGCGCGGAACTCGGCTTCGACGACGAAGGTCGCGCCGTGCAGCCGCTGCGCCGGCCCGAAGGCCTCGCCGCGGAAGCTGTGCGCGATCATGATGTGATCCACGACCGTCAGGCTGAACATGCGTGTGACCCCTGGCTAGAGATACGCGACGACCGGGCAGAGCGGCTGCGCTGCCCCCGGTGGCGGCGAGAGCACGCCGGCCAGGCGCGCCGGCAGCTCATCGAACGGGATGTCGGGACCGAGCAGCGCGTCGAGAAGCGGGTCGTCGAGCAGCGAGAGCGCGAGCGTCAGCCTCTCCCGGTGTGTCCGCCGCCCCCGCATCGCCGGCGCCACCGCGCCGACCTGCGTGGAGACGAGGCGGAGCCGCTTCGCATGGAACGCCTCGCCCAGCGGCAGTTCCGGCGCGCGGTCGCCGAACCAGGACGCCTCGACGATGCGCCCCTCGAAGCCGCAGCGCGACAGCGCGAGCCGTAGCCCCGCCGCGCTGGCCGAGGCATGCACGACGAGGTCGCAGCCATCTGCCGCGTCGTCCGGCGCCACGAAGCGCGCGCCGAAGCTCTCCGCGATCGCGCGCCGCGCCGGGTCGAGGTCGCAGACCTCCAGCCGCAGCCCGGGCACCCGCGCCAGCAGGAACGCGACGAGCAGCCCGACCACGCCGGCGCCGACCACCAGCGCGCGCTCGCCCACCAGCGGCTGCGCGTCCCACAGCACGTTCACCGCGGTTTCCATGTTGGCCGCCAGCACCGCGCGGCGGAGCGGCACGCCGGGCGGCACCGGGACGCACATGGAAGCCGGGGCAACGAACCGATCGTGATGAGGATGAAGGCAGAAGACGTGACGGCCGACGAGCGGCGGATCGCCTTCCGTCACCTGCCCGACAGCGGCGTAGCCGTAGGAGACGGGGAAGGGGAAGTCGCCGCGCTGCAGCGGGGCGCGCATCGCGGCCCATTGGCTCTGCGGCACCCGCCCCTCGAAGACCAGCCGCTCCGTCCCGCGCGAGATGCCGCTGAAGACGGTCGCGACTTCGAATTCCGTCTCGCCCGCCCGATCCAGCTCGTGCTCCCGGATCTCGGCGTGACCGGGTGCGACCGCCCAGAGCGCGCGTGCCATCAGCCCGGCTCGGCGCCCGGTCGCATCCGGTCCAGCGCGATGTCGCAGAGGATGTCGCCGCCGAGCGACCAGACCTGCCACCCGAAGCGCAGGCCATCCGCGATCCGCGTCGCCTCCGGCAGCGTGAAGGCGGGGATGCCGGAGCCCAGGATCACCGGCGCGACCGTCAGGTGCAGCCGGTCGAGCAGCCCCGCCTTCAGGAAGGCCGAGACGGTGCGGCCGCCGCCCTCCACGAAGATCCGTTCCAGCCCGCGCTCCGCCAGTTCCCGCAGCAACGCCGCGAGGTCCGGCTCCTCACCGAGCCAAGGGATGCATACCACCTGCGCCGCGCCGTGCCGGCGCGATCCCGGCGTGCAGGTGACGAGCAGCGTCGGCGCCGCGCCGTCCTGGAAGACGCGGCGCGACTCCGGCAGGCGCCGCCGCGGGTCCAGCACGACGCGAACGGGGTTCGGCCCGCGCGCCTCGCGCGTGGTCAGCCGCGGGTCGTCGTGCTGCACGGTGCCGGCGCCGACCAGCACCACGTCGCAGAGCGCGCGCAGGCGATGGGTGTGCAGGATGTCCTCGCGGCCGCCGATCCACTGGCTCGCGCCGTTGGACGCGGCGATCCGCCCGTCCAGCGTCTGGGCGAGGCGGCCGATGACCAGGCAGCCATCCGCGGACGCCGGCCGCGCCAGCACCGGGGCGAAGAGCCGCCCGAGCGCCGTCTCCGGCAGCGCGCCCCCGTCCCGCGCCGCCAGCAGCGCGTCCCACTCCCCGTCCTCGTCCATGCGGGAGAAGCTATGCCGAAGCGGGGCGCCGCCCGCAATCGCGTGCCGCGAATGTCAGGCCCGCGACAGAACCGAGACGGGCAGGCCGCGCCCGTCCCGCGCCCGCCCGCGCGCGCCGTACGTCCCGGGGCCGGGCGGCCGAGCGGCGCCGGCAATGGCCTCGATGACGCGGGATTGCAGGCCGATCGCGCGTTCCAGCAGGCGGCGGTTCTCGCTGGTCAGGTCGCGCAGGCCCGTCGCGATCGCCTCGGCGCGCAGGCGGTCGGCGCCTTCCGGGCGGGCGCCGGTGCGCTGCGCCGCCGCATAGGCCGCGGCGAAGGCATCCGCCGCCTGCCGCTTCGGCCCGGCCAGCTCCCCCGCGGCGGCCAGGTCGAGGCGGGCGAGGGCCGCGTTCTCCGCCCGCAGCGCGTCGGCCAGCCGCGATGCGGCGGTCATCAGGGCCTCGATCATCGGGTTCCTCCTTCCTGGGCACGAAGCAGCTCGCGATGGACGGCGTCGCCGAGGCCGATGCCGCCGGCGCGCGACATGCCACGGGCGACCGCGTCCACCAGCATCGGGCGCCACTGGCCTTCCGCCGCGCCGCCGCCGAAGGGGCCGTCGGTGGGGAGTGCTGCGAAGATCGGCTGGAACATCGCGGCGATCGCCTGCGCCTCCACCTCCTGCGCCAGGCGGCGCAGCGCAGGCTGCGCGGGTGCGGTGACGGCGTTCATCGGACCTCCAGCTCCGCCTGCAGGGCGCCGGCGGCCTTCACGGTCTGCAGGATGGTGATCAGGTCGCGCGGGCCGACGCCGAGGCTGTTCAGCCCGCGCACCAGCTCCTCCAGCGTCACGCCGCCGCGCAGGATGCCCAGGCGGCGCTCGGCGCCCTCATCCACCTCGATATTGGTGCGCGGGACGATCGCGGTCTGCCCGCCCGAGAGCGGGTTCGGCTGGCTCACCTGCGGCGTCTCGGTGATGCGGATCGTCAGGTTGCCCTGCGCGATGGCGACCGTGCTGACGCGGACATTGGCGCCCATGACGACGGTGCCCGACGCCTCCTCGATCACCACGCGGGCGACCTGGTCGGGCTGCACGCGGAGCTGCTCGACCTCGCCGAGGAAGGCCACGGGATCGCGGCCGGCGACGAGGACGGCGACGGTGCGCGGATCGGTGGCCTGCGCGATCTCCGCGCCGGCCAGGCGGTTGACGGCGGCGGCGATGCGGCGTGCCGTCGTCAGGTCCGGGTTGCGGAGTGCGAGGCGGATGGTGGGCGATTGCGCGAACTGGAATCCGACCTCGCGTTCCACCGTCGCGCCGTTGGCGATGCGGCCGGCGGTGGGCACGCCGCGGGTGACGCTGGCGGCCGCACCCCGCGCGGCGATCGCGCCGGTGGCGACGGCGCCCTGCGCGACCGCGTACACCTCTCCGTCGGCGCCGAGCAACGGGGTCACGAGCAGCGTGCCGCCGGTGATGTTCGTGGCATCGCCGAGCGTCGAGACCGCGACGTCAATCCGGCTGCCCGGGCGCGCGAAGGGCGGCAGGTTGGCGGTGACCATCACGGCGGCGACATTGCGTGTATCCAGCCGCTGTTCCTGGTCGCGCGTGTTGACGCCGAGGCGTTCCAGCACGCCGATCAGCGACTGCCGCGTGAAGACCGCGGAGCGCAGCCGGTCGCCGGTGCCGTTCAGCCCGACGATCAGGCCGTAGCCGACGAGCTGGTTGTCGCGCACGCCTTCCACGTCCGCGATGTCCTTGATGCGGACCTGCGCGGCGGCGGGGACGGCGAGGAGCATCAGGAGGCCGAGGCTCGCCCGGAGCAGCATCCTCATCGCTCGGCAAGGTTTTTCCGCCACGCTCTCCTCCGGGCCGGGCGGCGTGCCGCGGCGGGGAGGGCATCGCAAGGCGCGTGCCAGCCCGCGCCGGCGCGGGGCTCGGCAGGAATTGCCGGCGGGCGGCAGGGAAAGGGTGTCATGGGGCGGGTCGGTGCGATCGGAGGAGGGGCGGGGACGCCGCGGCGCGCGGCGCGGCCGGCGGGCGGGTTCGCCGCATGCGCCGACCCCGCTGCCGCGGGCGTCGCCGGGGGTGGTGCTGCCGGCGCCGTCGCCGCGCTGTTCGCCGCGTGGCAGGGCGCCTCGCCGGAGGTCGCGGAGCGCCGCGCGCATCGCGCGGCGGGAGAGGCGCTGGAGTCGCTGCGCGCGCTGCAACTCGGCCTGCTGCGCGGCGCGGCGGGGTCCGCGCGCATCGCCGTGCCCGACGCTGCCGCGATCACCGATCTCGGGCTGCGCGACGCGGTCGCGCAGGTGGCGCTTCGCGTGCGCGTCGAAGAGGCCCGCGCGCGGCACAACCGCGGCCTTGCGACAGGCGCGTGAAAACGCGCGAAATACAGTGTCTTGCTGCGAAACCAGGGCTTGTGTCTGCCATGGTCCCGCCACTATGGTCCGGCCGCCTTCACCTGCCAGGCGCCGGGCCATGGCCGGAGTGGCTTGGGGAAGATCGTGCCATGCTCGTGACCTTGCCGCCCGACTACCGACCCTCGAGCACCGAAGAGTTCATGAACCCCCTGCAGCTCGCATATTTCCGGCAGAAGCTGCTGCGCTGGCGCAGCGAGCTGCTGCGCGAAGCCGGCGAGACGCTTCACAGCCTGGGCGAGGGCGGCATCGCCGAGGCCGACCTGACGGACCGCGCGAGCGTCGAGACCGACCGCGCGCTGGAGCTGCGCACGCGGGACCGCGCGCGCAAGCTGATTTCCAAGATAGACCAGGCGCTGGAGCGCGTGGAGAACGGCACCTACGGCTATTGCGAGGAGAGCGGCGAGCCGATCGGCCTGCGCCGCCTGGAAGCGCGCCCGATCGCCACGCTGTCCATCGAGGCGCAGGAGCGCCACGAGCGCATGGAGCGGGTGCACCGCGACGACTGATCGGCCTGGGTGAGGGAAACGCGACCCTATTCACTCAGGTCCGGCGGCGCGTCATCGAGTTCGGGCGGCGGCCGTGCCGCGGGGTCGCGCCGCAGCAGCGAGGCATCGTTCTCCGCCACGCGGCCGACGCGGTTGTCCACCGGCCAGATCGCCAGCTCCTCGGCCGGCGCGGGCACCAGCAGGTGCAGCAGCTCCTCCGGCTCGGCTGGCTCCGCGCCCAGCCAGGCGTCGAAGGCCTCGGGCGGCAGGATCACGGGCATGCGCGTGTGCACCAGGGCCTGCTTCGCGTTCGCCTCCGTCGTGATGACGGTGAAGCTGCGCAGCCACTCGCCGCCCGGCGACTTCCAGCCCTCCCACAGTCCCGCGACGCCCATCGGCTCGCCGCGCGTCAGCGCGACCGCGAAGGCCTGGCGGGCTCCGTCGCCGTCCTTCCGCCACTCGTAGAAGCCGTCCATCGGCACGATGCAGCGCCGCTTTGCGAAGGCGTCGCGGAAGGAGGGCTTCTCCGCGACGCCTTCCGCCCGCGCGTTGATCAGCTTCGCCGCGTCCTTCGCATCCTTCGCCCAGCGCGGCACGAGGCCCCAGCGCAGCGAATCGAGGTGCCGCTCCCCGCTTTCCGGATGACGGCGGACGACGAGGGAGGTCTGCGTCGGCGCGACGTTCCACGACGCCGGGTGGTTCGGCGTGGGGTTCCGCGTCTCGAAATACCGCGCGAGCCCGGCCGGATCGCGCTGGAGGAAGAAGCGTCCGCACATGGTTGCCCATATGCGCCCTCGTCCTGCGATGCGGGAGAGGCCGTCAGAAGGGCAGCACGATGTCCAGCAGTTCCTGCCCGACGCGCGGCCGCTGCACGTCGCTGATCGTGCCGCGCCCGCCATAGGCGATCCGCGCCTCCGCCAGCCGGTCGTGCCGCACCGTGTTGTCGCTGCCGATGTCCTGCGGGCGGATCACGCCGCTGACGGTCAGGTCGCGCAGCTCGCTGTTCACGCGCACCTGCTGCCGGCCGGTCACCACCAGGTTGCCGTTGGGCAGCGCCTGCACGACGGTCGCGGCGACGCGCAGCGTCACCGTCTCGTTCCGCCGGATGCGGCCGGTGCCGCTGGCATTCTGCGCGCCGCTGGTCTCGACGAGGCGGGAGGGATCGAGAGCGCCCGGCAGGAAGCGCGCCAGCGCGGTGTCGAGGCCGAAGAGGCGCGGGATGCCCATGCGGTCACTGCCCTCGCGCTCGCGCTCCGTGCTGTTCTGCAGTTGCGCCTGGTCCTGGATGGAGACGAGCACGGTGACAAGGTCGCCGGGCTGCGCCGCGCGCTGGTCGCGCAGGAAGGTGCGGCTGCCCGGCCGCCAGAGCGAGTTCGCGGTGGGGGCCGGCGCTGCGGTCGGCGGCATGGGCATGCTGACCTGGCGCCAGCCCGGGTCGGCCACCGGGTTCTCGATGCCGGCGAGCGCGGGCGGGCGGCCGAGTTCGGACAGCCGTTCGCAGCCGAACAGCAGGGGCGCGAGGAGAAGGATTCGCAGGATCATCGGACGGTCCCCACGCGCACGCGGCCGGGGGCGACGACCTCGGCTTCCACCACGACGCGGCTCATCAGGTTCATCACCGGCACGAGCGCGCCGCGCGGCGCTGCCTCCATCGCGCGGCCCTGCGCGGTGAGCGTCATGCCCGGCAACTCGAAGGTCATCGTGACGGTCTGGCCGCGCTCCACCGCCGCCTGCGCCTGCAAGTCGGCGAGGAGGAAGGGCTGTTCGGCCGCGGCGGGCCGGCGCAATGCCTGGCCCACCACCTGCTCCGCCCGCTGCGCCGCGCCGGGGCGGAGGCGGGAGGCGGGCACGCGCGTGGTGCGTACGTCGTTCGCGCGCACCACCTCGCCCACCGACATGCGGCGCGCGGCGACGAGCACCGGCACGGTCGGCACGACGCGGCCGGCGACGCGCAGGCGCTGGGTCGGCATGCCCTCGGCCATCACCGCGAGCGTCGCCGCGAAGCGACCGCCGGCGGCGTCCAGCACCGCGCCTTCCACGGCGAGCTGCACGAAGGCGCGTTCCGGCACCAGCGGCGGCGCGAAGCCCTGCGGTTCGATCTCCGCGTCGTCTTCCAGGCCCTGCGGGCGGAGCGCGGCGCGCAGCGCGAGCATCACCTCCTCCCGCGGCAAGGCGCGGCCGGGCCGCTCGATCACCACGCGCTCGGCGCCGCCGACCGGCCGCCACGCGATGCCGTTGGCGCGCGCGATGGCGAGGAGCTGCGGCGCCTCCACCACCTGCCGCGCGCCCGGCGCCGGCGCGGGGCCGAGCACGGCGGTGCCGCGCGGGCCGGCGCCGTCGAACAGGTCGGACAGGCGCACGACGCTGTCCTCCACGACCGCGAAGGGGCGCAGGCTCGCGAGTTCCGCACGCGCGGGCGCGGCGAGGGCCAGCAGCAGGAGGAGGAGCCTCATCGCAGCCTCGACAGGGTGGAGAGCATCTCGTCGCTGGCGGAGATGACGCGGCTGTTCATCTCATAGGCGCGCTGCGCGGTGATGAGGTTGGTGATCTCGGTGACGACATTGACGTTGGAGGTCTCGACGAAGCCCTGCATCACTTGGCCGTAGCCGGGCTGTCCCGGCGCGCCGGCCTGCGGCTGGCCCGATCCCGGCGTGGCCATCAGCAGGTTGTCGCCGATCGCCTCCAGCCCGCCTTCGTTGGCGAAGATCGCGAGCTGGACCTGGCCGACATTCTGCGGCGCCACCTGGCCGTCGAGCTTCGCGAGCACCTCGCCGGAGGCGTTGATCGTCACATCGGTGGCGTTGGCGGGAATGGTGATGCCGGGTTGCAGCACGAAGCCGTCGGCGGTGACGATCACGCCTTCCGGCGAGAGCGCGAAGGTGCCGTCGCGGGTGTAGGCGGTCTCGCCGGAGGGGAGCTGCACCTGGAAGAAGCCGTTGCCGCGCACGGCGATGTCGAAGCGGTTGCCGGTCTGGCTGAGGTTGCCCTGTTCGTTGATGCGGTACACCGCGCCGGTCTTCACGCCGAGCCCGACCTGCGCGCCGGCCGGCAGCACCGATCCGGTATCCGCGCTCTGCGAGCCGACGCGGCGGAGGTTCTGGTAGAGCAGGTCCTGGAATTCGGCGCGCCGGCGCTTGTAGCCGGTGGTGCTCATGTTCGCGATGTTGTTGGAGATCACCTCGACATTGGTCTGCTGCGCGAGCATGCCCGTTCCGGCGATGTGGAGAGAGCGCATGGTCAGCTCCTCAGCGGCGCCGCAGGATGCGTTCGACGGCGGTGCCGAGGCGCTCGCCCTCGCGTTCCGCCATCTGTGCGACGAACTGGAAGTGGCGCAGCTCCTCCGTCATGCGCGTCAGCTCGATCACCGGGCGGACGTTGCTGCCCTCCATCGCGCCCTGCACGACCGCGGGGCGCTCGACCGGCTCGGCGCGCATGTCGTCGGGGGCGGCGAGCAGGCGGTCGCCTTCCGCGGCCAGGCGCTGCGGATCGGCGAAGCGGACGATGCGGAGCTGCCCGACCGGCCCGTTCTCGGTGAGGACGCTGCCATCGCCGCGCACCTCGATGCGGCCGGCGCCCGGCTCCACGCGCAACGGCTGGCCGGCGGCGTTCAGCAACGCATGTCCTACCGGGTCCACGACCTCGCCTTCCTCGTTCAGCGTGAAGCGTCCGGCGCGGGTGAAGCGCTCGCCGCGCGGGGTCTCGACGGCGAAGAAGCCGTCCGGGTCGCCGATGGCGAGGTCGAGCGGGTTGCCCGTGCGCTGCAGCGTCGCCGGCGCCGCGTCGCGCCACGTCGCGCGATCCTGCGTGAAGGCCAGGTCGCGCCCGCCGCGCGGCGCCTCCGCGCCGAGCTGGCGTTCCAGCACCGTGCCGAAGAGCGGGCGGAGCGCGCGGTAGCCTGGCGTCTCGGCGTTCGCGATGTTGTTCGCCGTCACCGCGGTCGCGCGCTGCGCGGCGACGAGGCGGGAGAGGACGATGTAGCCGGGGCTGTCCATGCGGGGCGGTCCGAAGCGTTCGGGACAGGCGGTGGCAACCGGCGTGCCAGTCGCCGGCCGCTTCGGCGCAGGGGATAGGGCAGGGGCGCGATGCCGTCGGCCGGCAAGTCCTGCCGCGTGGCGGCAAGCGCCGCCGCCGCCGCAACCGTCCCTTAACCGCTCCCCGCGCAAGCTCCGCCGGCAACGACGAGGCGCAGAACACCCGTGTCCGCCAAGACGGCCGACCCCGACACCGCAACCGCCCCGAAGCCCGGCCGCAGGAAGCTGGTCCTGCTCGCCGTGCCGCTGCTGCTCGCGCTGGCCGGCGCCGGCCTGTGGTTCGGAGGGATCCTGCCGCCGCTGTTCGGCGCGACTGCCACCGCCGAAGCCGCGCCGCCCCCGCCACAGCCCGCCTTCGTGGACCTGCCGGAGATCGTCTCCAACCTCAACGCCCCCGGCCGGCGCGCCAGCTTCGTGCGGCTGCGCGCCAAGCTCGAAATCTCGCGCGCGGAGGACGTTCCCGTCGTGCAGGCCGCGATGCCGCGCCTGGTGGACCTGTTCGCCACCTACCTCCGCGAGGTCCGGCCGGAGGAGCTGCGCGGATCGGCAGGTTCCCAGCGGCTGCGGGAGGAGCTGATCGCGCGCGCCACCATCGCCGCCAGCCCGGCCCGCGTCACCGACGTGCTGTTCGTGGAAATCCTGGTGCAATGAGCACGGAGGAGGAGAACCTCGCCGCCGCCTGGGGCGCGGCGACGGACGAGGACGCGGCGGCGCCCGCGACGCCCGCCGAACCCGCGCGCGTGCTGAACCAGGCGGAGATTGACAGCCTGCTGGGCTTCGACGGCGGCGGGTCCGGCGAGGCCGGGCTTTCCGGCATCGAGCGCATCATCTCCTCCGGCCTGGTCGCCTATGAGCGGCTGCCGATGCTGGAGATCGTGTTCGACCGCTTGGTGCGGCTGATGTCCACCACGCTGCGCAACTTCACCTCCGACAACGTCGAGATCAGCATTGACGCGATGCAGTCGCAGCGCTTCGGCGACTACCTGAACTCCATCCCGCTGCCCGCCATGCTCGCGGTGTTCCGCGCGGACCAGTGGGACAATCACGGGCTGATCGTGGTGGATTCCGCGCTGATCTACTCGGTCGTGGACGTGCTGCTCGGCGGGCGCCGCGGCACGGCGGCGATGCGCATCGAGGGCCGACCCTACACGACCATCGAGCGCACGCTGGTCGAACGCCTGATCGGCGTGGTGCTGGGCGACCTGAAGGCGGCGTTCGAGCCGCTCTGCCAGGTGGATTTCCGCTTCGACCGGCTGGAGGTGAACCCGCGCTTCGCCGCCATCTCCCGGCTCTCGAACGCCGCGGTCGTGGCGCGCATGCGCATCGAGATGGAGGATCGCGGCGGGCGGCTGGAAGTGCTGCTGCCCTACGCGACGCTGGAGCCGGTGCGCGAATTGCTGCTCCAGCAATTCATGGGCGAGCGCTTCGGCCGCGACAGCATCTGGGAGACGCACCTGGCCGAGGAGCTGCGCAACACCGACATCGCGCTCGACGTCGTGCTGGACCAGCAGGCGATGCCGCTGCGGCAGGTGCTCGACCTGCAGGTCGGCGACCGGATCGTGCTGGCATCCTCGCCCGGCGCGCCGGTCTCGCTGCGCTGTGGGGAGGTCGCGCTGTTCCAGGCGCAGCTCGGCCGGCGGGAGAACCGGCTGGCGGTGCGCATCGAGGCGGCGCGCCCGCGCCCCGAACCGCCGGCGGAGAGGACCGCATGACCGCGCTGGAATGGATCGCGCAGGCTGCGCTGGTGGTGCTGCTGCTGGTCGTCATCCCCTACGCATACCGGCTGGACCGCCGCATCGCCGGGCTGCGCGAGGCCGGCGGCGTCGTGCAGGACGGTGCGCGCGGGATTTTCGAGGCGACCGAGGCCGCGGAAGCCGCGCTGGCGCGCCTGAGGGCCACCGCGGAGAGTTCCGGCCGGCTGGTCGCGGAGCGCGTGGCGGCGGCCGAGAAGCTGCGCGACGACCTGGCCTTCCTGGTCGAGCGGTCGGAGGTGCTGGCCGACCGGCTCGACGCGCTGGTGCGCCAGGCGCGCCCGCTGGCCGCGGACCAGGCAGCGCCGCCGCGCCCGGCGCGGAGCGAGGCCGAGCGCGACCTGCTGCGCGCGCTGAAGGGCCTGCGCTGACATGCGGCTGCGCCTGCTTCCGCTGGCGGTACTCGGCGCCGGCCTGCTGATCCTCGCCAAGGGAGAGCGGCTCTTCTCCCTCCCCCGCTTCTCGGGGGAGGGTCGGGGTGGGGGAGTCACGAGCATCGCTGTTCCCGCTGTCGCGCCCCTCGCGGCCATCGCCCAACCCGCGCCCGCCGCGCCGCCTACCGAAGCCGTCGCCGAACGCGCCGTCCTCGAAGCGCTGCGCGCCCGCCGCGCCGAGCTCGAATCCCGCGAGCAATCCGCGGCCGCGCGCGAGGTCATGGTCACTGCCGCCGAACGCCGGCTCGCCGCGCGCGTCGAGGAGCTGACGGTCCTGCAATCGCGCCTCGAAGCGCTGGAGAGGGAGCGCGCGGCGCGGGAGGATGCCGGGCTGCGCGGGCTCGTCCGCCTCTACGAGGGCATGCGGCCGCGCGACGCGGCGCTGATCTTCGACGAGCTGGAGATGCCGGTGCTGCTGCCGATCGCCGACCGCATGCGGGAGGCGAAGGCCGCGCCGATCCTCGGCGCCATGCGCCCGGACCGCGCGCGCGCCCTGACGGCGGAGCTCGCACGGCTGCGTGCGGAGCGCGTCGAGCGCCGCTGACCGCGGCCGCATTCGCGAAGCGTTCACACGTCGCCGCTACACCGCATCCGCTTCCCCAGCGCCACGACGGCGCGCGGCCTTCAACAGGGTCAACATCGGCATGGACAAGAACACGCCCGTCCTGATCGTGGACGACTACAAGACGATGCTCCGCATCATCCGCAACCTGCTCAAGCAGCTGGGCATGGAGAATGTGGAGGAGGCGACGGATGGCGGCGAGGCGCTGACCAAGCTGCGCGCCGGCCAGTTCGGGCTGGTCATCAGCGACTGGAACATGGCGCCGATGACCGGCCTCGACCTGCTGAAGGAGGTGCGCGCGGATGCGCGGCTGAAGAACCTGCCCTTCATCATGATCACCGCGGAGAGCAAGACGGAGAACGTGGTCGCCGCGAAGCAGGCCGGCGTCTCCAACTACATCGTCAAGCCGTTCAACGCGGAGACGCTGCGCGAGAAGATCGAGAAGGTGATGGTGCATGCCTGACGAGGCGCGGATCAGGACCGCGGTGCGCGAGGTGCTCGGCAGCATGGCCGGCGACCTCTCGGCGAAGGAGGTCGTGCTGCTGGCCGAGCTGGAAGGCCTCGGCCGCACGGTGGCGCGGGCGAAGGAGGAGGTGGCGCGGCTGAAGGTGGACGACATCACGGAGAGCCACATCCCGAGCGCGACGGACGAGCTGGACGCGATCGTGCAGCACACGGCCGGCGCGACGAACGAGATCCTGGATTGCTGCGAGGTGCTGGAAGCCGTCGCCGGCCGCGCCGGCGCCGAGGATGCGGAGGCGCTGTCGGGCGCGATCACCCGCATCTACGAGGCGTGCAGCTTCCAGGACATCACGGGGCAGCGCATCGGCAAGGTGGTCACGGCGTTGAAGGCGATCGAGGCGCGCATCGCCGCGGTCACCGGCCGGTTTCGCGAAGGCGTGCAGCCGGAACCGGAGATCACCGAAGGGCGCCGCCTGGCCGAAGGCCCGCAACTTCCGGGTGCCGGCGTCAGCCAGGCGGACATTGACAAGATGATGGCGGATTTCTGAGCGTGCGCGCCGCTTTCCTGCTGCTCGCGCTGCTGCTGCCCGCCGCCGCGGTCGCGCAGGAGCGCGTCGGCGTGCGCGTCGGCGACCATCCCGGCCATGGGCGGATCGTATTCGACTGGCCGCGCGAGACCGCGTATCGCGTGGAGGAAGCGGAAGGCCGCGTGACGCTGCGCTTCGGCGGGCCGGCGGAATTCGATCTCTCCGCGACGCGGCGCGGCGCGCGCAACCTGCGCGGCGTCGAGGCCAACGGCGACGCGGTCACGCTGACGCTCGCGCCGGGGGCGCGGCTGCGGCATTTCCGGCTGGGCACGCGCGTGGTGGTGGATCTGCTGAATGCCGAGGCGGCCGCGCCGGCGCCGCGGCCTGAACGCCGCGCCGCGCCGGCCCCGGCCGCGGCCCGCGCCGCGCCGGCAGCGCCGCCGGCCGCGGTGGTGGCCCCGCCTGCGGCACCGCCCTTGGCACCGGCGCCGGTCGTTCCCGCGGTGCAGGTGATCGCGGGTGGCCTGCTGCTGCCGGTGCCGGCGGAGACCGGCGCCGCGCTGCTGCGCCGCGGCGCGACCTGGCTGCTGGTGCTGGACGCGCCGGTCGCGCTCGATCCCGCGCCGCTGCGCGAGGGCGCCTTCGCGGACGCGCAGCTCGCGACGGGCCAGGCTGCGACGGTCCTGCGCATTCCCGCCGCGGCGCTCGCCGAACCCGTGCTGACGCGGGTGCCGGAAGGCTGGCGGCTGGAGGCCGCGCCGTCACCGCCGACGCTCCGCAGCATACGGGCGGAGCTTGATCCGGGTGCGCCGCCACGCCTGCTGCTGCGCGCCGCGCGCGCGGCCGACGCGGTCGCCGTGCTCGATCCTGAAACCGGCGGGACGCTGCTGGTCGGCACCGTGCGCGAGGGCGGGGAGGCGACGCCGCTCGGCCGCCGCACCGCCACTTTCGACATCCTGCCGACGCGCCTCGGCGCCGCCATCCTGCCGCGCGCCGACAGCGTGACGTTGCGCGCGCTGCCCGCCGGCTTCGCGGCGGCGGCGGGCGGCGCGGTCCTCGCCCTCGGGCCGGAATCCGAGCAGGAAGCGGCGGGGATGTCGCGGCTGTTCGACCTACCCGCCGAACCGTTCGCCGCGCTCCTCACGCGCGAGCGCAACGCGATGCTCGCCATGACTGCCGCGCCCCCGCTGGCGCGCGGCGTGCCGCGGCTGCGGGCCGCCGAAGCCCTGCTTGCATTGGGCCTCGGCGCAGAGGCGCAGTCGCTGGCCGCGCTCGCGCTGCGCGACGATCCCCGGCTCGCGGAGGATCCGCGCGCGCATGCGCTGCACGGCGCCGCGGCACTCCTCGCCGGCCGTCCTGCAGAGGCCGACGGCCTGCTGCACCGGCGGCTGGCGGAGAGCGACGAGCTCGTGCTGTGGCGCGGGCTGCTCGCGGCGGCGCGCGGCGGGGATGGTGCGGCCGGGATCGCGGCATCCCTGCCGATCCTGCGTGCCTGGCCGGAGCCGATGCGCGCCCGCCTCGCGCCTCGCGCGGCGGAAGTGCTTGCGCTGGCGGAACCCGCCGCCGCGCGCCGCCTGCTCGCCGGGCAGGAGGACGATCCGGCCTTCGCCCTCGCGCGCGCCATGCTGCTGGAAGGTGGTGGCGAGGCGGGTGCCGCGCTCGCCGCGTACGACGTGGTCGCGCGTGGCCAGGACCGCCGCGCGCGTGCCGTTGCGATGCGCCGCGCGGCGGAGCTGCGGCTCGCTTCCGGTGCGCTGGACGCGGCCGGCGGCGCGGCCGCGATGGAAGCGGTGGTTGCCGCGTGGCGCGGCGATGCGCAGGAGAGTTCGGCGCGCCTGCGCCTGGCGGAGCTGCGCGCCGCATCGGGCGACCCGCGGGGCGCCTTCGACGTGCTGCGCGAGACCGAGGTGCTGTTCCCGGAGCTCGCGCCGACGCTGCGCCCGCGCCAGGCGGAGGCGCTGGTCGCCGCGATTGCGGCCGAGCCGCCGGTCGCGGCCGTCGCGTTGTTCGATGCGCATGCCGCGCTGCTGCCGGCCGGACCGGTGACCGAAACGGCGCTCGGCGCGCTGGCGGACCGCCTCGCCGCGCTGGACCTGCCCGACCGTGCGCGCGCCGTGCTGGCCGGCGCGCTGCGCCGCGCAACCGATGCCGAGTCGCGCGCGCGGATCGGGTTGCGCGCCGCGTCGCTCGCGCAGGCGGCCGGTGATGCGGCGGGCGCGCGAGCGGTCCTGGCGGAGACCGAGGGCGCGACGCTGCCCGACGCGCTCCGCCGCGACCGTGCGCTGGCGGATGCGCGCGCCGCGGCCGCGCTCGGCCTGACCGATCGTGCGGTGGCCGGCTATCGCGCTGCGGGCGATTTGGCGGCCGGGGAATTAGCGGAGTTCCTCGCCGCGCGGCAGGACTGGCGCGCGGCGGCTGCGGTGCTGCGCGAACACCTGCCGACATTGCTTCCGCCCGCGCCAGCTGCGCTCGACGAGGCGGGGCGGCGCCTCGTCGCGCGCACCGCGGCGCTGCTGACGCTCGCCGGCGACGAGGCGGGGCTGGCTGCGCTGCGCGCCTCCGAAGCCGGGCGGATGGGCGGCGGCAACCTGGAAGACGCCTTCATGCTGCTGACCGCCGGCCGGGTCGCGGCCCCTGCCGACCTGCCGCGCGCGCGGCAGGAACTCGATCTGGCCCGCGCGCTGCCCTCGCGACTGTAGGAGTTGCGGGCAGGCCGGGGGGCGGCAAGCTAAGTCTCCGGCGGCCCCCGGGGGGTGGCCGGCAAAGCCCCGCGTAGCCCGCGGGGGGCAGCCGCGTTTTTTTCGGGCCGCAAGGTCTGTTTCCGCTTGCGCGCGTGCCCCCCTTGCCCCATATGCGCCGGCCGTTGACCCCATAAGGTGCCGCGACTGGCGGCCACCAAGGTCATCTGCTGGCTGGAAGGAGCCCAGACATGGAAGCTCTCGTCCAACCGGGGATGGTCTCGGACCTGCCGAGCGACGCCCGGACCGATGAGTTCCGCCAGGTGGCGGACAAGGACTACTTCGTTCACCGCAACGGCGTGCGCTTCGCCGGCGTCCACCTGATCGTGGACCTGTGGGGCGCCACGCGGCTGGATGATCCCGACCACATTGACGCCGTCCTGCGGGAAGGCGCGCTGGCGGCGGGTGCGACGATCCTGCACGGCCACTTCCACCACTTCTCGCCGAATGGCGGCGTTTCGGGCGTGCTGGTGCTGGCGGAGAGCCACGTCTCCATCCACACCTGGCCGGAACGCGACTACGCGGCGATTGATATCTTCATGTGCGGCGACTGCGACCCGTACACCGCGATCCCCGCGCTGAAGAAGGGCTTCCTGCCCGAGCGCGTGCAGCTCGCCGAGCACAAGCGCGGCCTGGTCGGTTGATTGCGGCCGGCGCGCCGTGGCAAGGGGCCGGGCTTCCGGCCCCTTTTCCCTGCGCATTGGACGAACGCGATGCCGACCGATTCCTGGGTGAATGAAACCCTCTACCCCGATTGGGGCCAGCGCTTCCGCGTGAAGCGCGAGCTGGCGCGGGTGCAGAGCGGTTTCCAGGACATCCTGGTCTTCGAGAGCTTCACGCATGGTCGCGTCATGCTCCTCGACGGCGTGGTGCAGATCACCGAGGCGGACGAGTTCGTCTATCAGGAGATGCTCGCCCACGTGCCGCTGCTGGCGCATGGCGCGGCGCACCGCGTGCTGATCATCGGCGCCGGCGACGGCGGCGTGCTGCGCCGCGTGCTGCAGCATCGGAACGTCGAACGCGCGGTGATGGTGGAGATTGACGGCGAGGTGATCCGCCTCGCGCGCGAGTTCCTGCCCGCCATCGCCGGCGACGCCTGGACCGACCCGCGCGCCGAGGTGATCGTCGGCGACGGCATAGACTACGTGCGCCGCGCGGAACCCGGCAGCTTCGATGCGGTGATCGTGGACAGCACGGACCCGATCGGCGTCGGCGAGGCGCTGTTCACCGAGGAGTTCTACGCTGGCTGCGCCCGCCTGCTGACGGATCGCGGCGTCGTCGTGAACCAGTGCGGCGTGCCTGCGATGCAGGCGGACGAGTTGCGCGAGACCTCGCTGCGGCGTGCCGGGTCATTCCCGGATGTCTCTGCCTATGTCGCGGCGGTGCCGACCTATGTCGGCGGGTACATGACGCTCGGCTGGGCGGCGAAGGACCTGTCGCTGCGGTCGGTGCCGGTGCAGGAGATCCGGCGCCGCGCGGAGGTGGCGGGCGTGCTGGACACGACCGGCTACTGGACCCCCGAGATCCACGTGGCCTCGTTCCACCTGCCGCCCTATATAGCGCGCCACCTGCCGAGGCGCTGACGCGCTACCCCGCCCACCTCTCGCCCGGCTTCAGTCGGCGCAGCACGTCGTCGCGGAAGCGGTCGCCGAACACATCCGCCAGCGCGGTCCCAAGCCCGGCGCGCGCCGTCTCGAACGCCGTGACGGCCGTGGCATCGGCCGGCGCGGCCAGCAGCTTCGATTCGGCATCCCGCGTCTGCCGGACCTCCTCGTTCAGGCGCCGCGCGGTTTCCTGCGGCAGCGCGCGGCCGGCCACGTACACGCCCTGGCTGATGCCGATGAGGTAGTTCAGCTCCTCCGGGATGTGGAAGTTGGCCAGGTCGCCGGTGCCGTTCACCACCAGGGCGATCGCCGCGAAGGCGCTGAAGACCAGCGCCTGCACCCGCGTCACGTCAATCTCGCCTTCCTGCGTCACCAGGTCCGACCAGCGCGGCAGGCGCGGCGCGGGATCGAGCACGCCGGTGCCCAGCAGCCACAGCCGGTTCGGCGTATCCAGCACCGGCCGCTCCGCGATGCGCGCGAGCGTCGAGCCGGTCAGCGCGATGCCCAGCAGCCACAGCACGGATTGCGAGAGGTTCGGCAATTCGCCGGTGCGCGCATGGACGTAGGCGTACACGCCGGTCACGGTCAGCGTGAACAGCAGCACCTGGAAGCGCGAGAGGCTGCAATGCCCGAAGGCGTCCTGCGCGATGGTCGTCGGGCGCAGCATGTACACGGCGCGCGCCGGCGCGGCATCGCCCATCACGCGCCGCGCCTCGGCGAATTGCCGCGCATGGATGCGCGACGCCGCCAGCGCGAGGGCCGCATAGACGGCGATGCAGGCCAGCACGCCGACGAGCGCGGAGAGGCGGAGGGAGGAGAAGAACAGCGTCTCCCGCGCGAAGACCCGCAGCTCCCGCCCGTTCTCCACGCGGCTGTTCGGGTCGTGGTTCGGGTCCACGCAGACGAACAGCACCATCTCCCACCGCTGCGGTAGCCAGCCGCGCTCGACGGTCGGGAAGAGCACCGTCACCTCGGTCACCTCGTCGGTCGGGTTCGGTGGCAGCACGCGGCCGCGCAGCAGGTCGGCCTCGCGGATCTCGCCGGGCGAGCGGGCGGCGGGGTACAGCACCGCCTCGAAGAATGCGGCGCGCCATTCGGTGGGCGTCTTGATGACCGGCGGCCGCGCGACGCGGAAGGTGACGGTCGGCACCGCCTTCGAGGTCTGCCGCAGCTCGTCCAGCCGCATTGCGCCGGCGCTGGTGTTGATGTGTTCCGCCACCGCCGACATCGGCATCCAACCGGAGCCGGGCTGCCGAGGCGCATCCGGCGGCACGCGCGGGCTGCACTGGATCAGCGCCTGGCTCGGCGGGGGCTGCTGCGCCGCCGCCGGCAGGGCGGTGACCAACAGCAGCAACAGCAGCAGCGGGCGACGCATCGGCACCTCTCCGCTGCCGAGCAGAGTAGGTGCGGCACGCCCGCGCAACAGGTTTCTCGTGTCGCGCGTTTCGCGGACCGCTAGGTTGCGAAGCCCTGCACCAGGCTGCCGGCCACCAGGCGCCAGCCATCCACGAGCACGAAGAAGGCCAATTTGAAGGGCAGCGCCACCACGGTCGGCGGCAGCATCATCATGCCGAGCGACATCAGCAGGCTCGCCGCGACCAGGTCTATGACGAGGAAGGGCAGGAAGAGCAGGAAGCCGATCTCGAAGGCGCGGCGCAGTTCGCCGACCAGGAAGGCGGGCGTCAGCGCGCGCCAGGGCGCCGATTCGGCCGGCGCGTGCGGCAGGTTGGCGAGGTCGAGGAACAGCGCCAGGTCGGCGTCGCGCACCTGCGCGGCCATGAAGCGGCGGAACGGCTCGGCGGCGGCGGCCAGGCCCTCGATCTCGGCGATGCGACCTTCCGACATCGGGCGGATGCCGGCCTCCCAGCCCGCCAGCAGCACGGGTTCCATGACGAAGAGGGTCAGGAAGAGCGCCAGCGTGATCAGCACGGGGTTCGGCGGGATGCCGGGCGCGCCGATGGCCGTGCGCAGCAGCGACAGCACGATGGCGATGCGCGCGAAGGCGGTGACCATGACAAGGAGGGCAGGGGCCAGCGACAGCAGCCCGATCAGGGCCGTGAGCTGGATCAGCCGCGCCGTCGTCGGCCCGCCGCCGAGATCGAGGCTGAGCGTCTGGCCGAGCGCCGCGCCCGGCGCCAGCAGCAGCAGGGGGAGCAGGAGCTTCACGGCCCGCGTTCCGGCAGCCAGCCGATCACCACGTCCGCGCCGCCGCCCGTCAGCAGCAGCAGCCCGCGCCCGTCGCAGCGCGCGAGCACCAGTCGGCGGCGCGCATCCAGCGCGACGGCTTCCTCCACAGCCAGGCGTCGCCCGGCGCCGCGCACCGCGCCGGCCGCGCGCAGGCCGCGCAGCAGCAGCACGAGCGCGCCGAGCACGCCGGCCAATGCCGCGGCGGCGGTCGCGACGCCTGCCCAGCCGATCTCCGCCATTCCGCCTCCGTCCTGGAGGCCTGCGTCGCGTTCAGGCCGCGCGCAGGCTCGCCCCCAACCCGTCCACCTGCCGCAGCAGTCCTTCCAGCGCCGGCCGCAGCCCGCGCGCCGCTTCCGCTTCCAGTGCCATCACCGCGGCGCAGACCGAGGCCGCGTCGCGGTCCAGCCCGCCGAGGTCCACGCACCGGCCGGCTTCGACCAGCGCGCGCGCCAGCGAGACGGTGCCGTCCAGCGCCGCGATGGCGGCGTGCACGGCTTCGGCATGGGTGGGTGCGCGCGGCATGCGGCGTGTCTAGCGGCGGGTGCATGAAGGAGTCGTTAGCGCGCCCCCGGCAACGCTTCCTTCATCCGGGCGCGTGCAGTCTGCGCCGCATGGACCCCCGCAATCCGATGGCACTCGCCGAGCGTCGGCTGCACTGGCTGGACCGCCGGCATGCCGTGCTGGCGCAGAACGTCGCCAACGCCGACACGCCGGGCTACCGGCCCTTCGATTTGGTGCCGTTCCGGCGGGAGCTGGAAGGTGCGATGCGCCTGGCCCTCGCCCGCACGGCGCCGCTGCATGCGGCAGGCAGCGCCGCCCACGCGACCGGCGCCAGGCAGGAGCGCATGGCAGCCGAGACGACGCCGGACGGCAACGCCGTCTCGCTCGACCGCGAGGCGATGCGCGTCGCCGAGACCGACACCGCCCACCAGCTCGCCATGGCCGTGCACCGCAGCTTCACGGGCCTGTTCCGCATGACCCTCGGCCGCTGAAGGAGAAGGCGATGGACCTCGACCGCGCGCTGCGCATCTCGGCCGCCGGCATGGCGGCGCAATCCACGCGGCTGCGCGTGGTCGCCGAGAACCTGGCCAACCGCGACAGCACCGGCGAGGCGCCGGGCGCCGATCCCTACCGCCGGCGCACGGTCAGTTTCGCCAACCGGCTGGACCGTGCGCTGGGCGTGGAGACGGTCGGCGTCTCGCGCATCGGCACCTCGCCGGGTGAGTTCCCGACGCGCTACGAGCCCGGCCACCCGGCGGCGGATTCGCGCGGCTATGTCCGCACGCCGAACGTGGACAGCCTGGTGGAGGTGATGGACATGCGCGAGGCGCAGCGCGGCTACAGCGCGAACCTGTCGGTGCTGGAGACGACGCGGGCGATGCTGACGCGCGCGATCGAGACGTTGCGCTGATGCGCACGGATGAGGCTCGCTGATGGCGGTGCAGGGCCTGGCCGCGAGCGCGGCCGCCGCCTATCGCGCCACCGCCGCGGCGCCCGGGGCGGTGCCGGACGCTGGATTCAGCGGCGTGCTGCAACGTGCGCTGCAATCGGGCGTGGAGATCGGGCGCAGTGCGGAGGCGGCCTCCACGGCGGCGATGCTGGGGCAGGGCGGCGTGACGGAGGCGGTGCTGGCGATCTCGCGCGCGGAGCTCGCGCTGCAGGCGACGGTCGCGATCCGGGATCGCGTGGTCGCTGCGTATCAGGATGTGATGCGGATGCCGATCTGATGGCTGTCCCCCTGCTGTTAACGGGGGGCGCAGCGCTGGGTCGCGAAGGCGGATGCTCGCGTGGCCCCCCCCCACCCCGGCCCTCCCCCGTGAACGGGGGAGGGAGAAGAAGGCAAGAACTGATGGATGTCGAACAGGCGCTTGCCCAGTCGCTGCGCGAGTCGCTCTGGGTCTCGTTGCAGGTGATGGGGCCGCCGCTGCTCGCGGTGCTCGTGGTCGGGCTGGCCGTGTCGCTGCTCCAGGCGCTGACGCAGGTGCAGGAGGCGACGCTCGCCTTCCTGCCGAAGCTCGCGGTGTGCGCCGTGCTGATGATCCTGCTCGGCCCGTTCACGCTGACGGCCATGCGCGGCTGGACGGAGACGCTGTTCGACCGCGCCGTGATGCTCGGCGGCGTCAGGTGACGGAAGCCGACGCCGCCTTCCTGCAAGCGCTGCCGGCGCTCGCCTTCCAGGCGGTGCTGGTCTTCGCGCGGCTCGGCGCGGCGACGATGGTGCTGCCCGGTCTCGGCGAGGCGGAGGTGCCGGCGCCGGTGCGGCTCGCGCTCGGCCTCGCGCTCCTTGCGCTGCTGTTGCCGGTACTCGCGCCCGCGCTGCCGCCGGCCCCGGACGACACCGCGGACCTCGTCCGCCTGGTCGCGACGGAAGTTGCGGTCGGGCTCTGGTTCGGCGGGCTGGCCAGGCTTGCCGCGGTCGCGCTCTCGGTTGCGGGGCAGCTCATCGCGACTCTCATCGGCTTGCAGGGGATGCTGGTGAACGACCCGGCGCTCGGCCCGCAGGCGACGGCGACCGCGCGCGCGTTCGGGCTGCTCGCCGCGACGCTCGTGCTGGCGACGGGGCTCTACGCCGTCGCGCTCCGCGCGCTCGTCGAGAGCTACGCGCTGCTGCCGGCCGGCGATCCGTTCCCCGCGGGCCTCGCCGCGGAGGCCGTGGCGGCCGCCGGCGCCGCTTCGCTGGAGCTCGCGCTGCGGCTGGCCGCGCCCTTCGTCGTCGCGGCGGTCGTGCTGAACGTGGCGCTCGGCCTGCTCGCGCGGCTGGCGCCTGGGGTGCAGACCTTCTTCGTGGCGGTGCCCGGCCAGGTGGTTGCGGGGGTGGCGCTGCTGATGCTGCTCGCGCCGCCGCTGGTCGCGGTCTATTCCGGGGCGCTGCGCGCCGCCTTCCACGCGCTGCCGGGCGCCGGCTGACCGATGGCCGAGGCGGACGACGCGCCCGACCGCTCGGAAGCCGCAACGCCGCGGCGGATCGAGAAGGCGCGCGAGGAAGGCCAGGTGGCGCTGTCGCGCGAGGCCGCGGGCTTCGCCGCGCTGCTGCTGGCGAGCCTCGCGGCGCTGGTCGCCCTGCCGTCGCTCGGCCTCGACCTGCTGAAGGCCATGCGCGCGGTGCTGGAACGCGGGCACGAGCTGGAGTTGGCCGGCGGCGCCGAGATCCTCGCGCCGCTCGCGGCGAAGCTGATCGCGCCGGTCGCCGCCGCGGCCGCGCTCGGTGCCGTCGCGGCGACGCTGGTGCAGACGCGCGGCCTGCTCTCCGCGGCATCGTTGCGTCCGCGGCCGGACAAGCTGAACCCGCTCTCCGGCCTCAAGCGGCTGTTCGGCGCGGAGGGGCTGGCCGAGTTCGTGCGCAGCCTGCTCAAGCTCGCCCTCGTCGTCGCCGCGCTGTGGTTCGCGCTCGGCAACCCCGCGACGCTGCAAGCCGCGCTGCACGCCCCGGCCGGCGCCATGCTCCACGCCGCCTCCGACGCGGCGACACGGCTGATCGGCGCGGCGCTGGCCGCCTTCGCCGCGATCGCCGTGCTGGACCTGGCCTGGGTGCGGTTCAGCTACCTGCGCAGGCTGCGGATGAGCCGGCAGGAGCTGCGCGAGGAGGCGAAGGAGAGCGAGGGCGATCCGGCGCTGCGCGCCCGCCGCCGCCAGATCCGGGAGAGCCGCGCGCGCACGCGCATGATGGCGGAGGTGCCGCGCGCCGCCGTCGTCATCACCAACCCGACGCACTACGCCGTCGCGCTCGCGTATGCCGGCGGCGACGCGGCGCCGAAGGTGGTCGCGAAGGGCGTGGACGAGGTCGCCGCGCGCATCCGCGCCGCGGCAGAGGGCGCGGGCGTGCCGCTGGTGGCCAACCCGCCGCTCGCCCGTGCGCTGCACCGGCTGGATCTCGGCGCGGAAATCCCGGCGGAGCACTACCAGGCGGTCGCCGGCATCATCGCCTTCGTCATGCGCCGCCGCGGCGGATCGGCGCGCGGCTAGTTCGTTCTATGATCGTTACGGGCTTGACGCCTCCCGCACGCGCGTGGACAGGTGTCGCAGGGGATGGGTGAGGGGTTGCATGGCTGAACCGCGCTGGGGAGGGCTGGAGGCGCTGCTGCGCGGCCGCGCGCCGAGGGGCGAGCTGGACCCGCAGATCTGCGCCGTGCTCGACGCGGCCTCTCCCGGCCTCGCGCTGCTCGACCCCGAGGGCCGGGTGCTGGCCTGGAACCCGGAACTCGCGCGGCTCTGCGGCCCGACGCTGCCGCTGCATCCGGGCATGGCGATGACGGCGCTCGTCGCGGCCGAGCTGCGCGAGGCGACGTCGGCGACGCTCGATGCCGGTCGCCGGGCGGAGGTCGCGCTGGCCGGCGCCGGCGCACCGCGCGTGCAGATGGAACGGCGCCGGTTGCGCGAACATGGCGCCCTGCTGCGCGTGGAGCCGGTGGCGGAGGCCGAGCGCACCGCGCAGAACGCCGCGGCCGCGCGGCTGCAATCGGTGGGCGCGCTGGCGGGCGGCATCGCGCATGACTTCAACAACCTGCTCACCGCCATTTCCGGCAGCGCCGAATCGGCGCTCTCGCGCGAGCCGGATGGGCCGCTGGCGCCGGAGATGCGGCAGATCATGGACAGCGCGGCGCGCGGCGCGGCGCTGGTACGCCAGCTCCTCGCCTTCGCGCGCCAGCAGGCGCTGCATCCGCGCGTGGTGGACCTGAACGCGGCGGTCTCGGCGATGGGGGACCTGCTGCATCGCCTGCTCGGCCGCGGCGTGCGGCTGACCCTCGAGCTGGCGGAACCGGGCCGACGCGTGCGGATAGACCCCACCCAGCTCGACCAGGTCATCATGAACCTGGCGCTGAACGCGCGGGACGCGATGCCGGGCGGCGGGTCGCTGCGGATCGCGACGAGCCACGCGGTGGTGCTGCATCCGGAGCCGCTGGGCCAGGAGGAGCTGCCGCCCGGCCGTTACGCGCTGCTCGAAGTCGGCGACAGCGGCGGCGGCATCGCGCCGGGGCTGCTGAACCGCATCTTCGAACCCTTCTTCACCACGCGGCGGGAACACGGCGGCAGCGGCCTCGGCCTCTCCACCGTGCACGGCATCGTCCGGCAATCCGGCGGCTTCATCGCGGCCGAGAGCCGGGTGGGAGAGGGCACGACCTTCCGCATCTGGCTTCCCCGCCACGACGGCCGGGCCGACGCGCCTGCGCCGCCCCCGCTTTCGCCGCCGGCACCGGCCGAGCGGGGCGGGGTCGCTGCCGGCCAGATGATCCTGCTCGTCGAGGATGAGGCGCCGCTGCTGCGACTCGCGGAACGCGCGCTGCGCCGCGCCGGCTTCGACGTGCTGCCCGCCGCCTCCGCCGAGGAGGCGCTGGAGCTGCTGGAGGAGCCGGCGAATCGGCCGGTCGCGCTGGTCTCTGACGTGGTGATGCCGGGCATGGACGGGCTGGCGCTGGCCGCGACCTTGCGGGAGCGGGACCCGGACCTGCCGGTGCTGCTCGTGTCCGGCTATGCCGAGGTGGCGCTGGGGCGGGATCTGGCGGCGGAGCGGCTCAAGCTGCTGCCGAAGCCCTATGGCCTGTCCGACCTGGTGGGTGAGCTGCGGGCGATTCTGCCGGCGGGGCGGGCCGAAGTTTCCTAAATGTTCTTGTCGCCGGAGGCGTTCCGGGCCATATTCCCGGGCGACGAAGGCCCGGTTGCAGCGCGCCGTTTATCTATGGCGCGCGATCGGGCAAGGTGGCGGGGGCGCGACCTGGGGATGCCGAAGCACCCCTGATATGCGCCTTCAGGTTGAGACCGGGCATTCAGGAGAACGCGCCCCGATGGACAAGACGAAGGCTCTGGATGCCGCGCTGAGCCAGATCGAGAGGGCCTTCGGCAAGGGCTCCATCATGCGCATGGGCAACAAGGCGGCCGAGGAGGAGATCGAGGTCATCTCGACCGGCTCGCTCGGGCTCGACCTGGCACTCGGCATCGGCGGGCTGCCGAAGGGCCGGATCGTGGAGATCTACGGCCCGGAGAGCTCCGGCAAGACGACGCTGGCGCTGCACGCGATCGCCGAGGCGCAGAAGCGCGGCGGCACCTGCGCCTTCATTGACGCGGAGCACGCGCTCGACCCCGGCTACGCCAAGAAGCTCGGCGTGGACGTGGACAACCTGCTGATCAGCCAGCCCGATGCCGGCGAGCAGGCGCTGGAGATCTGCGACACGCTCGTGCGGTCCGGCGCGGTGGACGTGCTGGTGGTGGACAGCGTGGCCGCGCTGGTGCCGCGCGCGGAGCTGGAGGGCGAGATGGGCGATACCCATGTCGGCCTGCATGCGCGGCTGATGTCGCAGGCGCTGCGCAAGCTGACGGGCACGGTCAGCCGGTCCAACACGCTGCTGATCTTTCTGAACCAGATCCGCCTGAAGATCGGCGTCATGTTCGGCAACCCGGAGACGACGACGGGCGGCAACGCGCTGAAGTTCTACGCCAGCGTGCGCATGGAGATCCGGCGCATCGGCTCCATCAAGGAGCGCGACACGACGACGGGCAACCAGACGCGCGTGAAGGTGGTGAAGAACAAGATGGCGCCGCCGTTCCGGCAGGTGGATTTCGACATCATGTACGGCGAGGGCATCAGCAAGGTGGGCGAGCTGATAGACCTCGGCGTGAAGGCCGGCATCGTCGAGAAATCCGGCGCGTGGTTCAGCTGCGACAGCCAGCGCATCGGCCAGGGGCGCGAGAACGCGAAGCAGTTCATGCGCGACAACACGGCGATGGCCGAGAGCGTGGAGAAGCGCATCCGCGACCAGGCGAACGGGCTGGCGAACGCGATGCTGGCCGGCGAGGAGACCGAGGCGGCGGCAGCGGAGTGACCCCTCTCCCTCCCCCGTTCACGGGGGGAGGGTCGGGGTGGGGGGGCGAAATTACGCCGCGCTCCCCCGCTTCTGCGCGCCCGGGTCGTTCGCGGCCGCCGCGCGCAGCGCCGCCGGGTTGACCTCCTCCTCGGCCACACTTGAGAGCCGCTCGTCCGCGTCCTTCTCCTCCTTGAGGGACTGCGCGAAGAGGTCCGCGGCGTCCGTCATCCCCGCTGCCTTCGCCATCGCCGCCAGCGTGCCGTAGGCCGCGATCTCGTAGTGCTCCACCTTCTGCGCCGCGGCGATCAGCGCGGCGTCGCGGATCGGGCCCTCTTCATGGTCGTCCACGATCTCCTCGGCCTCGGCGATCAGGCCCTCCATCGCCTCGCAATCCTCGTCGTCCGGGTCAATGCCGAGCATCCCGGCGATGCGCTCCAGGCGCTCGATCTGCCGTTCCGTGGCGGCCAGGTGCTCCTCGAAGGCCGTCCGCAGCGCCGGCGAGGACGCCGCGTCGGCCATCTCCGGCAGCGCGTCCAGCAATTGCGTCTCGGCGCTGTAGGTGTCCTGCAGCAGCTCGCCCATCAGCGCCTTGAAATCCTCGGCCATGTCGGGGTCCTCCTCCGTGCGATGGCAAGGGGCCGCGCGGATCGCGGCCCGGCGAGCGGAACGGCGCGGGCGGGCCGGCGGTTCCGGCCCTCGACGGGGCCGGACGCCCGCGCTAGTTGAGGCAACTTTTCCCTCCGGAAGAAACCGTTCGCAATCAGGCCATGACGAGCAGCAACGACATCCGCGCGACCTTCCTCGACTACTTCCGCCGCAACGGGCACGAGGTGGTGGGGAGCTCGCCGCTGGTCCCGCGCAACGATCCCACGCTGATGTTCGCGAACTCCGGCATGGTGCAGTTCAAGAACGTCTTCACCGGGCAGGAGAAGCGCCCGTACGTCCGCGCGACGACGGCGCAGAAATGCGTGCGCGCGGGGGGCAAGCACAACGATCTCGACAATGTCGGCTACACCGCGCGCCACCACACGTTCTTCGAGATGCTCGGCAATTTCAGCTTCGGCGACTACTTCAAGGAACAGGCCATCGCCCATGCGTGGGAGCTGGTGACGAAGGATTTCGGCCTGGCCAAGGACAGGCTGCTGGTCACCATCTTCAGCGAGGACGACGACGCCGCGGCGTACTGGCGGAAGATCGCGGGACTGTCCGAAGACCGCATCATCCGCATCCCGACCTCCGATAATTTCTGGCGCATGGGCGACACCGGGCCCTGCGGCCCGTGCAGCGAGATCTTCTACGACCACGGCCCGGGCATCGCGGGCGGCCCGCCGGGCAGCGACGACCAGGACGGCGACCGCTTCGTCGAGATCTGGAACCTCGTCTTCATGCAGTACGAGGAGGGCCCGCCCGGCACCCGCGCGCCGCTGCCGCGCCCCTCCATTGACACGGGCATGGGGCTGGAACGCTTCGCCGCGATCCTGCAGGGCGTGCACGACAACTACGACATCGACACCATGCGCGCGCTGATCCTGGCGAGCGCGGAGGCGACGGGGCAGGACCCCGACGGCCCGTTCAAGGCCAGCCACCGCGTCGTTGCCGACCACCTGCGGGCGGGGACGTTCCTGATCGCCGACGGCGTGCTGCCGTCCAACGAGGGGCGCGGCTACGTGCTGCGGCGCATCCTCCGCCGCGCCATGCGCCACGCGCATCTGATGGGCACGCGGGAGCCGCTGCTGAACCGCCTGGTCCCCGCGCTGAACCGGCAGATGGGCGCCGCCTACCCGGAAATCCTCCGCGCCGAGGCGCTGGTGACGGAGACGATGCGCCTGGAGGAGACGAAGTTCCGCACGCTGCTCGAACGCGGGCTCGGCCTGCTGGAAGTCGAGAGCGCGAAGCTCGGTGACCGCGGCGTACTGCCGGGCGAGGTCGCATTCCGGCTCTACGACACCTACGGCTTCCCGCTGGACCTGACGCAGGATGCGCTGCGCGGCGAGGGCAAGACGGTGGACGTGACGGCCTTCGACGACGCGATGGCCGAGCAGCGCCGGCGCGCCCGCGCGGCCTGGGCGGGATCGGGCGAGGCGGCGACGGAATCGCTCTGGTTCGACGTGAAGGAGCGCACGGGCGCGACCGAGTTCCTGGGCTACACGACGGAGACTGCCGAGGCCGAGATCGTCGCGATCGTGCAGGACGGTGCGGTGGTGGACCGTGCGGCGGCCGGCGCCGAGGTCGCGGTGGTGTTGAACCAGACGCCCTTCTACGCCGAGAGCGGCGGGCAGGTCGGCGATGCCGGGCTGATCTCCGCGGGCGAGGGCTGCCGGGTCGTCGTGCGCGACACGCAGAAGCGGCTCGGCGACCTGTTCGTGCATCTCGGCACCGTCGCGCATGGCGAGGCGCGGGTCGGGCTGGCGGTGAGCGCGGAGGTGGATCACGCCCGCCGCACCGCGATCCGGTCGCATCACTCCGCGACGCATCTGCTGCACGAGGCGCTGCGGCGGCGGCTCGGCGATCACGTCGCGCAGAAGGGATCGCTGAACGCGCCGGACCGGCTGCGCTTCGACGTCTCGCACAACGCGCCGATGTCGGATGCCGACCTCGCCTGGGCGGAGGCGGAGGTGAACGCGCGCGTGCGCGAGAACGCCGAGGTGACGACACGGCTGATGACGCCGGACCAGGCGGTGGCGGCCGGCGCGATGGCGCTGTTCGGCGAGAAATACGGCGAGGAGGTCCGCGTCGTCGGCATGGGGCATGACCCCGGCGCCGAGGCGAAGCACGGCGTCTATTCGCTGGAGCTCTGCGGCGGCACGCATGTCCGCCGCACCGGCGACATCGGGCTGTTCCGCATCGTGTCGGAGGGTGCGGTCAGCGCCGGCGTGCGCCGGGTGGAGGCGGTGACGGGCGAGGCGGCGCTGCGGCTGCTCGAGGAGCGCGACCGTCAGTTGAACGAAGCGGCCGCGGCGTTGAAGGTGCGCCCGAGCGAGCTGCCGGAGCGCGTGACGGCGTTGCTGGAGGAGCGGCGCAGGCTCGAGCGCGAGGTCGCCGACCTGCGCAAGAAGCTCGCGACGGGCGGCGCGGCGGCCGAGATCGAGCAGGTGGGCGGGCTGCGCGTCGCGCTGCGCGACGTGGGCGAGGTTCCGGCGCGCGACCTGAAGGGCCTGGCGGAGGCGATCCTGAAGGGCGGCACGGCCGACATCGCTGCGCTGGTGAGCACCGAGGGCGGGAAGGCGAGCATCGTCGTGGGCCTGGGCGAGGGCGCGAAGGGCAGGGCGGATGCGGTGGCGCTGGTGCGCGCCGCCGCCGCGGCCGTCGGCGGCAAGGGCGGCGGCGGGCGGCCGGAGATGGCGCAGGCCGGCGGGCCGGATGCGGCGAAGGCGGCGGAGGCGCTGGCGGCGGTGCGGGAGGTGCTGGCGCACGGCGTCGCGGCGTGAGTGGGGCAGCAGATGCGGAAGATACCGCAACGGCACAGGAGGTATTGCGGCAGGCGCAGGCCGTGATCTCGGCACAGAATAATGTCAGCAAGATACTCGACGCGAAGCTCACCTCACTGCTCCAGGCTTCGCTGAATCTCGCGGTGGCCAGTCTCGGCGCCGCAACCCTGGCGTTCGCGGCAATCTCCTGGCTGCCGGCCTGGGGTGGGCTCGGTCTCGCGACGATGGGTGCCTGCTTCGCGCTGGCGGCGATCCTGTCGGTCTGGGGACTGCGCGGAAGCAATCTCGGCGCGCCGGCCATTGTCCCAGCAGCCCTGTTCGAGAGGGGTGTCCATCGGCTGCCCGCGCGGCTGGCCTATCTCGCGATCGCCTTCGACCTGCAGAAGGTTGTCACCTACAACGAGTTGGCCTCGCAGCGCGCGGCACGCCGGATGCAACGCGCCCTGCATACGGCCCTAGGCGCACCGGCATTGGGCGCATCCGTCGCCGCGACTGCGGCGGCCACGACGCCGCAGCAGGCCGTGCTCGCCTGGGCCGTCATGGTCGGGGCGATCGTGGCGTTCCTGGCGACGGCGCGGCTATTCGGCGCCCGATGAGCCGCTCGGATAGGGACAGGACTTGATCAACAGCTGCATCGGCAACGATCCGCCATCAGGCAGGAAGGGATTGCCGACGGGGGCGACGCGAGCATCCGGCACCGGCGGGAGCGGCACCCGCTGCGGCTCGGTTGACGAAGCAGGGGAGCGTGCGTCCATGGCTGCCTTCATATACGCGCCGCGGCGTGAGGATTCCAGCCGAGATGGATGAGCAGCAATCGCCCGCACCGACCGCCCGCGCCCGCACCCTTGGCTTCGCCCCGGGCATCCTCCCGCCCGGCCCGCTCAACGCCATCACCGATGTTGCCGGCCTGCGTGTCGGCCAGGTGACCGTGGTCGAGGGCGAGGGCACGCGCACCGGCGTCACCGCGATCCTGCCGCATGCGGGCAACCCGTTCACCCACCGTGTCCCCGCCGGAATCTTCGCCATGAACGGGTTCGGCAAGATGGCCGGCGTGACCCAGGTGCAGGAGCTCGGCGAGTTGGAGACGCCGATCCTGCTCACCAATACGCTCGCCGTTGGCCGCGCGGTGGAGGCGCTGGTGGACTGGACGCTGGCGCGGCCGGGGAACGAGACGGTCCGCAGCGTCAATGCCGTTGTCGGCGAGACGAATGACGGGCGGCTGAACGATATCCGGTCGCGCGGCGTCACGGCCGACCACATGCGCCAGGCCCTCGACCAGGCCACGGCCGGCCCCGTCGCGGAGGGCTGCGTCGGCGCCGGCACGGGCACGGTCGCGTTCGGCTGGAAGGGCGGCATCGGCACCTCGTCCCGCGTGACCCCCTCGGCGCTCGGCGGGTTCAGCGTCGGCGCGCTGGTGCAGGCCAATTACGGCGGCGTGCTGACGATGGACGGCCTGCAGGTCGGCCGCCTGCTCGGCAAGCACTACCTGGCCGGACATGCGGAGGCCGAACCCGCCGATACGGACGGGTCCGTCGTGGTCGTCCTCGCCACCGACGCGCCGCTCTCCGACCGCAACCTCGCGCGCCTCGCCCGCCGCGCCATGGCCGGCATCGCGCGGACCGGCGCAGCCTTCTCCGACGGGTCCGGCGACTACGCGCTGGCCTTCGCGACCCATCCCGACGTGATCCGCACGCCCGATCGCCGTGTGGCGGAAGCGCGCTACGCGGAGTGGCCGAACGACCGCATGTCGCCCCTGTTCCTCGCGGCGGCGGAGGCGACGGAGGAGGCGGTGCTGAACGCGCTCACCGCCGCGACGACGACCGAAAGCCGCGTCGCCGGCCGCCGCGTCGTCGTCCGCGCCTTGCCGGTGGACGAGGTGGCGAGGCTGCGCGCCCCATTGCGCATCCCATGATGCTCACGATGCGCGTTCGCGCAGCGTCTGTTCCGGCAGGCCGATGCCGCAGCGATTCACCGGCTCAGGGCGCCGACCGCACCGCGTCATGCGCCTCGGAGCGGAACTCGCGCCGGTAGAGTTCCCGCAGCACGAACAGGCTCGCCGCGATCAGCGCCAGCGGGTGCGCGATCCAGGCGAGCGCGGCCAGGCCGAAATAATAGCTCCGCAGGCCGCCGGTGAAGTGCTGCGCGGCGCGGTTCAGCACGCGCGCCGCATCCTCCGCCTGGCGCGGCCCGTCGGTGTCCGACGCATCCGGCATCGCGCCCAGCAGGATGGAGCCGTAGTTGAACTGCCGCAGCGCCCAGGTCAGCTCGAAGAAGGCGCGCACGAAGATCACCAGCAGCAGCGCGATCTTCGCCTCCCACGCCACCTCGTCCGGCACCGCGGACCAGGGAAAGGCGGCCACGACGCGCCGGCCCAGGTCGCCGGCCGCCAGCCTCGCGACGAGGCCGCCGAGGACCAGGATGCTGGTGGTGGCCAGGAAGCCGGTGGACTGCATGAGGTTGCCGATCGCCGCCATGTCCGCGATCCGGTTGTCCCGCCCCAGGCAGGCTAGCATCCAGCGCCGGCGGTGCGCGTCCATCGCCGCGATAACGCTGCGCTGACGGATGGCTGACACACGGTCCACCAGGATCGCGTAGCCGAGCCAGCACGTCGCGAAGACCGCGAGCGCGGCGAGGTCCAGAGGCGCAAGGGAGCCCATGACCGGGACGCTACCGCACCCGCTGTCACCTGCGGAACAGGCCGGGCCTGTGACCGCGTCCCACCCTGCGCCCCCGCAAGCCGCAACGGAGGCCGACGATGCCCTTCACCTTCACGCACGCGATTGATCCGATGCTGGCGACGCCGACGATGCAGGCGACGGTCGCCGGCTCGCTGCTGACGGTCGGCCTGGTCGCGCCGACTCGCGATGCCTCGGCCGGCGCGCTCTGGCGCGTGCTGCGCGACGGCGCGTGGCAGGACACGGCGGAGGCACCGGACTCCGTCGTGCTCGTCCGCCGCGTCGCGCTCAAGCCCAGCCCGACGCGGCGCACCGGGTCGCTGATGATCGGGGTGGAACTGGATGGCCGGCACTGGCGGATCGCCTGCGAAGGCGTGCCCTCGGCCGAGGAACTGCAGGCCTGCCCGTCCGGCGCGGGGACACGGCCGACGAGCAGCCTGGTCTTCCGCGCCCACTCGATCCGCCCGAGTGCGTGGGCCGGCCGCAGCCGGCCGCCCGCGGCGCTGTGGCAGGAGGCGCGCCGCCGCTGGCAGCGCGGCGCCGAGGCCGCCTGACCGCCGGGGTCAGCCCATCTTCGCCTTCAGGTTCTCGTCGAGCTTCGCGAGGAATGCCTGGGTATTCAGCCAGGGCTGGTCGCGGCTGATGAGGATCGCCAGGTCCTTCGTCATGTGGCCGGCCTCTACCGTCTCGATGCAGACGGCCTCGAGCGCGTTGGCGAAGTCCACCACGTCCTGCGTGCCGTCGAAGCGGCCGCGATAGGCCAGGCCGCGCGTCCACGCGAAGATGCTGGCGATCGGGTTGGTGCTGGTCTCGCGGCCCTTCTGGTGTTCCCGGAAGTGACGCGTGACGGTGCCGTGCGCGGCCTCGCTCTCCACCGTGTTGCCGTCCGGGCTGAGCAGCACGGAGGTCATCAGGCCGAGCGAGCCGAAGCCCTGGGCCACGATGTCGGACTGCACGTCGCCGTCGTAGTTCTTGCAGGCCCAGATGTAGCCGCCTTCCCACTTCAGGGCGGAGGCGACCATGTCGTCGATCAGCCGGTCCTCGTAGGTCAGGCCGCGCTTCTCGAACTCGCCCTTGAACTCCGCGTCGTAGATCGCGCGGAAGGTGTCCTTGAAGCTGCCGTCATAGGCCTTCAGGATCGTGTTCTTGTGGCTGAAATAGACGCTGTAGTTGCGTTGCAGGCCGTAGTTGAAGCTGGCGCGCGCGAAGCCCTCGATCGAGCTGCCGAGGTTGTGCTGCATCATGGCGACGCCGCCCGCCTTGAACGCGAACTCGCCGATTTCCTGCGGCTGGCCGCCTTCCGGCGTGTAGGTCATCGTGACCTTGCCGGCGCCGGGCACCTTCATCTCGACGGCGCGGTAGATGTCGCCGTACGCATGGCGGCCGACGACGATCGGCTTCGACCAGTGCGGCACGAGGCGCGGGACGTTGCGGCAGATGATCGGCTCGCGGAAGATCGTGCCGTCCAGGATGTTGCGGATGGTGCCGTTCGGGCTGCGCCACATCTTCTTCAGGCCGAACTCGCGCACGCGCGCCTCGTCCGGCGTGATCGTCGCGCATTTCACGCCGACGCCGTACTGCTTCGTCGCGTTCGCCGCATCCACCGTCACCTGGTCGTCGGTGTCGTCGCGGTACTGGATGCCGAGGTCGTAGTATTTCAGGTCCACGTCGAGGTAGGGGAGGATCAGCTTCTCCTTGATGAACCCCCAAATGATGCGGGTCATCTCGTCGCCGTCCATCTCCACGACGGGCGTCTTCACCTTGATCCTGGCCATGCCGATCCTCTTGGGTTCCTGCCGGAACCTGGCTGTGGGCGTGCCTCGACCGGCACCGCGGCCCGCGACGGGCGGCGGAACATGCCAACGCGAGGGAGGTGCCGCAAGCCCGCCCGCTTGCCGCCGCGACGCGCCCATGCCTACAAGGAGCGCAACGATTTTTTGACGATTCTTGCCGCCGAGGAGGCGCGCGACCGTGCTTCGGCAACAGCCGATCCTCCTGTTGCTGGCCGCGCCGGCGCTCTCCGCCGAGGGCTCCGCCGCGACCGTCGCGCCGCCGCTGCTCGCCGCGCTGGCCGCCGCGGCGGTCCCCCTCGCGGTCTGGTTCGCCTGGCGCTTCCGCGCGCTGTCCCGCCGCATGCGGGAGCTGATGACGCGCAACGCACGCCTGACCGCGGCCAACGCGACCCTGCACGATACGGTCGCCGCCGCCGAGGCCCGCGCGCGGATGCTGGACGGGGTTCTCGCCGCCATGTCGGACGGCGTCGCGGTGGTGGATGCGGAGTACCGGCTCGCCGGCTGGAACTCCCGCTTCCCGGACGTGACGGGCGTTCCGCGCCGCGCGCTGCGCATCGGCCTGCCATTCGTGGAGGTCGTGCGGATGCAGGCCGAGGCCGGGGAGTTCGGCCTGGTGGACCCGGAGGCCGAGACTGCCCGCCGGTTCCGCTTGCTGAAGGAGGGCAAGCTGTTCGGCCGCTGGCAGCGCATGCGCCCGGACGGCTCGCGCATCGAGCTCCGCCGTGCGCCGCTGCCCGATGGCGGCTTCGTCACGCGCTACACGCCGCTGGCCGACCCGGCCAGTCCGGCACCGGAGCCGGACGAGGCGGTGCGTGCGGAATGGGCGGCTCGCCTGCCGCGCCTGGTAGCCGCCGCGGCCGATGGCGACCGCGCGGCGGTCAGCAGCGCGGCCCAGGCGCTGCGCCTGATCGCGGCCAAGGCGGGCTGGAGCGATGCCGAGACCACGCTCGCCGCCGTGCTGGCCGCCGCCGAGGGCAGCGACATGAAGGAGGCGCGGGCCCTCGCCTCCGTGCTGCTGGTGGACCAGCCCTGGTGATGCGGCCGAGTCCTGACGCCCGCGTCAGCCCCGCTTGCCGCGCCGCTTCCACCGCCCAAGTGAGGCCCGACGACATGGGAGACGCGATATGCTGCTGCGCACCGCCGCCGGGATGATGGCGGCCCCCCCGATGATGGCCGCGGGCTTGGTCTTCGCGACCGGCGTCGCGACGGGCGTGGCGCTCGGTGCCGGACTGGCCGGCGCGGCGATGGTTGGACGGCGGATGTGGGAGGAGCGCCAGGGCTGGCGCTCCGGTGCCTCGACGGCGGACGATCCGCTTCCGCCGCTGGATCCGGCGCCGGAGATGCCGCCGGCCTGAAGCATGTTCCCTCCCCGGTTCACGGGGCGTCACCTGATTGAGGGGTGACCCTGGGGGGGCGATGTCGCGGATGCGGATGATGCCGAGGCTACGCTGCGCGGCGGCACGGTGCTGCGCCAGCCCCGCTAGGCCCCGATCCCGCCAGCCTGCGCGCCACCCTGGCGGCGGCGATCGGGACGGCGGCGCCGAGGTTGTCCGGCTCAGCCGTCTGCGCTGGCGAACCGAGCAGACCTTCCGCGCTTCATCGCCGGCGGCAGCGCTCACCCTGCGAACGGATCGCGCAGCACGATCGTATCATCCCGCTCCGGCGAGGTGCTCAGCAGCACCACCGGCGCCTCCACCAGCTCCTCGATCCGCCGCACGTATTTCACTGCCTCCGCCGGCAGCTCCGCGTAGCTGCGCGCGCCCCTCGTCGAGCCGGACCAGCCGGGCATGTCCTCGTACACCGGCTCCGCCCGCGCCTGCATCGCGGCGGAGGCCGGCAGCCGCCGCATCTCCATGCCACCGATCCGGTAGCCCGTGCACACCCGCAGCATCGGCAGCCCGTCCAGCACGTCGAGCTTCGTCAGCACCAGCCCGTCCACGCCGCCGACCTTCACGGCCTGCCGTACCATCGTCGCGTCGAACCAGCCGCAGCGGCGCGGCCGCCCGGTGACCGTGCCGAACTCCCGCCCGCGCTCCCCCAGCATCCGCCCGGTGTCGTCGTGCAGCTCCGTCGGGAACGGCCCGCTGCCGACGCGCGTGGTGTACGCCTTCGCGATGCCGAGCACGTAGCCGATCCGCCCTGGCCCGACGCCCGCGCCCGCTGCCGCATTGCCTGCGACGGTGTTGGACGACGTCACATAGGGATAGGTGCCGTGGTCCACGTCCAGCATCACCGCCTGCGCGCCCTCGAACAGCACGCGCTTGCCGTCGTGATGCGCCGCATCGAGCCGGTCCCATACCGGCTCCGCGAAGGGCAGCAGCTTCGGCGCCAGCGCCAGGAGGCGATCCAGCAGCGCCCCCTTCTCGAAGGTCTCGGCACCCAGCCCGTGCAGCAGCGTGTTGTGATGCAGCAGCAGCTCATCCAGCTTGTGCGAGAGCACGTCGGGCTCCGCCAGGTCGCACAGCCGGATCGCGCGGCGCGCCACCTTGTCCTCATAGGCGGGGCCGATACCGCGTCCGGTCGTGCCGATCTTCGCCTCGCCCCGCGCCGCCTCGCGCGCCTTGTCCAGCGCGGGGTGCAGCGGCAGGATCAGCGGCACGTTCTCGGCGATGCGCAGGTTCTCCGGCGTCACCTTCAGCCCCTGGCCCGCCAGCACGCCGATCTCGTGCAGCAGCCATTCGGGGTCGAGCACCACGCCGTTGCCGATCACGCCCAGCTTCCCGCGCACGACGCCGGAGGGCAACAGGGACAGCTTGTACGTCTGGTCGCCGACGACGAGCGTGTGGCCCGCATTGTGCCCGCCCTGGAAGCGCACGACGATGTCCGCCCGGCTGGCGAGCCAATCCACCACCTTGCCCTTGCCCTCGTCGCCCCATTGGGCGCCGATCACCGCGACATTCGCCATCAGGAGTCTTCCTTCACCGGCCGCGGCACGCCGGCCGCGTCCATCACATGCGTGCAGCGCAGCGTCCGCGGCGTGTCTTCGGCCGAGAGCTGCACCACCGTCACCAGCCCCGCCCCGCGCAGCGCGCGGGCCTGCGCGCGGTCGCCGCGCATCGGCACGAAGACACGGCGCCGCGGCGCGGCCGGCGCGACTGCGCGCAGGATCGCGTCGGGGTAGAGCGTCATGCCCGTCGCCGCTTCCTCGCCCGACAGGTAGCGGCCGCCGCGCGCCAGCTCCCCGGTGCTGCCGCCGCCGAAGATCGTGAAGGCGACGCCGGTGTGGTAGCGCAGGCCGCGGAACTCCACGGGATCGAGCGTGATGGCGAGCGAAGGCGCGCGCGCGCGGATCGCCTCCACCACCGCCGCGGCGTTGTCCGCGATGGCACGAGCCGTCGGCGGCAGCGCCGCATCCTCCAGCGCGGCCAGCGCGACCTCCGCCGGACCGGCCGCGGCGAGCAGCGCCGGCAGGCCATGCGCGGCCTCGCCGGCGTCACCCACCAGCGCCGCCACCGCCGCCGCGTCCTTCCGGTCCAGCGCGCGCGCCAGGCGCCGCCGCGCATCGCCCGTCACGCCGGCCGCGTCCAGCAGCGCCGGCGAGAGGAGCGGCAAGGTGATGTCGAGCGTCAGGTCGGCCAGCCCCGTCTCGGCCAGCGCCTCCGCCGCCAGCGCCGCGACTTCCGCATCCGCTTCCGGCAGGTCCGGCCCGATCAACTCCACCCCCGCCTGCGGCACCTGCCGCCCGGGCGCCACCTGGGTTCCCCGGACCCGCAGCACCTGCCCCGCATAGGACAGCCGCAGCGGCCGGCGCACGCGCGCCAGCCGGGTCGCCGCGATGCGCGCGACCTGCGGCGTGGTGTCGGCCCGCAGGCCCATCATCCGCTGGCTCACCGGATCCATCAGCCGGAAGGTCTGGTCGGCCAGCGCCGCGCCCGATCCCGCGAACAGGCTGTCCTCGAATTCCAGAAGCGGCGGCTTCACGCGCTCATAGCCCTGCCGCGCGAAGACCTCCGCCATCGCCTCGACGAGCGCTGCCTCCCGCTCCGCCTCGGGCGGCAGCAGGTCGGAGAGGCCGGCGGGCAGCAGGGCCGGGCTGGGCGGATCGTCGGTCATCTCGGGCGCGAGGCATGCCAGCGCCCGCCCGCGCCCGCAATACATCGCCACGCTCCCGGCTCGTTCACCTGGGCGCGCCGGATCATCGCTCGCCAAGCCGGCTGGAACCGCTATCGCAAAAGGCCCGGATCAAGGACCACCCGTATCGGATGGCAACGCTTCACCGCCTCCGCCGACGGACACGGCTGCGCACGTTCCACGACACACATTGCGTCATATCCGTAGCGTGGACGCGGGGGAGGGTCGGGGTGGGGGAGCCCGCTCGATTTTCTGGCGGGCGCGCCATCACTGCGGCAGGATCGCGGTCGCTTCGATTTCCACCATCGCCTCCGGCTCCACCAGGCTCACCACCTGCACCAGCGCCATCGCCGGGAAGTGCCGGCCCATCGCCTCGCGGTACACCGGGCCGAGATCCTTCAATGCGGCGCGGTAGGCGGCCATGTCGGTCACGTACCAGGTGAGCCTGCCGATGTGTTCCGGCCCGCCGCCGGCGGCGCGCACGACGGCGACGACGTTCGCCAGTGCCTGCCGCACCTGCGCGAGGAAGCCGTCCGGGAAGCGTCCCTCGGCGTTCCAGCCGATCTGGCCGCCGACCAGCACGATGCGCCCGTGCCCGGCCATGCCATTCGAGTAGCCGCGCGGGGCGGGCCAGCCCTCGGGCTGGATGGCGGTCAGCGGGTTCATGCGGCGCCTGCCAGGCGGCGGAGGGCGAAGCGTTGCAGCTTGCCCGTTTCCGTTCGCGGCAGGGCTTCGACGAAGACGACGCGGCGCGGGTATTTGTAGGGCGCGATCTCGCGCTTCACGTGGTCCTGCAGCGCCTTCGCCATCGCCTCGTCGGGCGCCTGCCCGTCCTGCAGCACGACATAGGCCTGCACGACCATGCCGCGGTCGCCATCCGGCGCCCCGACCACGCCGCATTCGCGCACCGCCGGGTGGGTCAGCAGCGCAACCTCCACCTCCGGCCCGGCGATGTTGTAGCCGGCGGAGATGATCATGTCGTCGTTGCGCGCCTGGTACCAGAAGTAGCCGTCCGCGTCCTGGACGTAGGTGTCGCCGGTGATGTTCCAGCCATGCTGCACGTAGATCGCCTGCCGCGGATCGGCGAGGTAGCGGCAGCCGGTTGGGCCGCGCACCGCGAGTCGCCCGGGCGTGCCGCGCGGCACCTCCTCGCCCGCTTCGTCCACCACCTTCGCGACGTAGCCCGGCACGGGCAGGCCCGTGGCGCCCGGGCAGATTTCGTCCTCGCGCGCGGCGATGAAGATGTGCAGCATCTCCGTGGCGCCGATGCCGTCCATCAGCTTCAGGCCGGTCGCGGCGTGCCAGGCCTCGAAGACCGGCTTCGGCAGCGCTTCGCCGGCGCTGACGCATTTGCGCAGGCAGGAGAGGTCGTGCGACGCGGCCAGCCCGGCCATCGCGCGATAGGCGGTGGGCGCGGTGAAGCAGACCGTGGCGCGATGCCGCTCGATGGCTGCCGGCAGTTCCTCCGGCGGTGCCTTTTCCAGCAGCACGGCGGTGGCGCCGACGCGGAAGGGGAAGAGCACCAGGCCGCCGAGGCCGAAGGTGAAGGCGAGGGGCGGCGATCCGATGAAGATGTCGCGCGGTTCCGGCCGCAGGACCTGCGCGGAATAGCCGTCGCAGATCGCGAGCATGTCGCGGTGGAAATGCATCGTCCCCTTCGGCTCGCCCGTGCTGCCGCTGGTGAAGCCGATCAGGCACGGATCGTCCGCCGCCGTGTCGCAGGCGGCGAACGCCGGCGAGGCCGCGTCGCACATCGCCTCCAGCCCGCCATCGCCCCAGGTCACGAGGTGGGCGAGGTCCGGCGCATCGGCGCGCCGCAGCTCGTCGGCCAGCCGCGCGTCGCAGAGCGCATGCGTCACGCGCGCCTTCCGGCACATCTGGCCGAGTTCCTTCGCGCGCAGCAGCGGCATGGTGGCGACGACGACGGCACCGGCCTTCAGCGCCGCGAAATACGCCGCGACCATCCAGGCGTTGTTGGCTCCGCGCAGCAGCACGCGATTGCCTGGCACCAGGCCGAGCCGCCCGACGAGCACGTTGGCGATGCGGTTCACGCGCTCCGCGAGCTGCCGGTAGGTCAGCGTCTCGGCTGGCGTGACGATCGCGGGATGGTCCGCGCGCGTGGCCAGGTTGCGATCCAGCAACTCCGTCGCGCAGTTCAGCCGCGCGGGGTAGCGGTACTCGGGCCGGTCCAGCAGGAAGACCGGCCACGCGTCGCGCGGCGGCAGGTTGTCACGGGCGAAGGTGTCGAGATGCGCGCTGGGCGCGAGGTCCGGAGGCGTCATCCCGTCCATCTCCCCTATCTCCGCAGGTCGCGTTCGGCGCGCGCGATGACCACGCGCTGCACTTCCGATGCGCCCTCATAGACGCGGAGCGCACGCACCTCCCGGTACAGCTCCTCGGCCTTGTGTCCGCGCGTGACGCCCAGGCCGCCATGCATCTGCACGCAGCGATCCGCCGCGCGCTGCGCGGCTTCGGTGGCGTGCAGCTTCGCGATGCTGGCTTCCCGCGTCACCCGTGCTGCCCCGGAATCCTTCAGCCAGGCCGCGCGATAGACGAGGAGGGCGCTCGCCTCGACATCCACCGCGCTGTCGGCGATGGCGGCCTGCGACATCTGCTGGTCGAACAGCGCCGCGCCGAACAGCCTGCGCGATGCAGCGCGGCCCACCGTCAGGTCCAGCGCGCGGCGCGCGAAGCCGAGCGCGGCGGCGCCGACTGTGCTGCGGAACACGTCGAGCGTGCCCATCGCGACGCGGAACCCTTCGCCGGCCGCGCCGATCATCGCCTCCGCCGGCACGCGCACCGCATCCAGCGCAATGGTCGCGAGCGGGTGGGGCGCGGCCACCTCGATGCGCGATTCGATCCGCAGGCCCGGCGCATCGGCGGGCACGAGGAAGGCGGAGAGGCCCTTGGCGCCGGGTGCCTCGCCGGTGCGTGCGAAGACGATGTAGGTCGCGGCGATGCCGCCGTTGCTGATCCAGGTCTTGCGGCCTGTCAGGCGGTATCCGCTGTTCCCGTCCCGCTCGGCGACGGTTGCCAGCGCCGCCACGTCGCTGCCGGCTTCCGGCTCGCTCAGCGCGAAGGCGGCGAGCGCGGTGCCGGACCGCGCCGCGGGCAGCACGCGGTCGCGCTGCGCCGGCGTGCCGAACAGCGTGACGGGACCGGTGCCGAGGCCCTGCATCGCGAAGGCGAAATCCGCCAGCCCGGCGTGCCGCGCGAGGATGTCGCGGGCGAGGCAGAGCGAGCGCACGTCGAGCCGCCCGTCCTCGGGGCAGGCTGCACGCAGCAGCCCCGCATCGCCCATCTCGCGCGCGAGGCGGATCGTGCTGGCATCCGCGTCGTGCTCGTCCGAGAGGGCTTCGGCGTGCGTGGCGGCCCAGGCCTCGACCTCCTCCGCCCAGTCGCGGTGGCGCGGCTCGAAGAAGGGCCAGTCGAGGAAGCTGCGATCCGGCATCAGTCGCCCCTGAAGGCGGGGCGCGACTTCGCGACGAAGGCGTCGTATGCGCGCCGGAAATCCTGCGTCGTCATGCACAGCGCCTGCGCCACCGCCTCGGCCTCGATCGCCTGGTCCATGCTCATGGCCCATTCCATCTGGAGCATGCGCTTCGTCATCGCGTGGGCGAAAGACGGCCCCTCCGCGATCTCCTTGGCGAGCGAGGCTGCCGCGCCGGCCAGCGCGTCGGGCTCGTGCAGGCGGTTGAAGAAGCCCCAGGCCAGCGCTTCCTCGCCGCCGAGCGGGCGCCCGAGATAGAGCAGCTCGCTCGCGCGGCCCTGTCCGATGATCCGCGGCAGGATCGCGCAGGCGCCCATGTCGCAGCCGGCCAGCCCCACCCGGTTGAACAGGAACGCGACCTTCGCTCGCGCGGTGCCGAGCCGGAGGTCGCTTGCCATGGCGATGATCGCGCCGGCGCCGGCGGCGATGCCATCCACCGCGGCGACGATCGGCTGCGGGCAGGCGCGCATCGCCTTCACCAGCTCCCCGGTCATCGCGGTGAAGCGCATCAGGCCCTTCGTGTCGCGGTCGAGCAGCGGGCCGATGATTTCGTGCACGTCGCCGCCGGAGCAGAAATTGCCGCCCGATCCCGTGACGACGAAGGCGCGCACCGCGTCGTCAGGCGCCGCCGCGCGCAGGATGGCGGCCATTTCCGCGTAGCTGTCGAAGGTCAACGGGTTCTTGCGCTCGGGCCGGTCGAGCGTGAGTGTCGCGACCGCGCCCTCGACCTCCAGCTTCAGGTGCTGCGCGCGATAGGCCGAGAGCGGCCCGGTGATGGCGGTGATCATGCGTCCTCCGTCAGCGCGGCCTGCACCGAGAGCTTCGCGCGGCCGAGCAGCCGGAATAGCGCGGCGCGGTCGGCACCCGTCACGCTGCCCAGCAGCTCCGCGATCCATGCCTCATGCGCCGAGGATTGCCGCGCGAATTCGCGCCGCCCTTTCGCGGTTAGCCGCAAGAGCTGCGCGCGCCGGTCGCCCGGCCGCGCCCGCCGTTCCACCAGGCCTTCGGCTTCGAGGCGCGCGGCGAGGCCGGTGACGTTGCCGTTGCTCACCATCATCCGACGGGAGATCCCGCCGAGCGTCATGCCGCCGGTCTCGCGGTCCAGCGCGGCCATCAGGTCGAAGCGCGGCAGGGTGGTGTCGAAGTCGCGGCGGAGGCGCGCGCGCACCTCGCCCTCGATCAGCGTGGCCAGGGTGAGCAGGCGCAGCCAGAGCCGCAGCTCGTCCTTGTGGCCGGGCGGCGTGCCGGCCAGCGCCGTCTCGGCGTCCACGGCCAGGTGGGAGAGGTCGTCCGGCGTCACGTCTCGCCCCCATCCACCGCGACGGCTTGGCCGTTGACCGAGGAGGCGCCTGGCAGGCAGAGCATCAGCACGGCGGCCGCGACTTCCTCCGGCCGCACGAGCCGGCGCATCGGATTGTGCTTCGCCAGTTCCGCCCGCGCCTCGGCTTCCTCGCGCCCGGTCTTGGCGACGATGCGGGACACGCTCTCCGCGACGATGTCGGTCTCCGTGAAGCCGGGACAGACGGCGTTCACGGTCACACCCTTCGCGGCCACTTCCTGCGCCAGCGCGCGCGTCAGCCCGAGCAGCGCGTGCTTCGCGGCGGCGTAGGCGGTGACGTAGGGATAGCCCTTCAGCGCGGCGGTGCTCGCGACGTTCACCACGCGGCCGAAGCCGGCGGCGAGCATCGCGGGAAGTGCGGCCTGCGTCGTTGCGACGGCGCCCATCAGGTTCGCCCGCCACATGCGCTCGAACAGTGCGGCGTCGGATTTCAGGAAGGGCGCGCTCTCCGCCGCGCCGGCGGCGTTCACCAGGATGGCGATGCGGGGCAGGGCAGGGGGTGCGGCCGCGTCACCGGCCAGCATCGCCGCCGCGTCGCCGCGCTCCACCACCGCCCGCAGCGGCGCATCGCGGCGCCCCAACACCGTGACATGCGCGCCGGCGGCCGTGAGCGCCGCGGCGCAGGCCGCCCCGATCCCGGTGCCGCCACCGGTGACCAACGCCTCCAGCCCGGCCAGCGCACGCGCGTTCATCCGCCCTCCGATGCTTGAACCTTAAAACATCGCGAGGCGCGCCCGCAAGCGCCTTTTCCGTTGGACGCCGGGAAACTTGAAGCCTAAACTATCGGGGTCAGAAGGAGGACGGCCCATGCGCATCGCGGTGATCGGCGGCGGCCCGGCCGGGCTCTACTTCGCCATCCTGATGAAGCGCGACCATCCGAATTCGCGCGTGACGGTCGTGGAGCGCAACCGCGCCGACGATACCTTCGGCTTCGGCGTGGTCTTCAGCGACGCGACGCTCGACACCTTCCAGGCGGCCGACGAGCCTTCCTATCGCGCCATCACGCGCAGCTTCGCCTACTGGGACGACATCGAGATCCACAACAAGGGTGCCGTGCACCGCATCGGCGGCAACGGATTCTGCGGCTGCTCCCGCCGCACGCTCCTCCTGCTGCTGCAGGAGCGTGCGCGGCAGCTCGGCGTCGAGCTGGAGTTCCGCCGGGAGGCCGCGCCCGAGGACTATCCCGACGCCGACCTGATCGTCGCGGCCGACGGTATCAATTCCCCCATCCGCGAGCGCTTCCGCGACCATTTCGCGCCGGAGGTGGATCTGCGGCCCAACCGCTTCGCCTGGATGGGCAGCACGCGCCCCTTCGACGCCTTCACCTTCTTCTTCCGCGAGCGCGCGGAGGGCATCTTCATCGCGCATTGCTATCAGTACGAGGCCGGGGCGAGTACCTGGGTGCTGGAGACCGATCCCGAGACCTTCGCCCGCGCCGGCCTGGACCGCATGACCGAGGAGGAGAGCGCGCGCTTTCTGGAAGGCGTGTTCGCCGAAGACCTGCGCGGCCACCGCCTCACCACCAACCGCAGCTTGTGGCGCCAATTCCCGATGATCCGCTGCGAGCGCTGGGTCAGGGACAACACCGTCCTGCTCGGAGATGCGAAGGCCACGGCGCATTTCTCGATCGGCTCCGGCACGAAGCTCGCGATGGAGGATGCGATCGCGCTGCATGGCGCGTTCCGCGCCGGCGGCGACGTGGCCACCTGCCTCTCCCGCTTCGAGACCGGGCGGCGGGAGGATGTCGAGAAGACGCAGCACGCGGCCGACGTCTCGCTGGTGTGGTTCGAGCACGTGAAGCGCTTCTGGCACTACCACCCCACGCGCTTCGCCTTCGGCGTGATGACGCGGTCGAAGGCGATCACCTGGGACAACCTGGCGCTGCGCGCGCCGGACTTCGTGGACGAGACGCAGAAGGTCTTTGCCGAGGAAGCCCGCGCGGCCGGCATCCCCGCGAACGACGCGAAGCCGCCGATGTTCCAGCCCTTCGCGCTGCGCGACATGCGGCTCGCCAACCGCGTCGTCGTCTCGCCCATGTGCATGTACAGCGCCGAGGAGGGCATGCCGACCGACTTCCACTTCCAGCACTACGCGTCGCGCGCGGTGGGTGGCGCCGGGCTGCTGTTCACGGAGATGACGTGCCCCTCCGCCACCGCGCGCATCACGCCGGGCTGCACGGGATTGTGGAACGACGCGCAGGAAGCGGCCTGGACGCGGATCGTGGAGTTCACGCACCGTCATTCCGAGGCGCGGATCTGCCTTCAGCTCGGCCATGCCGGCCGCAAGGGCGCGACGAAGCTGATGTGGGAAGGCATGGACCAGCCGCTGCCGGACGGCGCGTGGCCGATCCTGTCCGCCAGCGCGATCCCCTACTACGCGCACAGCCAGGTGCCGCGCGAGATGACGCGCGCCGACATGGACGCGGTGCGCGACGACTTCGTCGCCGCGACGCGCCGCGCGGTGCTCTGCGGCTTCGACATGCTGGAGCTGCACTGCGCGCACGGCTACCTGCTGGCGAGCTTCCTATCGCCGCTCACCAACACCCGCACCGACGAGTACGGCGGCAGCATCGGGAACCGCCTGCGCTATCCGCTGGAGGTCTTCGACGCCATGCGGCGCGTCTGGCCCGCGGAGAAGCCGATGTCCGTCCGCATCTCCGCGACCGATTGGAAGGAGGGCGGGCTGACCGACGAGGATGTGCTCGCCATCGCGCGCGCCTTCGCCGCCGCAGGCGCCGACCTGCTTGATGTCTCCACCGGCCAGACCGTGCACGATGCGGAGCCGACCTACGGCCGGATGTTCCAGGTGCCGTGGTCCGACATGATCCGCAACGAGGCGGGGATCGACACGATGTGCGTGGGCAGCATCACCACGGCCGACCAGGCGAACACCATTCTGGCGGCGGGGCGCGCGGACCTGGTCGCGCTCGCCCGGCCGCACCTGACGAACCCGTCGTTCACGCTGCACGCGGCGGCGGCCTATGGCGTGAAGGACATCGCGTGCCCGCCGCAGTACTCGTGGGGGAAGGACGCGCTGATGCGGAACGCTGCGCGGGACCAGGCGGACCTTCGCGACCTCAGGCTGAAGGCCCGGCCGCGGAGCCACGCGCCGGAGCCGGAGCCGATCGCGCGCGCGGCGGAGTGAGGCGGCCGCCGGGTCAGGGTGCCCGGGCCAGCGCCTCGGCCCTCGCCACCAGCGCGCTTCCCGGATCGGCCAGGGGCGCGATCACGGTGAAGTGGTCGGCGCCCTCCGCTGCGTCGAAGCCGGCGCCCCAGGCCGCCGCCATGTCGCGGCTCTGGCGGACGAACTCGGTGCTCTCCGCGGCGCCGACGACGCAGTGCATGGGCCGTCCTGGCGAGGGCATCCAGCGCGGCGAGAGCGCGCGCGCCGAATCGGGCGTGAGGCGCAGGCCGTCTGCCACGCTCGTGCCCAGCAGTGGCTCGAGCTCGAAGACGCCGGAGATCGGCAGCGCCGCGTGCACCAACCCGTCCGGCAGCGAGGCGTCCATCGCGCGCCAATCGGTCGCCAGCAGCATCGTGGCCAGGTGCCCGCCCGCCGAATGTCCGGCGGCCATCACGCGCCGCCCGGTCCGCCGCCACAGGAACGCTGCCGCTGCCCGTATCTGGTCCACGATCACGTCAATCGTCACGCCGGGGCAGAGATCATAGGACGGCACGGCGACGGTGATGCCGCGCCCGTTCAACCCGCGCGCGCAATGGCTGAAGAACCCGCGGTCGAATGCCTTCCAGTATCCGCCATGGATGAACATCGCGAGCGGCGCATCCCCGTCCGCGCCGAACAGGTCGAGCCGCTGCCGCTCGCCGGGGCCGTAGGCGAGGCCGAGCTCGGCGGACGGGGACGCAGCCCGATACGCCGCCGCATCGCGTTGGTATCCCGCGATGTGCCGCGGATGCTCCGGCACGCGAGCGCGGTTGTTGTATTCGGCTTCCATGTCCATTCCCGCATCATCCCACCCGTCCCGCGCGCGGCAAGTCCCCCGTTCCGCAACCCCGGCCGCGCGCGGCATTATGGGTGGCATGAAGGTCTATCTCGCCGGCCCCGACGTCTTCCTGCCCGACCCGCTCGGCATGGCGGAGCGCAAGCGCACCATCTGCGCCGCGCACGGGCTGACCGGCATCTTCCCGGTGGACGCTCACCCCGAACACCCGGACGCCTCGGGCATCCCGCTCTGGCTCTGGATCTATCGGCGGAACGAGGCGCATATGCGCGGCGCCGAGGCGATCATCGCCAACCTCACGCCGTTCCGCGGTCCATCCGCCGATGCCGGTACCGTCTATGAGCTCGGCTTCATGCGCGCCCTCGGCAGGCGCGTGCTCGGCTACAGCAACGTCGCGGCCGACTTCGTGCCGCGCACCCTCGGCTTTCTCGGCGCTGCCGCGCGCCGGGACGCCGCCGGCCGGCACCGCGACGCGGCGGACATGGCGGTGGAGGATTTCGGCCTCGCCGACAACCTGATGCTCGACGGCGGCATTCACGAAGCCGGCGGGGTGTTCGTGCGCCGCGACGTGCCGGAGGCCGAGCGCTGGACCGACCTCGCGGCGTTCGAGGAATGCGTCCGCGCGCTCAGCCGCGAATCGGCAGGTTCGTGAAGCGCGCGTTCCCGATCGCCGCACCCACGGTCAGCACGCCCCACCGCGCCACGTCGCGCACGAAGGGCGCTTCCGACAGGCCCTGCACGACGGCGCCGTCGTGCAGGATCACGTCCGGGTGGCCGCCGCCGTCGAGTGGCAGCAGCCGCGCGAGCATCGGCGCCAGCCGCACCTCCGGATCGTCCCAGTCGCCCGGCAGCGCGCCGTGGCCCCAGAGCAGCCGCCCTTCCTGATCCACGGCGCCGGGCAGGCCCAGCGCCACGACCGGCGCGAGCGACAGCCCCGCCGCATTCGCCTCGCCTGCGAGATCGGCGATCATCCCGGCGAGCTGCCCTACCACCGCCGCCCGATCCGCGCGCTCCGCCCGGTGATGCCATTCGCGCTGGCGCCAGACGCCCGCCGCTGCCAGCTGCGCCGAGACGCCGAGGCGCGGCAGCACCACGGCGGCGCGGAAGGCGGCGTCGTCCAACTCCGCGGCCAGCACCGCGTCCGCCGCTTCCAGCATCGAAGGCCACACCAGCCATGCCGCGCCGATCAGCCCGGCCGTCTGCGCCTCGTGCCGCAGCGGCGCGAGCCGCACGCCGCCCTCGGCGCGCAGCAGCGCCGCCGCGCGGCCGATCGCGATCTCGCCGATGCGCGCCGCGCGCAATGCGCCGCCGATCAGCACGCGCTGGGTGTCGTGCCAGTCGGGATGGCGGAGCACGCGCCGCACCAGTTCCGCCAGTGCCGCCGCGTGCTCCTCGATCGCGCTGTTGACCGCGCCGGCCACCTCCGGCGCGCCGGTGTCGAGCGCGGCTTCCAGCGCCGCGCGCGCGATCGGCGGCCGGCCTCGTCCGCGCGTGCTGGCCAGCAGCGCCTCGAAGGTGATCGGCGCGCCGTCCTCGTCCGGCAGCTCAAACCCATGCGCATCCAGGCGCAGCCCCGGGAATCGCGTAGCGGCATGCGCGGGCAAGGTCATCAGGTCGTCAGGCATGGAATCCCCCGATGCGGGACGCACGAGCCGCCGCGCGGTTCCCTGTTGACGCGGCGGCCCCGGGCCGCCGACACACCTGCGGATCGGTACGGGAGATCACGCATGCGCAGCCTACGCCTCCCGCGCCGCGCGCTGCTTGCCGCACCGCTCGCGACGCCCGCTGCGGCCCAGGCCGCTGCGGTGGACCTTCTGCTCGTGCTCGCGGTGGACGCCTCCGGCTCCATAGATGCCGACGAGTTCGCGCTGCAGCGCGAAGGCATTGCGGAGGCGATCGCGCATCCCGCCGTGCTCGCCGCGATCCGCTCCGGCCCGCGCGGCGCGATCGGCGTCGCGATGGTGGAATGGGGCTCGCCCGGCGGCGCGGCGACGGTGGTGGACTGGCTGCGTGTCTCCGACGCCGCCACCGCAGAAGCCGCCGGGCACGCGATGCGCGAGGCCAAGCGCTCCCCGCAATCCTACAACGCGATCGGCGACGCGCTGGTCCATGCCGGCGCGCTGCTCGGCGCCGCGCCATGGCCGGCGACGGAACGCACCATAGACCTGTCGGGCGACGGCCCGGACATGCGGTCCCGCGTGCCTGCGCCGGCGGCCCGCGATGCGCTCGTCGCGTCCGGCGTGATCATCAACGGGCTGGCCATCGAGGTGTCGGGCAATTGGCGCGACGGCCGCCTGGCGGCGATGTACGAGCGCGACGTGATCGGCGGACCCGGCGCCTTCGTCGTCACGGCCGAGGACCGTCGCGACTTCGCCCGCGCGATGCGCGCCAAGCTGATCCGGGAGATCGCGGCAGCGCCGTCCGGCCTCGGCTGACCACCGCGCGGGCAATCACCGCCCGCGCACTGGGCAGGCGTGGCCCGCCGTCCCGTGCGCCGCCGCAACGGGGCCTTCACACCGCCACTCGATTCCGCGACAAGTATTGCGGGAGCGCACAAGGGAGGCCGGATCGCCGCCGTGAGCCAGACGGGCGCGTTCGACGAGATGGGGGAGGGCGCTGCGCTCCGCCCCGCCTATGCCGGCATCGCGGCCTGGATCGCGCGCCACGGCATCGAGGCGCTGGCCGCGAAGCGCGAGGAGGCGGAGGCGCTGTTCCGCCGCGTCGGCATCACCTTCGCCGTGTACGGCGAAGGCGGCGACCCCGAACGCCTGATCCCCTTCGACGTGATTCCCCGCATCCTCGCCCGCAGCGAATGGAGCCGCCTGGCGCAGGGACTCACGCAGCGCGTGAAGGCGCTGAACGCCTTCATCGGCGACGTCTATGGCGCCGGGGAGATCGTGCGCGCCGGCCGCGTCCCCGCCGCGCTGGTCGCCGGCAACGAGGCGTTCTGCGCGCATATGCGGGGCTTCACGCCGCCCGCCGGCGTCTTCACCCACATCTCCGGCATAGACCTGGTGCGCACCGGCCCGGACGAGTTCTGGGTGCTGGAGGATAATTGCCGCACGCCCTCCGGGGTGTCCTACATGCTGGAGAACCGGGAGGCGATGCTGCGCCTGTTCCCCGGCCTGCTCTCCGATCACCGCCTCGCACCCGTCGGCCACTATCCGGAGGAGCTGCTGGAGACGCTGAAGGAGGCCGCGCCGCCGAACTGCCGCGGCAGGCCGCTGGTCGCGATCCTGACGCCCGGCCATTTCAACAGCGCCTATTACGAGCACTGCTTCCTGGCCGACGAGATGGGCGTGGAGGTGGTGGAGGGCGCCGACCTCTTCGTCGAGGACGACATCGTCTTCATGCGCACGACGGCCGGCCCGCGGCGCGTGGACGTGTTGTACCGCCGCGTGGACGACGACTACCTCGACCCGCGCGTGTTCAAGCCAGACAGCATGCTGGGCGTGCCCGGCATCTTCGGCGCCTACCGCGCCGGCAACGTCACGCTGGCCAATGCGCCGGGTGCCGGCATCGCCGACGACAAGGCGATCTATCCCTTCGTGCCGGAGATGATTCGATTCTACCTGGCCGAGGAGCCAATCCTGCAGAACGTGCCGACCTGGCTCTGCGAACGCGACGAGGACCGCGCGCATGTGCTGGCGCATCTCAAGGAGCTGGTCGTGAAGCTCGCGCGCGGTTCGGGGGGCTACGGCATGCTCGTCGGGCCGCACAGCACGGCGGCGCAGCGGGAGGAGTTCGCGGCGCGAATCACGGCGAAGCCGGGCGACTACATCGCGCAGCCCACCCTTGCGCTCTCCACCGTGCCGACGCTCTGCGAGGGCGGCATCGCGCGCCGGCACGTGGACCTGCGGCCCTATGTCCTGATGGGGAAGGAGGTCCGCATCGTGCCGGGCGGGCTGACGCGGGTGGCGCTGCGCGAGGGGTCGCTGGTGGTGAACTCCTCACAGGGGGGCGGCACGAAGGATACCTGGGTGGTGGAGGACGCGCCCGCGATGGCGCAATCGCAGTCGCTGCCCGGCGTGACGCAGTCGCAGGGGTAGCGCGATGCTCGCCCGCACCGCCGACAGCCTATACTGGGTGGGCCGCTACACGGAGCGGGCGGGCAACATCGCGCGGGGGATGCAGGTGGCCAGCCGCATGGCCGGCCTCGCCGGCAGCCTCGGCGCGGAGCATGACGAATGGCGCAACCTGCTCGTTTCCGCCGGGGCCGAGCACGGCTTCCGCACCACCGGCCGGGCGGTGACGCCGGAGGCGGTGATCCACTGGCTGGCGCTGGATACTGGGAACACCTCCTCCATCGCCAACTGCATCGAGGCCGCGCGCGGCAATGGTCGCGCCGTGCGCACCGGCCTGACCGTGGACATGTGGGAGGCGCTGAACGACACCTGGCGCGGCATGCGCGCGCGCGGCGGCACCGCGACGGATGCGGATGCGCTGCCCGGCTTCCTGGACTGGGTGCGGGAACGCACGCTGCTGTTCAACGGTGCCGCCGCGGACACGATGCTGCGCGAGCAGGGCTGGCTGTTCGTGCATCTCGGCGTGATGCTGGAACGCGCGGACAACACCGCGCGCCTGCTGGATTCCAAGCACCGCGCGCTGCACGGCCCGAATGCGGAAGGCGGCGTCGCCTATGCCGAATGGCAGGCGCTGCTGCGCTCCGTCTCCGCGCTGCGCGCCTTCCAGCGCATGTATCACACCCGCCTGCAACCCGCGCTGGTGGCGGAGTTGCTGATCTTCCGGCCGGAGATGCCGCGGTCCCTCCTCGCCTGCCATACGCGCGTGCTGCACGCGCTGGAACGCATCGCCGAGGCGACGGAGGGCCGCCGCGGCGATCCCCAGCGCATCGCCGGCGAGATCCGCGGGACGCTGGCGAAGGGCCGCATCGAGGAGGTGCTGTCGCGCGGGCTGCACGCCTGGCTGACGGCGCAGATTGACCGCAACATCGAGCTCGGGAACGCGATCCACGCCTTGTACCTGGACGGGTGAAGGCAGGACCTATTCCAGCAGCTCGGCCGGCGCTTCGTAGTCGGTCTCGTAGAGGTGGACCGCCTGGCGCTTGCCCGGTGTCCAGTCCGGGTCGTCCCAGGCCGCCATCTTTCCCGGATTCAGCAGCCCCTTGGGGTCGGCCTGGCGCTTGAAGGCCAGCTGCTCCTCGTCCACGCGCTTCATCCCGCCCTCTTCCAACGTGTAGGCGTGCGGGTTGAAGATCGGGGCGCCGGCTTCCTCGTGCAGCCGAATGATCTCGGCCAGCCGCGCCTCCGTCGTGAAGCGCACGATCTGCAGGCCGAAGGCGCAGACGGTGCCGCCGAAGCGCACGAATTCCAGGTGCATCAGCACCTCCTCGCCGAACGTCCTTTCCAGCTTCGCGATCAGGTCGAGGTGGTTCGGTGCGGGGTAGAGGGTCTGGAGATAGGTGATCGTCTTGTCGGTCTTGAGCACCTGCAAGGTCGTGTGGTTCCAGGAGTGCTCGTAGAGCGGCACCTCGGCCGCGTCCGAAGGCTCGGCATGCACCTGCGTCGCGCCATGCGATGCGATCAGGCCCGGCAGCAGGTCGGTGAAAGGGGGTGCGATCATCAGGCACGCGACGGAATGCCCGGCCGGCACCTTCGCGCCCCAAGCCTTGAAATGCTGCTGCGGCAGGGGCGCCGGGACCACGCAGGCGAGCTTCTTCGCCACACCGTCCATGCGCGTGAAGCTGTCGGCGAAACGCGCCGCCCCGGTCAGCGTCGGGAAGGCGACGACGACGTCCACCCAGTCCCAGGCCGGCGCCAGCGGCATTTCCAGCTCCGTGATGATGCCGTTCGTGCCGTAGGCGTGGTTCGCCTTCTGGATGTCGGCGCCGCGCAGCTCCAGCACGCGCGGCTCGGCTTCCATCGTCATGACCTTCAGGCCGAGGATGTTCCCGGGCTCCCGAAGGATGCCGTAGGTCGTTGAGCCGATGCCCGACGACCCGCCCGCGATGAAGCCGCCGAGCGTTGCCGTGCGCTTCGTGGACGGGTGGAAGCGGATTTCGCCGGCGACCTCGCGCTTCAGCCGCGCGTCCAGCTCGATCAGCCTGATCCCCGCTTCGGCCCGCGCGACGCCCGGCTTCGCCCAGAGCAGCCGGTCGAACGCCGTCATCTCCAACACGATCCCGCCGCGCAGCGGCATCGCCTGGCCGTAATTGCCCGTGCCCGCGCCGCGCGGCGTCACCGGCACGTCGTGGGCGTAGGCGGCTGCCAGCACGGCGCGCAGCTCCGCCTCGTCGCGCGGAGTCACCACCGCCTCTCCCGTGACGCGGTTGAGCTGGCGCTTCAGCACCGGCGAGTACCAGAAGAAGTCGCGCGACTTCTGGCGCACCAGGGCGAGATCGGTCGTCCAGGCGAGGCGCGGCAGGGCCTCGATGACGGCGGACACACTCATGCGGCGGGCTCCACGGGCGAGAAGTCGCGCATCTTGCCGGGATTGAGCAGCCCCAGCGGATCGGCCATGCGCTTGAAGCCGAGCTGGTCGCCGGGCACGCGGCGGTAGTTGCTGCCTTCCTCGATGGTCAGGACATGCGGGTTGGCGATGCCGATGCCCTCGGCCTCGAAGGCCGCGATGATTTCGTAGAGGCGCGCGGCGGAGGTCCAGCGAACGACCGGCAGGGCCGACATGGTGATCCGCCCGCCGAAGCGCACGCATTCCGTATGCATCCAGACCTCGTCGCGGAATGGCACGCGCACGGCTTCGACGGCGCGCAGCGTGTCCTCGAAGGGGAAGCGGCATTGCAGGTAGCTGACGCCGCGGTCGCGCTTGAGCACCTGGAGCGTCGTGTGGTTCCAGCAGTATTCGTAGAAGGGCGTCGCCTCGGGATCGCGTTCCGCCGCCACGGCGTCCCCCTCCGCGACGATGCGTCCGCCGTGTTCCGCCGCCAGGTCCCGCAGCGCCCGCATGGCGCCGGGCGCGATCATCGTTAGCACGAGCGCGTTGCCCGCCGGCACCGCATCCGCGATGCCGCGGAAGAACGGCGGCAACTGGCTGTCGAACACCGCGCACATCTTCTTCGGCATGCCGTCCGCGAAGGCCAGCGCGAGGGCGAAGTGCGAGGCGGGCACGAAATCCCCGAAGGCGATCGCCACGTCGCGCCAGGCCTGCGCCGGCGTCAGCGGCAGCCGCACGCGCGTCATAACGCCCGTCGTGCCGTAGGTGCGGTTCACCGGCGCCGCCGCGTCGCCTTCCAGGTCGAGCACGCGCGGCGGGTCCTGCATCGTCGCGACGCGCGCGCCGAGCAGGTTGCCGCGTTCCCGCAGCGTGCCGTGGCTGATCCCGCCGACGCCCGCGCCGCCGCCGGCGACGAAGCCGCCGATCGTCGCCGTGCGCTTCGTCGAGGGCCAGAGCTTCAGCTCCCACCCCCGCTCCCGGCACCAGAGGTCGAGATCGCCCATCTTGGCACCCGCCTCGACCTCCACCACGGCGTCGGCGAGTGAGACGGGCGCGGCCATCGCTGTCATGTCGAGCACGACGCCGCCTTTCAGCGGCACGCATTGGCCGTAGTTGCCAGTGCCGCCGCCGCGCACCGTCACCGGGACGCGATGCGTGCGGCAGGCGGCGAGCACGCGCAGCACTTCTGCCTCGTCGCGCGGCCGCACGAGGAGGTCGGCGGACTTGCCGTCGAGTTGCGCCTTCAGGATCGGGCTGTACCAGTAGAAGTCGCGCGACTTCTGGCGCAGCAGGGCGCGGTCCGTGGACAGGTCCAGCCCGGCCAGCTCCGACGCGAGGTCAGCCATGCGCGTCCGGCTCGTTCGCCAGCCACGCGTCAGTTTGGAAGGCCGAGACCTGCTGCCACAGCCGCAGCATGTTCTCCGCCGCGTGGTCCAGCAGCGCGTTGCCGATCTCCACCGTCGCGGCGGAGGCATCGCCGACGGCGCCCGCCGGGTTCAGATCCTGCGCCTGCCAGGCCAGCGGCGATCCAGCGCCGGGGTGCAGGGCGGGCGCCGCATTCGCGGCACCCTGCCAGCGGCTGACGAAGTTCCGCGCCTCGCCCATGCGCACCAGATGCGGTGTCAGCGCCAGCATCACCGCCGTCTCGTCGCGCCCGGCATGGATGCCGTAGGCGCCTTCGACCGGATCGCGCAGCGCCTCCGGCTTGCCCATCCGCGCCCACATCGCATTCACCACGAACAGCCCGCTCTCGATGCGGATGCGCCGCGCGGCGATGTCCAGCACGGCGACGTTCCCGCCATGGCTGTTGCAGATCACCATGCGCTTCACGCCGGCCCGCGCGACGCTCGCGCCGATGTCGGTCACGAGGGCCAGCAGCGTTTCCGGCTTCGTGGTCAGCGTGCCGGGGAAGCGCAGGTGCTCGACCGAATTCGCGACGCTCTGCGTCGGCAGCACCAGCACCGGCAGGTCCGGCGGCGCGATCGCCAGGGTGCGCGCGATCACGCCGTTGCCGATGGTCGTGTCCACCGCGACCGGCAGGTGCGGGCCGTGCTGCTCGATGCTCGCGACGGGCAGCACCGCGACGGTGTTGGCCGGCAGATCGCGGAAGGCCGGCCAGGGCAGGTCCTGCCAGTAGCGGGAGGGAAGGGGGGGCATGCGTGCCTCACGTCGTTCCGCGCCCCAATACCCGACCCGCACGGGCCAGGGGAGGGGCCGCGACCCGCCCACGACTCAGGCAGCCTGCCCGAAGCCGCGCCACACGCTGCACCACTCGCCGCGTGCGCCCGTTGGTCCGCCGCTTGCACGCCGCCGGGCGACAGTGGAGAACGCGGCCATGCGCCAGACCGCCACCCCGATGCTCCGCCGCTTCTGGTATCCGGTGATCCCGCTCGCGCAGCTCGCCGACGGTCCGAAGCCTTTCACGCTGCTGGGGCAAAGGCTCGTGCTGTGGGTGGACGGCGATGGCCGCCCCGCCGCGATGGACGATCGCTGCTGTCACCGCACCGCGCAGCTCTCGAAGGGCTTCTACAGCAACGGCTGGCTCGCCTGCGGCTATCATGGCTGGGAGTTCGGTGCCGACGGCCGCGTGATGCGCGTGCCGCAGCGCCCGGTGGACCGGCAGGGTGCGACCAACATGCGCGTGCCGAGCTACCGTGCCGAGGCGCGCTACGGCTACCTCTGGGTCGCGCTGGACGAGCCGCTCTTCCCCATCCCGTATTTCGAGGAAGAGGCCGAGGGCTTCCGCCGCATTGACGAGTTCTACGAGCCCTGGTCCTGCGCCGGCCTCCGCCTGATGGAGAACAGCTTCGACAACGCCCACTTCGCCTTCGTCCACCGCGCCAGCTTCGGCGACCAGGGCCACCCGGAGCCCGCGAAGCTGGAGATCGAGGACCACCCGGACGGCTTCCTGATGATCACCGAGGTCCCGGTCCGCAACCCGGAGGTGCAGAAGAAGGTGCTGCGGATGGAGAGCGACACGACGGTGCGCCACATGCGCGGCCGCTGGTACATGCCGTTCCTGCGCAAGCTGCGCATCCGCTACCCGAACGGGCTGAGCCATTCCATCATCACCGCCGCCGTCCCGGTGGACGACGGCAGCTGCCAGGTCGTGCAGTTCGTCTATCGCAACGACACCGAGGAGCAGGCGAAGGCCGCCGACATCATCGCCTTCGACCGCCTGGTGACGGACGAGGATCGCGACATCCTGGAGAGCACCGATCCCGACGTGCCGCTCGACCAGGCCGGCATCGAGATGAACATGCCGAGCGACCGGCCGGGCGTGCTGATGCGCCGCATGCTGCTGAAGCTGGAACGCGAGCTGGCCGCGCCGGCGCGGGCCGAAGCGGCGGAATAGCGGTTCCGGCCGGTTGGCCGCGCGGCGCGCCCGTGCGATAGGGAGCCGTTCGGAGTCGCGCCACACGAGATGCGGATCCTCTACCACCTCCCCCTCTCGCCCTTCGCCCGCAAGGTGCGACTGACGCTCGCCGAGAAGCGCGTTCCGTTCGATCTGCGCATCGAGATGGTGTGGGAACGGCGCGAGGCGTTCCTCACGATGAATCCCGCCTGCACCGTGCCGGTGCTGCAGGATGCGAACGGCCTCGTCCTCGCGGATTCCTACGCGATCTGCGAGTACCTCGACGAGGCGTATCCGGACACGCCGCTGCTCGGCCGCACACTGGCGGAGCGGGCGGAGGTGCGGCGGCTGGTCGCGTGGTTCGACGGCAAGTTCAACGCGGAGGTCACGCGCAACCTGTTGCACGAGAAGCAGATGAAGCGCCTGCTGGGCCGCGGCAACCCGGATGCGGGCGCGATCCGCGCGGGCTACGCCAATTTGAGGCCGCACATGGAGTATATCGGCTGGCTCGCCGAGACGCGGGCCTGGCTCGCGGGGCCTTCGCTCAGCCTCGCGGACCTCGCGGCGGCGGCGCATCTCTCGGCGCTCGACTACATCGGCGACGTGGATTGGACGATGAGCGACGCGGCGAAGGACTGGTACGCGCGGATCAAGTCCCGCCCGGCCTTCCGGCCGCTGCTGGGCGACCGCATCACGGGCATCGCGCCGCCTGCCCATTATGTTGATCTGGATTTCTAGGGGCGCGCTGGCCGCGGGGCTTCTCGCCACGCCGGCATTCGCCCAGACCGCGGAGGAGGTGCAGGGTTTCGTCGCCGCCGAGGTGCGCCGGGACGGCTGCACGCTGCGCGACTTCAACGTGGTGCATCAGGGCGCGCTGCCCGGCCATGACCGGCCGGTGGTCGTCGCCACCTACGGCCATGTCGGCTGCGGCGGCGGCAACAACCGCACGGCGACCTTCGGCGTCTTCACCAGGGCCGGGAAGCGCGTGCGGGAGCTGCCCCTGGCCGAGCCCGCGGCGCTGCCGCGCGTGGTGGAGCGCGTGACGGTGACCGGCCCACGCATCGCCGTTGCCGGAGCCGACTTCGCCACGGATGATGCGCTCTGCTGCCCCAGCCTGCGCCGCCAGGCGGAGTTCGTGGTCCGCGCCGGCCGGCTGGTCACCGCGCCGCCCGTCCCCGAACCCGCACCGCGCGCGGCACCGCGCCGGTAGCAGGGCAACCCGCGCGCGACGCCGACGTTATGCGGGCGTGATGACGCGCCGCCTTGCCTTAGCACTGCTCCTCGCCCTGCCGGTCGCCGCCGCCGCGCAGCCCGCGACCCCGCCTGCTGCCGGCGGCCCGCCGCCCGGCCGCGCCGATACGATGGGGCGCGACGCCGGCCCCGCGCAGCAGCCGCCGCGGACCGACAGTGCGGATGCGGTGAACCGCGGCACGGACGGCTCCGCCGTCGGAATGCGGGAGCCCGCGAGCACCGGCACCACGCCGCAGGGCTTCCTCGGCACCAGCACCGCCGGGGCCGAAGCGCCGAACGCGCCGGTGGGCGGCGCGCCGCCGCGCAGCGAGCCGCCGCGGTAACGCGCCGTCAGCGCCGCACCGGCCCCATCTCGTTCAGCGCGAGGTTCTGGAGCGCCAGGTCGGCCGCCGCGGATCCCGGCGCGAGCTCGACCACGCGCTCCCAATCCATCCGCGCGCCTTCCGTGTCGCCGGCGAAGTGGCGGAGGATGCCGCGTTCCAGCAAGGCCTCCGGGTTGCCCGGCGCCAGGGCGAGCGCGCGTTCGATGTCGCGGCGCGCGGGCTCCGCGCGGTCGAGCTGCCGCCAGGCCGCGGCGCGGAAGACCAGCGCCTCCGCCCGCTGCGGGTCGAGGGCGAGTGCGCGGTCGAGGTCGCCCACCGCCTCCGCGTAGCGCCCGAGGCTGCCGAGCGCGGCCGCGCGGTCAATCAGCAGGTCCGCATCGCCGGGCGTGAGCGTCAGGGCAAGCGTGGTCGCGGCATAGGCGCGGTTCGCCTGGCCGGCCAGCAGCCAGGCCTGCGCCGCCTGCGCGAAGACCGAAGCGCGCGCCGCGTTCCCGGCGGGGGAGTTGAGGGCGATCGCCTCCAGCCGTTCGGCCGCGGCAAGTGGTTCGCCGAGCGCGAGAATGGCGAGCGCCGCGCAATGCGCTGCTCCCTCTCCGCTATCCCACGTGGCCGCGAAGGACCGCGCACCTTCCGGATCGGTGCGCAGCAGCCCGAGGCAGCGCTCCACCTCCGGCCCGTCCGCCAGGCGCGGCGGCTCCGGCGGCAGGGGCAGCGCCTGTTCAGGTGCCGGCGCGGGCCGGCCCGCGATCCAGGCGCCGGCCGCCAGCAGGACCAGCGCGGCCGCGGAGCAGCCGAGGACCGAATTGCGGACGACGCGATTCATCCGGGCCAAGATAGCGGATCGCCGCCGGCCGTTCACCCGGGGCTTCCACCGCGCCGCCGAACCGGGCCAGATCGGCCCATGACAACGCCCCGCATGCTGATCGCCGGCCTCGGCTACGCCGGCACCGCCATCGCAGCCGAGGCCGTGGCGCATGGCTTCGCCGTCAGCGGCACCGCCCGCGACCCCACCCGCGCGTCCGCGCCCGAACGCGTCGCGGTCGTGCCGTTCGACGCGGCGGCCGACGCGATCCGTGCCGCCACCCACCTCGTCATCACCGCCGCACCGGACGGGTCCGGCGACCCGGTGCTCGCGGCCCACGCCGCTGCGATCCAGGCCGCGCCCGACCTTGCCTGGATCGGCTATCTCTCCACCACCGGCGTCTATGGCGACCGCGGAGGCGCCGAGGTGGACGAGACGACGGCGCCGGCGCCAGGCCAGCCCCGCTCCATCCGGCGGCTGCAGGCCGAGGAGGCGTGGCGGGCGCTGGCGGATGACCGGCGTATCGCGCTCGACATCTTCCGCACCGGCGGGATCTACGGGCCCGGGCGCAGCGCGCTCGACGAGCTGCGCGCGGGCACCGCGCGCCGCGTGCTGAAACCCGGCCACGCGTTCAGCCGCATCCACCGCGACGACATCGCGCTGGCCGTCGTCGCCGCCGCGATGAAGCCCGACGGCGTGCGCGTGCTGCACCTGGTGGATGACGAGCCGGCCGCGGGCGCGGAGGTGGTCGCCGAGGCGGCGCGGCTGCTCGGCATCGAAGCGCCACCGGCCATCCCGTTCGAGACGGCGCGCGCGACGATGTCCCCCATGGCGCTCTCCTTCTGGTCCGAGAACCGCCGCGTCGCCAACATCCTGACCAAGCGCGCCCTCAGCATCACCTGGCGCGCGCCGACGTATCGGGAGGGACTGCGGCGGGTTCTTGCAGCAAAGGGCTGACGCCGGGCGGGAGCGCGCCTTCCTTTGTCTATCGTGCCCGCGAAAGCGGGGACCCACCCTGCCGCGGGTCGGAAGCGTTGAAGGATGGGCCCCCGCTTTCGCGGGGGCGACAGTGATGGCGTCAGGACTCCGCCCTCGGCAGCAGCGCTTCAATCGTCTCGGTGAGCAACCGCAAATCACCCTCCCGCGACAGCCGGTGATCCCCGTCCTTCACGAGGTGCAGCCGCACGTCGTCGCTCTCCAGCGATTCGACCGTCCGCAACGCGTGCCGCCACGGCACGTCGGGATCGCGCATGCCCTGCAGGATGCGCACGGGGCAGCGGATCGGGATCGGTGAGCCCAGCACGCAATGCCGCTTCCCATCCTCGATCAGCGCGCGGGTGATCGGCGTCGGCTCGCCGTATTGGCTCGGCAGGTGCAGCACGCCGTCGCGCAGGATCGTCGCGCGCTGCGCTTCGGAGAAGGCCGGCCACATCAGCGCCTCGGTGAAGTCCGGCGCCGGCGCGATGCCGACCAGTGCCGCGACGCGCGCCGGGCGCGCCAGGGCGAGGAGAGTCGCGATCCATCCGCCCATGGACGATCCGACCACGATCTGCGGCCCCTCCGTCAGCGCGTCGAAGACGGCGATGGCATCCGCCGTCCAGGCGCCGATCGTGCCGTCCTCGAAGCGGCCCGCGCTCTCGCCATGCCCTGAATAGTCGAAGCGTAGGAAAGCCTGGCCGCGCGCCGCGCAATGGTCGCGGAGCGCCAAAGCCTTGGAGCCCTGCATGTCGCTGCGGAAGCCGGGCAGGAAGACGATGCCCGGCCCCGCGCCGTGCAGCCTGGCATAGGCGAGACGACCGTCCAGCCGCCCGCTTTCCTCCTTCACCGCGGCAGGCCGCGACGCGCGAGGTTCGCCATCAGCGCGCCGATGCCGAAGGTCCAGGGCGGGCATTCGTCCGTGCGGTCCACCTCGTTCTCCAGCGCGCCCAGCCGCGCCGACGTCACCCGCACCACGTCGCCCGCCTTGTGCGTGAAGCCCATCCCAGGCGCGCCGCGATCCTTCACCGGCGAGAAGGGCGTGCCGAGGAACAGCACCGCGCCGTCCGGATACTGGTGGTGCGCGCCGATCATCTGCGCGACGATGTCCGCCGGATCACGGCTGATCGCGCCCACCGGCCCGCGCTCGTCCAGCTCGAACCCGTCGCGGCCGGTGATCGTCACGCGGATTTCCGCCCGGCGCACATCCTGGAGCGTGAAGCCCTCGTCGAAGAGGCGGATCATCGGGCCGAGCGCGCAGCTGGCGTTGTTGTCCTTCGCGCGGCCGAGCAGCAGCGCGCTGCGCCCTTCCACGTCACGCAGGTTCACGTCGTTGCCGAGGGTCGCGCCGACGATGCGCCCGCGGCCATTGACCGCCATCACCGCTTCCGGCTCCGGGTTCGACCAGTTGCTGATCGGATGCACGCCGACCTTCGCGCCCGCGCCGACCGCCGACAGCACCGGCCCCTTGGTGAAGATCTCGGCATCCGGCCCGATGCCGACCTCAAGATACTGGCTCCACCAGCCCTTGGCGACGAGCGCGGCCTTCACCGCAGCCGCCTCCGCGCTGCCCGGAACCAGCGCGGCGAGGTCGTCGCCGATGATGGCGCGCACCTCTGCCCGCACGGCGTCGGCCTGCGTCGCGTCGCCGCGGCACCGCTCCTCGATCACCCGTTCCAGCATCGAGCGCACATAGGTCACGCCCGCCGCCTTGATGACCTGCAGGTCCACGGGCGCCAGCAGCCACGGCTTCGCCGGATCGCGCGCCGCGTGCCGCGCATTCGCCACCGCCGCCGGCAGGTCGAGCGCCGCCGGCACGCCGAGGCCGCGGATGGCACCCACGGGATCATCGCCGTTCAGCCAAGCCGCGCAGGTGCCGGTGGCCGGCGTCATGTCGAAGGCGGCCCCCTTGAGCAGCGCGAAGACGCTCGGCCCTTCCGGCGTCATTACGCGGAGCGCGAAGGCGCCCTCGGTCCAGTCGGAGGGCAAGGCAGTGTCCGGCATGCATCTTCCTCTCGTGCTCGTCCCTTCACCCTACCCCCCCGGGCGCGCGGCGCCAGGGGGCAACGCAGACGACACGCGGGCGTCACGCGTGAAACCCGATCCGCAATCCGCGCGAAGCGGGCGTCGCGTAGTCATGGAGCACGCAGATCATCGGGAACCATGACCATGTCTCTCACCGACCGCCACGGCAATGCCGTGTCCACCGGCAACCGCGCCGCGCTTGAAGGACTGGAGGAAGCCGGCCGCCTCCTCCTCGGCTTCCGCGCCGATCCGCTCGCGGCGGTGGATGCGGCGCTGGCGGCGCAGCCGGACTTCGCCATGGCGCATGCGTTCCGCGCGGGCCTGCTCGCGCTCTCCATGGAAGCGGCCTGCGTGCCGGTGGCGCGCGAGAGCGTCCGCGCGGGCCAGGCCGTGCGCGGCGCCAACGGCCGCGAACGCGCCCACCTGACGGCGGCCGAGGCCTGGTGCGACGGCGACTTCGCCGCCGCGCACCGCCGCTACGCCGCCATCGCCGCCGAGCATCCGCGCGACCTCTTCGCCGTGCAGGTCGCGCATCAGATGGACTTCTTCCTGGGCGACGCCGCCGGCCTGCGCAACCGCCCCGCCGCCGCCATGCGCGCCTGGCGCGAAGGTGAGACGGACTTCTCCTGGCTGCTCGGCATGGAAGCCTTCGGGCTGGAGGAGTGCGGCGACTACGCCGGCGCCGAGGCGGCCGGCCGCATGGCGCTCGCGCTGCAACCAGCCGATGCCTGGGCCGCGCACGCCGTCGCGCATGTCATGGAGATGGGCGGACGCGAGGAGGAGGGCGCTGCCTTCCTCGCCCAGCGCCGCCCGGATTGGGAGCCGGCGGCGATCCTCGCGGTCCACAACTGGTGGCACCTCGCGCTGTTCCGGCTGGAGCGCGGCGAGACCGGGGCGGTGCTCGGCATCTACGACCACGCCATCGCGCCCGGCGAGGCGGCGAAGCCGGCGATCGAGCTGGTGGATGCCTCGGCGATGCTGTGGCGGCTGCTGCTGCGCGGCGGCGAGACCGGCGGCCGCTTCGCCGCGCTCTCCGCCGCGTGGGACCGCGCGGGCGGCGAGGGCTTCTACGCCTTCAGCGACCTGCACGCGCTGATGGCGCATCTCGGCGCGGCGCGCGGCGATGCCGTCGCGCGGCTGCTCGCGGCGATGCGGCGCGCGGCGCATGGCACTGGCACCAATGCGAAGCTGACGCGCGAGATCGGCCTGCCGCTCGCGGAAGGCTTCTGCGCCTTCGCGCGCGGCGAGTTCCATCGCGCGGTGGAGCTGATCGCACCCGTGCGGGAGCGCGCGATCGCGCTCGGCGGGTCCAACGCGCAGCGCGACGTGATCGCGCTGACGCTGATGGAAGCGGCCCTGCGCGGCCGGGATCGCGGCGCGGCCCGCGCGCTCGCCGCCGAACGGATCGCCGCGAAGCCGGCGAGCCCCTTTGCCCGCAGCCTCGTTGGCCGCGCCGCGACCCTGCCGCGCGCCGCCTGACGGGCTTGCGGCGCGGCGCCGTTTCGTCCGACCATCCCCCGGGGCCGTGCCCGGCCCGGGAGGGAACCCATGTCCGTCATCACGCGCCGCGAGGCGATGCGGGCCGGCGCCGCGATCCTGGCCGCGCCGGCGGTGATCCAGGCCGCCAACGCGCAATCCGGCTTCAACTGGCGGCGCTTCGCCGGCGAGCGGATCGAGGTGAGCCTGACGGCCAACCCACGCAGCCAGATCCTGATCCAGAACCAGCGCGAGTTCGAGGAGCTGACGGGCATCCGCGTGGGTTCCGAGCAGATCCCCGAGCAGCAGCATCGGCAGAAATTCGTGATCGAGTTCGCGAGCGGCCGGCCGAGCTTCGACGTCATCGGCATCAGCCTGCACGTCAACAAGCGCCAGGTCGGGCGCGCGCGCTGGTGCGCCGACATCAAGCCGATGATGGCCGACCCGACTCTGACCGCGCCCGATTTCGACTTCGCCGATTTCGGCGCAGGCGCCGTGGCGTTCTCCACGCAGGCCGATGGCCGCATGGACACGCTGCCGGAGTTCACGGACTACTTCATCCTCTACTACAACAAGGAGATCTTCGGGCGCGCCAACGCCACGGTGCCACGCACCTATGACGAGCTGTACGAGACCGCCCGGCGCCTGACCGACGCGCGGGCCGGCAATTTCGGCTTCGTCGGGCGGGGGCTGCGCAACGCCAACGTCGTGCTCTACACCAGCTTCCTGCTCGGCACGCAGCAGCGGGACTGCGTGGACGCGAACATGCGCCTGATCACCGACACGCCCGATGCGATCTGGGCGGGCGAGATGTACAAGAAGCTGCTGCGCGATACCGCGCCGCCTGGCATCGCCGGCTTCAACTGGAACGAGTGCCAGACCACCTTCGCGCAGGGACGCGCCGCGATGTGGCTGGACGGCGTGGGCTTCGCGACGCCGCTGGAAGACCCGGCAAGGTCACGCGTTGCCGGCAAGGTCGGCTACGCCGTCGTGCCGCGCGGCCCGGCGCACCACCACTGCGCCATGTTCGGCACGGGCATGGGCATCAGCGCCGCCAGCAACGAGCGCAAGCGCGGTGCTGCGTGGTTCTACAACCAGTGGGCCGTGAACAAGACGAACCAGCTCCGCTTCCTGACTTCCGGCGCCGGCGCGCCGGCGCGGCAGAGCCCCTACCGCAACGACGAGGCGGTGCGCGGCAGCCGCTTCGGCCGCGACTATTTCGAGACGCTGATCGAATCCGGCCGAATCGCCCGCCCCGGCCTGCCGGAGATCGTGCCCGTCACGGAGTTTCGCGACACGATCGGCGCGGGCCTGACCAACACCATCGGCGGCGCCGACGTGGCGACGGAGCTCCGCCGCGCCACCGAGGCGTTCAAGCCGGTGCTGGAGCAGTCCGAGCGCGCGAGCTGATGCCTCTCCCTCCCCCGCGACGCGGGGGAGGGCCGGGGTGGGGGCATAACGCGCGCCATCCCGCGAAGGCGACCCTTCAACACCAACCGAACGGCCTCATGCCCTCCGGCCTCACCGACACCGCCGCCCTGCACGCCGCCGCCGCGGACACCGCGCGGCGGCGGCGTGCGTATGCCCGCCACTACTGGCCCTTCGTCGTCCCTGCCGCCGTGGTGGTGGTCGCCGTCATCGTCTTCCCCTGGGCCTTCACGCTGTGGATGAGCCTGCAGGAATGGAAGCTCGGCAGCGGGCGGAGCTTCGTCGGGCTGGCCAACTACCAGCGCCTGCTGACCGATGAGCGCTTCCACGACTCTGTGCTGCGCACGCTGTATTTCACGGCGCTCGCCGTGGTGGTGCCGGTCGTGCTCGGCGTCGCCGCGGCGCTGATCTTCAATCGGAAGTTCCCGCTGCGCGGCCTGGCGCGCACCGTCTTCATCCTGCCGATGATGGCGACCCCCGTCGCCGTCGCGCTCGTCTGGACGATGATGTTCCATCCCCAGCTCGGCGTGCTAAACTGGATCCTCTCGCAGTTCGGCATCCCGCCGAGCATGTGGGTGTACGACGCCTCCACCGTCATCCCGACTCTGGTGATGGTGGAGGTCTGGCACTGGACGCCGCTGGTGATGCTGCTCGTCCTCGGCGGGCTCGCGAGCCTTCCGGTGGACCCGTACGAGGCCGCGAAGATAGACGGTGCGACGGGCTGGCAGGCCTTCCGCTACATCACGCTGCCGCTGCTGGCGCCCTTCATCATGGTCGCCGTCGTCATCCGCACGATAGACGCGCTGAAGGCCTTCGACACGATCTACGTCATCACCCAGGGCGGGCCTGGCACGGCGAGCGAGACGATCAACATCTTTCTGTACCTGAACGCCTTCGCCTACTACAACATGGGCTATGCGAGCGCGGTGGTGGTGGTGTTCTTCGCGCTGATCATCGGCCTGGCGCTGCTGCTGCTGTGGTCGCGCGAGCGCTTCAAGGATGCGGTGCGATGAGGCGCGCGCTGGAACGCGCGGGCTTCGCCTTCGCCGTGCTGGTGCTGGTCTCGCCCGCCGCGCTGGTGTTCCTCTGGATGCTGTCGCTCTCGCTCAAGACCGAGATAGACAACATCGCCTTCCCGCCGGTCTTCATCCCCAACCCGCCGACGCTCGACAATTTCCGCGCGGTGTTCGAGCGCAACGACTTCCTGAACCAGGCCTGGAACAGCATCGTCGTGAGCTTCGGCGCGACGGGTATCGCGCTCGCCGTCGGCATTCCCGCGGGCTACGGCATCGCCAAGATGCGCGCGACGAAGGCGGCGGTGCTGATCCTGATTGCCCGGATCACGCCGGGCCTCTCCTACCTCATCCCGCTGTTCCTGCTGTTCCAATGGGTCGGGCTGACCGGCACGCTGTGGCCGATCGTCATCACGCATCTCGTGCTGACGGTGCCGATCGCGGTCTGGGTGATGATCGGCTTCTTCGAGAGCCTGCCGGGCGAGCTGGAGGAGGCCGCGCTGGTGGATGGTGCCACGATCTGGCAGGCGTTCCGCCACGTCGCGATGCCGCTCGCGCGTCCCGGGATCACGGTGGCGACCATCCTCGCCTTCATCTTCTCCTGGAACAACTTCATCTTCGCGATGGTGCTGGCGGGGCGGGAGACGCGCACGCTGCCGGTCGCCGTCAACAACATGCTCACCTTCGAGCAGATCTCCTGGGGGCCGCTCTCGGCCGCCGCGCTGCTGGTGACGCTGCCGGTGCTGGTGCTGACGCTGGTGGCGCAGAAGCAGATCGTGGCCGGGCTGACGCAGGGGGGCGTGAAGGGGGCCTAGCCGGCGCGGCGCGGCAACGCTAACCCGCCGCCATGCCACCGCCCGCCATCCTCCAGGTCCTCCCCGCCCTCGTCTCCGGCGGCGTGGAGCGCGGGACGATCGAAATCGCGGAAGCCATTGCCGCCGCCGGCTACCGCTCCCTCGTCGCCTCCGCCGGCGGCCCGCTCGCGGCCGAATTGTCCCGGGTCGGCGCGGAACACGTCGCTCTCCCGCTCGATGCGAAATCACCCATCGCCATCCTGCGCAACGCGCGCGCCCTGGCCGACATCGCGGCGCGCGAACGCGTCGCCATCCTCCACGCCCGGTCCCGCGCCCCCGCCTGGTCCGCCCTCTTGGCCGCACGGCAGAGCAAGGCGCGTTTCGTCACCACCTATCACGGCACCTACAATGAGGGCGTTCCCGGCAAGCGCCTCTACAACTCCGTCATGGCCCGCGGCGAGCGCGTCATCGCCATCAGCCGCTTCATCGCGGAGCTGATCGCGGCCCGCCATGCCACCCCGCGCGACCGCATCCGCCTGATCCCCCGCGGCGTGGACCCGCGCCGCTTCGACCCCGCCCGCGTCGCGCCCGACGCCGTGCAGGCCCAGCGCGCCGCCTGGCGCATCGCCCCGAACCAGCCCGTCATCCTCCTCCCCGGCCGCGTGACGCGCTGGAAAGGGCAGGGGGTTCTCGTCGAGGCGCTGGCCCGCGTGCCGAACGCCGTCGGCGTGCTCGCCGGCGCCGGCAACGACGCCTTCGCGGCGGAACTCCGCGCCCGCGCCGCCGCGCTCGGCGTATCGCTGGTGATCGCGGGGCACGTCGAACGGCTCGACGTCGCGCTGATGGCGGCGGATGTCGTCGTCCATGCCAGCACCGATCCCGAAGCCTTCGGCCGCACTGTCATCGAGGCGCAGGCCATGGCCCGCCCCGTGGTCGCCTCCGACCTCGGCGGCCCGCGCGAGACGGTGGAGCACGGCGTCACGGGCTGGCGCGTCCCGCCCGGCGACCCGAGCGCCCTTGCCGCCACGCTCATCCAGGTCCTCGCCATGCCCGAGCGCGCGGCCGTCGGCGCCGCCGCGCGCGCCGCGGTCCTGCGCGACTACACGACCGAGGCCATGCAGCGCGCGACCATCGCCGTGTACCGCGAACTGCTGCCATGAAGGTTCTCGTCATCCGCCTCGGCGCGCTCGGCGACTTCGTGCAATCCTTCGCGCCGTTCGCCGCGATCCGCGCGCATCACCGCGAAGCGCATGTCACGCTGCTGACGACGAACCCATACGCCGACCTCGCCCGCCGCAGCCCCTGGTTCGATGAGGTGTGGGACGATGGCCGCCCCGCCTGGCGCGATCCGCGCGCGCTGCTGCGTCTCGTGCAACGCCTCCGCACGGCCCGCTTCGACCGCGCGTACGATCTGCAGACCTCCTCCCGCTCCTCCCGCTACCGCTTGCTGGTCGGCCATCGCGCGGAGTGGTCCGGCATCGCCCGCGGCGCCTCCCATCCCCACGTGAACCCGCTCCGCGACGCCATGCACACCGTGGACCGGCAGCGCGAGCAGCTCGAGGCGGCGGGTATCTCGCGCTTCCCCGAACCCGCGCTCGACTGGCTGGATGCCGACACCGCCCGCTTCGCGCTGCCGGCGCGCTTCGGCCTGGTGATTCCCGGTGCCTCGCCGCTGCGGCCGCTGAAGCGCTGGCCCGACGAGCGTTTCGCCGCGCTCGCCGCCGCGGCCGGCCCCGTTGCCATCCTCGGCGGTGCCGCGGAGCGCGACATCGCCGCGCGGATCCCCGGCCTCGACCTCAGCGGCCGCACGAGCCTTTTCGACATCGCCGCCATCGCCCGCCGTGCCGCCTGGGCGGTCGGCAACGATACCGGCCCGACCCATCTGGTTGCCGCCGCCGGCTGCCCCACCCTCGCGCTCTTCGGCGAGGACAGCGACCCCGCCCTCTGCGCCCCCCGCGGCCCCGGCGCGCGCGTGCTTCGCCATATTCCGCTCGCCGCGCTGCCGGCCGAGCGCGTGCTGGCGGAAATCGTCGGGCGTTGAACGGCGGCTTCCTGTTCTGTCGCCCGCCCGCTCTACGCCGACAGTTCCGAGACCGCCCAAGCCTCCAGCGCCGCCCAGTCGTCCTCGCTCATCCGCTCGTCGGGATGCGGCGGCGTCGCCCGCCCCTCGGTCGCGCGTTCCACGGCGCGTCCGATCTGGTCGTACAGCGCCTCGGCCAGGTGCAGTGCCGCGGTCGGCGGCATCGGGTCGCGGAAGCTGACCCGGCCGCGCAGCAGCCACCGGATGATCGCGACCACTTCGCGAGGCGAGACGAACACCCGCCGTTCCGCCCCCGCCGCCGCGATGGCGAAGGCGGTCCGCTCCAGCTCCATCGGCCCGAAGGGCGAGCGCCCGACGATGCCGTGCAGCACGAACCCGATCTCCGCGGAGCTGAACGCCGGCAGGTCGAGCGGGAAATCCTTGATGTCCCGCCGCCCCCAGAGCAGGTCACGCACCTTCGCCACCGTCTCCGCGATGAACGCGTCGCGCTCCGCCGCGCTCATCGGGCGCGCCGGCTCCGGCGCGGGCTCCGGCGCCGGCGGTTCCGCGAGCGCCGCGTAGGCTTCCTCCGGCGCCAGCGCCTCCTCCGTGCGGACGGCATCCGACGCCACGTCCGGCTGCTCGCCTTCGCCTGCCGCCCATTCCGGCGCTTCGTCCGCGCCGACGGTATCGGCACCGGCCACCGGCGGCGCTGAATCCTTGTCGGCCTCCACCGGACCCCGCCCGGTATCCTCCGGCTGCGGCGCGTAACTGGTGGGCTGCACATCCGCCGGCGCATGCCGCTGCGGATCGTAGAGCCTGCGGTGATGGGACGGCCCATGGACCGCGAGCCGTGGATCGCCTGCCTCCCTGATCAGCCGCTCGAGCTGGCCGGCGCCCGCGTAGTTCGTCTCCTTCAACGTCGGGAAGGCGCGCCGCAGCCCGTCCCCCGCCAGCGTCATCGGCACCACGCCGTCCGGAACGCCAGCCAGGAACTCGCGCAGCCAAGCCACCGCCGCGTCGCGAAGCCTGGCCGGATCGGGCGCCTGCGGCGGCTCCGCCCGGCTCCATGTCACCGCCCGGTCCCGCGCCGGCGGCGTCACGTCGAAGGCGGCGATCGGCAGCGCGCCCATGCCGCTGTTCGCGAAGTCGTTCAGCCCGACCACCTCGTCTGCCGCGGCCAAGTAGGCCTGCTTCGCGGTGTCCTGCGCCAGGATGGTCACCCGCCGGTCATGCGCCCGCAGCCGCGTCAGCGCCGGCAGGAAGTCGCTGTCGCCGGAGAGGATGACGAATTCCTCGAAGCGTGTCGGGTGATCCAGCGACTCGCGGATGTCGAGCGCCATCTTCATGTCGGCCGAATTTTTCAGCGAGGCGACCGGCGGGCAATCCACCACGTCGAAGGCGGCCTGCACGAAGCTCGCGCGGAACTCCGAGAAATACAGCCGGTTGCGCTTGCCCTGCGTCGCGCGATACGCCGCGACCGGCCCGGAAGGCGGAAAGTCCAGGTAGCGGCCGGGGTTGAGGTAGCAGCGCCGCACCAGCACGCGCCGCAGCGGCGCCGACTGCTCCGGGTCACGCTCCAGCCAGGCCAGCCAGGCGTCCGGCCGCTCCCCGAAGGCGTAGGCGGCGCGTTCGTCCCAGCGCAGCAAGGCCATGAAGACGTTGTCGAAATCCACGTAGAGCGCGGCGCGGCGGGGAAGGGGGGTCTCGGCCATCGGCTCGATCGTATCATGGAATGGTCATGCCGGCACCCGCGGTCGCGCCCGCCTTGACGACGGCGCCCGCGCGGAGCCATCTGCCCGGCCCGCCTCGACCCAGGAGCCCCGTTCCACCGATGCCCGCGATCACCCTGCCAGACGGTTCGGTCCGCCACTACGACGGCCCCGTCACCGGCACGACGGTCGCAGCCTCCATCGGCCCCGGCCTGGCCAAGGCCGCGCTCGCGGTGGAGGTGGACGGCGTCCTCCGCGACCTCGGCCGCGAGATCGCCGGCGACGCCGCGGTGCGCTTCGTCACCCGCAAGGACCCGCAGGCGCTCGGCCTCATCCGCCACGACGCCGCGCATGTGCTGGCCGAGGCCGTGCAGGAACTCTACCCGGGCACCCAGGTCACGATCGGCCCGGCCATCGAGAACGGCTTCTACTACGATTTCGCGCGGAACGTGCCCTTCACCCCCGAGGATTTCGGCCCGATCGAGGCGAAGATGCGCGAGATCGTCGCGCGCAATGCCGCCTTCGAATGCCGCGTCGTCAGCCGCGAGGACGCGATCCGCCTGTTCGAAGCGAAGGGCGAGCGCTTCAAGGTCGAACTCATCCGCGACCTCCCGGCTTCCGAGACCATCACCCTTTATAATCAAGGCGCCTGGACCGACCTCTGCCGCGGCCCGCACATGCGCGGCACTGGCGATGTCGGCGACGCCTTCAAGCTGATGAAGGTGGCCGGCGCGTACTGGCGCGGCGACCACCGCAACCCCGTCCTGTCGCGCATCTACGGCACCGCCTGGCGCGACCGGAAGGAGCTGGACGCCTACCTGACGCAGCTCGAGGAAGCCGAGAAGCGCGACCATCGCCGGATCGGGAAGGAAATGGACCTCTTCCACCTGCAGGAGGAAGCGACCGGCTCCGTCTTCTGGCACCCGAAGGGCTGGCGGCTCTACCGCACCGTGGAGGCCTACATGCGCCGCCGCCTCGACGCGGCCGGCTACGAGGAGGTGAAGACCCCGCAGCTGGTGGACCGCAAGCTGTGGATCGCGTCGGGCCATTGGGACAACTACCGCCCGCACATGTTCATCGCGACCGTCGAGGACGAGTCCGAGAAGGACCGCGTGCTGGCGGTGAAGCCGATGAACTGCCCCTGCCACGTGCAAATCTTCAACCAGGGCGTGCGCAGCTACCGGGAGCTGCCACTGCGCATGGCGGAGTTCGGCGCCTGCCACCGCTATGAGCCTTCGGGCGCGCTGCACGGCATCATGCGGGTGCGCGGCTTCACGCAGGACGACGCGCACATTTTCTGCACGGAGGAGCAGATCGCCGAGGAGACCGTGCGCTTCGCAAAGCTCCTCTCGGCAATCTACGCCGATCTCGGCTTCCCCGAATTCCGTGTGAAGTTCTCGGACCGCCCCGCGTCCCGCGCCGGCACCGATGCCGTCTGGGACCAAGCGGAAGGCGCGCTGCGGGCGGGCTGCGAGGCCGCCGGCATCAGCTACGAGCTTAATCCGGGCGAGGGCGCCTTCTACGGCCCGAAGCTGGAATTCGTGCTGCGCGACGCGATCGGCCGCGACTGGCAATGCGGCACCTTCCAGGTGGACTTCGTGCTGCCCGAGCGGCTGGATGCCGAATACGTTGCCGAGGACGGCAGCCGGAAGCGCCCGGTGATGCTCCACCGCGCGATCCTGGGTTCCTTCGAGCGCTTCCTCGGCATCCTGATCGAGCAATATGCCGGCCGCTTCCCGCTCTGGCTCGCGCCGGTGCAGGTGGTGGTCGCGACCATCGTGGACGACGCCGCGCCCTTCGCCCGCGAGGCTGCCGCGGCGCTGCAGAAGGCTGGCCTGGCGGTCTCGCTCGACCTCCGCAACGAGAAGATCAACCGCAAGGTCGTGGACCACATCGAGGCGCGCGTCCCCGTCCTGGCGGTGGTGGGACGGCGCGAGGCGGAGGAGCGCAGCCTGGTGTTGCGGCGGCTGCCGGGGCGGGAGCAGGAGACGGTCGGCTTGGCCGAAGCCGTCGCGCGCCTGGCCGCGGAGGCCGCCGCGCCAGACCTCGGCCGCTGAAGCGGCAAACTCTCCCGCTTCGTGCGCGGGCGAGGGCCGGGATGAGGGGGCACGCGACGCACCCGCCCACCGCGAACGGCCTCCCACCCATCCTTCGTATTGCAACCGCCTGACCGCATCGCCATAACTCCCGGCCGAATACCCGCAAACAGAGACAGGAGCCTACCATCCCCAGGGGACCGATGCCCGCCCAGTTGCCCTCGCGCGACGGACCGCGGGTGAACGAGGACATCCGCGTGCCGCAGGTGCGGCTGATTGACCAGGACGGCGAGATGCTGGGCGTGATGTCCGCCCGTGACGCGCTGATCCGCGCCTATGACGTGGGCCTGGACCTGCTCGAGATCAGCCCGAACGCCGTGCCGCCCGTGGTCAAGATCCTGGATTACGGCAAGTACAAGTATGAGCAGCAGAAGAAGGCGAACGAGGCGCGCAAGCGCCAGAAGGTGGTCGAGATCAAGGAAATCAAGGTCCGCCCGAACATTGATGACCACGACTACGACGTGAAGATGCGCCAGATGAAGGACTTCATCGGCGAGGGCGACAAGGTGAAGGTGACGCTTCGTTTCCGCGGCCGCGAGATGGCGCACCAGGACCTCGGCCTGAAGGTGCTGGACCGCATCCGGACGGAGATGGCGGAGAGCACGAAGGTTGAGAGCATGCCGCGGCTGGAAAACCGCCAGATGATCATGGTGCTGGCACCGAAGTAGGCGCCGTTCACCCTCCCGTCCGCGCGGAGCGGGCGTGGCAGAGGGATTGCGGGCGACGCCCAGCACCTGAGGCCGGTTGCCGGAACGACAGGTGCAATCGGTCCTGCGCCCAATATGCCGCAGCTTGACCGCGGCGGCTTCGCGGGCCTAAACCCGCGCCTTCAGGTCCGCCCCGGACCGTTTGGTCGTCCCGCCCCGTGCGGGTCGGCTCCGCCGCTCCGCGAAGGCTCGCGCAGCGGCGCTTTCGCGTTTGGGGCGGCCGCAACGGAAGGAACCCGCCTTGTTCGAGGCGCTCGGAAATCGGCTGAACGGGGTGTTCGACAAGCTGCGCCGCCGCGGCGCGCTGTCGGAGGCCGACGTGCAGGAGGCGCTGCGGGAAGTCCGCATCGCGCTGCTGGAGGCCGATGTCGCGCTGCCGGTGGTCAAGGACTTGGTCGCGCGGGTGCGGGAACGCGCGGTCGGCGCCGAGGTCATCCGCTCCGTCTCGCCGGCCCAGCAGGTCGTCAAGATCGTCAACGATGCGCTGGTGGATGCGCTCGGCGGCGGCGACGCGGATGACGGCAGGCGCGGCCTCGACCTCAACGCGCCGGCGCCGCTCGCCATCCTGATGGTCGGGCTGCAGGGCAGCGGCAAGACCACCACCTCCGGCAAGATCGCGCTGCGGCTGCGCACGCGGGAGCGCAAGAAGGTCCTGCTCGCCTCGCTCGACGTGCAGCGCCCGGCGGCGCAGCTCCAGCTGCAGCAGCTCGCCGAACGGGCGGAGGTCACCTCGCTGCCGATCGTCGCGGGCCAGACGCCGATCCAGATCGCGGAACGCGCGATGGACCTGGCGCGGCGCGAGCTCTACGACGTCGTGCTGCTCGACACCGCCGGCCGCCTGGCGATTGACGACGCGCTGATGGCGGAGGTCGCCGCGGTGAAGGCCGCGACGGCGCCGCACGAGACGCTGCTCGTCGTGGATGCGATGACCGGGCAGGACGCGGTCAACACCGCCCGCGCCTTCCAGGACAAGGTTGGCGTGACCGGCGTGGTGATGACGCGCGTGGACGGCGATGCGCGCGGCGGTGCCGCGCTCTCCATGCGGGCGGTCACCGGCGCGCCGATCAAGCTGCTCGGCGCCGGCGAGAAGCTCGACGCGCTGGAGGAGTTTCACCCCGACCGGGTCGCGAACCGCATCCTCGGCATGGGCGACATCGTCTCCCTGGTCGAGAAGGCCGCGGAGACGATTGACCAGGCCGAGGCCGAGAAGCTCGCGAAGAAGATGCAGAAGGGGTCCTTCGACCTCGAGGACTATGCATCCCAGCTGAAGCAGATGAACAAGATGGGCAGCCTGTCGGGCATGCTCGGCATGATCCCGGGGCTCGGCAAGTACAAGTCGCAGATCGAGAACGCGAACCTCGACCAGACGATGCTGAAGCGCCAGGCCGCGATCATCGGCAGCATGACGCCGAAGGAACGCCGCGCCCCCGACCTCATCAAGGCGAGCCGCAAGAAGCGCATCGCCGCCGGATCGGGCACCAGCGTGCAGGAGATTAACAAGCTCCTGAAGCAGTTCGACGAGATGTCCGCGATGATGAAGCGGATGAGCAAGCTCGGCCAGAAGGGGATGATGCGCGGCGGGTTGTCCGCGCTGATGCCCGGCCTTGGCAACCGCAGACCGTTCTAGTTCACAGGAGAGTCACGACACCATGGGCCTGAAGATCCGCCTCGCCCGCGCCGGCGCCAAGAAGCGCCCGTACTACCACATCGTGGTCGCCGACAGCCGCTCGCCCCGCGACGGCCGCTTCATCGAGAAGCTGGGCTCGTACAACCCGATGCTGCCCTCCGACCACCCGGACCGCGTGCGGCTCTTCGCCGAGCGCATCAATCACTGGAAGGGCCAGGGCGCGCTGCCGACCGACCGCGTCGCGAAATTCCTCGGCCATGCCGGCCTCGCGCCGATGCCGGTCTTCCCGGAGCAGCCGAAGAAGTCCGCGCCGAAGAAGAAGGCGCAGGAACGCGCGGCCGCGGCCGCGGCTGCCGCGGGCTGACGACTGCGCCATGGTGAAGCGCGTGCTGCTCGGCGAGATCGGGAGGCCGCACGGCGTGCGGGGCCTGGTGCGCCTGCACGCCTTCACGGCGGACCCGACGGCGATCGGCACCTACGGCCCGCTGACCGATGAGCGTGGCACGACCCGCATCGCGCTCATCGCGATGCCCGGCGGCCTCGCCCGCATCGAAGGCGTGGCCGACCGCGACGCCGCGGCGCGCCTCACCGGCACGAAGCTCTATGTCGAGCGCGACCGCCTGCCGCCGCCGGCCGACGACGAGTTCCTGCTGTGCGACCTCGAAGGTGTCGCCGCGGTCACCGAAGACGGCGCCGCCTTCGGCACCGTCCGCGGCGTGGCGGATTACGGCGCCGGCCCCTTCCTGGTGATCGCCGGGCCCGCCGGCGAACGCCTGGTCCCCTTCACCAAGGCCGCCGTCCCCGTCGTGGACATCTCCGCCGGCCGCGTCACCGTCGTGCCCCCGGACGAAGTGACGGTCGCGCCGGACGAGGAGCACGCCGCATGACCTGGCGCGCCTCCGTCCTGACGCTCTTCCCGGAGATGTTCCCCGGTCCGCTCGGCCATTCGCTTGCCGGCCGCGCGCTGCGCGACGCCCGCTGGTCGCTGGACGCGCTGGACATCCGCAGCTTCGCCCCTGGCCGCCACCGGAGCGTGGACGACACGCCGTTCGGCGGCGGCGCGGGCATGGTCATGCGGCCGGACGTGCTGGACGCGGCACTCGGCGCCGCGGCGGCCGCGAACCCCGGCGCGCCGCTCATCTACCTCACGCCACGCGGCCGCCTGCTGGATCAGGCGATCATCCGCGACCTTGCCGCCGCGCCCGGCATCGTCCTGCTCTGCGGCCGCTACGAAGGGGTGGACCAGCGCGTGATCGAGGCGCGCAATCTCACCGAACTCTCTGCCGGCGACGTGGTGCTCTCGGGCGGCGAACCCGCCGCGCTCCTTCTGCTCGATGCCTGCGTGCGGCTGCTGCCGGGCGTCATGGGCGCCGCGGCCAGCGCCGCCGAGGAGAGTCACGGCCCGAACGGCCTGCTCGAATACCCGCACTACACCCGCCCCGCCGAGTGGCAGGGCAGGGGGGTGCCCGAAACACTGCTGTCCGGCCACCATGCCGAGGTCGCGCGCTGGCGCCGCGAACAGGCCGAACAGGCCACGCGCACGCGCCGCCCCGACCTCTGGGCCCGCTACGTCGAACGCAACCGGGGGCCGCTGGACGGCCACCCGGCTGCCGCCTAATTGAGATCACGAAGGGAAGCATTCCGATGAACCTCCTCCAGCAGTTCGAGGCGGCCCAGCAGGCCCGTCTCTCCGCCGCGCGCCCGACGCCGGACTTCGCGCCGGGCGACACCGTCCGCGTGATGGTGAAGGTCGTGGAAGGGGAGCGCACCCGCACCCAGGCCTATGAAGGCGTGGTGATCGCGCGCAGCAACCGCGGCGTGAACAGCAACTTCACCGTCCGCAAGCTCTCCTACGGTGAGGGCGTGGAGCGCGTCTTCCCGCTCTACTCGCCGAACGTGGCGGAGATCCAGGTGGTGCGCCGCGGGCGCGTCCGGCGCGCGAAGCTCTATTACCTGCGCGGCCGCACCGGCAAGTCCGCCCGCATCCAGGAGCGCGCGCGCGACACTGCCGCCGCCGCGCCCGCCGAGCAGGCCTGAACGACAACGCCCCGCCGCGGGGCGAGCACGAGGAACGAGATGCCGGCCGCACGCCCCCGCACGCTGTTCGACAAGATCTGGGATGCCCACGTCGTCGAGACGCTGCCGGACGGCACCGCGCTCCTCTACATAGACAAGCACCTGACGCATGAGGTCACGTCGCCGCAGGCCTTCGAAGGCCTGCGGATGACCGGCCGGGTGGTGCGCCGCCCCGACGCGACCATCGCCGTCGTGGACCACAACATCGCCACGGATGCGTCCCGCTTCGGCACCATCGAGGATCCGGAGAGCCGCCAGCAGGTCGAGACGCTGGAGCGCAACGTCGTCGAGTTCGGCGTGCCCTACATCCCGCTGACCGACGCGCGCCAGGGCATCGTGCATGTCATCGGCCCTGAACTCGGCCTGAGCCTGCCCGGCATTACGATCGTGTGCGGCGACAGCCACACCTCCACCCACGGCGCGATGGGCGCGCTGGCGTTCGGGATCGGCACGAGCGAGGTGGAGCACGTGCTGGCCACCCAGACGCTGCTGCAGAAGCCCGCGAGGAACATGCGCGTGCTGGTGGACGGCACGCTCGCGCTCGGCTGCACGGCGAAGGACATCGTGCTGGCGATCATCGGCCGCATCGGCACGGCCGGCGGCACCGGTCACGTCATCGAATACGCCGGCGAGGCGATCCGCGCGCTCGACATGGCCGGCCGCATGACCGTCTGCAACATGTCCATCGAGGCGGGCGCGCGCGCCGGCATGGTCGCCCCCGACCGGACCACCTTCGACTACGTGAAGGGCCGCCCCTTCGCGCCCAAGGGGGACGCGTTCGACCGCGCCGTCGCCTGGTGGAGCACGCTGCCCTCCGACCCCGGCGCGAAGTTCGACCGCGAGGTGCGGCTCGACGCCGCGGGGATCGCGCCGCAGGTCACCTGGGGCACCACCCCGGAGGATGTGCTGCCGATCACCGGGACGGTGCCCGACCCCGCGGGCTTCGAGGACGCGGCGAAGCGTGCGCAGGTGCAGCGCATGCTGGACTACATGGGCCTGGTGCCCGGCCAGAAGCTGACGGAGCTGAAGGTGGACGTGGTCTTCGTCGGCTCCTGCACGAACAGCCGCATCGAGGACATCCGCGCCGCGGCGGCGGTCGCGCGGGGCCGGACGGTGGCAAGCGGCGTCCGCGCCATGGTCGTCCCCGGCTCCGGCCTGGTGAAGGCGCAGGCGGAGGAGGAGGGGCTGGACCGCGTGCTGAAGGAAGCCGGGTTCGAATGGCGCGAGGCCGGCTGCTCCATGTGCCTGGGCATGAACCCGGACAAGCTGAAGCCGGGACAGCGCAGCGCCAGCACCTCCAACCGCAACTTCGAGGGTCGCCAGGGCCCGGGCGGGCGCACGCACCTGCTCTCGCCGGCGATGGCCGCCGCCGCGGCGCTGACCGGGCACCTGACCGATGTGCGCGACCTCCAGCCGAAGGGAGGCGCGTGATGCAGGCCTTCACCACCCTCACCGGCATCGCCGCGCCGCTGCCGCAGGCCAACGTGGACACCGACAAGATCATCCCCGCGCGGTTCCTCAAGACCATCGCGCGCACCGGGCTCGGCGTCAGCCTCTTCGCCAATCTCCGCTACCGCGAGGACGGGACGGAGAACCCGGATTTCGTGCTGAACCGCGATCCCTATCGCGGCGCCGAGATCCTCGTCGCACATGAGAATTTCGGCTGCGGCTCCTCCCGCGAGCATGCGCCCTGGGCGCTGCTTGATTTCGGCATACGCTGCGTCATCGCCCCCTCCTTCGGGGACATCTTCCACAGCAACAGCCTCAAGAATGGCATCCTGCCGATCCGCCTGCCGCGCGAGGTCTGCGATCGGCTGATGGAGGACGCCCGCCTCGGCGCCAATGCCCGCCTCACCGTGGACCTCGCGCGCCAGGTGGTGATCCGCCCGACCGGCGAGGAGATCCCCTTCGAGGTGGATGCGCTGCGCAAGCACCTGCTGCTGAACGGCCTCGACGACATCGGCCAGACCATGCAGCACGCGCCCGCCATTGATGGCTTCGAGGCGAAGCAGAAAGCCGCGCAACCCTGGCTCTACGCCTGATCCCGGAGCCGCCGATGCCCGCCAACAAGAAGCTGCTCATCCTGCCCGGCGACGGCATCGGCCCCGACGTGGTGCGCGAGACGCGGCGCGTCATTGACTGGATGGACCGGCGCCGCACCGTCACCTTCGAGGTCCAGGAGGGCCTGGTGGGCGGCGCCGCCATTGACGCCACCGGCTCCCCCTGTCCCGACACCACGGTGGAGGCCGCCCGCGTCGCCGACGCCGTGCTGTTCGGCTCCGTCGGCGGCCCGAAATGGGACAGCCTGCCCTTCGAGCAGCGCCCGGAACTCGGCATCCTCCGCCTCCGCAAGGATCTCGGCCTGTTCGCCAACCTGCGCCCCGCGATCGTCCTCGATCCGCTGGTGGAGGCCTCCGCGCTGCGCCCCGACCTCGTGCGGGGGCTCGACATCATGATCGTGCGCGAGACCACCGGCGGCATCTACTTCGGCGAACCCCGCGGCATCCGCACCGACGCGAACGGCAAGCGGGTCGGCGTGGATACCGAGGTGTATTCCGAGGACGAGATCGCCCGCGTCGCCCGCGTCGCCTTCGACCTCGCGCGCAAGCGTTCCAACAGGCTCACCAGCGTCGAGAAGGCGAACGTCATGCAGTCCGGCCGCCTCTGGCGCGCCGTGGTGACGGAAGTCGGCGCGGCCGAGTTCCCGGACGTCGAGCTGCAGCACATGTACGCCGACAACTGCGCCATGCAGCTCGCCAGCCGCCCGAAGCAGTTCGACGTGATCCTCGGTGGCAACCTGTTCGGCGACGTGCTGTCGGACCTGGCCGCCGCGCTCACCGGCTCGCTCGGCATGCTGCCGTCGGCGACGCTCGGCGCGGTGCAGCCCTCGGGCAAGCGCCACGCCCTGTACGAGCCGATCCACGGCTCCGCGCCTGACATCGCGGGGAAGGGGATCGCAAATCCCTGCGCGCAGATCCTCTCCTTCGCCATGCTGCTGCGACTGTCCTTCGGGCTGGAGGAGGACGCGAAGCTCGTCGAGACCGCGGTCGAGCGCGTGCTCGCCGGCGGCCTGCGGACCGCCGACATCATGGCCCCCGGCATGGCCCGCGTCGGCACGAGCGTGATGGGCGAGGCCGTGCTGCGCGAGCTCGACAAGCTGACGGCGTAGGGGTTGCGCCCCCCGCGCCCCTCCGCTACATCGCCGCTCCCGGTTGGACCCGTAGCTCAATTGGATAGAGCACCAGACTACGGATCTGGGGGTTAGGGGTTCGAATCCCTTCGGGTCCGCCAGGGATAGCCCGCTTCATTCGAGCCAGCGTATCCGTCAGGGCTGCCGGCGTGGCTTTCCTTCTCCTCTCGCTTACCTCGATTCCGGCGAATGCCGGCTTGTGTCTGTGAGCAGCGCCTGGAATGCCTCCGCCATGGCGCGTGTCACGCGTCCCGCCCGCTCGGGCCCGCATCCGGCGATGACGAGCCGCGAACCAGCCGCGGCGAAACCGGCGAAACCAATTTTACCGGGAGTGAAATGCGGCGGACATGTGCGGTGTGCATCCTTCGTCCATCACGCGAAGCGTGTGGTGGAGGGCATGGCAATGACCAGGACGAGCGGAGGCCGCGGCGGTGCGGCCATTTTCGGTACGAAGCGCGCCAAGCCGGTCGCTGGCCTGTGGGCGCGCCAACTCAAGGCTTTCCTCAGCAGCAGCGGCTACCGGCCGGAACAGCACTACATGCGCGGCCGCAACGACAACGACAACGCCGCGCGCACCGGGAAGACGGCCTAGCTTTCAGTACCCACGATCCAGCTCCGCCAGCAGCGGGAAGGCGGAGTGGACATGCGGCGGCGTCACCGGCGCCGCCGCGCTCAGATGGGTCCGTTCCACCTCCGCGAAGCTCGCGGCGCCCAGCAGGCCGAGGCAGGTCTGCACCTCGTCCTCCAGCAACTCCAGCACGCGCCGCACGCCGTCCTCGCCGGCGGCCGCCAGGCCGTAGCAGTAGAGCCGGCCGACCGCGACCAGATCCGCCCCCATCGCCACGGCCTTCACCACGTCGGTCCCGCGGCTGATGCCGCCATCCATCCAGACCCGCGCCTTGCCGCCGACCGCCTGCACCACCTCCGGCAGCACCTCCAGCGAGCCGCGCCCGTGATCGAGCTGCCGCCCGCCGTGGTTGGAGACGTACACCACCTGCACGCCGTGCCGCACCGCGATCTCCGCATCCTCCGCCGTGCCGATCCCCTTCAGGATCAGCATGACGTCCGGGAAGGTCTCGCGCAGCCGGGCGATATCCGCCCAGGACAGCGCCGCCTGGTAGGCCATCATCTCCGACCGCGCGCGCCAGTGCTTCACGAAGCGCTTCGCCAGGTCGCGCTCGCGCCGGCTGTAATGCGCGGTGTCCACCGTCAGACAGAAGGCGTCGTAGCCCGCCGCCACAGCGCGCCGGACGTGGTCGTCCACGTATTCCGTGCCGCCGCGGACATAGAGCTGGAACACCTTCGGCCCGTCGCCGATCGCCTCCGCCGTGCGTTCCAGCCCGGGCTCGGTCACCGAGGAGACGATGGTCGGCACGCCGAAGGCCGATGCCGCGCGCCCCGCCGTCGCCGCCCCGCCCGGATCGAAGCTGTCGAGCGAGCCGACCGGGGCCAGCGCCACCGGCAGCCGGATGCGGCGCCGGCCGAGGAAGCTCACGCTCGCATCCACCCGGCTGACATCCCGCAGCACGCGCGGCCGGAACGCGACGGAGTCCAGCGCCGCCCGGTTCCGCCGCATCGTCGTCTCGGTCTCGGTCGCGCCGACCAGGTAGTCCCAGATATTCCCGTTGAGCCTGACCCGCGCCGCCTTCACCAGCTCATGCAGCGTCTGGAAGCGTTCCAGCCCTTCCGCCGACATCCCTCATCCCCGTCCCGTTCGCCCGGCACTCTGCCTTGCATGGTCGCGCGAGACTAGGCTGCTCCCTGCGCCGTCCTGTCCGCCGGCGGCTGCGGCGGCTCGGCCGATTTCGCCCACCCCTTGCCCCCGCAACAACCCCCGGCGAAGCTCTGCCGCGGGAGCTTCACCAGGGGAACAACCGAGCATGCCGACCCGTCGTCACATCCTTGCCGCCGCCCTCACGCCGCTTGCCGCGCGCGGCGCCTACGCCCAGACCGCCGCGACCCGCTGGCAGATGGCCACCGCCTACCCGGATGGGAATTTCCACACCCGCAACATCCGCCAGTTCCTGACGGAGATCGAAGCGGCGTCCGGCGGCAGGCTCGGCACCCAGCTCCATTCCGGCGCGAGCCTGCTGCCGATGCCGCAGGTCAAGCGCGGCGTGCAGACCGGGCAGGTGCAGCTCGGCGAAATCCTGCTGACCGCCTATTCGAACGAGGACGTGTTCTTCGACGCGGACGCGATCCCGCAGCTCGTCACGAATTTCGCCGAGGCGAAGAAGCTGGCGGATCTGCAGAAGCCGTTCATCGAGACGCGGCTGGCGCGCCAGGGCCTCTCGCTGCTCTACACGGTGCCGTGGCCGCCGGCCGGGCTCTACGCGCAGGCGCCGATCACCACGATCGAGGGCCTGCGCGGGCTGCGCTTCCGCACCTTCAGCCCGGCCACCAACCGCTTCGCCACCATCGTCGGCGCGCAGCCGACGCTCGTGCAGGCGGCCGAACTCGCCCAGGCCTTCGCGACAGGGGTGGTGCAGGCGCAGATCACCTCGGCGCAGACGGGCGTGGACACCTCCGCCTGGGATTACGCGCGCGTCTTCACGCCGCTCGGCTTTTCCATGACCAAGAACGCCGTGCTGGTGTCGCGCCGCGCGCTGGAGGCGCTGCCCGCCGACCTCCAGCAGGCGATCCGGGCCGCCGCCGCGCGCGCGGAGACCCGCGGCTACGAGTTGGCGGCCGAGGCGCAGCGCAGCACCGAGGCGACGCTCGCGCAGCGCGGGATGCAGGTGACCCCGCCGACGCCGGAGTTCCTCGATGGCCTCCGCCGCGTCAGCCGGCAGATGACCGATGAATGGGTCGCGCGCGCCGGGGAGGATGGCGCGAAGCTGATCGAGGAATACCGCCGCGCCTGACCCGGTCGCCCCGCGACGGCCTTCGCCACGCGGGGCGCGTCGGGTTCTACTTCTTGCGCGGCTCCTCGAGGCTGTCGCCGGCCATGACGAGTTGGCCGGACCGCTGCGCCCGCACCGCCTCCAGCAGCGTGCGCGCGACGTTGCGCACCTCCTCCTGGATGCCGAGGTCGGCATCGAGTTCGTCATGGCTCGTCGCATAGGGCTTCCAGTAGCCGATGTAGCGGTCGAGCTCGGCGTTCGACCCCGCCGGCCGGAGGTGCATGAAGCGCAGCCAGTCGGAGAGAGAGCGCCGGACGCCTTCAGCGCCCTCCACATCGCCATGCACGACGACGCCGAACAACCGTCCGGCGAGGTGGCGCGGGTAGTCCCAGCCGGCGAGTTCCAGCTCCTTCGCGCGCCGCGCATCCTTGCCGCCCGTCAGGCTCGGGTCGGGGTTGCCGCCATCGGCGCAGACCAGCCTGTCCATCATCAGCTTCACCGGCGAACTCACCTGGTACCAGTTGACCGGGCTGACGATCAGCACCCCGTGCGCCGCGACCCACATCGGATAGATCTCGTCCATCCAGTCCTGCGTCTGCCCGAGCGAGTGGTTCGGATAGCAGGAGCACGGCCAATGGCAGAGCGCCGCCGACGTGGAGAAGCAGGCCTTGCACGGATGGATGTGCCGCCCGTATTCGGCGGCGAGGCGGCTGAGATCGAGCGTTTCCGTCTCCACATCCGCCGCCGCGTCGAACACCTCCCGCGCCAGCGCCGTGAGCCGGTAGGATTTCGAGAGCTCATGCGGGCAGGTGTGTTCGGACCGCGATGAACCGCTGACCAGCAGCACGCGCAACGGGCGGGAGGGGTCGTCGTGCCGGATGCGGGCAGCCTCGATGGCATCGCGGGCTGCGAGCCAGTCGAGCGAGAGGTCGTACTCCGGATCGGCGAAGCCGGGCCCGGCCTTCCGGGTGTTCGGCGATTTCCGTTCGTCGGCGTAGGCGCCCCAGGCCACTTCGGCGACGCGGTCGAGCTCGGCGCGCAGTGGCCCGAAGCGCGGGTCCTGGAACTGCGAGAGGTAGCGCTGCTTGAATTCCGTTTCGTCGAGCCGCGGGCTCGGGCTTCCCCTCCGCGGCTCCGGCGCATTGACCATCGGCACACTCCCTCGATGTTGCATTCGCGTGTCGGCGGCAACGCTACGGAGAAGAAGGCGGTTCAGGGGGCTTCCGGTTCCGCCCTGCATGGACCGCAGGGCAGCGTTGCAGGAAACGTTGACAATTTACTGATAATCCGCAAACGTTTTCTCAGTGAACATGACGGCCGCGCATCCCCGGCCGGCAGGCCGGCGCCCCTCCTGCCCATGGTGCAGGCAGGCGCCGGACGGCCGTCTCCGACGATGCCGCACCGTGGCGTTCCAAGCGCTGAGCGTACGTGCCTTGATGAGATGTCCTGCCGGAGAACGACCATGACCCGTCGCCGCACCCTCCTCGCCACCGGCCTCGCCACCGGCCTCGCCGCGCCGTTCGTCGCCGGCCGCGCGGACGCGCAGCAGACGCGGTGGCAGGTCGCCACGCCGTATCCCGACGGCAACTTCCACACACGGAACATCCGCAGCTTCGTGCAAGAGGTGGAGCAGGCGTCCGGCGGCCGGCTCGGCATCACGCTGCACACCAATGGAAGCCTGCTGCCGATGCCGCAGATCAAGCGCGGCGCGCAGACCGCGCAGGTGCAGCTCGGCGAAATCCTGCTCTCCGCATACGGCAACGAGGACGTCTTCTTCGAGGTGGACAGTATTCCACAGCTCGTCACGACGTATGAGGAAGCGCGGCGCCTGATGGAGCTGTCGCGCGCGCCGATCGAGGCGCGATTCCAGCGCCAGGGCCTCAGCCTGCTCTACATGGTGCCGTGGCCGCCTTCGGGGTTCTACACGAACTTCGCGGTGGAGAGCCTTGAGAACCTGCGCGGCACGCGCATGCGCACCTTCAACGTCATGACGAACCGTTTCGCGACGCTGGTCGGCGCCACGCCGACCCTCGTACAGGCCGCGGAAATCCCGCAGGCCTTCGCGACCGGGGTGGTGAATGCGATGGTCACCAGTGCGGCGACGGGCGTGGACACTAGCGCGTGGGATTACGCGCGGACCTTCACACCCGTCGGCTTCACCTTCACCAAGAACGCGGTCTTCGTGAACCGCCGCGCGCTGGAAGCGCTGCCGGCCGAGCTGCAGGCGGCGGTGCGCACGGCCGCCGCCAATGCCGAGGCGCGCGGCTGGCAGCTCAGCACCGAGGCGCGCGACTCGGCGCAGGCGGCGCTGGCCGGGCGCGGCATGACCGTCGCCACCGCTTCGCCCGCGCTCATGCAGGCGATGGCACGGATCGGCCAGCAGATGACGGAGGAGTGGGTCGGCCGCGCCGGCGATGACGGCCAGCGCCTGATCGCCGCCTACCGCGCCCGCGCCTGACATGCTCCGACGCGGCCTCGACGCGCTCTACCTGGCGGGCGGCATCGCCGGGGGCGTCTCGCTCGCCGCCATCGCCGCGATCATCGCGGGGCAAGTGGTCGGCCGGCAGTTCGGCTTGACGCTTCCGGGCGCCGACGACCTGACGGCTTTCGCCGTCGCGGGCTCCGCCCTGCTGCCGCTCGCCTACGCGTTCCGCCACGGCGCGCATATCCGCGTGGACCTGATCATCGGACATGTGCGGGGAGCCGCACGCTTCGCGATGGAGGCGGTGGCGCTGGCGGCCACCTTCGCGCTCTGCGCATTCCTGGCGTACAGCATGGCGGACCTCGCCCTGGATTCGTGGGAGTTCGAGGACGTGGCCCAGGGCACGGTGCCGTGGATCCTCTGGTACCCGCAGGCGGCCGTCGCCGCGGGCTGCGCACTTTTCGCCCTCGCGCTGCTGGACGACCTGATCGTCCATCTCACGGGCGGCACGCCGTCCTACCGCCGTGCGGCCGAGGCAAGCGCGGTGACGCGCGCGGCGGAGGAGATCTAGATGGACCTCGCCCAGACCGAGGCCGGCCTGCTCCTGCTCGGCGCGCTGTTCGCCATCCTCGCGCTCGGTGTCTGGATCGGGCTCGGCCTGCTCGCCACCGGGCTGGTCGGCATCCTCGTGCTGCCGGCGCTCATGCCGGGGATGGCGAGCTTCCCGGCCGAGAAGGTGCTGGCGAGCGCGGTGTGGGCCTCGCTTGCGTCCTGGACGCTGGCGGCGCTTCCGCTGTTCATCTGGATGGGCGAGATCCTGTTCCGCACGCGCCTGTCGGAGGACATGTTCAGGGGCTTGGCGCCCTGGGTGCAGCGCCTGCCGGGCCGGCTGATGCACGTGAACGTCATCGGCTGCGGCATCTTCGCGGCCGTGTCGGGCAGCAGCGCGGCGACGGCCGCGACGATCGGGAAGATGGCGCTGCCGGCGTTGCTGCAGCGCGGATATCACGCGCCGATGGCGATCGGCAGCCTGGCCGGCGCGGGAACGCTCGGCCTGCTCATCCCGCCATCCATCGTGATGATCGTGTACGGCGTCGCGGCAGAGGTCTCGATCGTGCGGCTGTTCATCGCCGGCATCATCCCGGGCCTGATGCTGATGGTGCTGTTCAGCGGCTACATCGCGATCTGGTCGCTGATGAACCCGCGGCTCACTCCGCCGCCCGATCCGCCGATGCCGTTGCGGGAGAAGCTGCGCGCCTCCGGCCAGCTCATCCCGGTGGTGCTGCTGATCGGCTTCGTCATGGGCAGCATCTACTTCGGCTGGGCGACGGCGACCGAGGCGGCGGTGTTCGGCGTGGTCGGCGCGCTCGTGCTGTCGGCCTGGGGCGGCACGCTGAATCGCGGCAGCTTCGCTGCCAGCCTGATGGGCGCCGTACGCCTCTCCTGCATGATCAACCTGATCCTGGCGGGTGCGGCGTTCCTGACTAAGGCGATGGCCTATTCCGGCATTCCCGCCGCCATGGCGGCCTGGGTCGGCGCGCAGGGGTTCAGCCCCGTCACGATCATCGTCGTGCTGACGCTGATCTACCTGGTGCTGGGCTGCTTCATTGATGGCATCAGCATGATCGTGCTGACCGCGTCGGTGGTGCTGCCGATCATCGCGACCACGGGCTTCGACCTGATCTGGTTCGGCATCTTCATCGTGCTCGTCGTGGAGCTGGCGCAGATCACGCCGCCGGTGGGCTTTAACCTGTTCGTGCTGCAGGGACTGACGGGCAAGGACATCCTGACCGTCACGCGCAACACGATGCCGTTCTTTGTCCTGATGCTGATCGCGGTGGCGCTGGTGACGCTGTTTCCGGCGATCGTGACCGCCTTGCCGAACACGATGTTCGGCGCGTGATGCGAAAGCACCCCGGCCGGGGCCGGCCGGGGTGCTCCGGACTTAGCGGTTGGTGCTCTGCGTATCCGGGTTCTGCTCGACCGTCGTGCGGCTTCCCTGCGTGACGCCGCCCTGGCCGTCCGTGCGCGGCAGGCTGCCGCTCGGGCCGGAGGGGATCATCGCCGGCGATTGCTGGCCACTCAGGCCGGAGCGCCCACCGGCTGCGCCGGAGCCCACCGTGCCAGTGTTCGCACCGGTGTTGCCGCCCGACGACGTGCCGATCGAGCCCGTGCTGCTACCGGTTGACTGGCTCTGGCTGCCGCCGACCATCCCGCCGCCCATGTAGGCGCGGTCGCGCTCGTTCTGCGCCGTGCGGCTGCCACCGCTCGTGCTCGCCGGCGTGATGCCGAGGCTGCTGTACATCTGCGCATTCGGGCGCCCGGTCGCGTCCATGTTGTTCTGGCGCTGCCAGTCGGTCACGGCCTGACGGGTACGCGGGCCCATGACGCCATCAACAGGGCCGGGGTCGAAACCACGCTGTGCGAGCGCCTGTTGGAGCTGCCGGGTTTCGCCGCTGGAGGCGGACGCGCTGCTGCGGCCGCTGCTGCCGGAGTTCCGGCCGCCCGGAACGCGGACCTCGGGATCGGCCCAGAGCGGGCGGCCGAGGTTCACATCCTGCGGACTGGTCGTCGCGCCGGTGACGGCACCCGCGGCACCGCCGATGCCAGCACCCGCGAGGGCGCCTACAGGTCCACCGAAGGCTCCGATGCCCGCACCGGTCGCGGCGCCGGCGGCCGCGCCGCCCGTGGTCCGCTCGGTCGAATTCGTGCCGCAGGCTGCGGTCAGCAGACTGAGCGCGACGGCACCCATCATCCTCGTCTTCATGCGTTTCGCTCCTCGCATATTTCGGCTGCACTGCGGGGGCAGGGCAGTCCGGCGGCCGGGAAACGCACCCGCGCGCCGGAAAGTTGCGCGGAACGACGGAGTGACGCTCAACCTCTGAGCGCGATGCGGCCGGCACCTGCAAGTGCAGCGATGCGCGCGGCAATCGCGGCGGTTGCGTTGCTCTCGAGCCCGAGCAGCCGGACCACCCCGGCCGTCAGATCATCTTCCGTCGCAATCGCCATGCTGCGGAGCAGCGCGGCACATGCCGCCTCGATCTCGTCCGGCGAGACCAAGGCTGCGCGCCGCAGCAACAGCGCCGCGGCGCGGCGATCGCGCGGGAGCGGTGCCGGGGCGCCCTCCAACGTCCAGAATCCGCCGGCCTCCGTCGCTCCGTGCAGTTGTGCCGCGAGCCGCAGCGCCTGCTGTATGGCCGCGCGATCCGCTGCCTCCAGCCGCTCATGGCCCCAGATGATCCGCGCGCGTTCGAGGATCGCGTCGGCATGTACCGGTGCTTCCACGCGGATGATGCCGGCGACGATGTCGGCCAGTTTCGCGAAGCCGGCTTCGCGGATGGGCGTGCCGGCCGGCACCTCGATGACGGCTTCGACGTATGGGGCGGCCAGGCCTGGATCAGGGCCCGGTGCCGCGCCGGCCGGTTCCGGCGTGGACACGCCGAGCGCGGAGAGCAGGCGCGCCCTCTCCGCCTCCGGGCGTTGCAGCCAGGCGAGGGACCAGGCGCGGTGCAGGCGCCACCCCATCATGCCCAGGGCGCCAGGCCGGCCACGCTCGCGGTCGCGTGCCGTGCGGACCCGCGCCCAGTCGCCGGTGTCGGCTTCCACGCCGAGCGTGAAATCGTCGCCTTCCCTGGCCGCGACGTCGAGGAAGAGGCCGGAGGTGCCGACCCGCGGCACCGCCTGCCGGCCTGCCGACGTGATGGCCTGCGCGATCACGCCGGCTAGCGGTCCGGTCTCTGCAGCGCCGTCCGGACGCGCCGCGTCGGTGCCGGCGGCGAAGCGCAGGAACGTCTTCAGCGCCTCCACCCCGCGGCCCGAGGCGCGGTCCAGGTCTATGTCGTCCGCGGCGAGGTTGCTGAACACGACGCAGCGCTTCTTCGCCCGCGTGATCAGCACGTTCAGCCGGCGTTCCCCGCCATCGGTCGAGAGCGGGCCGAACCGCATCGCGACCTTCCCGTCTGTCCCGCGCGCATAGCCGACGCCGATTATCATCGCGTCGCGCTCGTCGCCCTGCACGTTCTCCAGGTTCTTCACGAAGAACGGCTCGTCCTGATGGCGCGTGAAGAAGGCGTCGTTGTCCGGGTTCTCGCGGCGCAGCTTCTCCACCGCGTCCAGGATGGCGTCGCGCTGCTTCATGCTGAAGGCGGCGACGCCGAGCGAATCGTCTGGCGTCTCCCTTGCATGCGCCATGACGGCCTGCGCGACGGCGTCCGCTTCCGTGCGGTTCACGCCTGCGCCCTGTTCCCAGGTCCCTTCCACGCGCACGAGGTTCAGGCCGAGGCGCGGCGATCGTGCGCGAGGGGACGGAAGGACGACCAGGCGGTTCTCGTAGAACTCGGCGTTGGAGGTCGCGATGAGGCTCTCGTGCCGGCTGCGGTAGTGCCAGCGGAGCATCACGTTCGGCACGCCGCGCGCATTGGCGAGACCGAGGATGCTCTCGACCTCGCGCGCGGCGACGGGTTCGTCTCCCGTGTCGTCCCGCGGCTCTTCCTCCTCGGTCGTCATGCGCTGAAAGAAACGCGTGGGCGGCATCTGCCGGTCGTCGCCGACGACCACCACCTGCCGGCAGCGCGCGATGGCGCCGAGCGCATCCGTCGGCTCCACCTGCGACGCCTCGTCAACTACCAGCAGGTCGAAGGTCAGGCCGGGCGTCAGGCCGTGCGGCGGCGCGAGGAACTGCGCCACGGAAAGCGGCGACATCATGAAGACGGGCTTCGCCGCCTGGATGGCGGGCGCTGCGCGGGTCAGCAGCTCGCGTACGGGCAGGTGGCCGCGCTTGCGCTCGAACTCGCCCTTGAGGAGCGCGAAGCCCGGCAGGCTCGCGCGGACCCGCGCGAGCGACTCGGCGTGCGTCCAGGCGCATTCGCGGCGCGTCAGCTCGATCCGTGCGCGGTCGGCTTCGGCGAAGTCGGTGACGAGGCGGTCGAAGCCGGGGCCGTCGAAGGCGGCGAGCTCCGGGTGCGCGCGCATGGCGGCCTTCAGCAGCGCTTCGTCCAGCGCGTAGTCGAACGCCGCCTCCGCGGCTTCGGGCGCGAGGCGGCCATCGGCCAGTCGCTCCGACAGCGGGGCGAGATCGGCGCCGGCGGCAGCGACGGCGCGCTGCCAGGCGAGCCAGGCGGGCAGGCCCTCCGGTGCGCTCGCCCAATCACCCAGGCGAGCGGCGACGGCGGCGAAATCGGGATCCTCGACGCCGAAGGCGAGGGTGGGGTCCAGCCCGGTGGCGGCGCGCAGCTCCTCCCAGGCCGCGCAGGCCTGCCCGACAACTTTCGCGTCCACGGCAGGCATCCCTGCTGCGACGGCGGCGGCCGCCTCCGCGCCATGCGCGTCCCGCCACGCCAGAAGGGCCCCGAGCGCGTCCGCGTCGCCGCCCCAGAGATGGCCGAAAGCGGCGCGGCCGAGCGCGTCGCCATCGCGCACCGTCCGGCGCGCCGCCTGCGCGGCGAGCGCGGCATCGAGCGCCGGCAGCGGATCATCGGGATCGGCCGCGACCTGCGCGGCAACCGCCCTGGCCGAGCGCAGCGTCGAGGAGAGGAAGCCGAACAGCCCGCCGCCTTCGGCCAGCGTCGCGCGCGCTTCGGCAAGTCCTTCCACCTCCAGCGCGCCGGGCTTCAACCGCGCATCGCGGCCGGCTACCTGTGCGGCCCGGGCGGCGGCAGCGAGATCGTGCAGACCGGCCACGCCGTCGGCCCAGCCTGGATGCGCGAGGGCGGCGGCATCGTGGCTTGGGGCGGCGAGCGCGGCGCGCGAAAGCTCCAGCAGCTCGCGCGCGGCGATTGCGCCGGGCGGCGGGCGCCGCAACGCCGACGCGGCTGGCGCGAGGGCGGCGGCACATGCCGACATGGCCCGGATCATCCCCGGCAGACGCGCCATCAGGCGCGGCTGATCGGTGGGCGAGAGCGACGTGACGCCGCGCCATGGACTGCCCGGGCCACCTTCCGCCGCGCGCGCTGCAAGCTCGCGCACGGCAAGGCGCGCCTCGCCGATCCCGGTCGCGTTCCATCCGGCGGCAGGCAGCGCGAAGTCGGGCGCCTTGACCTCGGCGACGCGCAACGCGACCAGGCTGCCGATGACCTGGTGCAGCGCCCGCCCGGTCTCGCCGACTGGCGCCGCCATCGCTTCGGCGTGGCCGTTCAGGCGCGCACGCAACGCGCCCAGCCGCTTCACCAGCGCGTCCCGCTCCGGCTTCGCGACGCCGGGCAGGGCAAGCGTCGCGCGCAGCTCGTCGAGCACGGCGCGCCTGGATTGCTTCTCGGAATGCAGTTCGAGGCAGGCAGCGCCCAGGCCCGCAATGCCGAGGCGGCGCTTCACGACTTCCAGCGCGGCCAGCTTCTCCGCAACGAACAGCACGGTCCGGCCGTCCAGCACGGCCTGGGCGATGATATTCATGATGGTCTGGCTCTTGCCCGTGCCGGGCGGGCCCTGGATGACCACATGCCCGCCGCGCCGCACCGCTTCGGCGGCCAGCGCCTGGCTGCCATCCACCTCCATCACGTGGTCCAGCCGCTCGACGCGGATTTCCGCGTCCACGTCGGTGTCGTCGGAGAAGGGCGGCGCGATGTCCAGCGCCTCGCCGCCGACCAGCGCGGCGACGATCGGGTGTTCCAGCAGCCCGGGGTTGGCGGCGGGATCGAGGTCGCGCCACATCAGGAACTTGGCGAAGGAGAACAGGCCGAGCGCCAGCCCGTCCGGGTCCACCGACCAGCCCTCGCGCTCGCCGATCGCGGCCGTCACGCCCGCGGCCCACCGGGTCGGATCGTAGCTTTCGGGGTCGAAGGCGGGGAGCGTGACGCGCAGGTCGGCCTGCAGCTTCTCGCGCAGGGAAAGGTTCTCCTGCACCTCCAGCCCGGCTTCGCGGATGCGGAACAGCTGCCCGACGCCCTGGCGTTCCAGCGTCACCGGCAGCAGCGCGAGCGGCGCCAGACGTTCGGTTCCGGGCGTCGCCGGATCGCGCCAGGCGAGCGTGCCGATGGCGAGCGAGAGGGTCGCGACGCCCGTTTCCTCGCGCGCCGTGCGCGCATCGGTCATCAGGTCGCGCAGGCGGCGCGTCAGCTCCGCGGGGCTGACATGGGCGCGGAGCAGCGTGTCGGCCTGCCACCGCTCACGGGACTTGTCCGCGGATGCGGCGGTGACGCCTTCGACGCGTTTCGCGCGCGCCGTCCGGCGGCCGCGGGCCGGCTTCGGTGCGGCGTCGGCGGCCGGCGGCGCGGACGCCTCTGCCGCGGCAGCTTCGAAGCCGAACGCCTTTCCCGCCAGCAATTCCGCCAGGACGAAATCGGCATCCTCGTCCGCCAGGAGAACGACGCCCCGGGACCGCCCGGCCTTGGGCAGCGCCAGCAGCCGGTTGCGGGTGGAGAGGTCGAGCAGGCCGCGGCGCGCGTCTTCGAGGCGGGCCGCCAGGGTTCCGCCGCTCATGCCGCCATCTCCGCGCCGAGCAGGCGGCGGATGCGCAGCTCCTCCAGGTCCAGTTCCGCTTCCAGGCCGTCGAGCACCTCGTCCGGCAGCGACGCGTCGCGATGGTGTGTCAGGAGCGCGCTGCGCCCTTCGCGCAGGGCGGCGAGGCGGATGCGGAGCCGGGCTTCCAGCTCCGCCTGCCCGCCGCCGTCGGCGATGCCGTGGAAGACGCGCGCCTTGTCTCGGTATTCCTGCACGAGGTCCTGTGCCACCGCGCCCTCCAGGATGTCCTCGGCACGCCGCTCGATCTCGGCGAGCGTCGCGCGGGCGACGTGTCGGCGCGCGTGCGCCTCCTCGGCCGGCATTCCGGTTGCGCGCTGCTCCTCCACGCCGGAGCGGCGGATCACCCAGCCGAGGGTCGTGCCCTGCACCACGAGCGTGGCGAGGATGGCGCAGAAGGCGAGGAAGACGAGCAGGTCGCGCTCCGGGAAGTCGAGCGGCAGGGCGAGGGCAGCGGCCAGGGACACCACGCCCCGCATCCCGGCCCAGGAGATCACCAGCGGATAGCCCCAGGGGGGAAGGGGATCGCGGCGCGCGACGGCAGGCACCAGCCGCGGCAGCCACGTTGCCGGGAATACCCAGATGAAGCGCGAGACGATCAGCGCCGCCGAGACCGCCAGGGCGATCCCCGTCAGTTCCAGCGCGCCATGGCCGGCCAGCCGTTCCAGGATGCCGCGGAGCTGCAGGCCGACGAGTATGAAGACGAGGCTGGTCAGCACGAATTCCACGAAGGTCCAGACCGCGCGCGCGGCCACGCGGCTCTCCGGCGTCAGCGTGCCATGCTGCAACTGGCCGAGCAGCAGCCCCGTCGTCACGACCGCGATGACGCCGGAGGCATGCATCGCTTCGGCCGCCATGAAGGAGGCGAAGCAGGCGACGAAGCTGGCGGCGGTTTCCAGCAGCGGGTCGCGCAGCCGGGCAAAGACGGTGTTGCCGATCCAGCCGATCGCCCAGCCTACCGCGATGCCGCCGAGGGCGACGAGGAAGAAGCTCAGCGTCGCCGTGCCGAAATCCACGCCGCCGGCAGCGACGGCAGCGATGGCGAAGCGGTAGAGCACGAGGGCCGTGGCGTCGTTCACGAGGCTCTCGCCTTCCAGGACGGTGACGATGCGCTTCGGGATGGGCAGGCGCTTCAGGACGGCGGCAGCGGCGACGGCATCAGGTGGCGCGACGATGGCGCCGAGCGCGACCGCGGCGGCCCAGGGCAGGCCGGGGATCAGCAGCTTGGCAACCGCGGCGACGCAGACCGCGGTGAAGATCACGCAACCGACCGCGAGCAGCAGGATCGGGCGCAGGTTGGCGCGGAACGCGCGCCAATCCGTTCGCCAGGCGCTCGCCATCAGCAGCGGCGGCAGGAAGAAGGCGAGCGCGATCGTCGGATCGAGGGTGACGTGCGGCAGGCCCGGCACGAAGGCCAGCGCGCTGCCGCCGAGCACCAGGATGACGGCGTAGGGAAAATTCCATCGCCGCGCGAGCACGGCGAACCCGATGCAGGCCGCGATGAGGGCCAGCACGGCCTCGACGATCTCCATGCGGCAACCATAGCCATTCGGGCAGGACTTGGGGGAGGGGGACAGGTTTCCCAGATTGGGAGGCATGCTCGACGCCCCGCTCCCCCCCGATGCCGGCCTGCTGGATGCCTATTCGGCCGCCGTGACGGCCGCCGTGGAGCGCGCGGGCCCGGCCGTGGTCAATGTCGCGATCCGCAAGGGCAGGGGTGGCGGGGCCGGCTCCGGCGTCGTCGTCTCACCCGACGGCCTTATCCTGACCAACAGCCACGTCGCGAGCGGTGCGGAGGCGCTGGCGATCGCGACCTCCGACGGCCGTCGCTTCCCGGCGCGGCTGCTGGGCGATGATCCCGATACCGACCTCGCGCTGCTGCGCGCCGAGACGGACACGGCGCTGCCGGCCGCGACGCTGGGCGACAGCGCGCTGCTGCGGCCCGGGCAGCTCGCGGTCGCGATCGGCAACCCGCTGGGCTTCTCCTCGACGGTGACGGCGGGCGTGGTGAGCGCGCTGGGCCGCACGCTGCGCGGCGGCGCGGGACGGCCGATCGAAGACCTGATCCAGACGGATGCCGCGTTGAACCCCGGCAATTCCGGCGGGGCATTGGTGGACAGCCGCGGCGAGGTCATCGGCATCAACACCGCGATGATCGGCGGTGCGCAGGGCCTCTGCTTCGCCGTTGCCGCCAACACGGCGCGGCTGGTGCTCGGGCAGCTCGTGCGGTTCGGCCGCGTCCGCCGCGCCAGGCTGGGTCTTTCGGGGCAGCTCGAAGCCGTGCCGAGGCGCTTTGCGCGCGCCCATGGCATCGCGCAGGCGACCGCCGTGCTGGTGATGGAGGTCGTGCGTGGCAGCGCGGCCGATCGCGCGGGCGTGGAGCGCGGCGACCTGCTGCTCTCGGCGGCCGGGGAACCGATGCTGGGCGTGGATTCCCTGTTGCGCTGGCTCACGGGCGATCGTGTCGGTGAGCCGGCAGAGCTTGTCCTGTTGCGGCGGGGCGATCTGCGGCGGGTCACCGCGGTGCCGGAGGAGCGCGGCTGACCGCGTGCGACCTCAGTGACTGTAGCGCCGCGCGCCGCCGTCCACGTGGATCACCTGCCCGGTGATGTAGCGGGCGCGCGGCGAGCACAGGAAGGCGACGAGGACCGCCAGGTCTTCCGGCTCGCCGATGTAGCCGACGGGAACCTCCTTCTCCGCCCAGGCGCGCCGCGCTTCCTCGGTGGGCAGGATGCGGGCGTCAATCTGCTCGGAGCGGATGCGGCCGGGCGGGATGGAGTTCACGGTGATGCCGTCGCCGCCGAGCTGGCGTGACAGCGCCTTCGCCCAGATATGCACAGCGCCGTTGGGCGCGTTCGCGGCGTTGATGTTGTGCGGCTCGTCGGGGCCGGTGATGTTGACGATCCGGCCGTAGCGGCGCGCCTGCATGGCCGGGATGAAGGCGTGCGCCATGCGGCGGCCGGCATGGAAGTTGATGTCCATGCTCTCCATCCAGACCGCGTCGTCGCCGAGGCTGGCCTGCGGCCTGCTGCCGCCGGCGTTGTTGACGAGGATGTCGCATTCGCCGAAACGGCCAAGCACCGCATCGCGCGTGCGATCGGCCGCGCCTGCCGCCGTGAAATCCTCCGCGAGGATGAGCGGTTCGGCCGAGGCGGGCAGCGCGGCGGCCAACTCCTCCAGCAGGTGCCGGCGGCGCGCGAGCAGGGCGAGCCGGCAGCCCTCCTCGGCCAGCACCCGCGCGATCGTCCGTCCGAGGCCGGCGGAGGCGCCCGTGACCAGCGCCACCTTGCCCGCAAGCTGAAGATCCACCGTGCTCTCTCCGTCAGGCTGCATGAAACGGCCACAGCCTGCGCCGCACGGCGTGCAGACGAAAGGGGCCGCTCCGTTGCCGGAGCGGCCCGTTGTTCACTGTGCGAGACGACCGGCGATCAGCCCGCCATCGCCTCCTCCTTCTTCTTCCGCATGTTGGGCATCAGCATCGTGGCGAGCGCGATGAAGCCGACGGCCAGCAGGGTCGCGGAGATCGGGCGCTGGAGGAACACCATCGGATCGCCGCGCGAGAGCAGCATCGCGCGCCGCAGGTGCTCCTCCATCATCGGGCCCAGCACGAAGCCGATCAGCAGCGGCGCAGGCTCCAGCTTCAGCTTGGCGCAGAGGTAGCCGAACAGACCGAAGAGCACCGTGAGGTACACGTCGAACACGTTGTTGTTCAGCGAGTACACGCCGATGGAGCAGAAGATCAGGATGGACGGGTAGAGGAAGCGGTACGGCACTTCCAGCAGCTTCACCCACATCCCGATCATCGGCAGGTTGATGACCAGCAGCATCAGGTTGCCGACCCACATCGAGGCGATGAGGCCCCAGAACAGGTCCGGCTGCGCCTCCACCATGCGCGGCCCGGGCTGGATGCCCTGGATGATCAGCGCACCGACCATCAGGGCCATGACCGCGTTGGACGGGATGCCGAGCGTCAGCAGCGGGATGAAGCTGGTCTGCGCGGCGGCGTTGTTCGCGGCTTCCGGCCCCGCCACGCCCTCGATGGCGCCGGTGCCGAAATCCTTGCGGCCGGCCGAGATCTTGCGCTCCATCATGTAGCTGCCGAAGGCCGCGAGCGCCGCGCCGCCGCCCGGCAGGATGCCGAGTGCCGAGCCGACCAGCGTTCCGCGCAGCACCGATGGCGTCGCCCGCCGGAACTCCTCCCGCGACAGGAACAGGCTGCCGACCTTGTGGGTCAGCACGGCGCGGCTTTCCGGGCGCTCGAGGTTGAGGACGATCTCGGCGATGCCGAACATGCCCATCGCCACCGCCACGAAGCCGATTCCGTCCGACAGCTCCGGCACGCCGAAGGTGAAGCGCTGCTGACCCGTCTGGACGTCCGTGCCGACCAAGCCGAGCGCCACGCCGAGCACTACCATGCCTATGGACTTGATCACGCTGCCCTGGGCCAGCACCGCCGAGATGATCAGGCCGAGCAGCATGAGGGAGAAATAGTCCGCCGGTCCGAAGGACAGCGCCACCTGTGTCAGCAGCGGGCCGGAGGCGGCGACGAGGATCGTCGCCATAGTCCCGGCGAAGAAGGAGGCGAGCGCGGCGGTCGCGAGTGCCGCGCCGGCCCGTCCCTTCCGCGCCATCTTGTAGCCTTCGAGGGTGGTGACGACCGAACTCACCTCGCCGGGAAGGTTCAGCAGGATCGCCGTGGTGGAGCCGCCGTACTGCGCCCCGTAGTAGATGCCGGCGAGCATGATGATGGCCGTCGTCGCCGACATGCCGAAGGTGATCGGCAGCAGCAGCGAGATCGTCGCCACCGGCCCGATGCCCGGCAGCACGCCGATCGCCGTGCCGATGAAGGCGCCCAGCAGCGCGAAGGTCAGGTTCTCGAAACTGAGCGCGACCGTGAAGCCGAGGTAGAGGTTCGCAACGAGCGTTTCCATGTCGGTGCCCCCGCCTCAGAACTGCGGCCAGAGGTTCACCCGGATATCCAGTTCCCGGATGAACACGAACCAGCACAACGCCAACAGGAAGACGATCAGGCCGAGCACGCCGAGCGGCCGATGCGTCCTGTCTGCCAGAGCGGACACCGCGATGGTGGCCGCGATGGCGAGGAACAGCCCGCCCTTCTCGAGCAGGAGCCCGAACACGCACATCGCCGCCAGCACCAGGAGCAGCTCCCGCCACGCCCAGCGCTCCAGCGGGTCGGGCCCGTTGAACAGGCCGAGGACGACCACGATCGCCCCGAGCGCCATCTGGATCCAGAATACGAGCATCGGCATGTAGCCGGGACCCATCCGCCGCGCCGTCCCGAGCGTGTGGTCCTGGTTTAACCAGAGGCCGACGGCCGCGACGATGATCAGCAGCAATCCCGACGTGACGTCCTTGGCGTTGATCTTCATGTGCACCCCGTTCCCGCCCGCGCCCGCGCCGGCCCCGTTTCCAAAAATCTGCCTCGCCCGGGCCGCGCGCCGACGATCCCCAGGCGCAAATTAGGCGCGAGACGGAACATCACGCAATCGCGAGCGGATGAGGATCGTGTCATGCCCGTTTCTGTTGCATCGTGGCGCAGCCCTCTCAATCCACGGTAGCGCCGGACGCACGAACGACCGGCGCCCAGCGCTCGGTTTCCTCGGCGACGAAGCGCGTGAAGGCCTCGGGGGACAGGTCGCCGGGCGTTCCGCCCAGTTGCGCGAACCGGGCCCGGGCTTCGGGCGTCGCAATCACCGCCATCGTATCGCGGTGCAGCCGGTCGAGGATCGGCGCCGGCAGGCCGGCGGGCGCGGACAGCGCGAACCAGGACGTGCTGACGAGGTCGAAGCCCTGTTCGCGGAAGGTCGGGACGTCCAGGAAGGAAGCGTGGCGTTCCGCGCTGCTCATCGCGATGGCGCGCACGCTGCCCTGGCGGATGTGACCCGCAGCGGATGGCAGGCTGTCCGACATCATCGGCACCTGGCCGGCGATGACGGCCGACATGGCCGGCCCCGCGCCGCGGAACGGCACGTGCGTGAACGGGATGCCGGCCTCCCCCGCGAAGCGCACGATCAGCAGGTGGTTGGAGGAACCGGAGCCGGACGACGCCATGTCCAGCCCGCCCTGTCGCTGCTTCGCGATGCGGACCAGCTCGGCCAGTGAAGCGATGCCGCTGTCCTTGTTCACCACCCAGGCGGACGGGTTGGTGATGACCATGGCGATGTGGGTGAAGCTGCGAACGGGGTCGTAGCGCAGGTTCCGGTAGAGCGCGGGGCTGATGGCGTGGCTCGCGATGTTGCTCATCACGAGCGTCTGCCCATCCGGCGGTGCGTCCGCCACGAGCTGCGTTCCCGTCGTCGCGCCTGCCCCGGGCCGGTTCTCGACGACGACCGGCACGCCCAGGCGCCCGCTCAGCCCATCGGCGACGAAGCGCGCGGAGAGGTCCGTGCTGCCGCCGGGCGCGAAGGGCACGACCAGGCGTACCGTCCCGTTCGGCCAGGACTGCGCGCGCGCAACCGCCGGCGCCATCAGCGCCGCGGCGGCCAGCAGACTGCGGCGCGGAAGCTTCCCCGACATCGTCCTCCCCGGACTTCTCGCCATATTGGGCATGGGTTTTGCAAGCATCGCAAGGTTCCGCAAGGCTACGCGCCTTGCCATGACGACTTCTTCACGCGACTCTGCGCCGCATGATCCCGAACGACCCGTCCGAACACATCCGCGCCGCCGCGACGGCCGCGGAGGCCAGCCTGATACGCCTGCGGCGCGACATCCACGCGCATCCCGAATTGGCCTTCGAGGAGACACGCACCGCGGGTATCGTCGCGGCCGAACTCGCGCGTCTTGGGATCCCGCACCGCACCGGTGTGGGCCGCACGGGCGTGGTCGGCGCGATCGAAGGTGGACGGCCCGGCCCGACGCTCGCAATCCGCGCCGACATGGACGCGCTGCCGATCGCCGAGGAGACCGGGCTTTCCTTCGCTTCGACGGCCGCGGGCAGGATGCATGCCTGCGGCCACGACATCCACACGGCGACGCTGCTCGGCGTGGCATCGGTGCTGAAGGGCTTGGCGCCGATCTTCGCCGGCCGGATCATCCTGCTTTTCCAGCCGGCCGAGGAAGTCCTGGAGGGCGCCGCCGCGATGATAGCGGATGGCGCGGCCGAGGGCGTTGATCTCGCGCTCGGCTTCCACAACCAGCCCGACCTGCCCGTCGGCAGCTTCGGCTTCTGCCGCGGCGCCTCCCTCGCTGCCTCGGATCGCTTCGACCTGACGGTGCGAGGCAAGTCCGGCCACGCCGCGCACCCTTACGCCGCCGTGGACCCGATCGTCGCCGCGTCCGCCTTCGTCGCGGCCGCGCAGACGGTGGTGAGCCGGGAGATCAAGCCGATCCATCCGGCGGTCGTCACCATCGGCAGCTTCCAGGGTGGCACGACGCACAACATAATCCCGGAACGCGTGCACCTGAAGGGCACGGTGCGCACGCTGCACGCCGAAGCGCGCGACACGGCCGAGGCGGCGCTGCGGCGGTTGGTCGCCGGGCTCGAGACCTCGATGCGCGTGAGCTGCCAACTCGACTACGCCCGCAAGGTCCCGTCGCTCGTCAACGACGACCGCGTGCTGGACCCGACGATCGCCGCCGTGCGCGCACAGTTCGGCGACGTCGTCACGGAAGGCGAGCCGAGCATGGGTGCCGAGGACTTCTCGGAATTCGCGGCACTCGCGCCCGCCTTCCAGCTTCGGATCGGCAGCGGCGCGCCCGGGCGCGCCGACAGCCTGCACAACGCGGGCTACCAGCCGGACGAGGCCTGCATCGGCCTCGGCGTCCAGGCACTCAGCCGCGCGGCGCTGGAGCTGCTGTCATGAGGATATGCATCTTCGGCGCCGGGGCGATCGGCGGGCACATCGCGGCGCGCCTCGCCCGCGGCGGGGCGGAGGTGAGCCTCGTCGCCCGCGGCGCGCACCTCGCCGCGATCCGGGAGAACGGCCTTGTCGTGCACGCGCATGACGGCACGCACCACTCGCGCCCGCGCGCCAGCGAGAACCCCGCGGAGCTTGGCCTGCAGGATGCCGTGATCGTCACGGTGAAGGGGCCTGCGCTCCCCTCGGTGGCCGCCGGCATCGCGCCGCTGCTGCGGGAGGACACGCCCGTCGCCTTCGTGATGAACGGCATCCAGTGGTGGTACTTCGACCATCACGGCGGCCCGCATGACGGGCTTCGCCTGGCCGAAGCCGATCCCGGCGATGCGCTGCGTTCCGCCATCGGCGTGAGGCGCGCGATCGGCGGCGTCGTGTATTCCGCGAGCGAAGTCATCTCACCCGGCGTCATCCACTCCGAGCACGGCAACATCCGGGTGATCCTCGGCGAGCCGGACGGGCGCGTGTCCGACCGCGCGAAGGCGATCTCCGCCGTCCTCGCCGCCGGGGGCATGCCGAGCCCGGTTTCGGCGGACATCCGGACGGATGTGTGGAACAAGCTGCTCGGCAACCTCGCCAGCGGCCCGCTCTGCGTGCTCTCGCGCCAGGGCGTGCGCGACACCTATGCGGACCCGATCATCCGCGACGCAGCGAGGCGCGGGGCGGAGGAGGGGAGGGCCATCGCGGCCGCGCTCGGCCGGCCGTTGCCGGATGCGGCGGTGGAGCGCGTCGTGGGTGCGACCATGGCCCACAAGCCTTCCATCCTGCAGGACCTGGAGCTCGGCCGCCCGATGGAGATAGACAGCCTCTTCGCGCTCCCGATCCGGCTCGCGCGCCTGGTCGGGGTGCCGACGCCGCAGCTCGATCTCGTCGTGGCGTTGGTGAAGGCAGCGGCGCGCGCGCGGGGGCTTTACCCGCCGATCGGCAGGTCGGACTGACCGAGGACCCAGCCCTCCCATCGGTGAATCCACGGGTCGTCGGGGACATGGTCGGGGCGCGCGCCGTCCAGGGCCGCGACGAGACAGAGCAGGCCCAGCACGCAGTCGAGCCGGTCCTCGCCGGCCGCGTCGCTCCCGAAGCCATCGGTGATGGCGGCTGACAGGGCGGCGGAGGGTGCGACGCGCAGCCGCGCCATCGCATCCCGCAACGCCGGGGCCAGGCCGATGCGCGGCGTCTGCGCGCGCTTGCTACCCGCGAGCCGCAGCCCGAGCTGCCGCAGTGCTTCCGCCGGATACACCTCCGCGATCGTGACCCGGCCGCGCGACAGCAGCGCGTGAAGCCTGCCCTCGAATGGCCAGAGCGACGCCGGTGCACCCGCGGCGAGCGCCGGCGCCAGCCAATCCCGCCACGCCGCGATCGCCGCCTTGCCCGACTGGTTCGCGCCGAGCGTCCAGAATACCGGCGCGCCGGCCGGCCGCGTCGCCGTCGCCCGGTCGCAGTGGCGCGACAGCTCCCGCGCCGAGGCAAGCCCGATGGCGCTCGCGTGGCTGTCTCGTGTCATGCCCTTCAAGCCGCGCGCGGGATAGAAGGGCCGCGCGGCGCAGGCCGTTGCCAGCGTCGCGCTAACCTCGAAGAAGCCGGGATCGTGGGGGAGTGCGCGCAGCAGCGCGGGAAAATCCGCCTCGCTTCGCCCTGCCGCCCAGGCCCGCGGCACGCCGAGCGGCAGGTCCAGCCCGAGCGCCGCGGGCACGCCCTCCTTCAGCAGGTCCGGCAGCAGTTCGTCCGTGTCGCCGACGAGCCGCGGCGTCTCCGCGCGCCACCCCCGCATCCCCCGCCGCGCGACGCACATCCAGCGCTTGCGCGGATCGCTGCTCCAATCCGCATGGACTGCGATCAAGCGCGAGGCGCCGCTTTTCCCTCTCCCGCCTGCGGGGGAGGGTCGGAGTCGGCGTTAAGCAGGTGAGGCATCATCGTAGGCCGAATCGAAGAACGCCCGCTCCAGCGCCGCCGCGCGCACGAACAGCCCCCGCACGCGCTCCCGCCCCGCCGCGTCCAGCGCCAGGACCTGCGCATCCAGCGCGTTCCGCAGTCCCTCGACGAACGACTCGAAATACGGGCTTGCGTGCAGGTCCACCCATTCCGCGCACCAGAACGGCTCCGCCGGGCGCGTGTCGCGGGCCGGTCGCGCCCAGCTCAGGTAGACCCATTCGGCCACGGTCAGCACGGCGAGTTGGCCGGCATGGTCCGGGCCCGCCGCCGCGGCCACCATCAGGTCGCGGAACCCATGCGCCGCGGCCGACAGGGGCGGATCGCGCCGCAGCGCGTCCGGCACTTCGAGCGCGTCGAAGCTGCGCTCGAAATAGGTGTTCTCCTCCGAGCAGACCAAACCCATGAATCGGCCGAGCGGCAATCGCTCCGGCAATCCGGGCGCGGTGTGGATCGCCCGGCCGAGCAGGGCGACGAATGAGCCGATGAACTGGTAGTCCTGCACGAGGTAGCGCCGCATCACCTCCGGCGGCACCGTTCCCGCCTTGCATTCCAGCCCGAAGCGGTGCCCGACCGCTGCGCTCCAATCCGGTTCCGCGCAGGCGCGCAGCCAGTCGGTCGGCCGCGCACCGGGATGTGTCGCCGCGAAGTCCGGCCAATCCTCAACCCCGTTCATTTGGCTTTCGCTTCCATCCTGCGCCCGGCGTCATGCCATACTGGGCCGACCCAGGGGAGGCGTGAGCCATGGACCAGACCGCGTTGCCTACCGCGATGTCCGCGGCAGAGCCGATCCGCGGCCGGGACGCGATGCACCCGGACGGCCAGTACTCGTCTCTCGCCAAGTGGTTCCATTGGACCACCGTCCCCCTGATGGCGATCTCGCTCGCGACAGGGCTGACGATCCGCTTCATGAAGGACGACGCGAAGATGGGCTTCTACGCCCTGCACGAGAGCGTCGGCCTGATCATCCTGTTCGTCGCCGTCGCGCGCCTGGCCTGGCGCGGCTTCAGCACGCCGCCACTGCTGCCGGACCACATCCCGCCGCGCATGCGCCTGGCCGCGAATACGGTGCACCACCTGCTCTACGTCGCGCTCATCATCCAGCCGCTCCTCGGCTTCTTCATGACGAACGCCTATGGCTTCCCGTTGCAGGGGCAGACGGCCTTCCTGGGCTTCATTGATTTCCCGAAATTCATGGGGACCTGGGAGACGCTCGCGGTGATCCTGCACTGGATGCACAGCCTGATCGGCTGGTCGCTGCCCTTCCTGCTGGCCGCGCATATCGGCGGTGCAATCTATCATCATGCGTTGCGGAAGGACGGGACACTGCTCCGCATGCTCTGAGGCCGGCGGCTACTTCAGGGGCTGGTGGGCGCGGTCGAGCAGGCGTCCGAACCACCCTTTCTTCGCGGCATCGGCGGGCTTCGCGGCCTCAGCGTCCCGGGCGGCCTCGGCCGCATCGAGCCTCGCGCGCCGCTCCTTGTCCGCCAGCCACTTGTCGAGCGGCATGCCGGCCTTGGCCGCCCGACGCGCCTCATACGCCCGCTGCCCTTCGGTGAGATCCTGCTTCTTCGCCATATCCGGCTCCTTCGCGGGCGGTCAATGGCGCGCCGCGGCCCGGCCGGCAAGGGCTTGCGCCGTGGCGCCGCGGCGCGGAAGGTCGTGGCCATGGAACCACGCGTGAAGGCGGGCATCTGGGTCTCGATGGCGACGCGGCTGTCCGACATCGCCGGCCGCCCGGCCACCGTGATGCGCAAGGGCGACCCCGACGCGGGCGGCATCCTCTGCGTGCTGCGGGGCCGGGAGGGCTTCGTCGTGCTCTCCCAGGTGCGCGATGCGGAGGGCCGCCCCGCCTGGCTGCGGGCGACGGGCGGCGCGCCGGTGGAGGAGGCCGCGGCCGATGCCTACGTCGCCCGGCAGGTCGGCCGCGACCCGGATCTCTGGGTGGTGGAGTTCGAGGCGCCGGACCTAAAGCCCCCGTTCGAGGCGAGGATTCTCTAGCCGCGCCCGGCGCTAGCGGAAGGCCATGTCCGTCAGCGCGCAGGTGTCCACCTGCCGCCGCTCCTGCGATTGCCCGTCCATGAAGACGATGCGGACGTCGTTCACGCACTGGCCGCGGGGAAGCACCACGGTCAGCCGCTCGCCCGGCCGCAGCACGCCCTGCCCGAGACGATCGGCGCCCCAGGCGCTTTCCGTCGCGGCGGAGACATAGACCTCTCGCACCACGCGGCCGCCCGAGTTGGTGACCCGGAAGGAGGGATCGGCGCTGCCGGCATTCGTTGCCGCGTTGGCCGTGCCCTGGCGCTGGCGTTGCCAGCGCAGCTGGTCGGCGTGGCGCTGCAGCATGTGCTCGTTCATCGTGCCGAGCAGCGAGCCTTGCGGGTTGTTGTAGGTCGTCCCGCCCGGGCCGTTGGGCAGCCAGTACTGCTGGGCCGAGGCCGGTGCCGCCATGAGAAGAGCGGTCATCATGAACAGGGTGCGTCGCAATTCAGCGTCCTCCGATCCGCCGGCATCTGCCACGCGAGGATGTCGCCCGTGTGTCGCCGCACGTTTCACGTGTTTCCGGTGACGCGCCGCCTCAGCCGCATGCGTGGAAACCGCCTCCTTGGATGGGCGCGAGGGCGAGGACGCCGAGGAGGCGGAACGCCCGGTCTGCCGGTTCGACAACGATCGCCGCGCCTTCGGGCAGGGCGCGGCCCGCCACGGCGTCCCCGGCCACCATGATGGCCGGCGTCCGGTGGCCGAACAGGACGCGGTTGGTGCCCGCCGCAACGGGCGCCGAGAACAGCCGGCGATGCTCCGCGATGACCCAGCTCAGGCGCGGCCCGGCGTAGTCGTCGGCGAGCAGGCTGTCGGTCACGAGCACACGTCCGGCGCCGAACGCAGCCTCCGCCGTATCCCGGGCACGGAAGACCGGGCCGGCCAGCACCGGCCGATCCACCGGGATGCCCAGCTCGGCCAGGCGCGCGCCGATGCGGCGCGCCTGCGCGATGCCGTCGGGCGACAGGTTCCGCTGCCCCGGCCGGTCACCGATGCGGAATGTCGAATCGCAGGGTTCGCCCCGCGTGTCGGCGTGGCGGAAGAACAGCACCAGGCCTCCGAGCCGGAGACGCTCGACGAGGGCAGCGCCTGCGGCATCATCTGGCTCGACCGGCGCGAGCCGTGCCTCGGCCGTGAGGGCCGGAGCGAGCAGCAGCAGCACGGCGGCGCGACGGAGGAGCACACCCGTCGTCACAGCATCCGGCTGCGGCGCCGTCCAGAGTCCGTAACGTGCCGTTCATCCGTCCTGGTGCATGAGCCGGCGATCAACGACGACCAGAAGGCCCGGCATGCCGATCAGCACTATGAAAATCCGCCCCCGGGACTCCATCAGGGTACAGGTCCTCGCAGCAACGCTGCTGCTCGCCCTGACGAGCCTGGGCCTCTCGGCCTTCGGCCTGCACGGCGTCGTTTCCGACCGCACCGAAGCGCAGCGCCTCGCCGCGGCGTCCGACACGCTCGCGGTGCTCAGCCGCGCGACGACGGAGCTGTCGCTGGAACGCAGCGCGAGCCAGGTCGCGCTGGAACTGCCCGGGCCGGTTGACGAGACGCTGCGTGGCCTGATCACCGCGCAGCGCCGGAAAGCGGATGCCGGCCTCGTGGAGGTTCTCAGTCGGTTGGACGCCCTCGCCACCACGGCCAAGGCGCCGGAGTTCCGACGTGCCATCGGCGCCCTGCGCGACAGGCTCGTGCCCCTTCGCGCCGAACTTGACCGACTGGTTTCCATGCCACTGGCGGAGAGGCCTGCCGCGCGGGTCGAAGGCCTGCCGCGCGAGCTGAAGGCCGTCGTCGTCCAGTTCCAAGTGCAGCGGCACCTGCTCCGCGGTCCTGGCTTCCGGCTGCCGACGGAAATCGCGATGCTGGAAGCGGTGCGCGACCAGGCTTGGCAGATCCGCGAGTTCGGGGGGCGCGAGCGCACGTATCTCGCCATCGCCACGGCCAACCGGGCCTCCATCGCCGCGGAACGCCTGTCGGAGATGGGCTCGCTTGGCCTGCGCGCGGAGGATGCATGGGCCGAAATCCAGCGGATCGCCGCGCATGACGGGCTGCCGGCCGGCGTGCTCTCCGTGGTGCGGGCCGTGGAGGGGGGCTATTTCGGCAGCTACGCCGCGCTGCGGCAGGGCCTGCTGGCCGAGGCCGCGAAGCCACGGCCGGACTACGCGCTCGATTTCGGACAATTCTTTGCCCGCTCCTCCGAGGCGTTGGGCGGCGCGGAGCGCCTCGCCGCCGCCTCGAGCGCCGCGATCGAATCCTACTGGTCGGGCCGCATGCGCGCGGCCGTGCAGGATCTGATCGTCATGGCCGCCGTCGCGATCCTCGTGCTCGCCGTCGCGATCTTCGCCGCGGTCGTCACGGCCCGCGGGTTCCGACGTCTCGACGCGGTGCGGCAGCGCATGGGCACGCTCGCGGAGGGCGACATCTCGAACGCGGTGCCGGCTGTCGAGGCGCGCGACGAAGTGGGCGCGATGGCCCGCGCGCTGCTGGTCTTCCGGGAGACGGCCGAGACACGCGCGGCGCTGGAGGCGGAAGCCGCGCGCGAACGAGCCGAGAAGGACCGCCGGCAGGCCGCGACGGAGCGGCACCTGCGCGACTTCACGGACAGCCTCTCGGGCGTGATGCGCGAGCTGTCGGCGGCCGCCGGCCGGATGGACGGCGCATCGCACGAGATGACGCAGGCCGCCGAGCGCACCGGCCGGCTCGCCCGCATGACGACGGACGGCGCGCAGGCCTCGGCACGCGACCTCGTCACCGTCGCTTCGGCGACGGAGGAGCTGTCGGCGAGCGTCGGCGAGATCTCGCGCCAGGTGGCCGGTGCGGCCTCCGCTGCGCAAGGCATGACGCGCCATGCGGACGGGACCGAGCGCGCGATGGAAGGGCTCGCGCAGGCGGCTGACCGCATCGGCGAGGTCGCGCGCATGATCGGCGACATCGCCGGGCAGACGAACCTCCTCGCGCTGAACGCGACGATCGAGGCGGCGCGCGCCGGGGAGGCCGGCAAGGGCTTCGCAGTCGTTGCCGGCGAGGTGAAGCAGCTCGCCAACCGCACCGCGTCCGCGACCAGCGAGATCGCCGCGCAGATCGGCAGCATCCAGGGCACCACGCGCGATGCGGTCGAGGCGGTGCGCCAGATGGCCGGCGAGGTCCGGCGCATGGAGGAGATGGCGGGCGCCATCGCCGCCGCCATGGAGGAGCAGGGCGCCGGCGTGCGGGAGATCGCCGGCAGCATCGCGGCGGTGACGCGGGCCACCGAGGACGCGGTCGCGGCGATGGGCGAAGCCGTTGACGCGGCGGAGCACGCCAGCACCATCAGCTCGACCGTGCGGGAAGCCGCCGCCGGCATCGGGCAGGAGACGGGCACGCTCGGCAAGCAGGTCAAGCAGTTCCTGGCGGACATGCTGGATGGCGGCACCGATCGCCGGCGGTTCAAGCGCGTGCCGGGCGAAGGCCGGCAGGTCCGGTTGCTGGTCGAGGGCGCGGCGCCGATCGCGGGCCGCCTTGCGGACATTTCCCAGGGCGACATGGCGGTGCGCCTCGACCTGCCGGAAGCGGCCGCCAGGTTCGCGTCCGGTGCGCTGTTGCAGGTCGCCGTGGATGGGGAACCGCAGCCGCTTCCGATGCGCGTCGCGCGGGTGGAAGGTGCGCTGCTCGGCCTCGTTGCCAAGCAGGATGCCGAGGTCAGCGGGCGGTTGCGCCGGCTCGTCGCCGCGTTCACCGAGCGGTCGGCTGCCTGACCCGCGCGTCAGGCAGCAATCCGCCTGGCAAGCAGTCCGACGGATATCAGGCCGAGCAATGCGCAGGCGCTCAGGAACGGAACCGTCCAGCTATCCGCGAAGGTGACCGCGGCCGCGAAGGCGGTCGGCGCGGCGAGATAGCCGAGAAAGCAGAGCATGATGGCACCCGATGATGCTTCCGCGACGCGGCCGGGCGGTGACAGGCGTGCGACCTCGGCCAGGAAGATGCCGTTCCACGACGCGGCGGTGAAGCCGCAGGACGACGCGAGAAGCAGCGCCGCGCCCCAGCTCGCGCCCGGCCCGGCCAGCACCCAGAGGGCCGAGAGCGCCGCCGCGAAGACGCCGTGCACCGCCAGGCTGAGCCGCGCGTCGCCGACACGGTCGGCTGCCCATCCCAGCGCGAGGCGGCCCGCGACGCCGGCAAGCTGCATGGCGGCGAAAACCGTGCCGGCCTCGGTCAGCGTCGCGCGCCCGGTCGTCACGAGCCAGGTGACGGTGAAGGAGAACAGGCTGCCTTGCAGGGCCGCGAAGGCGAAGGCCTGCAGGGTCAGCGCCGGCAGCGCCGGATGCATGCGGAGCGCTGCCAGGGGCGCCGCGAGCTGCCGCCATGTGAGCCACCGGCCCGGAAGTCTCTCCCGCTCCCGGTCGGCATCCAGCGCCGGCCGGAACAGCTGCAACAGCAGGGCGGCCAGCACGGCGACGGCGACCCCGATGGCGATGGCCGCGCGCCAGCCGAAGGCGGCGGCGACCGGCGCGGCAATCAGCCCGGCCAGCGCGCCGCCGGCCGGGGCGCCGGCCTGCTTGATCGAGAAGATCAGCACGCGGTGCCGCGCGGGCGCCGTCGCCTGCAGGATGCGGCTGCCCGCGGGACCGGTCGGGCCATAGCCGATCCCCATCAGCAACGCGGCCGCCGGCAGCAGCCAGAGAAGGCCGGTCGCCGCGAGCGTGAGGGCCACGGCCCCGATCACCGCACCCCATTGCAGCATGCGCGCGGAGCCGACGGAGGCTATGAACCCGGTGCCGAACAGCAGGAACAGGATCGCGCCGAGCGTGTTGACCGAGGCGAAGTTGCCGACCGCCTGCGGTGCGAGGCCGAGTTCCGCGGTCATCACCGGCGCGATCACCGGAATCAGCTGGCTGACGAAGGTGCCGACCGTCTGCATCAGCAGCGCGGCGGAGAGGGCGACGACCCAGGGCGAACGCATCACGCCGCCCAGGCTGTGCCCTCGCGGCTGCCTCGTCCAGCTATCGCCGGAACCGCAGGTCCAGCCCGGCTTTCGCCCAGCGTTCCTCGATGGCGTCGAGATCGGTCGAGCCGGACGGCCGCGCCTTGCTCGGCTGATCCTGGAGATAGGGCGCTCGGTCGCGCTGCCAGATGCCGAAGATGCGCCGCAGCTCGGCGATCGGCTGGGCGTGGTCGTCCACGCGCAGCGACAGGTCGGGGAAGTCCTCCGTCGTCACCATGACGAGCGCCGCCGACTGCCGGCCGCGCCGGTCACCGCCGGCCGCCTCTCCGGCGTCAAGGCCGGCGAGCAGCCGTTCGGGCAGCGCCAGTCCGCAATTCGTGACATAGGCCGCGTAGGTGTCCGCCAGCACGGCCGCACCGGCCAGCATGTTGCCGGCCACCGAGACGAAGCTGGAGGTGATCTCGCCGCACCACTCGACGCAGTTCGCGCCGGTATAAGCGGCGCTTCGCCCGTGACGGTCCACGGCATGAACCTGTCGAAGGCCCCTGCCGTCGTCGCCGGCCAACGCCCCCTCGATGGCCGCGGCGGGCGAGAGGCCGCGTGCCATGCCGTCGAGGACGGCGGGCCCCAGGTATCGGTTGGTCATGGATTGCGTGGACACCGCGCCGACCCCGGCCCGCACATAGGGACAGGAGGCGCCGACGGCGAAGGCGCAGGTGGTGACGGCCACCGCGAAGGCGCCGGTCGCCCGCTCATGGGCGACGATGGACCAGGTCATACCAGGCACGTCATCGGGCGTCTCCGACTCGCGCAGTTACCTAAGTAAACGGATTGGCTCCGTTGCAGGCAAGAAGATTGCGCATCATTTTGCGAATGATGTCTCGCCGGAAAGGATAAATGCCATGCTCTGCCCCGTCCGTCGCCGGGTGCTTGTTGCCGCGGCCCTGGCCAGCCCGATGCTCTCTGCCCTGCGGGCGCGGGCGCAGGGCGGCTGGCCGGATCGCCCGATCCGGCTGGTCGTGCCGTTCGGCCCGGGCGGTGCGATAGACACCCTCTCGCGCACGGTCGCGGCGCGGTTCCCCGAGGTGACCGGCGGGCAGAGCCTCGTCGTCGAGAACCGGCCGGGCGCCGGGGGTGCCATCGCCGGCCTCGCCGTCTCCCGCGAACGGCCGGACGGATCGGTGCTGATGATGGCCGATATCGGCGCGAACGCGATCGGCAAGGAGCTGAACCCCGGCCTCGCCTATGACCCCCCGACCGCCTTCACGCCGATCCTGCACCTGGTGAACCTGCCGGCAGTGCTGATGGCGCATCCGAGCGTGGCGGCGCGCGGCATCCGGGAGGTGATCGAGGCGGCGCGCGCGCGGCCGGACGGCTTCACCTACTCCTCGGCCGGCAACGGCAACGGCAGCCACCTCTTCATGGCGCTGTTCCTGAAGGAGGCGGGCATCCGCATGGTGCACGTGCCCTATCGCTCGGGCGCCGAGATGGTCACGGCGCTGGTGCGCGGCGATGCGCAGTTCGGCTTCCCGACCGTGTCGTCCGGCATCGGGCAGATCCGGGCCGGGAACGCGCGGGCGCTCGGCATCGGGACGACGGGCGGGACGCCGCTGCTGCCGGACGTGCCGGCGGTCTCGACCGTGCTGCCGGGCTTCGAGGTGGCGGTGTGGCACGGCATCGTCGCGCCGGCGGGGATGGAACCGGGGCTGGTGCGGCGCATCCACGAGGTGTTCAGCCGCATCGCGGCGATGCCGGAGGTCGGGCAGACGATCTTCACGGGCCAGGCGGGCGCGGTGGTGGGCGGCAGCCCGGAGGATTTCTCGAACCATATCCGCCGCGAGGTCGCGCGCTGGGCGCCGATCATCCGAGAGGGCGGGATCCGGAGCGAGTAGCATCGAGGCGCCGGATTTCGACCCGTCGGCCGTGGCGCCCGCGGAAGCGGGTGCGACGGCGAAGCAGGTCAGGGTCGGCGCCGGGCGGGATGTGTCGTCGCGCTACGTCTTGATCGCCATCATGCAGATGCCCAATGCCTGGTCCGGGCCGCAGCGGCGGCCGAGGACGCGGACGGCCTCCACGAATTCCGGGTCTTCCTCCAACGGCGCCAAGGCGGACGGCGCGCCCGGCGTGGCCCACCCCAGGGGCAACAGGATGCCGTCCATGCGGCTTGGCGAGAGGCCCGCGGCTCGCAGCATTGCCGACAGCTCCTGCACGGACACGCCGGATGCCAAGGTGGGCAGAGACAGGCGGCGCGCCGCCCGGAGCGGCAGGCTGTCCTTGTTGGCCGCGGTGATCATCAACCGCCCGCCGCGCGCCAGCACGCGGGCCGCCTCCGCGAGTGCGGCGGCCGGATCGGCAAGGGCGTCCAGCGCGTCGAGCATCAGCGCGGCGTCGAAGGAGGCGTCCGGGAAGCCGAGCCGGGCGGCATCCATCCGTGCGAAGCTGAAGCCGGGCATTGAGGTGTGCCGCGCGCGGGCGCGGGCCAGCGCGTCCGGCGCGCGATCCACGCCCGTCACCGATTCGGCCCGCGTCAGGATCGGCGCGAGGCGGCCGCTGCCGCAGGCGATGTCGAGTACGGCGAGCCCATCGCCCGCGCCGAAGTAGTCGGCGACGAGGCGGTCCAGCTCCTCCTGGAATGCACGCTCGCGCGCCGTGCCGGGGATGCTTCCCGGCAGCAGCCAGGGACGAGGCGGCACGGCCTGCGCCTCGCGCGCGGGGCGAGGCGGGCGGGGTGCGTGGAGGACGGGGGCGACGACGCCATGCGGGGGCAGCCGGACGGATGTCACGGCACCGTCCGGCAGGGGCACCGCGACCGGCTCGGGTGGAAGCGCTGCGATGCCGGCGTGCAGCGCGCGCACATGGTCGCTGTCCGAGAGATCCACCAACCCGGCCGACGGGTTCCGGGAGAACACGACGAAGACCTCGTTGGCGAAGACCGGCACGAGCGCCGCGGAGAGCGCCAGCAGGAAGGCGCGGGGAACGCGGTCGAGTTCACCCTTGTGCACGACCACGAAGTCGAAGCTGGCCGGAGCGTCGCCGCGCAGGGCGCCGAACTGCCGCGCCCGAGGCAAGGCGAAGCGGAACGGATCCGGCGCGACCAGCCGGTCCGCGCTGCCCAGCCGGTCGCGCAGGAACGCGGCCGTGTCGGCCCAGGCCTTGTCGTCGTGGGGGAACGCCATGGCGCCCTTGTCGCGGCCCGCCGCGATCCGATCAAGCCTGCGGCGGGTTGCCGGCGATCTCGGCCCATCTGCGGTCGAAATCCCAGACCTCCGGGAAGCCCATCAGCTCGCACATCCGGCCGAAACCGTAGGAGGCGTCTGCGGGCAGGTCGTTGGAGTGTCCGTCGCGCTTGAGCTGGCCATACGCACGCTCCAGCGCGGCCGCGGCGGTCAGGAAGCCGACCGCGGGGTAGATGGCGATGCGATAGCCCAGGGCGTGCAGGCGTTCGGCAGGAAGGATGGGCGTGCGGCCGCCCTCCACCATGTTGGCGAAGAGGGGCTTCGCGATGCGCTTGCCGATCTCGGCCATCTCGCCCTCGGTTTCCGGGCTTTCCACGAAGATCACGTCGGCGCCGGCTTCGGCGTAGAGCGCCCCGCGGCGGATCGCCTCCTCAAGCCCGAGCGACGTGCGGGCATCGGTGCGGGCGATGACGAGGAAGTCGGGGCTGCGCCGCGTCTCGACGGCGACGCGGATCTTCAGCGCCATCTCCTCGGCCGGGATGACGCGCCGGCCGGGCGTGTGACCGCATTTCTTGGGCATCTCCTGATCCTCGAGCTGGATCGCGGTGACGCCCGCGGCTTCGTAGCCGGCCACGGTGTGGCGCACGTTCAGCAGGCCGCCATAGCCGGTATCGGCGTCCGCGATCAGCGGCGTGCGGCACCCGCGCGCGATCGTGCCCATGCGCGCGACCATGTCCGTGTAGGTCGCGATGCCCGCATCCGCGACGCCCAGATGCGACGCGACGGTGCCGAATCCCGTGGCGTAGAGCGCGCGGAAGCCCATGCTGTCCGCGACCTTGGCCGAGATCATGTCGAACACGCCTGGCGCGAGGATGAAGTCGTCGGCGTCGAGGGCGCGGCGCAGCGCGGGATCGGGCATGGGGCGTCTCCGTCGGTCCGGGCGAGGCGTCGCGCGAAGCGCGCGTGGCGTCAACGGCGAAGCGCGCGTGGCGTCAACGGCGAAGCGGGCGCATGATCCGGCGATGACCAGACGGCGCGTGATGGCGATCACCGGGGCGGGGAAGGGGATCGGCGCGGCCGTCGCGCAGCTGGCCGCCGCGCGTGGCCATGACCTCCTGCTGACCTGGGGCAACGACCGTGCGGCGGCCGAGCGCGACGCCGGCGCGTGCCGCGAGGCTGGCGCGGCCGTGGAACTGGTGCAGTCCGACGCCGCCGACCCGGAGGCGACGGCGCGCGCCTTCGCGGCTCTCGATGCACGCTTCGGGCGGCTCGACGCCTTCGTCGCCAATGCCGGGATCACCGGCCCCGCCTCGACCTTCCTCGACAGCACCGACGGGACCTGGCGGCGGGTGTTCGAGGTCAACGTGCTCGGCCTGGCGACCGCGTGCCGGGAGGCCGCGAGGCGGATGGCGACTTCCCGCGGCGGGCGGGGCGGCGGGATCGTCTGCGTCGGCTCCCGTGCCCCGGCCTTCGGCTCCCCCTTCGAGTTCGTGCACTACGCCGCCTCGAAGGGCGCGGTGGACCCGCTCGTGCGCGGCCTGGCGAAGGAACTGGTCGCCGACGGCATCCGGGTGAACGCGGTGGCGCCGGGCATGATTGACACGGGCATCCATGCGGCCGCCGGCATTCCCGAACGCGTGGACCGCATGCTGCCGAGCGTCCCGATGCGGCGGCTCGGGACGCCGGAGGAGGTGGCGGAGGCGGTGCTCTGGCTGCTGTCCGATGCCGCTTCGTACGTGACCGGGGCGGTTCTGGATGTCTCCGGCGGGCGGTAGGCCTTTGCAAATGGCCGCGCCGAACTGTATCCCGCTTCCATGCAGACAACCCGGCGGCCCCTGTTCGTCGCGGCGCTCGGCCTGGCAGCCGGGGCGGCGTTGCCGGCCCGCGCAGCCGCGACCGGCGAGGCACTGAGCCGCCTGTCGGACCGGCTGCGCCGGCTCGACGAGGATGGGCTGGATGCCCGGCACTACGGCATCCCCGACCCACTCGCCGCAGGAGAGGCGTATCGGACTGCGCTGCTGCGCGCTGCGACCTTGGCGCTGAACGACCTGCTCGGCGGCAAGGTGCGAGACTTGCCGGGACGCCCCGACCTGCGGCGTGACATCGCCGCGCTCGGGCTGGATCGCTGGCAGGCGGAGCTCGCGGAGACCGCGGAACCCGCAGCGGTGATCGAACGCGCGGCGAACCTGCCCGATGGTGCGCCCGCGCTGAAGGCGGAGCTCGCCCGCGCCCGCGCGATCGCCCGGACCGGGTGGGGCACGATCCCGGGCGACACCACGATCGAGCTAGGAAGCACGGACCCGTCCCGCATCCCCGCCCTTCGCGCGCGACTCGCGGCGGAAGACCCGGTGCTCGCGGCCTCGCCGGATTCCGGCGCGCTCTACGACCCGGTGCTGGAAGCCGGCGTGCGGCGATGGCAGGCCGCGAACGGGCTTGAGGTGGATGGCCGGGTCGGGCGCATCTCGCTCGGCCTGCTGAACCGGCCCGCCTCGGCGCGGGTGGACCAGTTGCGGGTCACGCTGGACATGCGGCGCGGCGCCGCGCCCGAAGCGCGCGAGCGGCGGATCGAGGTGAATGTCCCGGATTACCGCCTGGCCGTCATCGAGGACGGGCGGGAGCTGCTGGCGATGGCCGTGATCGTCGGCCGGCGCGACCGGCCGACGCCGATGCTGCGCGTGCGCCTCGCCGCGATCCAGTTCAACCCGCCCTGGGGCGTGCCGGAACGCAACGCGCGCGAGGACCTGCTGCCCCGCTTCCGGCGCGACCCGCAGCTCATGGCCGAGAAGGGGTTTCGGGTCTTCGGCGTCGTGGACGGGCAGCGCGTCGAGATTGACCCACGTACGGTGGATTGGAGCGCGGTGAACCCGCAGCGCTTCCCGTATTTCATCCGACAGGATTCCGGCGACGCGAATGCGCTCGGCCGCATCAAGTTCATCATGCCCAATGGCGACGACATATTCATGCACGACACACCTGACCGACACCTGTTCCGCCGGCCCGACCGCGCCTTCTCCTCAGGGTGCATCCGGCTCGAGAAACCCAACGAGTTGATGACCTTCCTGCTGGAAGGCACGCCGGGGTGGGACCTGCCCCGGGCCCAGCGCGCGATCGAGAGCCGGGTGACCAGCGGCATCGCGATCAGCCGCACGCTGCCTGTCACGCTGCGCTATCGCACCGTGACGATCGAGGCCGGCAGCGCGGTGCGGGTGCGGCCCGACATCTACGATCTCGACGCGGCCTATGCGCGCGCGCTGAACGCCGCGCCGCGGCCGCAGGTCGCGGCGATCGGGGGGCGGGGCTGATGGCGCGCGTCTTCGGCCACGACACCGCCTGCGCGTGCTGCGGCGCGCAGCGCGTGCTGCCGCGCCGCGCTTTCCTGGCGGGGGGCGGCGCGCTCCTTGCCTCTCCGGTGCTGGCGCAGGGCACGGCGGCGCGAAGCCTGCGCGTCCGCCGCAACTTCACCGACGACACCTTCTCCGGCGTGTACTGGCGCGACGGGCGCTACGACCGCGATGCGCTGCGGCAGCTCGACCACGTTTTCCGCGACCTCTCGGCCGCGGAGCCGACGCCGATGGACCCGCGCCTGTTCGACGTGATGTCGGCGGTCGCCGACGCCGTGGACAGCGACGAGACCTGGGAGGTGATCAGCGGCTATCGCACGCCCGAGACGAATGCGTCGCGCGCGACACAGAGCCGCCGCGTCTCGACCGTCTCGCTGCACATGTCCGGCATGGCCGCCGATTGTCGGCTGCCGAACCGCGTCAGCCTCGAGATGGCGCGGCGCGCGGCGGACCTGCAGCTCGGCGGCGTTGGGCTCTATCGGCGCGACGGCTTCGTCCACCTGGATTGCGGGCCGGTCAGGCGCTGGTAGTCCGGAAGGCGCGGGCGGCGATCGGCGCGCCGAGCAGCGCGAGCGCGGCGCCCGCGACGCCGGTCCAGGGCAGGCCGGCGACCGCGATGATCAGGCCGCCATAGGCGGCGCCGAGACCCTGGCCGCCGAGGGCCACCGCGCCGTTCAGCGCCAGCGCGACGGCACGGTCCTCGGGTGCGAGGTTCACCAGCCGCGTCTGCATGATCGGGGCGAGGGCGAAGAGCGCCGCGGAACCGGCGAAGACGCAGGCCGCGAGCGGTGCCGCGTGCCAGGTCGCCGGCGGGAACGCCAGCAGGGCCGAGTAGCCGAGCAGCGCGGCGGCGAGCAGCAGCATCAGCCCGGTCGCGAGGCGCGCGCCGCCGGCCCGCGCGCGGCCGCCCACCACGATGCCGACGATGCTGCCGAGGCCGATGAAGAGCTGGATGGCGCCGATCCCGCCGCCGGTGATCCCCGTCGTCGCCGTGACGATCGGGCCGAGATAGGCCGCGATGCAGAACAGGCCGGAGAAGGCGAGGGCGTTGATCGCCAGCACGGCGAGGATATCGGGGCGCAGCACGCGCCGTGCCGAACCGGCGCCGCCGCGATCCGTGGAAGGCAGGGCCGGCAGCCCAAGGCGCACGGCCAGCGCGGCGGCCAGCGAGAGCGCCGCGCCGAACACGAAGCAGGCGCGCCAGCCGAAGGCGCCGCCGATGGCGGTGCCGAGCGGGATTCCGAAGGAGAAGGCGAGCGTCAGGCCGGCGAGCACCGTCGCCATTGCCCTCGCGCGCTGCGGCGCCGGGACCAGCATGGATGCCGCGACGCCCGGCAACACGATCGTCACTGCGAGGCCCGTCGCGATTCGCAGCGCCAGTGCCATCGTGAAGCTCGTCACGAAGGCGGTGGCGAGCGTCAGCAGGCCGACGACGAGCAGGCCGACCGCCAGCAGGTCCCGCCGGTCCCAGCGCGCGGTCAGCGCGGCGGCTGGCGCGCCGGCAATGGCGTAGGCCAGGGCATAGGCCGCCGAGAGCTGGCCCGCGGTGGCGAGCGAGACGTCGAGGTCGGCGGCGAGGTTCGCGAGCAGTCCGGTGAAGGCGTAGGCGCCGGTGGCGGAGGCGAATTGCGCGGCCGTCAGCAGCCAGATGCGGCGGTCCATGCGCGCCCGTCCGTTGTTCCGCGCATGGATATGCCGTCGCGCGCCCGCTTGTCAGCCCGGCGACCAGGGATCGGTGAAGCGCAGGCCCGCGGCGCGGAAGGCGGCGCCGAGGGCGATGGAGGCGGCCATTGCCGCGTAGGCGTGCGGATTGGGCAGGTGGCGCAGCAGGCAGGCCAGCGCCTCTCGCCGGCTTCCGCGCTGGGCGAGCGCGACGGCGAGGAGGATCGGCGGCTCCTCCCCGACCAGGCGGGGGCAGAGCGGGCAGCCGACGGTCAGCGGATGTGCTTCGGCGAGGGCGCGCAGCAGGGCGTCGAGGGAGCGGGCCGCATCCTCGGCCGACTCGGTCGCGAAGATGCGTCGGGCGGCGAGGACCGGCAGCTCGCTTCGGCGCGCGGCGGCGGCCCAGGCGCGGGTGGCGTCCACCAGCAGGCGCTCCGGCGGGGGCAGGTCGTCGGGGCTGGCATCGGTGAAGGGCCAGGCGGGCAGGCCGCGTGTCGCCATGTCGGGGGGTCTCCCTGTGCGTGGGCGACAGCTTAGTGAGATTGCGAGTGATTCGCAAATAGGGCTTGGCCTTGCGCGCTAACCGGCGCGGTACTGCGCGTCGCTGACGTGCTCCAGCCACTCCACCGCCTTCCCGTCCAGCCTCTCCTGGATCGCGATGTGGCTCATGCCCGTGGTCGCCGTCGCGCCGTGCCAATGCTTCTCGCCCGGCGGGAACCAGACGACGTCGCCGGGCCGGATCTCCTCGACCGGACCGCCCTCGCGCGCCGCCCAGCCGAGGCCTGAGGTGACGATGATCGTCTGGCCGAGCGGATGCGTGTGCCAGGCGGTGCGGGCACCTGGCTCGAAGGTGACGAGGGCGCCGGCGACTCGGGCCGGGTCGGGCGGGCTGAACAGCGGGTCCACGCGGACCGCGCCGGTGAACCACGCCGGCGGGCCGCGATCCGAGGGCTTTGCGCCGGCGCGGGTGATGTCCATGGGCTGCCTCCGGCTTCGCAGGGTGGGGGCTGTGCGCGGTCAGCGGAAGTCACGTGACGGTGGCATCGCCGCAGAGCCGCGCTTTGCGGCACGGATCGCGGGGTTGCGGGGGTCGTGCAGGTTCGGGCTGCGCACCTCGTCGGCATTCGCCAGCACGCGGTCGAAGGCGCTGGGGTCCTCCAGCGTGTGCAGGCCATCGAGCAGGTGCGACCAATTGTGCAGGCGGCGGACGACGAGGTGGATGATCGGCACCTCCCCGCTCTCCATCCGCTCGACCCGGCCTTCCGCCAGCACCAGGCGGGCGCCGACCACGGCGGCGCGGTCGCGGGCAACGATGTCGGGGTAGAGGACGAGGTTGGCGGTGCCGAACTCGTCCTCGACGGTGAAGAACACCACGCCCTTGGCGCTGCCCGGGCGTTGGCGGACGAGGACGAGGCCGGGAACCCTGATCCAGCGGCCCTGGCGGGCAGCGTCCAGGGCGCGGGTATCGGCGCCGCCGAGGTCGCGGAGCTTCAGGCGCAGCAGGGCGAGGGGGTGGCGGCGGAGAGAGAGGCCGGTGGCGGCGTAGTCGAGCACGGTTTCCTCGCCGGCGGTCTCGGCGGGGAGCCTTGGCTGTGCACCGTCGCGGGCTTCGGAGAGGGGCAGGGGCGCCTCGATGCCGGCGGCATCCCAGAGCGCGTGGCGGCGGGGGCCGGAGAGGGAGCGCAGCGCGTCGGCGCGGGCGAGCGCATCCATCGCGCCGCGATCGAGGCGGGCGCGGCGGGCGAGGTCGGGGATGTCGGCGAAGGGGGCTTCGGCGCGGGCGTTGGCCAAGGCGCGTGCGTGGTCTTCCTTCAGGCCGGAGATCAGGCGGAGGCCGAGGCGGAGGGACATCTCCCTCCCCCGTTCACGGGGGAGGGTCGGGGTGGGGGGATATGCGCCATGATGTTGCGAAGTTGATGCCCCCACCCAACCCTCCCCCGTGAACGGGAGAGGGCTTTCTGCCAGCGTGCAATCCCAGTCCGACCACACCACGTCGGCCGGCCGCACCTCCACGCCGTGGTCCTTCGCGTCGCGCACGATCTGCGCGGGTGCGTAGAAACCCATGGGCTGGCTGTTCAGCAGCGCGGCCGCGAAGGCCGCGGGGTGGTGGCGCTTGATCCAGGAGGAGACGTAAACGAGGCTCGCGAAGCTCGCGGCGTGGCTCTCGGGGAAGCCGTAGGTGCCGAAGCCTTCGAGCTGTCGGAAGCAGCGCTCGGCGAAGTCCTTGCCGTAGCCGCGGGACTCCATGCCGCCGATGAACTCCTCGCGGAATTTCCAGATGTCGCCGGTGTTGCGGAAGGTCGCCATGGCGCGGCGCAGCTCATCCGCGCGCGAGGGAGAGAAGCCAGCGCCGGTGATGGCGATCTGCATCGCCTGTTCCTGGAACAGCGGCACGCCGAGCGTCTTGCTCAGCACGCCTTCCAGGCCGGGCGGGATGTCCGGCTCCTCCTCGCCGGCCCTGCGGCGGAGATAGGGGTGGACCATGTCGCCCTGGATCGGGCCGGGGCGGACGATCGCGACCTGGATCACCAGGTCGTAGTATTTCGCCGGGCGCAGGCGCGGCAGCATGTTCATCTGCGCGCGGCTCTCCACCTGGAAGACGCCGAGGCTGTCGGCGCGGCGGAGCATCGCGTAGGTCTCGGGATCGTCCTGCGGGACGGAGGCGAGCGTGTAGCGCCCGCCGCCGGCGCCCTCGATCAGGTCGAAGGCGCGGCGGATGCAGGTGAGCATGCCGAGGCCCAGCACATCCACCTTCAGCATGCGCAGCGCGTCTATGTCGTCCTTGTCCCACTCGATCGTGGTGCGGTCCTGCATCGCGGCCTTCACGACGACGGTGTGCTCCACCAGCGGCGTGCGGGTGATGACGAAGCCGCCGACATGGGTCGCCAGGTGACGGGGGAAGTCCTGGATCTCCTCGGCGATCTCCATGGCGTGGCGGATGCGCATGTCGGCGTCGGGGCGCAGGCCGTTGTCGCCGGCGATCTCCGTGAGCGACTTGTCGCCGGCGCCCCAGACGGATTTGGCGAGGCGGGCCGTGATGTCCTCCGTCAGGCCCATCGCCTTGCCGACCTCGCGGATCGCGCTGCGCTCGCGGTAGCGGATCAGCGTGGCCGTCAGCGCGGCGCGGTCGCGCCCGTAGCGTTCGTAGATGTGCTGGATCACCTCCTCGCGCCGCTCATGCTCGAAATCCACGTCAATGTCGGGCGGCTCGTTGCGCGCGGCGGAGATGAAGCGCTCGAACAGCAGGTCGTGCTTGTCGGGAGCGACGGAGGTGATGCCGAGCGCGTAGCAGACCGCGGAATTGGCGGCCGAGCCGCGGCCCTGGCACAGGATGCCCTGGCCCTGCGCGTAGCGGACGATCTCGTGGACCGTCAGGAAATAGGCGGCGTAGCCGAGCTGCGCGATGAGACGCAGTTCGTGCGCGATCTGCGTCGCGACCTTGTCGGGGGTGCCTTCCGGCCAGCGCGCGACGCAGGCCGCGGCGACGCGGGCTTCCAGCGTTTCCTGCGGCGTGCGGCCGGGATCGAGGATCTCGTCGGGGTATTCGTAGGAGAGGTCGTGCAGCGAGAAGGAGCAGGCCCCCGCCACGCGCGCCGTGGCGGCGATGGCCTCGGGATGGCGCGGCAGGCGGCGCGCCACCTCCTCCGGCGAGAGCAGATGCGCCTCCGCATTGGGTTCGGCGGCGTAGCCCAGCCCCTCCACCGTCGTGCCGAGGCGGATGGCGGTGAGCACGTCGGCGATGCGGCGGCGCGACGCGACGTGGTAGCGCACGCCGCCGGCGGCGATCAGGGGAAGGCCGATCGTAGCGAGCGCGTCCAGCCGCGCCTGATCGTCGCCGCGGCAACGATGGTCCACCGCGCAGAACAGCGGCAGGGCGAGTTTCCGGCGCAGCGCGGCGGCGTCGGCGCGGAGCGCCCGCGCGAAATCGGCATCCGGCTGCGGAGGCGGGAAGCGCGCCATGACCGAGCCCTCGGCGGCGGCGATGACCATGTCGCGCGTCAGCCGCGTCTCGCCCTTCTCGCCGGCGGTGCGGGCTTCCGAGAGCATCCGGCAGAGGCGTCCCCAGGCCGCGCGGTCGGTGGGCCAGGCGAGGTATTCGGCGCCCCCGAGGCACAGCCGGATGCCAGGGATGAATTTGATCCTGGCCTGATCGGCCGCGACGGTGCCGCGCACGAGGCCGGCGACGGAGTTGCGGTCCGCGATGCCGATCGCCTTCATGCCGAGCGCACCGGCGGCGACGACGAGCTCGCGGGGGTGGGACGCGCCTTCGAGGAAGGAGAAGTTCGAGAGCGCGGCGAGCTCGGCGAAGACCGTCACAGCCGCCCCTGCAGGAACCAGCGCGCTTCCGCCCCGAACCCCACGCGGCAGACCCAGAGGCGGGTGCCGGAGGCGAGTTCCACGCGGTAGTAGTCGCGGGCGAGGCGGCCGGGTGGGTCGCGCCACCACTCCGGTTCCAGCCGTTCCGGCCCCTCGGCAATGCGCACCCGGTGGCTGGCATTGCCGATGCGCAGCAGGGAAGGGGGGGCGTCGGGCAGCAAGGCCATTGCGCCGACCTCCAGGGGGCGACGCAGCAGCCGCAAGGGGCGTGGGGCGCGTGGCCAACCGGGCGGGATTTCCACGACGGACGTGGCGGGGACGCGGGAGGCCTCGCGCTCCGGCCAGTGGCTCGCGGCGGGGGCCAGGCGCCAGACCTGGACGCGGCCGGAGAGGCGGTCGAACAGGCGGGCCAGGTCCTCCGCCACCTGGGCGCCGCGCACGAAGCCGCCCTGGACGCCGCGCATCTCCTCTGTCACCTCGGCGCCGATCGAGATGCGGTCGAAGCCGAAGCCGGGCTCCAGCCGTTCCAACCGTTCGGCGAACAACCGCCCGAGATGGGCGGGATCGCGCGAGGCAAGGCCGGTGCCGATCGCGACCTCGCCCACCGCGCCGTCCACGCGGTGCGCGCGCAGCACCACGCGCCGGGCGCCGCGGCCGGCGGCTTCCAGCTTGCGGCAGAGCGCGAGCAGCAGTGCCTCCACCGCGGTGTCAATCGGCTCGCGGGTGATCAGGGGTTCGAGGAACTCGCGCGCGGCCTCGAACTCGGGCGGGGGGCGGATGGGGGAGACCGGTGCGCAGACCTCGCCGGCGGCCTCGTCCAGCGCGCGCAGCAGCGCCGTGCCGAACCGGCGGGCCAGCGGACCGCGCGGCTGCTGCCGCACCTCGCCGATCCGCCGCAGGCCCATGCGGGAGAGCGCGGTCACCACATCCGGGTCCAGCGGCAGGACCGCGAGGCCGAGTTCCTCGACCGCGACGGCCTCGCCGCCCTCCGGCACCACCAGGCCGGAGACGCCGGCGCGGGCGAGGGCGAGCGCCGTGCCTGGTGCGCCGGCCACCACGCCGAAGGCCGTCACGCCCCGCCGCGCAAGGCCCTCCACGGCACGGCGGAGCAGCGCCGCCTCGCCGCCGAACAGATGCGCGGCGCCCGAGACGTCCACGACCAGCGCATCGCGCCCCGCCACCGCCACCAGCGGCGAGAAGCGCATGGCCCAGAGCGCGAGGCGTTCCAGGAATGCGGCATCGGCCGCCGGATCGGCTTCCACCGGCTCGGCGTCCGGTGCGACTGCCTGCGCGTCCGACAGGGCCTGCCCGGGTCTGACTCCGGCCACGCCGCCGACCGCCACCACCTCCCGCCGCGATCCCACCGACTGCCAAACCAGGGTCGGCCCGGTTCGCCGCAACCGCTCCAGAGGCAGGCGCGGCAAGGCGAGGGCGAGGTGGCGGCGTGCCGATGCGGCCGTGGTGACCTCGTCGCGTGTGGCGGGCGGCACCCATGCCTCCTCATCCTGCCCCAGCCCCAGCCCTGGCAGCGGCAGTCGCGGCGGTCCGGCAGCGCGGCGACGGGTCATGCGCGGCGGCGGGCGGGGGTGGGCAGGGTATCCGACTCGGTGTCGAGGCGATCGGTGGAGGTGCGCCAGGTGACGGTCCAGGCACGAGGCGTGCCGCCCCGACAGCGCAGCAGCTCAAGGCGCCAGCGTGGATCCCCGAGATGATGCGCCGTCGCAGAGTTTCCCGGCAAGGCACTGATCCGCCAGCGCGTGAGTGCGGCCGAAGGGCCGGAGGCCTCGGTATCCGGGCGAAGCAGCAACCCGACCGCGCCGCCGGCCTCGGCGGCGAGTTGCAACCGGCGGGCGGCGGTAAGGTCGAGTTCGGACAAATTCAGCAGCGCGCCGGTGACCGCGGCGCAGCGCAGCGCTTCCTCCATCGCCCAGAGGCCGTCGGCGGCCCGGGGCGCGCGGACGAGCACGAGCTCAGCGGGGGAAAGGCCGTAGCGGAGGAGGCCGGGGGGCCAGGCATCCGGGTCCGGGCCGATCCAGAGGACGGGACCCCCGGTACGGCCCAGGATCACCGCGGCGAAGCCGGCGGCCGCGCCCGGCTCTGCGGCGAGGAGCTCATGCAGCCCGGCGCGGGCGAGACCGCCAGCGGGCAGGTGGGCATCGAGGCTTTCGGACAGGTGCACCACGCCTGCCGCGGCGCGGGCGAGCGCTGCCGCGGCGCCCGCCCGTTCGAGCCGGCCGACGCGCGCGCGCAGCGCCGCCATGAGCGCCGTCCGGTCCATGGGCAGGGGCTCGGGCGTGGGCGGGTATGGGGAGGGGTTGGGGTCCATGGCGCTCGTTCTCTATATGTTCTGTCCATGGAGTGGCATCGGTCAAGCGGTTTGCTGTTTCAGGCTTTACCGATCCGAGTTAAAATATTCAATATCAGTATTTTGGCCAGATTTACTCAAGTGAATCCTAAGCTCGTATTCGCCATCCAGGCGATCCTGGAAGCCTCGTGGACCCTCAAGAATTTCAACTGCGGATTGGCATCCCCTGTCATGCCTCGTCGCGAGTCGGCCAAGGCTGACCGCCAGTTTCAAGGCTGTTCATTGCTCCCACGGCGCTTCCCCGATGCCGTTGCAAAGTTGAAGAAGCGGTGAAGCAAATGGAACTGGCGCCGTCCTGAAGCGTCCCGTCGCCCCGTGCCCTGAAGGCCATCCATTAGGGTTCAGGAGACAGGACATGTATTTCAGGATTGCTGCTTCCGCCGTGGTTCTACTGGCATTTGCCGGCGTTCCCGAAGCGGGTGCCGAGAACCACGCCCATTCCCAGCGTGGCAACGCATCCTACTACCATCCTCACAACTTCACCGGCCGGCCGATGGCGAATGGCGATCGCTTCGACCCGGAGTCGAATGCGGCCGCGCATCGCACCTTGCCGCTCGGCACCGTGGCGGATGTCACCAACCTCGAGAACGGCGAGACGCGCCGCGTGGTGATCGAGGATCGCGGGCCGTATGCCCGTGGCCGAATCCTGGACGTCTCCCCGCAGACTGCCCAGGAACTCGGCATGCGCCACGACGGCGTGGCGCCGGTGGAGGTGCGCCCCGTCGGCCGCCTGCCCAACAGGGCGCGGGACGGGCAGAGCGGCACCGACGATTAGCCGAAAGGCGTGCGCGGCATCTTCAGATCCCAAGGGGCGCGCTCGGCCTCGCGCAGCGCCTCTGTCCGGCTGATGCCGATGTCCTTCAGCATGCGGTCGTCCATCTGCGCCAGATGGCGGCGCGTCTCGACGGCGTTCAGCACCGCGGCGAGCCAGCCGAGCCAGACCGATCCCCAGCCCGATCCGACCTGCGCCGGCACGCCGCGCGGCTGCCGGGCGATGGGACGGGAGAGCGCATAACCGGACATCGCTGGGGTCTCCTCTGCTGGACCGCATGAAGGATCGGACCGCCATCCACATCAGTAAAACGAATTGTATTGACGGCATGTATAAGGCTGCCTGATTCTCCGCCCATGTTCGCCCTTCCGATGGGTCTCGACCCCGACCTCCTGCGCGCCTTCGTGCTGATCGTCGAAGGCGGATCCTTCACCCGCGCGGCCGAGCGCGTCGGGCGGACGCAATCCGCCGTCTCCATGCAGATCAAGCGGCTCGAGGAGGTGCTCGGTCACCCTCTCCTGATCCGCACCTCGAAGGGCGTGCAGACGACGCCGCAGGGCATATGGCTGCTGGAACGGGCCCGGATGCTGCTGGCGGTGAATGACGAGATCGTCGGCAATTTCCGCGCGCCGCCGATGGTCGGCACGGTGCGCATCGGCACGCCCGACGACTACGCGCTGAACTGGCTGCCGGGTATCCTCGCCCGCTTCGCGGAGGTCCATCCGGCCGTCGAGCTGGAGGTGGTCTGCCTGAACTCGGACGTGCTGGCGACGCAGTTCATCGAAGGCCGGCTGGACCTGACGCTGTTGAGCGAAGGGCAGGAACCGCGCGGCGTGCCGGCGCAGCGGATCTGGCGCGGCCCGCTCGGCTGGGTCGGCAGCTCAAACCACGGCCTGCACAAGCGGGACCCGCTGCCGCTCGCGCTCTCGCGTCCGGACAATGCCTGCACGTGGCGCAACGCGGCGCTCGACGCGCTGCGGCAGGCCGGGCGCGCGGCACGCGTCACCTACAACTCCGCGACTCAGACCGGGTGTTTCACCGTCGCGCTGGCAGGTCTTGCCATCACGGTGAGCACGCCTTGCACGCTGCCCGAAGGCCTGTCGTGGCTCGGCAGCGCGGAAGGGCTGCCGCCGCTGCCGGAGATGGGCATTCTGCTGCTGAGGCATGAAGCATCCATGGGCGTGCCGGCGGCGGACGCCTTGGCGGCACACGTCACGGAGGGCTTCCAGAAAGCCGTGCGGCCAGGCATCGCGATCGCGGCCTGACGCGAAGGCTCTTGTTAACGCTGTCCGGGACAGGCAATTCCGCACGGCATCCCGTGTGAGGAAACGACATGCAACGTCGCCGTCTCGTGGCCATGGCCGCGACCAGCCTTGTCCTGCCGGCCGTGTCGCGCGCCCAGGGAACTTGGCCCGACCGACCAGTTCGCGTGATCGTGCCCTGGGCACCGGGCGGCTCCACCGACACCATCGCGCGCCTGTTCCAGCCACGCCTCGCGGCCATCCTCGGGCAACCCGTCATCATCGAGAACCGAGGCGGTGCCTCCGGCGCGATCGGCGCGGCCGAGGCGGCGCGCGCGGCGCCGGATGGACAGACGTGGCTCTTCCAATACGACAACGAGGCCGCGAACCAGACGCTGATGCGGCTGAACTACCGGACGCTGGAGCACCTCGCACCGGTCAGCCTCGTTGCGACGGGGCCGCTGGTGATGGTGGCGCACAACACGACGCCGTTCCGCAACTTCACGGACCTCGTCGCGGCTGCACGGCGTGAGCCGGACCGGTGGAACTACGCGAGTTCCGGCGTCGGCGGGCTCGCCCATATCTCGACGACGCTGCTGCAGCAGCAGAACAACTTCCGCCTGACCCACGTGCCGTATCGCGGTGGCGGGCCGGCGGTGACGGCGGCGGTGGCCGGCGAGGTGCCGCTGTTCATGACGAATGTCGTGATCGTCTCGCAGCACATCCGCGCGGGCACGCTGCGGCCGCTGGGCGTGACGACGCGGACGGAGAGCCGGCACGTGCCGGGCGCGCCCTCGCTCGCGCAGCAGGGCTTCGGCAATTTCGAGGCGCCGACCTGGTGGGCGATGTTCGGCCGTGCCGGCACGCCGCAGCCGATCTTCGACCGCATGCAGGCGGCGATCACCCAGGCCGTGACCGATGCGGAGGTGAAGGCGCGCATCGAGGAGCAGGGGTGTGATGTCGTGGCGTCCTCTGCGGAGGAGTGCCGGGCCTTCGTCGCGGCGGAGATCGAGCGGTGGGGCGCGGTGATCCGGCAGAACGACATCCGGGCGGATAGCTGACCCGCCGGCGGAATGTCCGTGCGGGGGGTTTGACAGCCGATCGGCCCAGGACTACCTAGCGCGGACCGACGACGCAGCGGCGGCTTGAAGGGGCGGGCAGACCGCCACGCTTCGTGCCCCGCAGGTTCGACGGTATCGGGACATGCGCCGCGGGTGCCCTGACAAGGGGACGCGGCGCTTCGTCCCATTGTTCTTTGAACCTATGAATCCGGTGAGAGAGAGTTTTGTTTGGTTCTGGTTGCTTTATTTCTGCTGTCCTGTGTGTTTGAGCGGGGTGGTGGGAAGGGTGGCCGGACGGGAGATTGTTGGTGTTT